>Ga0209736_1000379_pt1 | contig 14406 bp, 12 predicted proteins | sample BlaSpr_A8_Ref_M3_FD_187992 | JGI IMG/M metagenome (GOLD analysis project Ga0209736, IMG submission 187992) | Forest soil microbial communities from Thunder Bay, Ontario, Canada - Black Spruce, Ontario site 2_A8_Ref_M3 (SPAdes) (version 2) | ecosystem: Environmental > Terrestrial > Soil > Boreal...
CCGCCTATCACCCAAGTTGCCTGCCGGGCGGGACTGGGGCAAAGCTGGCATCCCACATCAAAGGGCAGGGTTAAGGAATGTTGCTGGTGACCGGTGGAGCCGGTTTTATCGGATCGAACGTCGTCGCCGCGTTGAACGACGCCGGCCGCGCGGATGTCGCCGTTTGCGACGTGCTCGGCCATGACGGCAAATGGCGCAATCTCGCCAAACGCCAGCTCGCGGACATCGTGCCGCCGGCCGAACTGCAGGACTGGCTCAAAGGCCGCCGGCTGGATGCCGTCATCCATCTCGGCGCCATTTCGGAAACCACGGCCACCGATGGCGATCTCGTGATCGAGACCAATTTCCGGCTGTCGATGCGGCTGCTCGACTGGTGCACGGCCCATGCGACGCCACTGATCTACGCCTCATCGGCATCGACCTATGGCGACGGCGGGCAGGGGTTTCGCGACGACCAGTCGATGTCGGCGCTGAAGGCGTTGCGGCCGATGAATCTATACGGCTGGAGCAAGCATCTGTTCGACCTGGCGGTGGCCGAGCGCGCAGGCCGCGGCGAAAAGCTGCCGCCGCAATGGGCCGGCCTGAAATTCTTCAACGTGTTCGGCCCCAACGAATATCACAAGGGCACCATGATGAGCGTGCTGGCGCGCCGCTTCGACGATATCAAGGCGGGGCGCGCCGTGCAGCTGTTCAAGTCGCACCGCGAGGGCATCGCCGACGGCGATCAGCGGCGCGATTTCATCTATGTCGACGATGCGGTGCGGGTGATGATGTGGCTGCTGGCGACGCCCTCCGTCAGCGGCATCTTCAACGTCGGAACCGGCAAGGCCCGCAGCTTCAAGGAGATGATGCTCGCAGCCTATAACGCGCTCGGCACAGCTGCCAATATCCAGTATGTCGACATGCCCGAAGCGATCCGCGGCAGCTACCAGTACTTTACCGAAAGCGATGTCGATCGGCTGCGGCGCGCCGGCTACAATGGCGGCTTCACCGCGCTGGAAGATGCGGTCGAGACCTACGTCCGTGGATACCTCGATTCCGCCGATCGCTTCCGCTGACGGCGCAACAGATGACGAGAACAGATGTTCGATTTTGATGCCCTCTCGAATGCGATTGCCAGCCGCACGGTGCTCTGCGTCGGCGATCTCATGCTCGACGAATTCGTCTACGGCGAGGTGTCGCGGATTTCGCCGGAAGCGCCCGCGCCGGTCATCGCGGTCCAGCGCAGCGAGACCAATATCGGCGGCGCCGGCAACGTCGCGCGCAATATCGCTTCGCTGGGCGCGCGCTGCATCTTTGTCGGGCTGGTCGGCGACGACGAGGCCGGCGCCAAACTGAAAGCCGCCTTGGCGCAGGAGAGCCGAATCGAAAGCGTGCTGGTTTGCGATTCCGCACGGCCGACGACCCGCAAGGTGCGCTTCGTCTCCGAGCATTTTTCAACCCACATGCTGCGCGCGGATTGGGAATTGGCGCAGCCGGCCTCCGCCGAGATCGAGCAGAAACTGATCGATGCCATCCTGCCGCTTCTGCCGCGCGCGGATATCGTGTTGTTGTCCGACTATGCCAAGGGGGTGCTGACGGCGCGCGTGATCCGCAACATTATCGATGCCGCGCGAAAACTCGGCAAGCCGGTGATCGTCGATCCCAAGAGCGCCAATTTCGCGATCTATCGCGGCGCGACGCTGCTGACGCCCAATCGCAAGGAATTCGCCGAGGCGACCCGCAGCCGTGCCGATACCGTGGAGAGTATCGCCGATGCCGCCCAGGACGCGATGCAGCTTGCCGACTGCGAGGCCATGCTGGTGACGCAGAGCGAACACGGCATGACGCTGGTAGCTCGCGGCGGCGGGGTCATCCACGTGCCGGCCCATCCGGTCAAGGTGCGCGACGTCTCAGGCGCGGGCGACACCGTCGCAGCAGCGCTTGCGACGGCGCTTGCGGCCGGGGCCGATTGGGAGACGGCGTTGCGAATGGCGAACGCCGCAGCGGCGGTCGCGGTCGGCAAGAAGGGCACCGCCATTGTGACAGCAGCGGAACTGCGGCGGAAGATACTGCCGCATGCATACTTGGCGGCCGAAGAAAAGATCGTTGCGGCAGGCGGCGACCTCGACGGGCATCTTCAGGATTGGCGTAAACAGGGGCTCAGGATCGGATTCACCAACGGCTGTTTTGACATTTTGCATCCCGGCCACGTCAAGGTCCTCACGGCAGCGCGCGGCGCCTGCGACCGGCTGATTGTCGGCTTGAACAGCGACGCGTCGACAAAACGGCTGAAGGGGGAGGGGCGACCGGTTCAGGACGAGCGCGCGCGCGCCGAGGTATTGGCGGCGCTGGAGGCGGTCGATCTCGTCGCCATCTTCGAAGAAGATACGCCGATCAATCTGATCACGCGGATCAAACCGAGCGTGCTGGTGAAGGGCGGGGACTATACCCGCGACCAGGTCGTCGGCCACCAGATCGTCGAAGCCGCCGGCGGCGAGGTGCTGCTGGTCGACGTCTTGCCGGGCTTCAGCACGACGTCACTGGTCGATCGCGCGCGCGGGGGCAAGCAAGAGGGCAAGAAAGCGAGCAAGGCATGAGCGTCGGCGCCTCGACGTCCGCGGGCGGTGCGGCGCTGCCGGTCTGGCGCGATCCGGCGGCCTGGGCGCGGACTGCGGACCTTGTCGTAGTCGGAATCGCGCTCGCGCTTCCTTGGTCGACGTCGCTGGTCGCGATCTTCGCGGTGATTTGGATCATCGTACTCGCTCCGACGCTCGAACTCCCGACGCTGGCCCGATCCCTGAAGCAGCCGGCCTGCATGCTGCCGATCGCGTTCTTTGTCTTGGCCGCGGTTGGGACGTTGTGGTCGGATGCGCCGTGGGGCATGCGGATCTACGCGATCAGTCCGACCGCGAAACTGTTGGTGTTGCCGCTGCTGCTCTATCATTTCGGACGCTCCGAGCGCGGCCTGTGGGTGTTCGTCGCGTTTGTGGCTTCGTGCACCCTGCTGATGGCAATGTCCTGGATCGTCGTGTTCGATCCTCAGCTAACGATCAAGCGGCAGATCGACTACGGCGTGCCGGTCAAGAATTATATCGATCAGAGCCAGGAATTTGCGCTGTGTGCCGTCGCTCTCGCCTATCCCGTCGTCGAGTTTTTCAATCGGAGAAAATTTGCGCTCGCAGCCGTTCTGCTGGCGCTCGGGCTGGGCTTCGTCGTCAACATGATGTTCGTGGTGGTTTCGCGAACGGCGCTGGTCGCGATACCGGTTATGCTTGTCGTCTTTGCGCTGCTGCATCTGAAATGGCGGGGCCGGATTGTCGCCCTGTGCGCGATCGCCGTCCTGGCGGGGGGCGCCTGGCTGGCATCGCCGCGCCTGCAGGCGAAGACCGCCAGCGTTTTCTCGCAATACGATAGCTACGAACAATCCAACGAGGCGACCTCGCTCGGCTTGCGAATGGAATTCTGGCGTAAGTCGCTCGGCTTCTTCGCCGAAGCGCCGTTGTTTGGCCATGGCACCGGATCGACCCGGGGCCTGTTCGAGCACGCCGCCATCGGCAAGACCGGCGCCGCCGCCGAAGTGATCAGCAATCCGCATAACCAGACGCTGAACGCCGCGGTGCAGTGGGGCACGCTCGGCGTCGTCGTGCTGTATGCGATCTGGCTGGTTCATCTGCGGCTGTTTCGCCGCGACGGCATGGCGAACTGGGTGGGACTGCTGGTGGTGGTGCAGAACATCGCCAGCTCGCTGTTCAACTCGCATTTGTTCGACTTCCACGAAGGCTGGATGTACGTGGTGGGAGTGGGGGTCGCTGGCGGGATCGCGCTGCAGGCGAGGCAGGATGAATGATGAAACGTTCGGCCGCGGCGTGAGCGCTGGCATGCGGGCTTCAGATGAGCTATCAGCACACCCGGGACGTTATCGACCCGATATTTCTTTGTGAGCGGTCACTGAAATGACGCGGTTGTCCAACCTGACCTATCGTAACCTATTGATCGCATTTCATGACGCGCTGGCGACGACGTTTGCGGTGATCGCCAGTTTCTATCTGCGGTTCGAAGGCGAGTTGTTCTTCGAACGCCTGCCGCTGTTGCTGCGCATCCTTCCCTACTTCATCGCGTTCAGCGTGGTGGTCTGCTACGTCTTCAATCTCACCACCACGAAATGGCGCTTCATTTCGCTGCCCGACGCGCTGAATATTCTGCGCGCGGCAACGGTGCTGACTCTGGCGCTTCTGGTGATTGACTACATCTTCCTGGCGCCGAATGTTTACGGCACCTTCTTCCTCGGCAAAATCACCATCGTGCTCTACTGGTTTCTCGAGGTGTTTTTCCTAAGCAGCCTGCGCTTTGCCTATCGCTATTTTCGTTACACGCGTGCCATTCATCATGCCAAGGCCGAGGATGCGTCGCCGACGCTGCTGATCGGCCGCACCGCCGACGTCGAAATACTCTTGCGCGGGATTGAGAGCGGCGCGATCAAGCGGCTGTGGGCGGTCGGCCTGTTGTCGCCTTCACGGGCCGATCGCGGCCAACTGATCCGCAATATTCCCGTGCTGGGCGGCATCGACGATATCGAGGACGTGGTTCGTGATTTCGCGCGACGCGGCAAGTCGATCGCGCGCGTCGTCATGGCGCCGTCCGCGTTCGAGCCGGAAGCGCATCCGGAATCGGTGCTGATGCAGGCGCGCCGGCTGGGGCTGATCGTCAGTCGCCTGCCGTCGCTGGAGAGCGGAGAGGTGCCGCGGCTGACCGCGGTTGCGGTTGAGGATCTGCTGCTGCGTCCGAGCGAAAACATCGATTACGCCAGACTCGAAATCCTGGTGAAGGGCAAGGCCGTGATCGTCACCGGCGGCGGCGGATCGATCGGTTCGGAAATTTGCGACCGGCTGGTGACCTTCGGCGCCGCAAGACTGCTGATCATCGAGAATTCCGAGCCGGCGCTATACGCCATCATCGAGAGCCTGACCGCCAAGGCGACGCCGGCCGTCATCGACGGCCGCATCGCGGACATTCGCGACCGCGAGCGGATCCAGCGGCTGATGAGCGAATTCAAGCCGGACATCGTCTTTCATGCCGCAGCGCTCAAGCACGTGCCCATTCTCGAGCGCGACTGGAGCGAAGGCGTCAAGACCAACATCTTCGGAACGGTGAATGTGGCCGATGCGGCGTTGGCTGCCGGGGCCGAGGCGATGATCATGATCTCGACCGACAAGGCGATTGAGCCGGTTTCGATGCTGGGGCTGACCAAGCGGTTCGCCGAAATGTATTGCCAGGCCCTTGATCACGATCTGGTGGCTCAGCCGGGGGCCGCGCCGCGAATGCGCCTGATCTCCGTGCGGTTCGGCAATGTGCTGGCGTCGAACGGCTCGGTGGTTCCGAAATTCAAGGCCCAGATCGAAGCCGGCGGGCCGGTGACGGTCACCCATCCCGACATGGTTCGGTATTTCATGACGATCCGCGAGGCCTGCGATCTGGTGATGACGGCCACGACCCATGCGCTGACGCCGATGCGTCCCGACGTATCGGTGTATGTGCTCAATATGGGCCAGCCCGTCAAAATCGTCGATCTTGCCGAACGCATGATCCGGCTTTCGGGTCTGCAGCCCGGCTATGACATCGAAATCGCCTTTACCGGCATGCGGCCCGGGGAGCGGCTGAACGAGATCCTGTTTGCCACCGAGGAGCCCACCATCGAGATCGGAATCGCCGGCGTGATGGCGGCGAAGCCGAACGAGCCGCCGATGCAGGCCTTGCGAAGCTGGATCGCGGCGCTGGAGCAGGCCACCGCGAAGGATGACCGCGCCACGATCCGGGCGGTTTTGAAAGACGCGGTGCCTGAATTCGGATCGGAAGCGGCCTGACGCTGGAGCGCGATCGTTCCAAATTGAATCACGATCGCGCTTCAGGTTTTGAGCATGATCCCTCGGGTCGAGCCCGAGAGCATGCTTTTCCGGATCATGCTCTATCGCGGGCGCGAAAACCTGAGTATCGCCAGCGCGACGGCCAGGCTGCCGATCAGAAGCAGCGCTGCTCGGATCGTAGGTGACGAGATTACCGTGGACGCAATCGCCAATGCGGCGAGACCGACGTTGAGCGCGAACACTTCGCCGACCACGCGCAACACCGTAAAGCCATTGTCGGTTGCCCGCTGATAGAAATGCGAACGATGTGCCGTCCAGAACGGTTCGCGCCTGGCCATTCGGCGCAAGAGCGTCACGGTAGCATCCGACAAATAATATAGCGGCAGCAGCAATGCGGCGACGATTTGCTGGTGCCAAGCCAGTTGCAACAAACACCAGCCAAGCAGCAAGCCAATCGGCAAGCTGCCGACATCTCCGAGAAAGAGCTTTGCCACGGGACGGTTGAAGGGGGCGAAGCCCACCATCGCGCCGCAGAGCGCTGCGGCAACAATGGTTGGCGGTGTGGGAAGCTCACCAAACGATCCGAGGATGACTATCGCGCCGGAGATCGGCACGGTCTCAACTAGAGTCATCCAATCCAGCCCGTCCATGAAGTTGACCAGATTCACAAACCAAAGACCTGCAAGCAACAGCATAACACGCTCGATCCAGAGCGGACATGCCGGAGCGATTCGAAGATCGCTGGGCGCCGCAAAGATGATCGCGCCCACGGCCACCGCCTGCAGCAACAGTCGCGGCAGTATCGGAATGGATTTGAGATCGTCAGCGAAGCCCACAGCGGCTATGAACAGCGACGCTGCGAAGATAACGACGGGAATCTTGAGATCTATCGTGCCAGCGCAGCCGATGACCGCGCCCGAGACCACCAGCGTCGCCGCGGTCACTGCGATGCCAGCCCCCTGTGGCGTTGGAACCCGATGTGAAGACCGCGCATTTGGCCTTGCAAGCGCGTGTCGCAAAAGCAAGGGGTGGATCGCCCAGGTCATGCCGGCCGAAAGCATCGCTGCAGCAACAACGGCGAAGAGCGACAGGGCCAATTCGGGAACAGTCATGCTAACCAATGAAGCGGTTACTCCGGAACCGAAATCGGCCCCGAACCCTGTGCTGCCTTCTCGGCGCTGAAAATCCAGACCAACCCGCCGGCCGCGCCGACGATAAAGGACACTGCGCCAAAAAGCAGCGAAACATTCACACCCTCGTTCGTCATCAGCCCGGCATATCCGAACGCCAGTCCCATGGTGGCTTCGCGCACCCCCCAGCCGGCAATCGAGATCGGCAGCATTGTGATCAGCATCACCGGCGGAATCAGCAGAAAAATCTGGCCAAAGACCACCGGTGCAGCGATCGATTGCACCACGCACCAGGCGATGACGACGGCAAGGACGTGAACAAGTACCGACAATACGGCAAGCTTGGGTCCATGCTCCCGGCTGAAGATCACCCGGTTCGCGATCATCGAGCAGGCGTGAAGATGATGTGTCCCCCACCAGCGCTTCAGCCAGGGCCACTGCAACCTGCCAAGAATGAGAAATCCTGTTCCGCCCGCGAGCGCGGCGAAATCGACGAACAGTAACGCCGACCGGCCATGAGGATCGCCGATGAGCTCGAAGCTCCAAGGCAGGCTCGCAGCGATGATTATCGCAAGCGCAATTAGCCCAATTGCGCGGTCGACGAAGATCGAATAGGTCGCCGCACGCCATCCGGCGCCGCCTCGCGCGACGAGCCAAAGTCGTACGGCGTCACCGCCGATCGAGGATGGCAGCGTCTGGTTGAAAAACGTTCCGATTAAATTGAAGCGCATCGCCTGCTTGGTCGGCAAGGGCGCGCCGCATTCCGCGCTGATCTCGCGCCATCGCAAGACGCCGACAAAAATCTGAAGGAATGTCACGGCAATCGCCATGCAGATCCAGCCCAGGCTTGTAACGTTGATGCGTGCCGCAAGGTCGGAGAGATTGACCTTGCGCAGCGCAAGATAAAGCAGCCCCGCTGAGACCAATATCTTTATGGTGGAAAACAGGATCCGGCGCATGTCGCCCGCGCTCGCCAAGTTTGAGAAGATGTCAAAAACACCGCAACTCGACGCCGCGCGCCGAAACTTCGCCGCCTTGGTATGGTTTTAAAGCCGATCTGGCAATAGCCGCGTAACTGGGACTTGCGACCCCCTCGATATGGCGGGTAAAGAGGCTCCGGCCGGTGTGGCGGAGCCGCACCGATGGCCCTCGAGGTTACGATGTCGGATCGGAAAATATTGGTCACCGGAGCCGCCGGCTTTATCGGCTTCCATGTTGCTCAACGGCTGTTGTCGGCCGGGTGCGAAGTCGTCGGCCTCGATAACGTCAACGATTACTACGATCCCAGGCTGAAACAGGCGCGGCTCGACATTCTGAAACGCCACGCGAATTTCAGCTTTGTAAAGCTCGATCTGGCGGACCGCGTCTCAACAAAGCGGCTGTTCGAGCAGCACCGTTTCCCGACGGTGATCCATCTCGCCGCGCAAGCCGGCGTGCGCTATTCGCTGGATCATCCCCACGCCTATGTCGACGCCAACCTCGAGGGCTTCATCAACGTGCTGGAGGGCTGCCGCCATAACGATTGCAAGCACCTTCTGTTCGCATCTTCCTCCTCGGTGTATGGCGCCAACACCAAATTGCCGTTTTCGGTGCAGGATAATGTCGATCACCCGGTCAGCCTGTATGCCGCGTCGAAGAAGGCCAACGAGCTGATGGCGCACGCCTATAGCCACTTGTACCGCATTCCGTCCACCGGCCTCCGGTTCTTCACGGTCTATGGTCCCTGGGGCCGACCGGATATGGCGATGTTTCTTTTCGCCAAGGCCATCGTCGAGGGAATGCCGATCAAGCTGTTCAATCACGGCAACATGCGCCGCGATTTTACCTTCGTTGACGACGTCAGCGAGGCGGTCGTGCGCCTGACGGATCGTCCGCCGCAGGGCAACCCGAATTGGTCCGGCGAAAAGCCGGATCCCTCAAGCAGCGCCGCGCCCTGGAAAATCTACAACATCGGCAACAACAAACCGGAAGATCTGATCCACGTCGTGTCGCTGCTGGAGAAAGAGTTCGGCCGCACCGCCGCCAAGGAGATGCTGCCGATGCAGCCGGGCGATGTGCCGGCAACCTACGCCGACATCGAGGATCTTACCCGCGATATCGGATTCCGCCCGGCGACTACGATTGAAGAGGGCATCGCGCGGTTCGCCAAATGGTACCGTGACTATCACAATCTCTAACGGCAGGGCGCAATGAACAATCGTATCATTCCACTGATCATGTGCGGCGGTGCCGGAACCCGGCTGTGGCCGGCCTCGCGCGAGGTTCGCCCCAAACAGTTTTTGCCGTTGTTCGGGGTGCGTTCGACATTCCAGGATACGGTTCTGCGGGTGTCGGATGCGACGCTGTTCGAGCGGCCGATTGTCATCACCAATGCCGCATATCGTTTCATGGTGCAGGAGCAGCTCGCCGAGATCGGGCTCGAGGCCGATGTGCTGCTGGAGCCGATGCGGCGGGATTCCGGGCCGGCGATCGCAGCGGGCGCGGCGTTTGCGCAAACGCGTGACAATGATGCGATCGTGCTGGCGCTCGCCGCCGATCACGTCGTTCGCGATACGGCTGCTTTTGTCGCCGCCTGTCGCCAGGGGCTCGTTGCGGCTGACGCCGGCCGCATCGTGACCTTCGGCGTTGAGCCGGAGCGTGCCGCCACCGAATACGGCTATATCAGCCCCGGCGAGGTCGTTTCCGGAGCGGTCCGCAGCGTCGCAAAATTCGTCGAGAAGCCGGATCCGGTCCGGGCCGCCGAATATATCAAGGCCGGCTATTTCTGGAACAGCGGCAACTTCATGTTCCGCGCTTCCCTGCTGCTCGATGAGTATCGCAATGTCGATGCCGACAGCGTGCAGGCCGTCACCGATGCGGTGACCAGGGCCGGGCGCGATCTCGGATTTGTCACCCTGGATCCCGCGGCCTTTGGGTCGGCGAAGGCGATCTCCATCGACTACGCTGTGATGGAAAAGACGTCGCGCGCCGCCGTCATACCCGTTGCGTGCGGCTGGTCCGATGTCGGCTCCTGGCATGCGGTGTGGGAATTGTCGGGCAAGGACGAGCAGGGCAACGCCGCGCAAGGCAGCGCCGTGTTCGAGGATTCCCGCAACTGCAATGTATCCAGCGACAAGGCGCTGGTCGCGCTGGAAGGCGTCGACGATCTGGTCGTGGTGGCGACCCAGGACGCCGTGCTGGTGTCGCGGCAGAAGGATGCCAACGGATTGAAGCGGCTGGTCGCGAAGCTAAAGACCGTCGCGCCTCAGGTCACCGAGGATCATCTCAAGGTGCACCGGCCCTGGGGAAGTTATCAATCGATCGACAACGGCGATCGCCACCAGGTCAAGCGCATCATCGTAAAGCCGGGCGGCCGGCTGTCCCTGCAGAAGCATCACCATCGCTCCGAGCACTGGATCGTGGTGCGCGGCGCGGCGCGCGTCACGGTCAACGAACTGGTCAAGGTCGTGCACGAGAACGAATCGATCTACATCCCGATCGGCGCCGTGCACCGGCTGGAAAATCCCGGCAAAATTCAGCTAGAGTTGATAGAGGTCCAGACCGGCAGCTATCTGGGCGAGGACGATATCATCCGCATCGAGGATGATTACCAGCGCTCCTAATTTGGCGAACTTCAAATTTGTAAGCTAATTATTTGCCGAGTTGAATTCGCCGGGAACCCTGCCCGCCATTGTCATGCTTTGTATCGGCGAGGGTCACCGTTTCTTCCGAAGGCGAACGCCAGCTCCTCCTCCATTTTCCTCAATAAACTCCACACCCGCTGATTCTAGCGATCGCTGAACCACCTCAAGTGTAGCGCGGCGTGGCTGGCTGCCATCTTTTTCCAGTTGATGGACGGTCATGATTCCAACGCCAGCTTGAACGGCCAATTCTTGTTGGCTCCAGCCGATTAATCCTCGGGCAGCTCTGCATTGGCTGGCTGTGATCATTGCCCCATCTTACCGCAAGTGATCTTTTTTAACAATTACGATAAAAAGTATTGACTTCGCATAAACGATAAATAATATCGCTTACGATAATTAATTCTATAGGAGAAGTCAGATGACACTCGCAACCAAAGTTAGTCGTAGAGATTTTATTGGCGGTTCGGACGCCCGGGTCATCATTGGCAAGGACGAGAAGGCCTTGCTGCGGCTCTGGCGCGAAAAGCGGGGTGAGGCGGCCGCACTCGACCTTTCAGGCGTACTGATCGTCCAGCTTGGCCTGGTCACCGAGGACCTCAACCGCCGCTGGTATGAGCTCAACTCTGGTCACCGGATCTCTTGACATTCAACGGCATGCGATCCACCGGACCATCCCATGGATGGCCGCCACGCTGGATGGATTGGTCAAGGAAACCGGCGCCGTCTTTGAGGCCAAGTTCATGCTGCCGTGGTCTTTCTCGGAAGAAGGCGCGGCGGAGAAGCACATGGCTCAGCTTCAGCACAACATGCTGGTCGCCGGCACCAAGAAATCCGTGCTCTCCATCATCAACGGCGGCGGCAAATGGATTGAACTATCGATCGATGCCGACCCGATCTACCAGACAATCCTGATTGCAGCCGAAAAGGCTTTTTGGCGGGCGGTCAAGACCGGCGAAACCCCAGCGCTGTTCGATTGCGAACCTCCGAAACCACGGATCGAAGCGGTCCGCGTGGTCGACATGAACGCTTCCAACTCCTGGGCGGAATTTGCCGGACTGTTTCGGGACACCCAAGGCGCTCACACCGACCACGAGGGCGCCAAGACCGAACTCAAAGGTCTGATGCCGGAAGATGCCAAGGAGGCCATGGGTCACGGCATCCGGGCGAAGCGTTCAAAATCGGGCGCAGTCAGCTTCGATCTGGTCGAGATGGAGGTTGGTCATGCATCGGTCCAGTGAAACTGTCGCCGCCATTGCTACGGCCCTGGCGAAAGCCCAGACCGAACTCTCCAATCCCGAAAAGGCGATGATCGGGACGGTCTACAACAATCGCTCCGACAGTCCCCAAAGCTTCCGTTACGCCTCACTATCGAGTGGGCTGGACATCATTAGAAAGTCCTTGGGCGGTCAGCAAATCGCGATCGCACAAACCACCGATATCGATCGGGCCAACGGCATGGTCAACCTGACTACCGTCCTGTTGCACACGTCAGGGGAGTGGATCTCCTCGCATTGGCCGGTCTGCCAGATTTCAGAGACATCCGCACCCCGGCGGATGGGTGCGGCGCTGACCTACGCCCGGCGGTACGCTCTATTCACAATGGTGGGGATCGCCGGCGAAGACGACCTCGACGCCCCGGATCTCACGAACGATCAGCCACCAGGACACAAGACCGCAATGGATATTGTTGCTCCCGATTCGCACGTTGTTCCGACGCCCAATGGCGCGACCCAACTCCGAACCGAGAAACCCGGCACCTCATCTATTCGGGAAAAGCTCGATGACGACGAATCCGCCGTGGTCCGGGCGCAACTCATCCGGGAGATCGAAACCGTTCCGGAAGTCGAACTGCAGTCCCGCGCGATTGTCATCCTGAAGGCCAAGAACCGCCTGTCAGCGAACGACGCAAAGCTCGTCGAGGAATCGTTCGCTGCCAAGGTCGCCCTGCAAGCCGCATTGCCGGAATCTTTGACAACGAATGAACTTACCTCCACCCCAACCGATCCAACACCGCCCCAATCGGCCTCAGGGTCAATTGCGGCCGTCAAGCCTGTGCGGGCGAGGGGGCGCCCCAGAAAGATCAAAGCCACAGCCGAGCAATCTGCTGCGTCTCCGGCTCCGCCCAAGCCAACCATCGAAGACAGCCCGCCTGCTTCGACACCTCTTCGAGCCGAGGCCGCTCCCACAAAAATTGAGAAAAGCGAACTCACGATCAGTGAGCCGCGTCGCCACCGCGATAAAGGTCACCTCAAGTTCGTGGCATCGCAGCCGTGTCTAATTTGCGGGAGAAGCCCCGCTGACGCCCACCATCTTCGGTTCACCCAACCGCGCGCGATGGGACGCAAGGTCAGCGATGAGTTCACGGTACCGCTATGCAGAACCCATCACCGCGACAATCATCGCTTTGGCGACGAGGCCGCCTGGTGGGGCAGGCAGGCCATCGATCCCGTCGGGACTTCGCGGAAGCTCTGGGTTTCAACACGTCGTATCGAATGAGGGCGAAAGAATCTACTCCTGTCGTTGTGACGTCGTTCCATCGAACGCTGCATAATGAGATGGAGTGTATCGTGCTGGCTATCGCAAGTCTTTCCGCAAGGTAGGGAGGTTCGCTGATTGGTCAATCTATTGTTCGCTGTGGCGTTGCGGTGATAGACTGGCACTATGGTCGGTTATGTTTTTCTGTCACTCGTGTTGGCGACAATAGCAGTGGTCAACCTTTGGAAATTTCGCAGCGACCGCGACGGGCGTTGGCACCATGCTAATGGTCGGAAAATGCGGCGTCGCCTGCCATCCGGCGAATGGCAGTACCGTGACATGACAGGTCAAGAAGTTGGAGATAGCGACGTAGACAGCGCGTTCTAAGAAAAACGCGCACGCTTCCCGGATAAAGGCCACCTCAAATTCGTTGCATCACAGCCATGTCTGGTCTGCGCAGAAGCCCCGCTGACGCCCACCATCTTCGGTTCACCCAGCCCCGCGCGATGGGTCGCAAGGTGAGCGACGAGTTCACGGTGCCTCTATGCAGAGCTCATCACCGTGACAATCACAGGTTCGGCGACGAAGTCGCCTGGTGGGAGAGGCGGTCTATCGATCCCATAGCCACCTCGCGGGCGCTTTGGGTTTCGACCCGGCGGATCGAATGAACCGTCACCGATGTGTGTAAGGGCCCAATTGCGCCCTCTCTTGGCAGCCCGGATTGACAGATCCATGCTAATTTTGTGGCTAATGCGCGTAACTATTTGATGCATATATTGAAATGGGTGCGGACGCGATTCGATTAAGATGACTCTGCGCGCTCATGCAGACCCTATCTCGTTCCCTTTAATAGTCCGTGCCATCAAAGCAATTGCAGGAATCGCCGACTTAGGATAAGTAAGCTAGATCAAGCTAGCTTATGGAGAAAAGCAGTGCGCGAGATTGGCGCGTTTGAGGCGAAGAACAAATTCGGTCAGTTACTCGATTGGGTGGAGCGCGGAGAGGAGATCACCATCACGCGCCACGGCAAGGAGGTCGCGCGTCTCGTTCCCCCAAAGCCCGGCTTCAACCGGGCAGAAGCCCATGCCGCCTTGCGCCGCATCCGCGAGCGCGCCGAGCAGATGAAGCTGGGCGCCTTTGACTGGTCGGAATGGAAAGCCTTCCGCGACGAAGGCCGTCCGTGAGTTTCCTGATCCTCGATAGCTCCGCCACGCTTGCCTGGATTTACGGTGACGAGATCACCGAGCCCATCCGTCGCGTATTTGATGCCATAGCCGACGATGGTGCGTTGGTGCCGGCACTCTGGCGACTTGAGGTCGCAAATAGCCTGACGAT
>Ga0209736_1000382_pt1 | contig 14343 bp, 10 predicted proteins | sample BlaSpr_A8_Ref_M3_FD_187992 | JGI IMG/M metagenome (GOLD analysis project Ga0209736, IMG submission 187992) | Forest soil microbial communities from Thunder Bay, Ontario, Canada - Black Spruce, Ontario site 2_A8_Ref_M3 (SPAdes) (version 2) | ecosystem: Environmental > Terrestrial > Soil > Boreal...
CGGCACAATTAGAATCGCAAGATGGATCGGGCAGCAGGACAATAATGTCGCCGAGTACGTTGCTCTGCTGGAGGCGCTGCAATGCGCCCTGCTGCTCAAAGCCAAGGCGCTGCGCGTGTTTTCAGATTCAGAAGTAATGGTCAAGCAGATGACTGGCGAATACAGCTGCCGCAGCCCGCGGCTTTATTCCCTGAATTGGATCTGTCGGAAGTTGGCCCGGTCGCTCGATTTCTCGATCTCCCACGTTCGCCGAGAGAACAACACTGAGGCTAATGGTCTGGCCAGTTCGGCTGCCCACAACGCGCAATGATGCTAGCGGGCTCGCGGAACGAATGAATTCTAAGACTAGTCTAATAAGCAAAGTGCGACTGGGAACTCCGCCAAGGCCTTGGAGACACCAATCTTTGCATATTCATCGGTTTTCTGCAGGTCCAGGACTTCTCCTGTAAATGCGTTCTGACACTTTTCAGAGCAGCTGCGGAATGGGAGCAGAACGTGAGTATCGTCCCAGATTCGGGGTCCGATTGGTGGGAGATCGATGTCGTTGAGCAAGCCTGCGACCAGGCGCGGAACGACAACGAGCGCCCTCGTGGTTCCGAACTTCCTGGCGAACGCAACAACGTGATTGGCTTTCGCCCCTTCCACGGCCAACGGCAGGTATTCGCCCTCCTGAAAGAGATCTGGTTGCTGTTGACGCAAGCACAGAGTTCTCCAGATCAAATAGATCTTGAGTCGACCGTCCTCAGGAGTTTCCAGCAAGCGGCCGATTGATAACGCATCAGGATCGTTGCCCCACACACGGATACTCTCTAACATTTGCTGGCGGCGGATATAGTCGACTGGACGCCGGTTGTCTGGGTCGACCAGACTGAAATCCCACAAGTCATTGCCTTGGTAGATGTCGGGAACGCCCGGGCACGTCAGTTTGAGAAGCGTCTGCGACAGGCTATTCCATAGGCCCATGCGGGCGACACGGTATTGAAAGGGCACAAAGTCGTCGAGGAACCGATGCCCGGCGCTCGGATTCAGCAAGGTCCCTACGAACGATGAAACTGCGGTTTCGTATGCAGTATTTCGATTGATCCAACTGGTGTTCTGCTTGGCTTCACGGATAGCCTTCAGCACGTAGTTTTCTATCCGTTCACAGAAAATCTTCCAGTCGTCCGTATCGTTCAGAGGCTCGGATGGCCAAGCGCCCACCAACGTCTGATAGAGCAAGTATTCATCATTCGGCGAGGGTGCGGGTTTGTTGTTGACCCGGCGCCTGTGGTTGCGGTTGAAGCGCTTCCACTCCCGTACCCGAGCCTTCCATTGTCCCGATATCTCCGAGAGCACATTGATCCGGGCGCGCACATCCTCGGAGCGCTTGGAGTCGTGCGTGCTGGTAGCCACCATGGTGTGAGGCCAAGAGCCGAGGCGCTCCTGATTGGCGAGGTGAAACTCCAGCGTCGTGGTTCCGAACCGGTGAAGATCGCTTCCGACGTCATTCAACGAGACCAGGCGGTTATAACGATAAAAGGCGGTGTCTTCCAGGCCCTTGGCCATCACAGGGCTGGTGAACTGCTGGAATTTCATGGCGAAGGTTGTCACTGCATTTTGGTACGTGGGATCTTGTCCTTCGGCGATGCGAGTCAGAAGCACCTCGCCGACGAAGTCGAAGATGCTGGCGTCAGCGGCCGGACTTCTCCATTTGGCCGAGGCGATGGCGCTGCGGATGTAGCGTACGTCCGTATCCGAAACACCGGAGGAGGTGACGTAGGTGCGGTACACAGGGAAGCTGGCGACCACCTCCGTCAGCGCGTCGCGCAAGCTGTTGAGGGTGAAGTCGCAGGTGTGCCGTTTGGAAAGAGCGATCTTGGCGATTTGATTGGCAAGCACGTTAAGTTCACTGACCAGGGCAACCCGGATGATCAGTTTTCGGCACCGATAGGCGAGGTCGTCAGTATCGATTTCTTCATCGATAAAGGTTCGGTAAGTGCGATTCAAACTCATGGCCGCGCCTGGCTCTACAAACACTCCATTCACGAGATTTGCGAAGTCGTAGCCCGTGGTACCGCACACGGGCCACTCGGCGGGCAGCCGTTCCGCACCCGTGAGGATTTTCTCGATGACCACATAGTGGGACCGGTTTCCGGAATTCTTTGCGGCGAGTGCGATGCTACTGTTCAGGCGTTCGAAGTATTGACGTGGATTGTACAAGCCATCAGGATGGTCAATGCGCAAGCCATCCACTTTGCCGTCTGCCATCAGACCAAGAACCAGCCGGTGCGTCGCTTGAAAGACTGTCTCATTCTCCACGCAGATACCTGCTAGATCGTTAGTGTCGAAAAAACGCCGGTAGTTGATGTCGTCGGAGGCGACCCTCCAGTTAGCCAGGCGAAAGGTTTGCGCTTTAATGAGTTCGTGGAGTTCTTCGAAGCTTGCGGGGTCGGCAGGTTTACCGTTGATCAGGTCGACGGCTCCAAGAATGCAGGTGGCGATCTCCTGGGATCGCGCACACAACTCGACCAGTCGGCGCTTATCGATTTCCTTGTCACGATTCCGCTCGGCGATTCGATCGCTGTTCGCCTCCCGCCTTCCCGGCAGGTGACCGAAGGCGGTGATCAGGCTCTGAAACTCGAGTAAGTCCGGATTCTGCGCGCCGAGTTTGGCTGCTAGTGCGTCCGTACAGTGTTGCAGGATGCGCGGGTACTCCCTGGGATCCACGGGAAAGCGATGATTGCGGTAGGAAACATCGAACTCGCCGCGCTCATGGTGAAAGACCAGCTTCAGCTCGCCGCTCTCCAGGACCGCGCCGTAATGATCGTGGAGCACTGGAATTAGCACTTTGCCATGGAGCTCGTCCTTTAGCGGATGCCAGTCAATATCGAAAAAGCCAGCGTAGACGGAAGATTGGCCGTTCTCGAGAACATCCAGCCACCAGGAATTGTCACTGCCCATCACTCCCATGTGGTTGGGCACGATGTCGAGTATCAATCCCATGCCGTGTTCGTGGAGAGTAGTCACAAAACGGTCGAAGTCTTCGGGGCTCCCGATTTCGGGGTTTAACGAGTCGTGGTCCACGATGTCGTACCCGTGCATGCTGCCGGCACGAGCCTTTAAGCACGGAGAGACATAGCAATGACTGATGCCGAGCGTGGAAAGGTAGGGAACGATCGCCGTCGCTTGGGCGAAAGTAAAGTCGCGATTGAGCTGCAGTCGATAGGTCGCACGCGGGATGTGCGAGCGTGGCTTCATGATTCCAAGAACCACACCACGGACCAAGCCGGCAGCGTCTTTCGCTTCAGAGCATCGGCGTTCACTTGCTCGCTGGCATAGATGACCTGCGAAGCAGGGGGAATCAGGCCAGAGAGGGAATCGGTTCCAAGATTCGCCATCAGAATGAGTTCCGACTGGTCTGAAAATTTCCAACGCGCCGTGAGGCCCCGATCTCCGTGGACTTCGTAATCCGCGTTGACGGCGCATCCAGTTGAAAGACGGGAGACAATGTGCTCCCGCCGTAGTCCCAGTAATTTGCGATAGAAGCGCAGCCAGTCTCGATGGCCCGGTTGCACAATGACGCTCCAGTTGAGCTGTGAGTCCTTAAAGGTTCTGGTATCGCCGGGATCGGGAATCCGCTCGCGCTCAGCAGGGTCATTGAATCTGGCAAAATGAGCGAACTCATTTCGCCGGCCCGCGGTAATAGCAGCAGCCAGATCCTTCTCGAAATCACAGAAAAAGAGAAACGGTGTTTCCGCCCCGAACTCTTCACCCATGAAGAGCAACGGTGGGGAAGGCGCGAGCAGGAGGATCGCCGCCGCCGCGCGTACCGCACGGTGATCCGCGATCTGAATGATCCGCTCGCCGAACGCCCGGTTACCCACCTGGTCATGATTCTGAAGGAAAGAGACAAATGCAGTAGGCGGCAGACCCTCGGTGGGTTCACCCCGCGCTTCGCCATTCCTGTAGAGTGAAATCTCGCCCTGGTAGGCGAATCCGTCGGCCAGGCAACGGCCCAATTGATCGATTGGACGTTGCGAATAGTCCTCATAATAACCGTCCCGTTCACCAGTGATCAGCACGTGCAACGCGTGGTGTACGTCGTCGTTCCATTGGGCGGTGTACGCCTGCGGCTGGCAGCGCTCGGTACGTTGAAGGTAACGCGCCTGGTTTTGGTCGTTTTCCAGGATTAGGTGGACGTGGCGATCCGGCTCGACGGAACTCCGGACGGCATCGGCCAATGCAGTGAGGATGTGGGGTGTGGAGTCGTCGATGATCGCGTGAACCGCGTCCAGACGCAGTCCGTCGAAATTGTATTCGGTCAGCCAGTAGAGAGCGTTGTGGATGAAGAAGTCCCGCACGACTCGGCTGTCGAGGCTATCGAAGTTGATGCCGTCTCCCCAGGGAGTCGAGTGCCGATCGGTAAAGAATTGTGGCGCGTAGGACCTGAGATAATTTCCTTCCGGGCCAAAGTGGTTGTAAACAACATCCAGCAAAACCATGAGTCCGCGGTCATGGGCACTTTGGACCAGCTCTTTGAGATCTTCGGGTCGGCCGTAAGTGCTATCGGGAGCGAAGGGGAAGACGCCGTCGTAACCCCAGTTGCGCTGGCCGGGAAAGTCGGCAACTGGCATCAACTCCACGGCAGTGATTCCCAGATCCGCGAGATAGGCGAACCGCTCGCCCACGGCGGAGAACGTCCCGGACGGGGTGAAGGTTCCGACGTGCAATTCATATAGAACAGCCTCTTCCCACCGGCGGCCATGCCAGTCGCGATCCTGCCAGTCGAAGGCGCCGGGGTCGATCACTTCGCTGGGTCCATCGACGTCCCGAGGCTGAAACCGGGAAGCTGGGTCGGAGACTTCCTGCCCACCATCGATCCGGAAATGGTATTGAGTCCCAGGCCTGGCCGCATCGGTGGCTAACTCAAACCAACCCTTGTCGCATGGCTCCAGAGGAAGCCGCATAGACCTGTTCGCACCGGCAAGGGAGAGCTCAACCTGACGTGCGGCCGGGGCCCACAAACGAAAGCGCACGCTTCCGTCGTCGCGACACTCGGCGCCGAACGGCAGGCTATAGCGGCGCTTCATTCGGCTCTTCCTTTTTGCCGATTCCGCGTCGTTCCAGTAACACGACCATCGACCGCGCCTGCAGCGGATAGGGGGTGCCGGCGTCGTACGTTTCGAGGGAGCGCAAACCACCTTCTCGTGAGGTGTCCATCCATGCGGTCCAGCGAGAACCAGCACGGAATGCCGGCAAAGTGAATCCAACATCTTCGTGGTGAGCGTTGAGAAGCACCAGGAAGTTTTCGTCGCGGAGTTTCCGGCCGCGTTCATCGGTCTCATCCACTCCCTCCCCGGAGAGAAACATTCCCAGGCAGTGTAGCGAAGGATCGTGCCACTCGTCTTCGCCTATCTCATTGCCGCTAGGATCGAGCCACAACACATCTTTTACATTTGCACCTTGGATCGGGCGGCCCTGGAAAAAACGCCGACGGTGAAATACGGGATGCCTCTTGCGCAGGCTGACCATTCGCTGCACGAACGCCAGCAAGTCGCGATCTTGAGGCTGCAAATTCCAGTTCAGCCAGCTTGTCGCATTGTCTTGGCAGTAGGCATTGTTGTTTCCCAGTTGCGTATGGCCGATGGCATCACCCGCGTACAGCATCGGTACGCCCTGCGATAGCAGCAGCATGGCCAGGAAATTCCGCTTTTGCTTGGCGCGCAGAGCCTGGATGCTGGAATCGGCCGTGGGACCCTCTGCTCCGCAATTCCAGCTGAGATTATTATTGTTGCCATCCCGATTCTCTTCGCCGTTGGCTTCATTGTGCTTTTCGTTGTAACTGACCAGATCCTGCAAGGTGAAGCCGTCATGCGCGGTGATGAAATTGATGCTGGCATAGGGACGCCGGCCGCTGTGTGCGTAAAGGTCGCTCGAACCGGTGATGCGATAAGCCAGGTCTCCCAGCAGTCCTTTGTCACCCTTCCAATAAGCACGCACCGTATCCCGGTAGCGATCGTTCCATTCCGTCCACCCCACCGGGAAGTTCCCGACCTGATACCCTCCTTCGCCGAGGTCCCAGGGTTCGGCGATCAGCTTTACCTGCGAGAGCACGGGATCCTGATGGATGATGTCGAGGAATGCTCCCAGGCGATCAACCTCGTGCAGTTCGCGGGCGAGGGTGGCAGCCAGGTCGAAGCGGAAGCCGTCCACGTGCATCTCGAGAACCCAGTAGCGCAGGCTGTCCATGATCAGCTGCAGCACCCGCGGATGCCGCATGTTCAGCGTGTTTCCCGTGCCTGTGTAGTCCATGTAATAGCGGGAATTATCAGCCACAAGGCGGTAGTAGGTGCTGTTGTCGATGCCCTTTAGCGAGAGCGTGGGGCCAAGATGGTTGCCCTCCACCGTGTGGTTGTAGACGACATCAAGAATCACTTCCAGTCCCGCGGAGTGCAGGGTCTTGACCATGGTCTTGAATTCGTAGATTGAGTTGGTTGTCAGGTATCGAGGCTCGAGCGCAAGAAATCCGATGGAGTTATAACCCCAGTAGTTGCGGAGGCCGCGTTCCGTGAGTCGGCGGTCGTCCATGAAGCTATGCACGGGCATGAGCTCGATCGCGGTCACTCCCAGGCGCGTGAAGTATTCGATAACCGGAGCTGTGGCCAGACCCTGATACGTCCCCCGCAAATGGGCCGGAACGTCGGGGTGGCACATGGTGAATCCTTTGACGTGGAGCTCATAGATCAAGGTATCGTGCCAAGGGATCTTAGGCGGCGCATCAGATTCCCAGGTGAAAGCGGAGTCGATCACTCGGTTCTTGGGCATTCCAATGGCATCATCGCGCCGGTCAAAAGACAGGTCCTCCTGCCTGTGTCCGACCCTGTATCCGAAGTGGGCGTCGCTCCACCGGATGGCTCCCTGAACTTGCTTGCCATAAGGGTCAAGCAGGAGCTTGTGGTGATTAAAACGATGGCCTTGCTCCGGGGCGTAAGGGCCATACACCCGGTATCCGTACAATTGGCCCGGACGTAGTTCCGGCAGATAGCCGTGCCAGACCATGTCAGTTTGCTCAGGGATCTGGACACGAAGAGTCTCGCGTTTCCCAGAACTGTCGAACAGGCAAAGGTCCACTTTCTCCGCGTGCTCGGAGTAGAGCGCGAAATTGACGCCCTCGCCGTCCCAGGTTGATCCCAAGGGATAAGGTTGGCCAGGCCAAACGATGGGCTGAGGTTCATTGGACATCTATCTTGTATTCCTCCGACCGTACCAGAAGGAGGCTTCTTGGAACCTAGGATACATCCGTGATCCAAAATCACGATACCGGATCCTGGATCAGGGAGGCATACAGACGCTCAGGATCAGCGCTAGAAAAGCCGCCGTTCCAACCACCATTCCACTGCATGGGAGTCCTTACTCCGTTGCGGTCACCTAAATTGATGTTATCCGTCGCTCGAGGCCCCCACCGCGCGAGGAACTGCAACGAAAGATCCAGGAAAACATCGCTGCCGGCCTAGCGTCGGAATTCCCGGGCCTGAAGCTCCCGCTCGAAAATCAGCAACTCAAATTCGCCTTCCATATCGAGCGCAAACCCGGAGGCGGCTTCGCCATCCATTCCGCGGATCCTGACGCACCGCTGATCGAGGGAGCCACACATGAAGAGATCGAGAGCCACTTCGCAGAAAAGCTCATAGCCTTTGTGGGAAAACACTTCATACCCGAGCTGTCGCAGGCGCTCGCAGCGCAGGGCTCAGGGGAGATTAAGGTATTCGTGAACCGAAAGACGGGCTTCACTGTAAACGCAGGCTCGCACACCATTCAAATCGATGACGTCACAACAAAGATGCGAAATTGGGTGACGCGAAAACAGCAAACGCGAGCTTAGGCAGCGTTGGCGACGCAATGGACAACTCCCCAATCACTCCCGAGGCGAGTAGCAGTTGGACCATCTTCCGCTTCCTGCTGGCATTGCTCATCATCGCCGCGATGATGTATTTCTTCCTCCAGCGCTGACCCATTCAGAGTTCATCATCAGCCTCAGGTCATGGTGGAATGGCTTCAAAACTGGATAGTTTCCGTGGTGCGACCACTCGGGAGTTGACACGATCCTTCTGCCGCCGCCCCGAGGGCGAGTCCCGACGGATTGATCTCGCCATGCTTCCGAGTGACCGACTAACCAAAGGGTAATTGCGAGTTTGCTGATACGAAGTGATACCGCACAATAGAAGAGCGCTGCCATTTGACCGTTGCTTATACGGGGCGGAAAATAGGCGCGAGGTGACCCATGATTCGCTATCGCTTTGTTCTGCTGTTGCTCGTTGCATCCCTGCTGCCCCTCGGTGCCACGGCGCAGCAGTTGCCTGCGGCACGGGTGTTTGACCTGAAGGCGTCCGACGGTGCCACCCTCAAGGCAACCTACTTCGCAGCAGTCAAGTCCGGCCCCGGAGTTTTGCTGCTGCACCAGTGCAACCGGCAGCGGAAGGTATGGGACAACCTGGCCGGGCAGCTGGCGACAGCGGGGATCAACGTGCTTATCTTTGACCTGCGCGGCTTCGGCGAAAGCGGTGGCTCACCATTTGACAAGCTGACGCCCCAGGAGCAGGCACAGGTGGAGGCGGAGAAATGGCCTGGCGACATTGAAACGGCCTTTCAATATCTGATCTCACAGCAAGGCGTCACGCGAGACGTGATCGGCGTGGGGGGAGCCAGTTGCGGCGTCAACAATTCCATCCAGACCGCGCACCGTCATCCCGGAGAGGTGAAATCGCTGGTACTGTTGTCGGGCGGGACCGACTTGGCTGGCCTTCGGTTTCTCCGCCAGGAGTCGCCACCGCCTGCACTCTTCGCGATGGCCGACGACGACGAATTCCGCCCCACGGTGGAGGTCATGCCCTGGCTGTTCGGTGTGTCGTCCAACCCCGGTAAGAAGTTTGTGCACTACGCCAGCGGAGGACACGGAGCCGATATGTTCAACGTTCACCCTGAATTGCGGGGTGTGATCGTGGATTGGTACGTGACCACCCTGATCGCAACACCGGGTCGGGCTCCGGCTAACAAGAGCAGTGAGCCGGCATTGCAATCGGCACAAATCCTAAATCAAATCGAGATGCCAGGCGGAGTTGATCAAGCCGCCCGGAAGCTGGCCGAGGCCCGCCGGAGCGATCCCAAGGCAGTAGTGTTTCCGGAAACGATCGTTAACCTCATTGGCTATGAGCATCTTCAAGCGGGCGACATTAAGAATGCATTGGAGATCATGAAGCTCAACGTCACCGCATTTCCGGAATCGCCCAACGCCTACGACAGCCTCTCTGACGCCTACTTGGCGAACGGCCAAAAAGAACTGGCGCGGCAGAACGCCAAGAAGGCGCTCGAACTCTTGGCTCTCGACACCATCGATCCGCAGGCCCGCCGCGATGCAATTCGCGACAGCGCCCAACTGAAACTCAAGCAGCTAGGCGAAGTGCAGCCGTAAGCGCGCCCCCGTCGATGATTGGTGCCAACAGGCAGTTCCATGAATGCTAGCCGATTACGTGCAACCCTTCCCTAATCCCGGTAAGGGAAGGGTTGCCGCCTAACCGTCCACTGGCCCGCACAAGGAGTTGTGGGGGCAAACACACGATAACCTCTGAACCCCGGGAATTAGTTAGCGCCGCGCGGTGATGGCGGCAAACAGAGGCCGACGGTTTTGAATCACGGCTTGTCCGCTGCATCCACGCGCGGGATGCGGGACCATCCGGCGGGCGTGCGCTGGAACTGCGCGGTCACGGAGGGGAAGAAAGAATTGCGCTCGCGGTTCCAAGTGAGACATTGGATGGCAACGGATGAGCGATCCACTTGAATGATATTAAATGAATTTAGTTCGCCGCGAGCGCGCGTTGAGGTGGCGGTTCCGGCGTGGATGACGAGTGCGGAGTGGCCTGGAATTTTGTAACGCGTTGCGCTTTCGCTGGTGCTGCTGATATGCAAATGGCCGGAGAGGATTAGATCGATACGGCAGCGCGCAAAGCCAGTCATCGCCATGCGCGCGCGTCCGACCAAACCGTGAACCTCGTGGGCTTCGGGCAAATCGAAGGGGTGATGGGAGACGACGACGCGCGTGCGATTCTCGCCGCACGTTTCGAGCCGCGTGCAACTCCGGGCGACCTGCTGGTGGCTAATGCGGCCACCTTTAAAGGTGAGCGAGCGGGCGGTATTGATGCCTACGATCGCGATTTCATCGTCGCAGTAGAACGGCTCCAGCTCCTTGCTGATGTAGCGCTGGTAATTCCGGAGGGGTTTTAGAGCGCGGGCGAGAACGTTGTACAACGGCACGTCGTGATTGCCCGGGACCACAATTTGCGGTGAAGGGAGAGCCTCCAGAAACTGACGCGCTTCCTGAAACTCGCTCCCTTTCGCGCGCTGGGTAAGATCGCCGGAAACGACAACGATATCAGGCCTGGCTTCGGTGACGGTGGCGATCAAGGCCTGTACAGTGGCGCGATCAATGCGACCGAAGTGAGGGTCCGATAGGTGAGCGACGGTGCGCATATTACTTAGAGTGAGTCAGCCGTTTCTTATGGGCACGATCACGCGCAGAGCGCCAGGATGGGTGCGGTAATTCAACGGACTATTCATTTGATTTACTTCGCCGTCCGTGGAAACGCTTGTCCCGCTTCTCCGCGTCTCGATCAAGAATTGTGTCGTAATCAAAGCATCGAAATCGCTGGCTTCGTGCAAGCGTCCAAAAAGTGCCCGAAAGGCTAGTCGCAGCAGGTCAACACGACCCGCGCGCTTTGCCACAAACAAGCAGAGCTCGCCCGCATCGAGCCTTCTGCGCTCGCCGATATTCAAACCCTCCATTTCATATCTATTATTGCCGATGAATACCAAGGGCGTCTTGCGCACCAGCTCTTTTCCGTCCAAGAGCAGGCGAACGCGAAGAAGTGAGTAGTGCCTCATAACCGAGACGGAGGCTTGGGCAAAAGTTACCCACTTGTTTCGGCCCTTCGTCTTCTTCTGCAGCTCCTCGCAGTGGCGCACGATGCGCGGATAGATGCCCAGGCTGGAATTGTTGAGGAAAATGCGGCCGTTGACCTCGCCGACATCCACGGGTATGGCGCGGCCGCTGACGAGATTGCGAGCTGCGCCTTCGAGATCCTGGGGAATGTGCAAATCCTTCGCGAAATGATTCAAGGTCCCGAGCGGAAGAATACCCAGCGTGACGGATGATCCCATGAGCTCGTTCGCTACGGCATTTACGGTGCCGTCACCACCACCGGCCACGATGATTTGGCTATTTTCTTTCACGGCGCGGTGAGCCAACTCCGGGATTTCGGCGCCGCTGGAGGCGAGGAGAATACGCGCCGACGTGCCATTCTCAGCAAATATTCGGGAGAGCTTTTGGCGCAGTTCCGGGCTCGGGTGGCAACCCGAAGCGCTATTGAGGATGCAGGTTAAACCAGAGGACGCCACGTGGTTTCACTGTTTGCAGATCGCAGAACTCTCCGCACGATGCGTTTGACGCACTGGAATCAGCAGCAGCGAAGAAAAGTCTACCACACACGTGTCATCCATCGAGCGGCGGTGCACGAGCTTGACATTGGCGCTCGCACCCGATTGCGAGCGGGTGACGGCAATACGGAAGTTGTGCCGGCGTGGTTGAGAGTTCGTCCCGGCATAGCACTCGGGAGAAATCCGGAAAGACCGACCGTAGAGATTGGTGTTTTGACCACACGTCCTTGCACCTCGAACCTCTTGCCCGCAACTCGTCCAGGGTAGTTAAAATGGATCGTCACTGCTCCATCCAACTGAAGGGCTGCTAGCCCTGGAGGGGGTTGTTTGCCGGAAATCTCGCCGAGTCAGGTTACGGAGCTACTGATGCAGTGGAAGCGCGGTGACCAAGAAGCGCCACGAGTCCTGCTGCCGTTGGTTTACGACGAACTGCGCCGCCTAGCCCGTCATCACCTCAGAGCGGAGAGATCCGATCACACGCTGCAGAGCACAGCACTGGTCCATGAGGCCTACCTGCGCCTGGTGAAGCCGGGATCGTTGCAACTGGAGAGCCGGCAACATTTCTTCGCTCTAGCCTCGCAGCTAATGCGGGAGATCCTCGTGGACTATGCTCGCGGCCGTCGTGCTGCGAAACGTGACGGTGGCGACAGGCTGACTTTAGATGAGGCGGCGGAATTGTCGGGGTCAAAGGGCGTGGACCTGCTGGCTCTCGACGACGCGCTCAACGAACTCGCCAAGATGAGTCCCCGGCAGAGCCGCATTGTGGAATTGAAGTTCTTTGGCGGCTTACGGATTGGGGAAGTCTCAGAAGTTTTGGGGGTCTCCTCGGCCACCGTGGAGCGCGACTGGGCTGTTGCTCGAGCGTGGTTGCATCGTGAGATCAGCAGGACGGCGTGCGATGAATCGTGAGCGATGGGAACAGGTTAGCGAAATCCTGGATAAGGCTTTACGCCTGCCGCCCTCGGAGCGCTCCGTCTATCTCGCTCAGATCGACGCGAGCGATCCAGAACTGCACCGGGAAGTGAACTCTCTTCTCGCCTCCCATGAACAGGCCGGCAGCGAATTTCTGAACACGCTTGCCGCGCCAACCGGATCTGTTCAAAGCGAGATAACCGGGCGCGATTCGAAAGTCGGTCGTCGACTCGGACCCTACCAGATTGTCGAGTTGATCGGCGTCGGAGGAATGGGGGAAGTGTATCGAGCGGTGCGAGCGGACGATCAGTACAGCAAGCAAGTGGCGCTCAAACTTGTCCGCTCTGGCCAGGACTCGTCTTTTGTGATCAACCGGTTCAAGAATGAGCGGCAGATTCTAGCGAGCCTCGATCACCCAAATATTGCCCGGCTGCTTGATGGGGGCACGACCGAAGAAGGTGTTCCCTACTTTGTCATGGAATTGATTGAGGGCAAGACGATCGACCGCTACTGCAACGGTCACAACCTGGCGACGGCCGAGCGGCTGACGCTGTTCCTGCAAGTCTGCTCTGCGGTGCAACTCGCGCATCAGCGACTGATTGTGCACCGCGATCTCAAGCCCGGCAACATCCTGGTGACCGCGGATGGTGTGCCCAGACTGCTCGATTTTGGGATCGCAAAACTCATCGATCCCGGAGCGGGGGTTGAGGGCTCCGAGCCCACACAGACCATGACCCAGTTTCGAGCGTTCACTCCTGGATACGCGAGCCCGGAGCAACTGAAAGGCGAGCCCATCACGACCGCGAGCGATGTTTACTCTCTGGGTGTCGTGCTGTATGAGTTGCTGACCGGCTGCAGCCCGTATGGCAGCACCGTCCGCACTCTCCATGAGTTGGCCCGTGCCGTGTGTGAATTGGAGCCGGAGAAACCCAGCACAGCCATTCGCCGGCACTCCATGCGTGTGAGGACTGCCCTTCCCTCGCCGGCGAGAGATGTACCGGTTGCCGTGGCAGGCGACTCGAACAAGCTCAGCCGGCGCCTCAGAGGGGATCTCGACAACATCGTTCTGATGGCATTGCGCAAGGAGCCGCAGCGGCGCTACAGCTCGGTGGAACAGTTTGCGCAGGACATTCGGCGACACCTGGAAAACCTTCCGGTGACTGCCCGCCAGGACACTGCGGTATATCGAGCGTCCAAATTCGTTATTCGCCACAAGACCGGGGTTGCCGCGACTGCAGTGTTCGCAATCCTTCTGCTGGCGGCCCTATGGGTTACCGCTCGCGAGGCCCGCGTTGCGCGTGCGCAGCGCGCCCGGGCCGAGCAGCGCTTCAACGACGTGCGGAAGCTGGCGAATTCGCTCATTTTCGAAATCCACGATTCCATTCAAAATCTGCCCGGGGCTACGCCAGCCCGCAAACTGGTGATCGATCGCGCGGTGGAATATTTGGATAGCCTGGCGAGAGATTCGAGTGGCGACCCTGCATTGCAGCGTGAGTTGGGGTCGGCTTACCACCGGCTCGGTCTGGTGCAGGGCAACCCGAGCGAGGGCAATCTCGGAGACACGGAGGCGGCGAAACTCAGCTTCCGCAAGTCGGCGGCGCTGTTCGAGTCCGTCGCTAAAGCCGATCCAAACAATGTGACGGACCAATTGACGAATGCCTTCGGCCATCGCATTCTGGCGTTCGCCTCATCGCCAGGGGGCAATGATCGTCAGCAGATTGAGCAGGCGATGGCCATCACGGAACGGCTCATGAGAGTGGATGGCGCAAATCCTAAGGTGCGCAGTGAGCGCTCCATTGAATTCGGGGTGCTCGCGGGAACTCAGGAAGCTGCGGGAGATCTGGTGAGCGCACTCGAGTCTTATCGACAGGCCCTGGCGATGAACGAAGAACTATTGAAGACAAATCCCAGCTATCCCAGAATACGCCAGCGCGTTGCCATCGGCACCGTCCAGTTGGGAGATGA
>Ga0209736_1000383_pt1 | contig 14317 bp, 8 predicted proteins | sample BlaSpr_A8_Ref_M3_FD_187992 | JGI IMG/M metagenome (GOLD analysis project Ga0209736, IMG submission 187992) | Forest soil microbial communities from Thunder Bay, Ontario, Canada - Black Spruce, Ontario site 2_A8_Ref_M3 (SPAdes) (version 2) | ecosystem: Environmental > Terrestrial > Soil > Boreal...
CAGTACTGAACGAGATTATGATACCAGGATAGGTACTTGGTACACGATTGTAAAATTCGGGCAAGGAGAAGGAATGAAGATAACGCAGAGGCACAGAGGACGCTGAGAGGTGCAGAGCAAAACAAAGAAAACGAAACGCAGAGACGCGGAGGACGCAGACCCAAGAAGACAGACGATCAGAAAATCCGGGTGGGGCGGCGATGGAGGGTGACGCCGAGGACGAGCCAGACGGTTAGGGCTAGCCATTCGGCGGGAGTGAAGTGGCCGGGGAAGGCGGGGATTAGCTTCATGAGGAGGAGGAGCAGGGAGACGCAGATGCCGAGGCCGGTGATGACGCGCATACGCGGACGCGAATCGACAAGCCAGAAGGAGAGGCAGGCGGCTAGCCAGCCCAGGGCCGAGGCCATCGAGCCGACTTCGGTGATGGGAACGAGGATGGCATCGCCGAGGAGTAGCCCGACGAGAGTGCCTGACGTGATGCCGATGATGGCGACGGACGGAGTGGAAAATCTTTCGTGGATGGTCGCAAAGCGCGGAGCGACCGTGCCGCGGCGGGCAAAGGCAAAGAGCATGCGCGTAGAAGCCGCGAAATTTCCATTGAAACATTGGAAGAGACCAAAGAGTGCCATGACGAGAATCAATTGAACGGGCCAGTGTTCGCCGATCCCATGCTCGAAAGCAATGGCAGTGGCGAAGCGTTTGCCGAGTAGGGATGGCCACGGGGCGATGTAAGCGACTGCAGTGATCGAGAGAGCATAGAAAAGTGCGCCCACTCCGAGAGCAAGGCCAATGGCCTGCATATAGCTAGTTTGCCGGAAATCGGGGTTGGCCTCTTCGGCGTACTTGGGGACGGACTCGAAGCCGGTCATGAAATACGGAACGATTTGCAGCGTGAGGAGGATGGAGAGGAACGGAGTAGTATGAAAGGCGGGATGAAAATTCGCAGGGGCACCGCGGACTCCGCTAATACCGAGAAGAGCCAGGAAAATGAGCAGAACCATGGAGGACATAGTCTTCTGGAAGTTCGCGCTGAGGCGGATGCCGCGGTAGTTGATGGTTGCCAACAGCAGAGTGAGCGCGATGCCCAGGATCAGCCGAGGCAAGAAAACAGGCTGGCCCGCGACCCTGTATAGCTCGAAGGAATCGAGTGAAGGAAAAATGTATGCGGCGATTTTACCGAGGGCGACAGCTTCCCACGGGCAGACGATGAAGTAAGCGAGAAGCATCATCCAGCCAGTGAAGTAGCTGACGAAAGGTGGAAAAACTTGTGCGGTATAGGCGGCTTCGCCGGCAGCGTCGGGAAGGCGCCTGACCCATTGGCCGTAGACGTAGCCGACGGGAAGCAGAATGATGCCGCCGATGCCAAAACCTAGTGCAGCGCCCGCAGGGCCGCCACGGCCGAGCCAATCATCCATGAGGACGAGCCAGCCCGTGCCAATCATGGTGCCGAAGGCGAGGGCGAAATAGTCGTGAAGACGAAGTTTGCGGGCGAGGGCTGGCATTTAGAGGACGCAGAGCAGTTCGTAAAGCAGATTGGCCGCGAGAAGCGAAGTGATTTCGCCGGTGTCGTAGGGCGGGGAGACCTCGACGAGGTCGCAGCCTACGATATCGAGACCGCGCAGCCCGCGAACGAGTTCCAGTATCTGGATGCTAGTGAGACCGCCCACTTGCGGAGTTCCTGTGCCGGGAGCATAGGCAGGATCCACGGCGTCGATATCGAGCGTGACGTAAACGGGCTTGCCGCGAAAGGCGCGCAGATGACGCTGAACGGTTGCCAAACCTTTTTTATGAAATTCCTCGGCAGTGACCATTCGTACTTTGTGAGCGCGCGCAAAATCAAAATCATCTTCTCCATAGACCTGCCCGCGCAAACCAACCTGCAAAACGCCACCATCCAGCAACAGGCCTTCTTCAAACGCCCGGCGGAACGGAGTGCCGTGAGAGTACTTGCTGCCAAAATACTCGTCCCACAAATCGTTGTGCGCGTCGAATTGGATGAGCGAAACGGGGCCATGCTTTTTCGCGACGGCGCGCAAAATGGGAAGGCTGATGGAATGATCACCGCCGACGCACACGCAACGCACACCTGCCTGAAGAAGCGGAGCGATTCCCTGCTCGATGCGGAGAAACGTGTCTTCAATGGAAAGCGGATTCACGGGGAGATCGCCAAAATCGGCGATGCGATGCCTGGCAAACGGATTGACATGCAGCACCGGGTTCCACGGACGGATGATCGCGGACTGGACGCGAATATTACGAGGACCGAAGCGCGGGCCGGGGCGATAGGTTGTGCCGCCGTCGAAGGGAACGCCGATGATGGCAACATCAAGTTCGGCAGGCTCGGTGAGGTGCGGTAAGCGCATAAAGGTGGGGATGCCCGTGAAACGGGCGAAGCTAAGAGCGTCGAGGGGCTGGGGATGAGGCAAACGAAAGGTGCGGCGGGACTTAGGGGGAATGTTGGGCACGGGGAGGCATCTTAGTCTTGCAAAATGAGTCGAGTCAACGTGCTTTGTGGAACAAAATAGAGTACTTATCGATTTTTGGCGGGTAATGGCTAGCCCCGCTGCCCGGAACGCTGGTTGAGGCGGAATTGAGGCAGTCGCCAATCAGTTTTGACGCGGCATTCATCTGGCAATAACAGAGTCAGCCTAAAAGGTTATGCTGGGTGTGCCTTAGACATGCCACCCGCCGGATATGTCCCCCCCGGTCAGCGACAACCTATCCATTCAGTTAGAACCATCCTAAGAAGGAGACATCGAAATGCACGATTGCTTTAAGAAAGCGATGGCGCTAGTGGCTACCGCGGCCATCACGCTTTTGCCAGCTACACCGGCTTTCGCGGACCACTCTCAGACAGCGACTCCGATCAAGCATCTGGTAGTCATTTTCCAGGAGAACATTTCGTTCGATCATTACTTTGGAACCTATCCAAACGCGACGAACCCTGCAGGCGAGCCGGCGTTTCACGCCAAGGCGAATACGCCTACTGTAAATGGACTTAGCCCCGCGCTGCTCACGAAGAACCCGAACCTGAACCCCGCGAACCTAACCGGTGCGACCAACCCGTTCCGCCTGGATCGTTCGCAAGCTGTGACGCGCGATCAGGGTCATGGTTATAAGGCCGAGCAGCAAGCTTTCGACAACGGATTGATGGATCTGTTCCCGCTGTTTGTGGGAAAGCCGGGACCGCCGCCAGCCGGAGGGGGCATCGATAACACTTCAGGTCTGAATCTTGGCTATTTCGACGGCAACACGGTCACGGCGCTGTGGAATTACGCGCAGCACTTTGCCATGAATGATAACTCCTACAGCACGGTTTTTGGCCCCTCGACACCGGGCGTTCTAAACCTGGTTTCCGGGCAGACCAACGGAGCGATCAACGCGGCCTCGGCTTCTTTCGCGGTGGTTGATGGAGGAAACGGCTCGCTTAGCGTGGTCAGCGATGCCGATCCAACGGGGGACGTCTGCTCCGGCGCGGCTACATTCGGCATGACCGGAAAAAATATAGGAGATCTGCTAAGGAGCGCGGGCGTTTCTTTTGGTTCTTTCATGGGCGGGTTCAACCTAAATACGGTGAATCCGAACGGGACAACCGGATGCAAGAGGAGTTCGACGGGACTTGCAGGCGCGACCGCAGATTACATCCCGCACCATGCTTTTTTGCAATACCACGCTTCGACGGCGAACCCGAGTCACACGCGGCCGGCTTCGATTTCTGAAATTGGCCACGATGGTCCGGCGAATCACAACTACGACCTCGAGGATTTTTTTGCAGCGGTCAGCGCGGGCAATTATCCGGCAGTGAGCTTTCTGAAGGCCTCGGCCTATCAAGATGGCCACGCGGGTTATTCCGATCCTCTGGATGAGCAGAATTTAATCGTCCGCGTAATCAATTTCCTGCAGACGCAAGAAGACTGGGATAACACTGTGGTGGTGGTGATGTATGACGACTCCGATGGTTGGTATGACCATCAGATGAGCGCGATTGTGAACCAATCGCACAGCACCCAGGACGCACTAACCGGCCCGGGACTTTGCGGCTCGTCAGCCGATACCACAGCACTGCCTGGAGTTGATCCAGCCAACGCTCACGCACTGGGCCGCTGTGGTTACGGTCCGAGACAGCCGTTCTTGTTGATTTCGCCTTGGGCGCGCCGAAACTTCGTGGATCATTCCATAACGGACCAGAGTTCGGTGCTGCGGTTCATTGAAGACAACTGGCTCAGCGGAGAGCGTATTCAGGGCTCGTTCGATGCATCCGCGGGAACAATAAGCGGAATGTTCAATTTCGAGGGCGATCGGCGGGCTCACCGGCTGTTCCTTGATCCATCCACGGGCCAGATCGTTAACGACGACGACGATAGGGAGAAGTAGGGCCGGGCCAGTTCGCGAAACGCGCTGACCGCTGAAAAAGGGCCTGCCGGACCCCGCGCCGGCAGGCCCTTTGTTTTTCTTGCCTTGGTAGCGGGTTATCGGACAACCCGCGAGACGACGCGATCATCTGTTTGGTCGTCCTCCTGGTGCAAGGAGGGGTGATGGTGCGTTGGCTTGTTGCGGCTGGAGTTGGCGGAGTGTTGTTTGTCGGGGGCGGAACGCGGGCGGCTTTCGGAGACGGGGCCGGTTCGCCGAGCCGTGATGCCGCACCTGCGCTTCTCGAAGCCTCAGCTCCTCTGATTGATGAAGTTGTTTTCGTAGGGCTGCGCCATATCGCTCCGGAAGCGGTGCAAGCACAGATTTCGTCTCACGCCGGGGCAAGATTTACATCGAGGCGGATCGAATCTGATGTGCAAGCGCTGGGGCGGCTGGGATGGTTCGGCGACATTGCGGCGGAAACGCAGCCCGTGACGGATTCGTCGTCTCGCGTCAACAATATAACGCAGCGTGTGCGGCTTGTTTTCCACGTTGAGGAACTTCCCAATCTCACAAAAATTGAATATGCGGGATCGCGGCTGCTCTCGCCATCGCAGATCGAAACTATTCTCGGCGAGAAACAACTGACACCAAAATTGGGCGAGCCTGCGGATCCGGCAAAACTGGCGCGCATCGCTAACGCAATCCAGTCTGCTCTTGCAGAGTTGGGCCATCCGCAACCCCTTGTGCGGCTTCTTCGCGAAGAATCTGCAAACGGAACCGTGCAGGTGCGTTATGAAATCAATGATGGGCCGCACATTCCTGTGGGCCGGATTGACTTCGAAGGACATCCCGAAGTCTCAGCAAAATTGTTGCGGCATGAGTTGCGGCGAACGGCGCCAGGCGCGCTCTTTGCATCCTGGCGCGGCAAAGATGCCTACACGCGCGAAGGATTTGAAGAGGATCGCTCGAGAATTCTGATCTATTACCAAGATCACGGATACCCAGAGGCGCGAACCGGCAGAGTTCGCGTTTCGGTCTACGAAAAAACGGCGAGCCGCTGGATTCCACGTCCCTCGCGCACAACGGGGAAACGTCTCGCGGTTTCTGTGCCCGTCGAAGCTGGCCCCTTTTACCGCGTTGAATCTGTGGGCATCAGTCCTGAACTCGCCGACGCTAGCGGTAAACGCAGAAGAAAACTCCTGGCGTACTCGAAAGCTGAGGCCGGCTCGACCTACTCGGCGAAGGCGCTTGAAGAGTTGCGGCATGCATGGGTAGCGGCGACTGCGCTAAAGCATAACCGCGAAGTGGCCGGCCCCGAGCGAAGCGTCGAAACATCGCGAAGACTTGATCTTGAGACGCACCGGGTCAGCGAGAGAATTGGGTTTAGCGACGCCCCGCCCTATATGGTGCGACGGATTGAATTCAAGGGTCTTCACAGATTCAGCGATCGCTATTTGCGGCGGCGCATCGGTTTGCAGGAAGGGCAGCCATTTGATGAGCATGCGCTGGAAGGCGGGCTGGCGCGACTCACGAGGACGGGTTATTTTCGGCAAATTAAAAAAGAGGACATTCAAGTCCACACGGACGACATCACCCATACGGCTGATGTAACGATCCGGGTTTCGGAAGCCGGCCAGCAACACGCTTCCTTCTCTGGAGGGCTCGGACAGTTCGGCAGCACTATCGGGATAGCTTACACGCTGTTCGATCTCCTCCAGCGAGAGGAACTGCTCACGGCACAAATTGACGGAGGACCGGAGAGCTTGCAAATCGTCCTCGGGCTGGTGATGGAAGGCTTTCTCGGCTCGCGCAGCTCGCTCGCCCTCTCCGTGTTCGACAATGTGTTGCGGCCACGCCTCACGAGCAGCGTGAAGGGACCGTTCTACACATCTCAGAGCGAAGGAGTGAACGCGGGCTGGAGCTATCCCTTAACCAACACAGACTCTCTGGCAGTGAACTACAGCCTTTCGCACACAAACACGGATTATTCGCTCGCCCTGCCAGCTTCGCTCACGGGTTTTCCATCACCTGATCTTCGCGCAAAGAGTTCCAGCAGCCCTGTGGGACTAGGCTGGACGCACGACGCAGGGAGTGAGCGTCTGTCTGTCGTCAATTCCATTTCGGGCGGATGGTTGGGCGGGAGCGAAAATGTGATTCGTTCCAGCGAGGAGTACGCGCGAATCTTTCCGGACCCGCTTTTTAATCACCGTAATGCGTGGGCTTTTCGGACGACGTTTAGCGGTGCAGGAAGCTACCGTGGCGACATGCCGATGTACGCGCGGCTTTTTTCCGGCGACGCACAAGTTCGTGGCCTCAGCTCAGGCGAACTGGGGCCGTATGCTGTATTCCCATCGGAATCAAGTTCCGGCAACCAAACTTATTCTGCGCTCCCGGCAGGCGCCAATGTGATCGGCGCCGCGAATGTGGAGTATCGCATTCCACTTGGCGGAGGCGCGCAAGCGGCGGGCTTTTTTGATTTGGGATCCGGCTTGTTGCTAGCCAATTGGCTGGGGAAAGCGCGCCCAACGCTTCTGGATTCCACGAACGGCATTCTGCATGGCTCCGTCGGGATCGAGCTGAGGTGGACGGTGCCGGGGATTCAGGTGCCCGTGCGCGGGTACTACGCCGTGAATGTATTGCGGTTAAATCGCTTTCTACAATTACCGGATGGTTCGCTGTTCCACGCGCACAACCGGTTGTTCGCCTTCGGCTGGGCGCTTGGAACGCTGTTCTGAGCATCCTCTTCTGTACTATTGAGCCTCGCCAAATATAGAGTCGTGCGAGTCGCTGAGAAAAGCGGCAGCAAGGCTGCCGCACTCCAAATCGCTGTTTTGCAATATTATGCGGGACTCAGTAAACTCCCCGCACGATGAAATACCGGAAGCAGATCAAAGAATGCGCAAGGCTGGCTGACCCCTATTGCGTCGCAAAGGGCGAAAAATTCCGCTTGAAAGACTATGACACGAGCGACACCGGTGAGGTGAAGAACAAGGAGCAGGGTCAAAAAATTATTGATAACCGGGCCGGTCTCCTCAGCAATTTACAGGAGAAGCTCTACGCGCAGGATCGCTGGGCGCTGCTGCTCGTGATTCAAGGAATGGACGCCGCCGGCAAAGACGCCGTAGTCAAACACGTTATGTCCGGTGTGAATCCGCAAGGATGCGACGTTCATGCCTTCAAGATCCCAAGCGCCGAAGAGCTCAATCACGATTATCTGTGGCGGGCGCACCGGAGCGCTCCCGAGCGCGGCAAGATTGGCATCTTCAATCGTTCTTACTACGAAGAAGTTCTGGTTGTTCGAGTGCACCCCACCCTCTTGCAAACGCAAAAGCTGTCCGACCCTTTGATTACCAAGCACATCTGGGAGCAGCGCTACGAGGACATTAACACCTTCGAACGGTATTTGACGCGCAACGGCGTGGTGGTGCGCAAGTTTTTCCTGCATGTCTCGAAGAAAGAACAGAAGAAGCGTTTTCTGGAGCGTCTGGAAGACCCAAAAAAGAACTGGAAATTTTCCATGGCCGACGTCAAAGAACGCGGCTACTGGAAGGACTACCAGGAAGCCTACGAAGAGATGATTCAGAATACGGCCACGAAGTATGCGCCATGGTATGTGGTGCCTGCGGATAATAAGTGGTACACGCAACTCATCGTGGCCTCCGCGATCATCACAGCGCTTGAGGAGCTCAACCTCTCCTTCCCCGACGTGGACAAGGCGAAGAAGAAGGAACTGGAGAGCGTGCGTGACTCGCTGCTGCACGAGAAAGACTGAACCCGGCCGCAAGTTTCCCGATGGAAAGCAGAACGGCGCAGAACCCCTTGCCCGCCAGGCAAGAAATTCTGCGCCGGGTTTGTTGGACTAGAACTCGAACCGCAGCGCGAACTGCATAACGCGCGACGGCTCTTGGCCGGCCAGGGAATTAATCACTCCAAACGTTGAGGATGTGATCAAAGTGTTGGGCAACGCGAAGTTCGGGTGGTTGAACACGTTGAAAGCCTCAGCCCGGAATTGCAGCCGATACTTCTCTCCAAACAGCGGGAAGAACTTAGAGACAGCCAAATCCACGTTGGAGAAATGCGGGCCACGCAGCGTATCGCGGCTGCCAACTTCCAATCCGTTTACGAACGAGAATGCTCCGATAGCATTCTGAGGGTTCGCGAAAAATTGGATTTGATTGTTGTTGGCCGTGTCGGTATGGAGGCTGGTGGCGACCGCGGACCTGCTCCCGGTGAAAAATACTCCCTGATCCGCAGCAAGGCTCGTGCTGCTGCCGCCGCCATTCGCGGTGAGAGCCAAACCCGATCGCCACGTTACGATTCCCGAGGTCTGCCAGCCACCGATGATTTCATTTAGCCAGCGCGCGGAATTCCGCACCAAGGACTGCCCACGGCCGAAAGGCAGGTCGTAAACGAAGTCGGCGCTGACCTGATGCGTCGCGTCAAACTCCGAGTTGCCCTTGCAGACGCTCGGATTAAGCGCATCGCACAGAATTTGCGTCGAGCCGCCCACGAAGTTTCCATTGTTATTGGCGATCACCGAGCTGTTGTCGATGGAATGAGAATATGTGTAGTTAAAGTCAAACTGCAGGTTGTGCGACAGCCGCTTTCGCAGCGTCGTAAACATCGCGTTGTAGGAAGAGTAGCCTTTGTTTGTACCGAGGGCATTCACGAAAAACTGAGAAGGTATGCCGACGTTCTGTGGCACAAGTCCAAAGATGCTCAGCATAGCCCCGCCGAGGTTTCCCTGTTGAAGTGCAGTCTGATTTACCGCGTAGACCGCCTGGGTGCATGTGGAAAATGGCGTACCAAATACGGCCTGGTTGACCTGGGCACAAGTCGCGCCAGTACCTGCCATTATTTGGTTTTCAAAAAAGGGCAGCGGAGCGATGTTTGCCGGACTGATTCCCTTGCGCGCTTCTTGCTCCAGCGTTGTGAAATCCCCCACCAAGCTATGGCCAGATGCAGGGTCGACAAAATTGATGACCTGCGCGCCGTCGCCCAACACGAAGAGCCTGCGGCCCAAGCGGCCATAGTAGTCGACTTCTAATTGAAAACCACCAGGCAGTTCGCGTTGAACACCCAGGGAAAAAGTTTCTGAATAGGGTGTATGCAGTTTATTGTCGACACCATAATTAAAGATGGCGTTCGGCGTCACCGGGGTCTTGAACGCCGGCGCCGTAACTGGAAAGGGCAGCGCGTTCGCAGCCGTGAACCGTGGGTCGGATTCCAGTGAGGCGGTTGCTCCGCCTCCACCAAAGAGAGCAGCCACCGTGTTTCCGTAAACATAGTTGGACTGATCTTCAAGGTTCGTGATGGCGTTAATTACAGTCTGATCGTAAATCAAGGAGCCTTGCGCTCGGATCACCGTCTTGCGATCGCCCAACACCTTTCCAAACAACCCAGTGCGGAAGCTCGGGTTCCACGCGAAAGCGAGCCGGGGAGAAAAATCATCCTTTTCAGGGTTATAAAGCGGCTTTCCCCCGGGATTTCCCTTTCCGGAGAGTTGATAGGTGAGTTGTGGCGTCGCATTGGGACCAGAAATGCTATTCAGCCCATTCGAGACGCGGGTCGCGAGGATATCGTTGAGAGATGTGTTCAGAAAGCTGGCCTGCAGTCCGTTGACTTCATAAGGAACAGACGAATACTGATAGCGGACTCCCATCGTGACAGTCAGGTCGTTACGCAGCTTCCAGGCATCCTGCACGTAGCCTGCGTACTGGTTGATGCGCCAATCGCGCCGATGACTCTCCGTTCCCTGTGGAATGATCTTGCCATCTTTCGTATAGCTGATCGCGCTTTGCAGGTTGTTGATAATTCCCAAAGCGCCAACAAAGAAATTATCCCAATTGCCGTCGGCGATTCCGCCTGTATCCTGCAAAATGTTGGCCGGTCTCAGATTGCTCGGAAGGCTCGCAATGCTTCCGCCGAGTCCTTCTTGAATGAAATCGAAGTTGTTGGTGAGCGTGCTGCGCAGTTTGATGGGATGCCACTCACCTCCGATGGTGATCGTGTGCCTGCCGCGAAGCAGGGTGACGTCGTCGCGGAAAGTAGGAACTGGCGAAATGTGGCCGATTTGACTCTGACGTGCAAAGGGCGTGGCGATAGCGCCGCCGAAAAAGGTAAGCTGGACCAGTCCAGCCGCAGGATTGAAGAGGACAGGCTGATCTAGATTGGAACGAGTTTCGCCGTAAACAAATTGATTGATAGTCCGCGAGCTGACCGTCCAAGTCTCCCCAATCACCCACGCGCGGTCGCGCAGAACGTTGGGCCCTGTCAGCGGATCGCCCTGAAATTGAATCGGAATGTTGATGGAGTTCAAGTTTCGGAAGTTAAATCGCACAAACATCTTGTTTTTGTCGTTGATGTTGTAATCGCCCCGCGCTGTGTATACGTTCTCTGTTAGCGGGTCGGGAGCGTTGAAGCGGAAGCCAGCCGTGTTGATGCCGTCGCCCGACGAAAAATCGTTTGGAGCGGGATAGCGCGTCTTGAAGAGGTTCAGCAGAGAAGGCGCGATTCCGGGCGCGGTGAATCCTGGAGCATTGGGGCAGCCACTCGCTTGGGAGCAAGGATCAAGCGCCCGAACTTGTGCGGCCGAAAGAACGGTAACGCAGTCCGTGCTCACATCCTGGGAACCAAGACGGCTGAAGGGGCTGCAGGGTTGGCTGGTGGCGCTGCTCGTCGCGTTGATGTACGCAAGCTGGCCGTTCTGCACGTGCGGCAAAGGCACGATCTGAAGTTCATTGATCTGTTGCGCGTCGCGCCGTCCTTCGTAGTCAAAAAAGAAGAACAGTTTATCCTTTTTGATTGGGCCGCCGAGATTTGCTCCGAACTGGTTGCGAACCAGGTTTGTTCGCGGAACGCCATTCTTATTATTGAAGAACGTGTTCGCTTCCGTGGCCGCGGTTCGATTGTATTCGCTCGCAGAGCCGTGCCAGGCGTTCGTGCCGCTTCTCGTCGTGATGACGGTCTGTCCGCCGCTGCGGCCGCCGTAGGCAGCCGTTGCGTCACCTACTTGCGTGCTGAATTCCTGAACCGCGTCCACGGGAATAGCCGCTTGCGTGGCAAAAGCGTTTCCAAACGCAAAATCCGTTGCATCGATGCCATCCACGGTGATGTTGTTCTGATCGGCGCGGGCGCCGGCGACGGCACCGTCCCGGCTTGCAGTCGGATCCACGGACGTGCCACCCTGCGCACTGACCACGCCAGGCTGTAGCCGCAGCAAATTGGCGGGGTCGTCGCGGAATTCGTTCGGCAAGCTCGCGACAGTCCGCATATCAAAGTTGTTGCCGATGGTGCTGTCGGAGGTATTCAAGCTGACCGACCCCTCAGACCTGACTTCCACCGTTTGATTTATCGTGCCAACGTCCAGCCGGACGTCCTGCGACCGCGTGGATGCAACGGCCAGGTAGAGGTTCGATACCGACACGGTCTGAAAGCCCTCCTTGGTGACGGTCAGCGTGTAACCCGGTCCTGGCGCAAGTTGAACGATGCGATACACTCCATCGGAACCGGTCTTGGCTTCGTGAGTCGCCCCATTGCGGCTATCCACGAGCTTGACATCAGCGTCTATCACCGCCGCTCCCGTCCTGTCCGTGACAATTCCTGTAATGCCTGCCGTTTCCTGCGCAGAGGCGGGCAAGAAATCTGCGCTTAAAAGAAGCAAGAACATACCGAAAACAATCCAAAGATATTTCCTCATCGAATTTCCTCCAGAAGCTCGTGGTGGCCCGAAGTCCCCCAGAACAGTAGAGATTGCACTACGATGCCAAGGCACGATTGCTGCCAGAGGACTCACTCCCGAAAGCGATTTCAACCAACTGAAAATAAAGCCCTTGTTCTGCCAGCCCACCTAAATTGAGAATCAATTCTTCTCTAACCTCCAAAGGTATGCAGCGTTCATACGAATATGTGTTGAACCCTCGGCTCATGAAACACCTCGGCCGTGGTGAGGCTCGCTCATCCCAAAAAGCGTTTTGCGAAACGATTTGCTTGAGCGCAAGAACGGCTGCGGCCGATGGGAGGCGAGGTCGTCGATTTCTTAGGTTCTTTCCCGAAATGTCCCGGTGGTAAGATGTAGCGGACGGTGACGCGGCTTGCAGAATTTCACAAGCCGAAGAGAAAATGATGGCGAAGCCGATCGAACTTGAAATCAACGGTAAGCGTCATACGATCCACTGCGATCCGGAAACGCCGCTTCTCACAGCACTCCGTGATGAACTTGGCTTGACCGGCACCAAGTACGGTTGCGGCGAGGGCCAATGCGGCGCATGCACCGTCCTGATTGGGGGAGCGCCGCGCCGCTCGTGCCAAATTCTCGTAAGCGCGGCTGCAGCAAAGCCCATCACCACCATTGAAGGCCTCGAGAACGAAGGGCATCTGCATCCGGTGCAGCAGGCGTTTCTGGATGCCGGGGCGTTCCAGTGCGCCTACTGCACATCGGGAATGATCTTGAGCAGCGTCGGCCTCCTCTCGACGAATCCCAATCCCACTTCGGCGGAGATCGTTCAATCTTTGCAGGGCAATATTTGCCGCTGCGGAACGCATCCGCGGATCATCGACGCGGTTCATCAAGCGGCCAAATCGATGCAGGAGCGCGGGCGATGAGCGGCTCTTCCGTTAAGTTTGTACCCGAACCCGAGCGCTACGAATTCACCGCGGGCCCGATGCATCATTTCGAATTGGCCCGCCGCGATTTCTTCAAGTTTCTCGGCGCGGGCATTGCCGTTTTCGCCGTCACAAAAGATTCGCTGGCCAAGCAGGAAACCGTTCCTACCCAGGGCTTCCATCAGGAAGAACTCCCTCAGGACATCACTGCATGGCTGCATATCGGCGAAGACGGAAACGTAACCGCCTTCACGGGCAAAGTCGAGATTGGGCAAAACATACGTACATCGCTGGCGCAAACGGTGGCCGATGAATTGCGCGTGCCGTTTGAAAGCGTAACCATGGTGACGGCCGACACGGCTCTGACTCCATTCGATTTTGGCACCGTTGGCAGCCGCTCGATGCCAACTATGTCGCCGCAGCTTCGCCGCGTAGCTTCCTCCGCGCGCGATTTACTCGTCGGCGCAGCGGCCAAGGAATGGAACGTCGCCGTGGAAGGACTTACTGCGGCGGACGGCAAGGTCACCGATCCAGCCACCGGCCGCTCGCTTCGCTATGCGGAGTTGGCCCGCGGAAAAACACTGGCGCAAAACCTCCCGGCGGAAGATCCCGTCACTCCGCCGGATCAATGGACGATTGCGGGCAAATCTATTCCGAAAAAGGATGCCCGCACGTTCGTCACCGGCAAGCACTTATACACTCCCGATCTTCGTCGGCCAGGCCAGCTGTACGGCAAAGTGCTTCGCCCGCCTTCCTTTGGCGCAACGCTCGCTTCTTACGATGCAAAGGCTGCCCTGGCGATGAGTGGTGTGATCGTCGTGCGCGACGGCGACTTCATCGGCGCCGCCGCGAGCAAGGAGCGAGACGCAGGTAAAGCTCTCGAGGCAATTCACGCCGAATGGAAGGAAGCGCCCCAAACTTCAAGCAAAGAACTCTTTTCCTATCTGAAAAAGAATGCATCGGCCAAGAGCGACGATCGCTCTCGACGCATAAAAGGATCCGTGGAGGACGGCCTCGCGGCGGCTACCCACCGGTTGGATGCGACATACACTGTCGCGTTTATCGCGCATGCCCCGCTCGAGCCTCGCGCGGCAGTGGCCGAGTGGTCCGATGGGAAACTCAGTGTATGGACGGGCTCGCAACGTCCGTTTGCCGTGCGGGATGAACTGGCCAGCGTCTTTCACGTTCCAGAAAGTAGCGTGCGGGTGATCGTCCCGGACACAGGCTCTGCTTACGGGGGCAAGCACACCGGAGACGCGGCACTGGAAGCCGCTCGGCTGGCGCGCGCTGCGGGGCACCCCGTCCAAGTGGTTTGGACGCGGGAAGAAGAGTTCACCTGGGCCTATTTTCGTCCTGCTGG
>Ga0209736_1000384_pt1 | contig 14304 bp, 10 predicted proteins | sample BlaSpr_A8_Ref_M3_FD_187992 | JGI IMG/M metagenome (GOLD analysis project Ga0209736, IMG submission 187992) | Forest soil microbial communities from Thunder Bay, Ontario, Canada - Black Spruce, Ontario site 2_A8_Ref_M3 (SPAdes) (version 2) | ecosystem: Environmental > Terrestrial > Soil > Boreal...
CGAAGATCGCGCCAAAGCAATCCGCGCCGCCCAAAAGAAGCCGCCCGCGGCCAATCACAAGGATCCGCCAGCAAAGTCAGCTCCCTAAACCCAACCGTGATAGGCGTGGCGGGTGGCCGGGCCTTTGATGCTCGGATATCCTGGGTGGCCTACCCTTTGCGCTTCTGTTCTTGCAAAGGGTAGGCCATTTTCCTCGCATCGCATTCCGATCTACCTCAATCGGCCACTGCGCCCCAACTGTCCCTCCGTCCAGTTGTAGTTAGTTAACCCATCTGGTATCTTACGCCATGACTGTCGCGCAGCCCTTCTCGTCAACTCGCTCCCCTCGCCCCTTTCCGAACTCTGCGCCGACTCAGCGCCCGGCGCCTGCCCCGATCCGATGGGGGCGTCTCTCTAACCGGAGCCTCGAAGGGCGCGTTATCCGTCGTTCCCGTGCTCGCCTCTCGTGCGCAGAAGCGCAAAAAAGCCCGTGTATAAGTCCTTTGCTTGCCACTCTTACGCACTCCCTGTCGCGTAAGTCCTTTGCTTGCCACTCATGCGCAAACAACCGGGATAGACGTGTCGCGCCTCCAAAATTCTCCTTGCGATTCGACACACCGTCCCGGACGCTAACTCCGTTTAGAATCAACACTTGTGAAAGTGTATCAAAACAAACAACTTTAACTTCCTTTAGAATCAACACTTGTGAAAAACCCGGGGGAGGGGGGCCCACCAGTCCCCAGCCACCGGCTCGGCTTTCCGATGCCTCTACTCAAGACCTCGAGTCCGCTGCTACCATGAACTTTATGAATACGAAATGGCTTGGGCTTGCCCTTCTTTGCTTGCTACCGGTTGCTGCCGTGGCGCAGACCGCCGACGAAATCCTGGCCAAAGTGCTCGCCGCGCGGGGCGGGCTTGCCAAGATTCGCTCTGTACGCTCCGAACGCGTCTCCGGGCAGATCACCTTTGGCGAAGTTAGCGGGCCCTTTTTAGTGGAGTTGCAGCGGCCGCTCAAGATGCACATGCAGTTCACCATTCAGAACACGACGATGGTGCGGGTGTACGACGGAAAATCCGCGGGATGGGCTAACAATCCGTTTGCCGGAAAAATGAATCCCGATCCGATGAGCGAAGAGGAGCTGAGAAACATCAGCGAAGAATCGGACTTCGACGGTCCGCTGGTGAACTACAAGGGAAAAGGCAATCAAGTGGAGCTGGTGGGCAAAGACAAGGTCAAGGACAAAGACGTCTGGCGCTTGAAAATGACCACCAAGAACGGCGACGTGCGCTTTTACCTTTTCGACGCCGATTCCTTTCTGCTTGTGAAATGGGAGGGCAAGCGCAAATCCGATGGCCAGGAAGTGCCGGTGGAGTCCTATTTCAGCGACTATCGCGAAGTGGGCGGTCTGAAATTTTATTTTGGTATCGATTCCGGCAGCTCCGCGAGCGACATCACGCAGAAAATCAGAATCGACAAGATCGAGTTGAACCCGCAACTCAATGAAGCCGAATTCGGCAAACCTCCGACGCCCACGCCGCCGGCTGCGTCCGCGACCCCCAAGGCTCCAGGCAGTTGACGGTTTCCAGTTGTTAGTTTTTGGTGGCTAGTTTTTGGTTGTTGGCTTTTCGTTTTTGGTTTTTGGGGGTAAATTTAAACGTGCGGTGCAAGTGTCGCAGGTGGTAGCGCACGAAGAAACGGCAGCGATGAGCGCAATGCGAAAATGCGGCTGGATTTCACAACCTTGGCGGGTTGCGATCGTGTTTTCTTGCGCGCTGATGGCGCTAACCGCCAGGGCTGCGACCGTGGAGACTCAAGAAAGTACCGCTCCGACGGCGACGCAATGGAATTCGCGTTTTGCGATTGGGGATTTTGACGGCGACAGCCGGCCGGATCTGGCGACGGTGCAAAGCGGGCCGGACCGTTCCGGAACGCGCTACTGGATTCACCTGGAGTTCAGCACCGGTTTGCGCGACGCCATTGGCGTCACCGCGCCGAGCGGCGGATTGCATATCACTTCGCGCGATGTGAACGGCGATCACTTTCTCGATCTAGTGGTCACCACCGCGTGGCAGCATCGTCCGGTCGCGGTGTTGTTGAACGATGGGCACGGCAGGTTTACGCTGCGCGATCCCGCGCTGTTCCCGCGCGCTGTTCTGGATTGCGAGAGTTCCTGGGCGCCGGATGGCCACGATTTCAAAGATGGCGTCGCAGCAATTCTCACCCGAAACTTTTCCGTGAGCTGTGACGCGCAAAGCCGCGCGCCCTCTGAGCACATTTTTCGCGAGTTAGTCGCTTCCGAAGATTCTCCCGGTTCCACTTGTTCGGCCACTGGTTCTGTTTTCGGCCGGGCTCCTCCCACCATTCTTCACGTTTAAACACATCGTTCATCGAGGCGTAAAGCATATTCCTGCGTGCGCTGGATAGGTTTGCCGATCTAAAGATCGGCCACTCCAGGCACTGCGAGCCGATTTCTTGCCACGTTTGAAAGCGAGGGGAATTCATGAAGTTGTCGTGGAGTCGTTTGAGCTTGGGGCTTTCTATAAGCACATTGCTGGCGGGAACCGCGTTCGGGCAGAAGGCGCTGACGTGGGACGAAATTCGCGCGAAGTTTGATGCTACGAATCCGTCGCTGCGGGCCGGGCAAATTGGCGTAGAAGAATCGCGCGCGCAAGAGATTACCGCGTACTTGCGGCCGAATCCGGGGCTTACGGTGTCAACGGATGGGACGCAAATCTCCCCTTACAGAGGGGTCTGGCAGCCGTTCACGGGGACTCAGTTTTCGGGCAATGTTAACTATCTCCATGAACGGCGGCACAAACGGGAATTGCGGCTGGAGAGCGCGCAGAAGGCGACGGGCGTGGCTGGCTCGCAGCAGGTAGATTTGCGGCGAACGCTGCTGTTCAACTTGCGCGGGGCGTTTGTGCAGACGCTGCAGGAAAAGGCGATTTTGGAATTGGCGAAGGAAAATCTTACGTATTACGACCACGTCTTGGACGTGAATCGCGAACGCTATAAAGCCGGCGCGATTGCCCAAGTGGATTTGGACCGGCTGGAACTGCAACGAGTGCAGTATGAATCGGATCTGCAAGCCGCGGAAGAGAGTTTGGAAACCGCGAAAATCCAACTGCTCATGCTGCTGAACGACCGCACGCCAGTGGATCAACTTGACGTCACCGGCCCCTTTTATTTTTCAAACCAAATCGCGCCCTTGGACGAAGTGCGACAAGTGGCGCTCGATAACCGCCCAGATTTGAAGGCGGCGCTGCAATCCATCGATAAGGCAAGAACCGATCACCGGCTGGCGGTCGCGAACGGATCGAGGGATCCGACTTTAAGCGCGTGGTATACGTACAACCCCTCCTTCAACAACCCGTTTGCCCACCAAACGGTGGGTGCCAGCGCCAGCATTCCCCTGCGCATGTTTGATCGCAACCAGGGGGAGAAGCTGCGCACGCAACTGGATATCGACCGCAGCGAGAAACTGCTGGAAGCTACTCGGGCGCAAGTCTTCAGCGATGTGGATTCCGCGTACGCTTCGGTGACGAGCACGGTGACGCTGTTGCAGCCGTACAAGGACCGGTATTTGCAACAGGCTTCGAGGGTGCGGGATACGATTGCGTTTTCCTATGAACACGGAGCGACGTCACTGCTCGATTTTCTGAGCGTGCAGGCGGAATACCGGAGCGTGCAAGTCAGCTATTTGAATTTGGTGGCTTCCTATATGAACGCGGCCAACCAACTGAACGAGGCGGTTGGACGCGAGGTGCTGCAATGAGACACCGGATTTTGCAGCTCGAAGAAAAGTACCTGGCAGCGGTGAGTTTGGTTTTTGCCGGCGTGTTGCTGGCCGGATGCGGCGGGAGTAAGGCGGACCCAAAGGCGGAGGCGCCCCCACGGGCGACGGTCGAGCATGAACAGGACGCGACTGTGTTTCACGTGGAGCATCCCGAGCAATTCCCACTGGCCACGGCGGTGGAACACGTTTCGACTTCGCAGTTGGTGGCGACCGGAACGGTCAGTCCGGATATTGCGCGGACGGTTCCGGTGATTTCCCTGGCTGCGGGGCGAGTGGTGGAGATTCACGCGCGTCTGGGCGACGCGGTGACGAAGGGACAGCTTTTGCTGCGGGTGCAAAGCGCGGATTTGTCGGCGGCCTTTTCGGATTACCGGAAAGCGGTGGCTGACCAAAAACTGGCACGAATACAATTCGACCGCGCAAAGCTGCTGTACGACAAGGGCGCGATCTCTCTAAACGAATTCCAGACGGCGGAAGATGTCGAGAACAAAGCCCAGGTGGATGTGGAGAACACGACCGAGCGAGTGCGGGTTTTGGGAGGGAACATCGAGCATCCCGCGGCAATCGTGGACATCCGCGCTCCGATTTCGGGCGTAATCACCGATCAGCAAGTTACCAATGCGGCGGGAGTCGCGGGCCTAGGCTCGCCGAATCCGTTTACGATTTCGGATTTGTCGAATGTATGGATTATGTGCGACGTGTACGAAAACGACCTGGCCAACGTGCATGTGGGTGAAACCGCGGAGGTGCGTTTGAACGCGTATCCGGAGAAGGTGTTTAGCGGGCGGATCGCGAATGTTGGGCCCGTGCTCGATCCGGCGATTCGCACCGCGAAGGTACGCATTGAAGTGCAAAACCCGGGATTGATGCGCATTGGAATGTTTGTAAGCGCCACATTTCACGGACAGAAGAAGGAGACACGAGCGGCGGTGCCGGCTTCGGCGATTTTGCATTTGCACGATCGCGATTGGGTGTATGTGCCGGATGGGGAAAAGAGGTTTCGACGCGTGGAAGTAGTTGCCGGCTTGGTGTTGCCAGAGAAACTCCAGGAAGTCACTTCGGGGATAAAATCCGGCCAGCAGGTGGTTTCCAATGCCCTGGTGCTGGAGAACACGGTGGAGCAGTAATGATTCGCAAGCTGGTCGATTTTTCTCTGGACAACCGCTTTCTGATTCTGGCGGCGGCGCTTCTGCTGCTGGGCTGGGGAGCAATTGCGTTTTATCAGCTGCCGGTGGAAGCGTATCCGGACGTTGCGAACAATTATGTAGACATCATCACGCAGTGGCCCGGGATTTCCGCGGAACAGATCGAGCAGCAGGTGACGGTGCCGCTGGAAGTGGCGATGAACGGCATCCCGCACGTGGCACATTTACGGTCTTTCTCTTTGTTCGGACTTTCGGACCTCAAGTTGATTTTCGATGATGAAGAAGAGAATGCCTGGAACCGGGAGAGGGTTCTGGAACGGCTAGCGCAAGTGACCTTGCCGCCGGGGGTGGTGCCGCAGATGGGCACGGACTGGAGCCCGGTCGGTCAGATCTATTTTTTCACGCTGAAGAGCACGAATCCGAATTACGACGTCATGGAGTTGAAGTCCATTGAAGACTGGGTGGTGGAGAAAAACCTAAAATCGGTGTCCGATATCGTGGATGTCGCGAGTTTCGGCGGGCCTACGCGGGAATATCAAGTGCGAGTCGATCCGAACAAGTTGGTCGCTTACGGGTTGAGTCTGGCACAGGTGGAACAGCAGTTGACCAACAACAATGCCAACGCAGGAGGCAGTTTTATTGAAGCCGGGCTGCAGCAGATCAATGTGCGCGAGGTGGGCCTGGTCAAGAACGTGAACGATATCGAGAATACCGTACTTACGACAAAAACGGGCACGCCGCTGCGCGTGAAGGATATCGCCGTTGTCGCGCAAGGGCCGAAGATCCGGTTGGGGCAGTTCGCGCGCGCGATTCATCACGAAGACGGCAAAATCATCGATAACGACGACGTGGTTTCCGGCATCGCGCTGTTACGAAAAGGGGCAAACGCAGACGCGGCGCTGGCCGGAATCCACGCAAAAGTCAAAGAGTTAAACGAGCGCATTCTACCTCCGGGAGTGAAAGTCGTTCCATTCATTGACCGCAGCGACTTGGTGCACTACACGACGCATACGGTGCTGCACAATCTCACGGAAGGAATCATTCTGGTGGTGGTCATCCTGTTTTTGTTTCTTGGGAATGCGCGCGGAGCACTGATCGTGGCTCTTACGATTCCTTTTGCGTTGCTGTTCGCCGCGACGTGTCTAAGTCTAAAAGGAATTCCCGCAAACCTGCTGTCTCTGGGCGCGTTGGACTTCGGAATGGTGGTGGACGGCGCGGTGGTGATGGTGGAGAACATCGTTCGCCACATGAGTCACGCGGAAACTGCTCACAAAACACCGCTTGAACGCATTCGCGAAGCGGCACACGAAGTGCAACGCCCCGTCTTCTACGCAATCGCAATCATCATTACCGCTTACTTGCCAATTTTCACGCTACAACGGGTCGAGGGACGCTTGTTCCATCCGATGGCCTGGACGGTGGCCTTTGCGCTGCTGGGCGCTCTGCTTTTTTCCATGCTCGTGGCTCCTGTTTTGTCCAGCATCTTATTCCGCGCGGGGGTAAGCGAATGGCGCAACCCGTTACAGGAACTCTTGAAAAGATGGTACCGCGACGCGTTGCGCTGGGCGATCGAACATCGACTAGTGACGGTGGGTACAGCGGCGCTTGGTTTTGCGCTGGCCATCTATCTCACCTTGGGCGGAGTTATCGGCTCGGAATTCTTGCCGCACCTGGATGAAGGTGCGCTCTGGGTGCGAGGCACGCTCGCGCCCAGCACGGGGCCGAGCGAAGGGACTCGCTTGGCGAACCAGACGCGCATCGTGCTTTGCTCCTTCCCCGAGGTTACGCAGTGCACTAGCCAGGTGGGGCGTCCGGATGACGGGACGGACACGACGGGCTTTTTCAATACGGAATACTTCGTGGATTTAAAACCGAAGGAACAATGGCGGCCGGTGTTTCACGAAGATAAGGAACGAGTGATTGCGGCCATGAGCCGCGAGTTGGAAAAAATCCCCGGAGCTCTTTGGAATTTTTCGCAACCCATTTCAGACAACATGGAGGAAGCGGTCAGCGGGGTAAAAGGGGAGCTGGCCGTAAAGATTTATGGCGAGGACCTCCAACTTCTGGAGACCAAAGCAGACCAGATCGCCGATATTATGAGGAACATCCATGGAGTCGAGGATTTGGGAGTGTTGAGGGTGCTGGGCCAACCAAATATCGAGTTCCATGTGGACCGAGTGCAAGCCTCGCGTCACCAAATTAATGTAGCGGACGTTCAAGATGCGGTCCAAACTGCCGTGGGAGGAACGGCCTTCACGCGCGTGTTGAAAGAGGAGCAGCGCTACGATTTAGTGATGCGCTACCTTCCGCAATACCGGGATACGAAGGAGGCCATCGAGAATATTCGGTTGGTGTCGCCGTCCGGCGAACGCGTCGCCCTGAGCCAATTGTGCAAAATCGAAGAACGGGACGGCGCTTCTGAAATCTACCGTGAGGGAAACGAGCGGTATGTGGCGATCAAGTACAGCGTGCGCGGGCGCGACCTTGGCGGTGCGGTTGAGGAGGCAATTCAAAAGGTAAACGCACAACTACAGTTGCCGCGCGGGTATCACATCGACTGGGCCGGCGAATACGAAAGCGAAAAGCGGGCCGAGGCGCGGCTGTTCGTGATCGTGCCGTTAACCATCCTTCTTATTTTCGGCATACTTTACATGATGTTCCGCTCGTTCAAATGGGCTCTGTTGATTCTGGCTAACGTGGCGATGGCTCCGATTGGCGGTCTTCTCGCGTTATTGGTTACCGGAACGCATTTTAGCGTTTCTTCAGGCGTCGGTTTCCTGGCGCTATTCGGGGTCTCGGTGCAAACCGGAGTGATCATGCTGGAGTACATCAATCAACTGCGTGCCAGGGGACATACGATTGAGGATGCGGCGATCGGGGGCGCGGTGCTGCGGCTGCGTCCGATCATGATGACCATGCTGGTGGCCACGCTGGGATTGCTTCCGGCAGCGCTGTCGCGCGGCATCGGGTCGGATTCGCAACGGCCGTTTGCGATCGTGATTGTGGGAGGATTGATTGGGGCGCTGCTGCTCAGCATATTTTTGCTGCCGACATTATATGTGTGGGTGGCACGAGATGGGGATCGGTTGCCGGAGCGGGAGCTGGATTTTGAGGAGAGCTCGTAAAATCGAGGCGACTTTAGGGTTGAGATCGACGACGTGGCTGGGGCCTTGCGGTGCTGCGCTCCGACTGGATTGCGTGGCCTGGGTTATGCTGGCGGAATGAACCGCACAGGAGATGCACCGAAGCCGCCACTGCGAGCCGGTTTGTGCTCGGAATGCGTGGATGCGCGGCGTGTTGAATCGGAGCGGGGATCGGTATTTGTGATGTGCGAGCTTTCCATGAGGGATGCCAATTACCCGAAATATCCGCGATTGCCAGTGCTCTCCTGTCCGGGTTATTCGCGTCGGGACGCTCACCGCAGCGCAGATGGTTGATTCCCTTCACATAATCCATATACAATTTTTGTCACGGAGACAGGATTAATCGCCACCAATGCGCATCTGGCGCGCGGCGAAGCGTCGTTGACCGCTGCTCAACGCGCGCGGAGGAGTGATCGGCATCAATACATTGCGACTCAACGAGAAGGACACGGCGGGCGTGGGCTTTGCGCTGAGCGCTTCGGAGCTTATTGCGGTGTTGCGCGAGTATTATCCGGACGCGGTTTCCGATGAGGCTTCGAGAGAACAGCCCAGAGATTGATTGCTAAGGTTTAGGTGCGGGCTGGAAAGCGTCGGGCGGCTCCAAATAAGACTGCTTCCAGAAATTGTCTCGAGAGAGCGAACCGTCGACCAACTGCTGCACGTTCGCGCGTGTGGCCGCGATGATGCCGCCATCGGCGGAATCGAAAATGACCACGGCTCCTTCGACGACGGGCGCGGCTGCGTCCGCTGCGAATCTCTGGAAAATCGAGAGCGCGAAATTTAGTTTCGCGGAGGCTTTGGTTTCCTTTAAATCTTGCGAGACGGGCTGGACAGTGTAAATCTTCACGGGTTTACCTCGCAACATTTCCCAGTCGCCGGGAAACGTGGAAGTTTCTTCCCGCGCTATGCGGAAAAGGTCGAGCTTTTCGGTTGCAGCGGCGCCGTTGGGCGATCCGAGCCGTGCGGCAACGGTATCCGGCAGCTCCAGACTGTTGCGGCGAATGTATCCGCGCGAGACTCCGGAAATCTGCACGTGAATCCATTCCCCCTCGGCATTGAGAAATTCGAACTCGTCATTGGCAGCGGCGGTGAAAAGAAGATGAGCGCTCGCTGCCGGCCGCGCTAACACCGGTGTACCGTTGTTCTTCACGACCACAAGATTCAAAGGGCGAGCTTGGTTGCGCTGAATTTCCTGCAGACTTTGCAGCTCGGCGTTCAGCTGCTGCACGCGTTTTTCTTCGGCTTCACGCTTGATACGCAGGGCGGCCACTTCGTCGTTACCTGGGTCGCCGGAAGCGGGTGTGGCCGGTCCCGCCGCGGCAGGAGATCTGCTGGACGAAAGCGAACTCGGCACGCCGGTCGAGAGGTCTAGCTTCGGCTTGGGTGCCTGGACATCGGGTCGAGCGGTGGCGGCAGATGATTTTCCTTCGAGTTTTTCGCGAAGCCGATCGAGCAGGTCTAGCTCCAGACGTCCGTTCGACGGGAGGACCTGATAGCCGGATTTCCACGGATCCGGATCGGCATACCACGCGGTGATTTTTGCGGTAACGCGAACGACGGTGCCAGCGGAAGCGCCCGGCAAGAGGTCGATGGAGAACTGGTAGAACGCGCGTTCGAAGCGGTTTAGAGGTTGATCTCCGGTGGCCACGAAACCATCGACCACCGGTAGCTTTTGACCGGTGTAGGCTTGCATGTCCTTCAAGGCTTTGTCGACTTCCCCTTTAGATTTGGCAAACGTGCCGGCGTAAGGAACGGCTTGGGCGGGGGCCATGCGAGCGAGCGCAATGCTCAGGAGGAGAAACACCGAGGACGATAGGAGCTGCAGCTTGCGGAGACGGGAGCTTGCCTTTGTCACGGAAGAGGTTCCAGTTGGTCCAGGGGGAGCCAGCCACGCAAGCCGCTGGGCATTTCAACACCGTACCAGTGGGGCGTTACGATCACGAGGACGACCTCGGTGTAGGCCGCCAGGTTGGCGACGTTGGCGGCGGAGCTAAAGGGCGCCGCTTTCAAACTGGCACCCGGTGCCTTGACGCGACGCTCTACCTCGTGGCGCAAGGAATTGACGCGATTTTCGAGATCTTGCAAGGAAGCCTGCGCGGTGGCCAGGAGGGCTGCCTGATCTTCGCGCTCGCGGATGAAGGTCTGTCTGGCCAGGTCCACACTTTCACGCCGCCGTTGGGACTCGGCGGCTTCCTGTTCAGCAAATTGAATGGTGCGGAGATGATCCTGAATCACCTTGTATTCGCTGGACTCGACGGTACCGTCGGAAGGGTGTACGGTGCGACGCGCGGTCTCGACGAAAACGGCGTCAATCCGCAAGCGGGTGCGCTCGGGACTAACGCTGGTGACCACATAACGAACCGCGATGGTTCCTCGGTCCGCACTATCCAGGAAATGCCGGGGAGCAATGGCGTCGGTGCGAATCTTATAGAAGACCTTGTCCTCCCCCTTCCAAGGGGCGAAGAGCGAAGTCGAAGGCACGACGATGGCGCCTGTTAGGGTGGCCTCCCTATCGAAGATCTGTGTCCCGTGGATCGTTTGATCGTGCAAAACTTCTTGCAGGGCCTGAAGAACGGATTCGGCCGGAGCAGCGAATTCCGTTACAAAACCGGGATTGGGCGAGGTGTGATCCTTCGCGGCGCCTAAACACGTCCTAGCGGAAAGCAGCCAGAGAATTGAGAGCGCCAACCTGGCTCCCGATTTCCTAGGGACAGATCGCGTCCAGATCAGGGAGGATTTCCAATTCTTGCCTCGCAACACCTGTGCACTTTCCCTTCAGTCTAGTGGCAACAGCAAAGAGACATAGAATTTACACAAGTTTGACAAACATGTTGCATTTCATTTTGCGCGGGAGTAAAGTCCTGTCCGTTTGGGACTTCGGAATTAGGCATCAGGTATCGCGCTGAGTTGAAAGGTGCGCTGCCCGGCGCGAACTGTTTTCATTTTGTAACGTTCAAAGAGACCTCGGCTGCTCCGCGTTTCTGGTGTACTTGGGAGTCATTCTTGCCCGAATCCTCAGATGTTCTGCCTACACGATATCTATCGCAACGTACAGGAGGCGGTATGTACGAACGGTGGCCGCACACAGTGAAGAAAAGGATCGCGTGGGCAGCATCGACCTTTGGGCTTGGAATCCTCCTCCTCGCGATTGTCCTTACAGATACTCGCTCCGTCAATGCAGCACCGCTTCCGATCGCTGGTGTACGAGCCCTTCCAGCTTTTGCTCGAAAGTACGGAATGCCCTGCTCTTCTTGCCATGAGGTGTGGCCAAAGCTAAGCCCGTTCGGTCAATCGTTCAAAGACAACGGCTATCAGATGATGAATGATCGGGATGCACCCATTTTTCAGCAGCCAGCATATTGGCCAGTGACCTTCCGGATTACGCCCATTTGGCATCGCGAGAGCACCAACAAGATCGCAGTCGACAACCCGGCGGGCCCGGTTGGCAACCAGCTGGAAGCGCAAGTCACCACCCACGGATTTGACTGGACGGGTTTGGACTTTCATACCGCGGGAACTTTGGCGAAGAACATTTCGTTTTATGTGCTGCCTTCCTCTGACAATACCGGCGCCTTCCATTTCGAATCGGTATGGGCGCGCTTTGACAATTTGCTGGGAAGCAGCTGGCTCAACGTAAAGGTCGGTAAGTTCGAGCTGGATAATTTGCTTTCGGAGAAGCGCATTCTGACGCTTTCCACTAACGGCGGTCTATATCAGAACTACCATTTCCAGCCGATCGGAGAGAACACCGGGATATTTCGCTTCGGACTTGGCGATAACCAGGACGGCGTTGAAGTGATGGGGCACTCAAAGGACGACCGGACTCGATATTCGGTCTCACTGCTAAGTTCCAATGACGGCCAGCCCGGTCTGCCGAGCAGCCGCGGATACAACACGTTCGTGACCGCCAGCCGTGCGTTCCAGGCCGGAAGTTTCGGTGTCCAGCGCGTGGGTGCGTTTGGCTACTTCGGACAGGCTCCGACGTACTTTCAATACAACCAGACGGCCGTGACCGTCGTCGGGCAAGACATCAACGGGAACAATGTGACGTCAACGGCGACGAATCCGGTGCTAGGAACGGGAGTCGGGAACAAGGGTTTCTACCGCGTGGGCTTCATCGGCATGTGGTACGTCAAGAAGCTGGACGTCACGACGATGTACTTCCATGGATGGGATAACGCTTTCCTGGGAACCGGAACCGCGGCCAACACAGCGCTGCCAGCCGGAGCGCAAGCTCCGACTTGGAACGGCGGACTATTCGAAACGCATTACACGCTTAATCCGCAGCTCATCCTCATCAATCGGTATGAGCTGATCCGCATGTCGCGGCAGCCGCTGGCCTCGAACCCGGGGAACCTCAGCAATATTGATTCGCTGGTGTTTGGCTACCGCTACTACCCATTCATCTCCAGTCGCGCAGGCTTCGCCTTTCACAACGAATATGCGCTCGTGCGGCAACGAGGATCAGCGCCGCTCACGGGCACCGACCTCACGAGCAGCAGTTTGCTGATCGGTTTCGACTTCGCATTCTGAGGTGTCACGATGCGCAAAACGAATATGAAATCGATGCGGCTCTTTTTTGCGGCGGTGATGGTTTTGTCCGTGCCAGCCCTTGTGTCCGCACAGCAGATGGAATCGCACATCGGCAAGCACACGGGACACGCGGATGCCGGCAAACAGCTTTATTACCGGTACTGCTGGGGTTGCCATGGCTTCCGCGGCGACGGAAACGGGGAGAACTGGCTGCCAACGGGATCCTTCCTGGAACCATACCTAAATATTCAGCCGCGAAATTTCGCCGCCGGGACCTTCAAGTGCCGCTCAACTCCGACGGGAACATTGCCGACCGACCAAGACCTCAACAATTCGATCACTCGCGGCTTCGTGATGAGCGCCATGCCTTCGTGGATCACCCTTACCGATCAGAATCGCGCGGATTTGGTGGCGTTCATCAAGACGTTTTCCCCGCGTTGGAAAAGCGAGAAGGCGGGCGAACCGATTAGCGTCCCGGCTGAGCCAAAACTTACGGCCGACAGCATCAAGCACGGCCAGGAACTTTTCCAGAAATTGGAATGCTGGAAATGCCACGGTCCGGAAGGCCGCGGCGATGGTCCCTCGGCGTCAACCCTTACCGACAGCAATGACCAGCCCATCCGGCCGTATAACTTCGCGGTTGGTTCGCGGTTTAAGTGCGGCGTCAGCAATCAAGACCTGTACAAAATATTCATGACCGGCGTGGATGGAACGCCCATGCCGTCTTTCGCAGACGTGGTGAAACCGGACGAAGCATGGGACCTCGTGCACTTCCTGCGCACGCTGCAAGTCACGCACAAGAGCCCGGAATTGACGTTGTGGGAATCCACCAAGGAAGGCGCGGAACAAGTAGCTTCCAGAAGGGTTGGCGGCACGCCCACGGGTTCTGGAATTAGGTAAAAATCTTCAGCCAACAAAATTACGAATTCTCGGGAGGAGTAAGAGTATGCCAAGGAATTTAGGGTATGCCGCAGTGTTAGGGGTGCTTGCTGCATCGGCGATTGCCTTCGCGTTGCCGAGCGGCGGCAACGTGAGCGGCAAAGTGACGTACGAGGGTACGCCGGCGAGACAAAAGCCGATTGATATGTCGAAGGAGCCGAGCTGCGCGGCGCAACATCCGACGCCCATCACCACAGAAACGGTGGTGACGGGTCCGGGAAACGCGCTGGAGAACGTGGTTGTTTATATATCGGCCGGAGTTCCGGATGATAGCAAGCCGCCAGCCCAGCCGGTGAGTATCACGCAGAAGGGATGCCAATATGTACCGCATGTGGTTCCGATGGTGGTCAACCAGGAACTCAAGGTGATCAACGCGGACCAGACGTCCCACAACATCCATCCGTTGGCCAAGGTTAATCACGAGTGGAATAAGTCGCAACCGCCGGGAACTCCCCCTTTTACGGAAAAATTCGAGAAGCCGGAATTCATCCCCGTAAAGTGCAACATTCATCCTTGGATGCACAGTTCGTTCGCGGTGCTCAAAAATTCGCATTATGCCGTTTCCAGCGGGGATGGTGGCTTCACGCTCCCGAACCTGCCACCGGGGAAGTACACGGTGACAGCCTGGCACGAAGCATACGGCGAGCAAACGCAAGATGTGACTATTTCCGGCAGCGAGACAAAAACCATCACCTTCGTATTCAAAGCGAAGCCCTATTAGTTGATGGAGTTGTGCTCTGTGTCGGGCTGGATGCGGGCGCGGCACGG
>Ga0209736_1000385_pt1 | contig 14301 bp, 11 predicted proteins | sample BlaSpr_A8_Ref_M3_FD_187992 | JGI IMG/M metagenome (GOLD analysis project Ga0209736, IMG submission 187992) | Forest soil microbial communities from Thunder Bay, Ontario, Canada - Black Spruce, Ontario site 2_A8_Ref_M3 (SPAdes) (version 2) | ecosystem: Environmental > Terrestrial > Soil > Boreal...
AGCCGCGCGCGACGTGTGCGTTGCTGACAATCAGACCATCTCCGCCCCAAATGACGCCTGAGCCGCTTCCACGGTCGCCCGCCTGAATGAGCACCGTGGAGCGGCGAAGCTGTTCTGCGACTTCGCCGAGACCGTCGATGCCCATGTCAGTTGTCTCCTCGCGGACGCGCGGCCACCGCGATGCTGACTTCCTGGACGGCGCCCCCGCGCACGATCTTTGCCGTCAATGCTTTGCCAATGTTTTCCGGCTGCAGATGGGACTGCACGTCTTCGAAGCGCGCGATGCTTTGGCCGGCCAGCGAAACGAGAATATCGCCGATCACTATTCCCGCTTTGTCTGCAGGACCTCCGGGTTCGACTTCGAGAATGATTGCCCCAGTTTTTTCCTTGCGTTGCAACGAATTGCGAAACGCTTCGGGCAAACGCACCGTCTGCAAGCCAACGCCGAGATAGCCGCGCGGAATGTGGCCTTTCTGCAGCAGAGTATCGACGACGCGGTTGATGTGCAGAGGCGGAATGACGATCGCGCCAAAGCGGGCGAAACGCGGCGTTGCGATTCCAACGACGTGTCCCTGTGCATCTACGACTGCGCCACCAACAGCAGTCGGCTGCAGGCCTACGTCCAGGCGAACGTAAGGAGTGAGCGACGCACCGGTCCACGAGCGGCGCTCCGGCGCCACAAGGCTGACAACACACAGAGCAGCGACAGGACCGCTGGCCCGAGTGCGGCCAACAACCAAGGTGAGATGACCGGGCTTCAATGCTTCAACGGCGCCGAATTTTGCTGTGCTTGCTGCGGCCTCCGCGCACTTCAGGACGGCGAGGTCCGTCGAAGCATCGCGGCCCACAAGTTCGGCGGCGACAACGCGGCCGTCGGGCAACGTCACCTGAATCTCTTCGTCGCGCCGCAGTGCGTGCTCGGCCGTGACGATAATACCGGTGCGCCAGATCACGCCGCTCGACGAACCACGTGACTCCGTATGAACAGCGACAGCGGAGAGAGCCGCGAGTTCCGTGGCTTGCGCTAATGCGTTAGAAAGTTCAATCAGTTGTGCAGACATCTTTTTGTGGCCTCCATGAACAAGATGCTCCAAACAGAGGCGTGTCTACATCCGCCATTTGGCTAGGTCCTGACCTGGAAAGATAGGTAGGCTGGATTCTGAAACGGGCAGATCAGGGGAGATAAGGCATGGCGTCGCTGGATTCTACAAATTTCTTGAGCGCAGCCATGACCGTGGGGCGCGCAAAGAGTTCGCAGAAGAGATCGATTTCGCGGCTCAGCTCTTCGTGTGGGATGGGCTTGATGAACTTTTTCGCGGCCGCGCGGGTGACGCCGTCAAATTTCACGATTTGAGCGGCCGTAGCCCGTGCGATGCGAAGAGCTTCCCCTTCGGCTGCGAGCTGCGCGACTAACCCCACGGATTGCGCGCGCGTCGCATTGATGCTGCGGCCAGTCAAGAGCAAATCGCGGACAAATGCGTTACCGAGGTCGCGCTTCAGGCGCGGAATGCCGCCGAACCCGGGGATCAGGCCGAGGCGCAACTCGGGAAATGCGAAACGTGCCATCTTGTCGGCGACGATGATGTCGCAAGTTAGGGCGAGCTCGAAGCCGCCGCCGAAACACACGCCATGCACTGCCGCGATGGTTGTGAACGGCGCGGCATCGAAGGCGTTGAAGGCCGCGTGAATCCGTTCAAGAAATGCGCGCACGCCGGAGATGCGCTCTTTTTTGGAGAGCTGCACGGCGCCATGGTAGAGCTCGCGGAGGTCGGCGCCCGCGGAAAAGCCGTGCTTGCGCTCGCTGTATATGATGCACGCCGAGGTCTCCGGCGCAAGCTTGTCAAAAGCAGCGACAAACCGTTCCAGTTCTTCCAGCATGGCAAGCCCGATTTCGTTGGCAGGCTCGCGATCGAGCGTTAACTCGATCACGCCATCGCGCCATTCCCACCGAAGGGCTTTGCCGCTGAACGACTTCACGTTTTGCTCCCAGCGGCAGCTTTGCTTTCGAGGGCTTCAGCGTACATCGCACTAATTTCCGCTGCGAATCGCGCGCTGATAGCGTCGCGGCGCAATTTGCCCATCACGGTCAAGAGGCCGCTTTCGGGCGTGAGGTTCTCGGCGAGTACCGTGAAGTTGCGAATTTGACGATAGTGCGGAAGTTCAGCATTCAAAGTATCCAATGCTAACTGGGCGGCGGCGTGCTCGACAGCGCCCGTCACTAGTACGCAGAGGAAACCGCGTCCATTGCCTACCACAACCACCTGTTGGGCAGCGGGTAGAAGCCGGGCTAGCTTCTCCTCGATAGGCTCGGGAGTAATTTTGTGGCCCGAATTGAGCACGATCAGATTCTTGATGCGCCCGATGATGCGCCAATTGCCGCGGACATTCACTTCGCCCTGGTCCCCGGAGTGGAACCACCCATCCTGCAGTACGCGCGCCGTTTCTTCCGGGCGGTTCCAATACCCCGGAAAAATATTTGGGCCGCGGACCAGGATCTCTTCATTTTCGCCGACTTTCATGTCGATGCCATTAACCGCTGTCCCCACGTAGCCCGGTTCCACAGGAACGCGAGGGTCGTCCAGTGTGCAGATCGCAGTGGTCTCGGTTAGGCCGTAGGCCTGCAGCACCGGAATGCCGAGCATGAGAAAAAACTGCTGCGTCTCCGGCGCGAGCGGCGCCGATCCGCAAATCAGCGCGCGAATATTTGGTCCAAATCGCTCCTTGATCTTGCTGAAAATAAATCTGCGCCCAAGACCCAGCCAGAACGCATCTGTGGCGCGCCCCCGGCCCACGTGTTTCCGCAGCCACGCTTCGCGCGCCTTCGCGTAAAGCGAGCGGATCGGCGTCGCCCGCTTCGACATTGCTTCTTCGGCGCCGCGGCGGACGCGTTCGAGAAGCGTCGGCACATTCAAGAAATAATGCGGCGAAGCGAGCCGAATCTCGTCCGCGAGTTTGGTTAGATCCGTCGACAGCGTCAGAACACACTCCCGCGAAAGACACGTGAGCAAAAGAATCCACGAAGCGGCGAAACTGAACGGCCCGTAGTGGAAGACGCGATCGGGCTCGTGCGTCGCCCCCATCAGCAGATCGAGTCGCTCGCGCGTGCAAGCAAGCATGTGCGTCACGTTGCCGACGTTCAGGCAAACGCCCTTGGGCTCGCCAGACGTGCCGGACGTATAGATGATGGTCACGAGATCCGCGTCTTGGCGAGGATTCGGCCCTTCGGGCGATGCCTGATCCGATGCGGCTTCTTGCAGAACCTCGTCAAAAAGGACCAACCTTCGCGCACTTGACCATTGCGGCGGAAGCGCCTTCGCGACGGACTCGCCAAGCGCCGCGTCGCTGGTGAACAAAAATCGCGGCACACAATCCTTCATCATCGCAGCGAGTTCGGCAGGCGCCTGCCGCGCGTAGAGCGGCACGACGATAATGCCTTCGGCAAGCAAAGCTAGATTGAATGCGACCCAGCGCGCGGAATTAGGCGCGAGGAGCGCGCAACGTTCACCGGGATGAAGTCCCGTGCGGCGCAGATGCGCCCGCACACGTCCCACTTGCTCGAGCAATTCCCTTCCCGAAACGCTGATGAACTGCTCACCTTGAATTTCGCGCAGCACGACCCGGCTATCGGCCCGCTTTAGTTGCGCGAAAATATCCTCGAGAAAATTCGGCATGGCAGCTGGGTCGGACATCACCGCGACGCGGTTCCAGCAACAGAATGTTGCGGGATGGCGGCGGACGTGTCGTAGCGCTCGACTAGTTGCAGCAAAGTGTCGTTGAGCGGCGGGAGATAGTCCTCCCAGGAAAGAACACCAGAGCGGAGCGGAAATTCCGGATACGTGCGGCGGATGGCGTCTTCCAGAAAAGTGCCCATCCGCGCCATGACTTTGAGGTTGCGCACGACTGTTTTTCCAATTCCATCGCGCACGGAGTCCGCCTCCTCCACCAGCGTGTCCATCATCTTTATTAGTTTGGGCTCAAGATCGGGATCGTCAACGGTCAACAAAAGATGTTGATGCCCGCGCTCGCGCATCAGATTCCGAATGCGCTCGTCCATCGTGACTCCCGCCGAAGCCACCAGGCTCGGCATGCAAGTCACGATGCCGTGATACCGCGAGGAAACCATATACGTGCATGCGCGAAGAACGGAGACGATCTGGAACATGTCGTAGTCGTCGGAAGTGAAAACCGGAATGCCCGGCAAGGTTTGTGCGATATCGCGGCACGCGACAGCGTCAAGCCTCTCCATACCCACAAGGACCGGAAAAACGTGGTGCCTCTCGCGAAACGATGCTAATGCCTTCGTGAAACTCGAAATATAGTGCCGGTATTTTGTCTCGACGTCCGATCCGGACTGAAAAAAATAAACCGTGCGGTACTGGCTGTCCTTGTAGGCGCCAGTCGTGACGCGCGCGAGGTATTTCCCGATCGAAGCCTTCACCGGCCACACGAACGGATGAATCGGACAGAGCACCATCACGGGAGTTTTCTCATCCCATCCTGCATCACGCAGAGTCTTGCGGGCATACGCCGGTGGATGTGGCTCAAACGTCCAGGCGGTATCCGTTCCAAGCTCCGTCGGAATCCCCAAGGAACTCAAGAGTTTCTGCGATTCCTCATTGCGCGTAATCACGAGAGAATCGTGCACGTAACGCTCGCACATCCTCTCAATGAGCGGATCCATGTGCCCCGCTTCACCGCCATAGCCGAGCGAAAGTTTGTTTTCGGCCGAAGCGAGACCGAGCGAGCCAATCATCATGGTCGTCAGCGCGTTAGCGAACTTGCTCTTGAACATCGAGCCTTCGCACGCGATGACGCCGTGATTTTGCCGAACCTCACGGAATAAAAACGGCGGAAACACATCGGGGAGATAGACCTGCTGCGTGCCCTCGAAGTAGCCGCGCGTGAAATCGAAACTCTGCGTCATCACCCGGAAATCAACATTACCTGCGCCCAGCACATGCCGCACTTGCCGCAACATTTCCTGGACGCGAACGTCCGAACCCGTGTTTCGCGTGCCGTTGTAACCTGCAAACAGCAGCCGCAGTTTTTCGCCCGGTGTCCAGCGCCGTCCCAGCCCAAACATCCAGCCAAATCGCGTGACCTCAATCAGCGCACTAACCCAGGCAACAAGAAGAAAGTCCGTCATGCGCGAGCGCTCCCGGCCACTGCGGATTTTTCTGGTGTGTCCGCGCCCGTTTCTATTTTCGGCCACGGTTTTGCTGGATAGCGAAACTTGTTTTCGCGGCTGAATTTCAGAAGCGGAAACGCATACCTCGAGAACTTTGCCGGCGATTCCCCAAGCTCGGCCACCACCCGCGAATTGTCGAACACCGTGTTCCAATCCAGATAAGGCCAGAAAACCTTCAAAAGCGACGCTCCGTGAGCCACAGCACCCTTCCGATTCGAAAGCCGATTCACGGTACCTGAAAACGTGCCGCCTATCCAAGGCCAGTACGCGGGACGCCGCCATCCACCGTCTTCCGCGAGCGCATCCGTCAATTCCTTGTACGTCTGCGACCCCGTGCCCGACGACAAGTGATAGATGCCGTGCGCCGGTTCGCCCTTCTGATGAATCGCCACGATGGCCTTACTCACATAATTCGCCGGCACGATATCGATTTTATCCTGAGGACGCAGCGGAAGAACAGGCATCCGCACCAGAACGTCAAACGCCTGAACCATATCGAATTGCGAGGTTTCCGGCCGGCGGTTGTCGCCTAAAACGATCGCGGGCCGGAAAATTGTATGCGGCACATCGGCAAGAAGCTGGTGGAGCATATGCTCGCCGAATTTCTTCGTGCGTGCGTAAGGATCGTAGTCAGAGCGCGCCCAATCAATGGCCGCGTCCTCCGCTACAACTTCATTCCGGCGCTTCCCAGCGACCGCCACCGTGGACACATGCGAATACCGTCGCAGCCCATTGCGATTCTGCGCTCGCCGCGCCAACTGAATCACTTCCAACCCGCCCCGCAGATTGACGTTGAGGCACTGCCGCTCCGATTTGCGGTTTAGCGAGGCCGCACAATGAATGATCGAGTCGGTCGTGTCCACAAGCACGTGGTATTCCTCGTCGCTAAGACCGAACCGTTCGCTCGTCAAGTCGCCGCGAAAGATTCGCACGCGCGATTGCAGGTACTCGCAAAACTCGCGAAATCCGAAATGGAGCTGCAGCGAAGTCCACAACCGCTCACGCGCTTCTTCCTCGCTCTTCGCGCGAACTAGAAGATTCAACTTGTCGCGGTGTTCGGTGAACAATCCGGCGGCGACGTAGCTGCCCAAGTATCCGGTCGTGCCGGTTACGAAGATCGCCATAGTGGGTCCGACGGCGTCGCAGAGTTGGAGACAGCTGCGGCCCGGGCATGTTCAGAAGACCAATCCAGCTCGCGGGGAGCGCGCGATTCGAGAGGGCGGCCCTCCATCAAGGGATAGCACCACCGGCGCAGCGCCGGAATGTGTACGTTGATCCAGTAATCCCACCAGTCGATCGATTCGGGAGCAAAATCAAAAACGGTTCTCTCTTCCGGCGAAAGTGCCGCGGACAGCAGCCGCGCGTTTTCGCATTCGAACACGTGCTCATTGTGAAGAATGAACGGCTCATACAGCTCGATCAGCTTTTCCGCTCGGATCAGTTCGCGCTCCTGCTTCGCAAGCGGAGCCTTCTTCATGTGCATCGAAACCGCCGCGCGGTTAATTCGAGAAATAACCGCCTTCTGCATCGGAATCGACAGCCGCTCATAGCGCTGCTTCGAGACCGGTATCGTTTCGAATTTCACCTTGAGCCAGTGCTCGATCCCCTGCTGTGTTCGGTAGTGCTTTCTATGCGCGAGGCCCGTAAGCTCGATGCTGCGCCCCATATTCACGGGATTGATCGCCGAAGTCGCCAGCTGATACATCCGCGCATGCCGCCGCGAAATCACCGCCGCCGCGATCAGCGTCATCCCGCGGCAAACCATGTCCACGGGAATCACGTCGAGGCATTTGCGCTCGTTCGAAGGCAGTTGCCTAAAATTCGTTCCCAGCAAGTACGAAAGCGGACCCGAAGTGTTGATCCCCTCGTTCCAGCCGCTGAATGGCGAGCGCTCCGAGCTTTCCACAATGGAAGGCCGCACAATCGCGATGGGCAACTCGCCGCTACTGCGCGCGAGCATAGATTCGCCGAGACTCTTCGTAAACGTATAAGTATTTGGCCAGCCCAAATGCTGCGCGCGGCGTAATCCGATGCGAGCCAACCGGTTGCGCGACCAGCGCAGCCGGTTCCTCTTCACCACGCCATCCAGCTCCGTCGCGGGCACAACCGATGGATCGCCTCCCCGCCCAAGCGCCTGCCGCCGGAGCGCTTTCGTAAGTTCCGGGCTTTCCGCTCGCTCTTCGACGCGCCGGATCGTTTCGCGCAACGAAGCGATCTCCCTTTCGGCGTCGAATTCCAGGTCGCGCGAAGGATTGTAGTTGTCCTGCAATTCTTCCGTCACTCGCCCGTCGCGCATGCCCACCACATAGCAGGTCGAAAGATGCATCAACCCGGCATGGTCGCATTTCCGCAAAAATTCCAGCAGATGAAGAGCGGAATCCACGTTGGAGGAAAGTGCATCGCGCAAATCTGGATTGAAATCCGTCAGCCCCGCGCTATTCACCACCAAATCGAGCGATTTTGCCAATCGCGTCTGCGTCGCCGCATCCAAACCCAGTCCCGGCAAGCCCACATCGCCTTCGACAACTTCCACTTTCTCCTCGAGCAGCGCGCCCAATTTGCGCCCGTATTTCTCCTGCAGCGTGTCGAACGCCGGCGACTCCTCGATAATTTTTTGGAAGCGCTTCTGCGCCGAAGTCGTCCTGTTTCTGCGAATCAGCAGGGTGATTTTTCCAATCTTCGGCACATTTTCCAGCAAATCGACCAGCCAGACCTTGCCAATAAACCCAGTCACGCCAATCAACATTAGGTGGCGGTTCGCAAGCGTTTCGCGCACCGAGAACGGACCAGTGCGGGGTGCCCCGTCAAAAAGCGTAACGGAAGTGCTTGCAGGAGGCGCGGGACGCACCGCTGTTTGCACCGCCGTTTGTAATTGTCCCGGCTCCTTCGTCCAACCAAGCTGCCGCAGCAGTTTCTCGCGCCCAATGCGGCCGTCGGTTGCGCCGCTCGTCAGCCAGGCAAAAGGCCCGCGCGGCCGCACGATGGGATCGAGCAGGCGCCCGGTAGCCTGCTCATTGCGAAACTCCATCCGGTTGGAAAGAAACGATTCGACGCCGAGATGCTGCGCAAGCGGCCGCAAAATATGGTCAAGTAGTTGGCCGACCAGCACAATCCGCTCGCCGTTCTGCACCGCGTCGAGCAATTTTTCGACAGCCTCGGGGCGAAGCTGCGGCTTCAGGACATAGTGGAAATATTCTTCGCCGAGAAGATCGAGCCGGTCGCGGCTAACGCCTCGCAGCAGCGTGTGCAGCAGCCTCGTGGCAAGCTTCCGGTTTACCGCATAATCGATCGGCCGGGTCATCGTCATCCACGCCATTCCCGCCCGCCGCGCCCACCGTTCCGCAAAACTCTGCGCGTTCCAGGTAAAAAATCCCACCGGCCGCAAAGCCCCCAGCTCCAGCAATGAGCCCTCGACACGCCAATAAGTCGCCGAGCGCAGCACCGTGTCGCCGGTCGCGTGTTTCGAATTGGAAGCTGGGTCAGCCATTACCGTTGGAAATACCCGGCCAGTGCGTGGCCACTATTGCAAGGTGAAGCATATCTGCGCTGAAAGTTTGAATAATGATTCGCACGCTAAATCATTTCATTCAGGATCGAATGCCAAACCGCCGCCCGCCTCCACACCCATGCGTGTGCCCCGACCTGAGCAGGCGTCGGCTGCCTAAGAAAGTGTAAAAGTAGCATCCTCAGCGGCTTACCGCAAGGTAGGCACCCGTTTGGGGGTGCATCAGTTTCCCGTAGTCCGATTTGCAAGGCGTTATGTACCCCAGACGTGTCTGGGCTGAAGGCTGCTATGAGGATTTCTAACCTGAGTCTATTTCCTAGCTTGTTTTTCTAAGTCTTTGATTAGACGATTCCCAACACTGTTGAATCCGGTGACCAAGCCGCCCCATAAGTGTTTCTCACTCCAAAGATTGTCACCGGTTTTGGCGTCAATAACGGACAGATATGCGTAGCGGGTAGGAGACTGCTTATTGTAGTCGGAAACTGGGTCTTCCTCTATTTGGCCGCGACTGTCGATGCTGCCAGTCTGTCCTCCTGACATGATGATATTTCCTCCCTTATACGGGTCAGAGGATAGGAAGAATATCAAGTCCGCCTGCTTCCGGTCAGGAACAATTTGGTATTTCCCCCACTTCTTCCACTGAGTCAATGCACTCTTCCCTACTGCATCGGATCCAGTCTGGTTGTCAAAGTAGACGCTCTTCGCTGACAAGATTCGCGGTGACTGAGCCAGTTGTTTTTGAGCTAGAGAGGGGGACGCAGAAATCAAACTGGTAAGCATGAGAACTAAGAAGAAATGGACGGAGATTCGCATTTGCGCCTCCGGAATACTAAGTTACGCGCCGATCTTCGATATTTCAAACATAAACCTAGCCGAGCCACGGCGGCTGGCAGTCCCTTCTAGTCTGATCATTGCCTGATTAATTGGAAACTGACCCGGTAACGCCCGACCCTGCCTGTAGAACTCATAACAAAATTGTGAAGGGCAAAACCTGGATAGTGCCTGCACAATTGCTCGCGTTATACGCCCCAGCCGTAGCGCTCAGCGTGCTCCAGCGTGCGCTGCATCTCCTCGCGCAGCATCTCCGTAAACACCGATCCCCCGATGGTGCTGGCACCGGGTTGCGCGATATCCGCGGTACGGTAGCCACCCGCGAGAACGCGGTGCAACGACTGCTCGACCCAATCCGCTTCAAGCGAAAGCCCAAACGCATCGCGCAACATCAATGTCGCGCTCAGAATGGACCCAACCGGGTTGGCGGAATCCGTGCCCACCAGCGACGGCGCCGATCCATGAATCGGCTCAAAGAGCGGCGCGCCCGTCCCAAAGCTCGCCGAAGGAATCAACCCGATCGATCCCACCAGCGCCGCAGCCGCATCGCTCAAAATGTCGCCGAACATGTTGCTCGTCAGCATCACGTCAAACTGCGACGGCTTCAGCGTGAGCTGCATCGCCGCGTTATCCACGTACATGTGCTCGAGCTTCACCGAAGAATAAACGCTGCTCATCGCAACGACGGTCCGACGCCAAAGCTGCGAGCTCATCAAAACGTTCGCTTTGTCCACCGAACACAGCCGCCGCGAGCGATTCTCGGCCCGCCCAAACGCAAACGTCGCGATCCGCTCAATCTCCGGCGTCGAATACGATTCCGTGTCCCAAGCGCGCTCGACGCCGTTTTCCGTCGCGTTGCCCCGCTCGCCGAAGTACATTCCCCCCGCCAGCTCGCGCACAATCTCGATATCCAAATCGCCCAGCCGCTCCGGCTTCAGCGGAGAAATTCCGCGCAACGGCTCCAGCAGCTTCACCGGACGCACATTGACGTAAAGACCCATGCCCTTGCGCAAACCAAGCAGCCCGCTCTCAGGCCGCTTCCCCACAGGAAGCGAATCCCACTTTGCCCCTCCGACAGCCCCAAGAAAAACCGCGTCCGCCTTGCGGCAAGCATCCAAAGTCTCGTTGGGCAACGGGGTCCCCGCAGCATCAATCGCCGCTCCGCCAATCGGAAACTCATGCAAATCAAACTCGTGATGGAATTCTTGCGCGCACTCGCGCAAAACGGTCGCCGCCGCCCGCGTAACTTCCGGCCCGATGCCGTCTCCCGGCAAAAAAACAATAGTCTTCTTCATCGAGGTCCCCAATTTGGAGTGCGGCAGCCTTGCTGCCGCTTTTCTCAGCGACTCGCACGACTCCATATCTGGCGAGGCTCAACCAGTGCGTCTCTGCTAAAGCGCTAAGCCCTCGCGCCGCTAGCCCACCGACGTCGCTTCCGCCGCCATAGCGCCCGAAGGCCGCCGCCGCATCACTTCATGCGCAATCGCCACCAAATCCCGCGGCCGCACCTGCTTCGCTTCATCCGCGAGCGTAGTCACGCGCTTGTAGCATTCCGCCAATTCCGCATCGCTAGGCTCGTAGCCAAGATTGCGCAAGCTCACCTTCAGCGCATTCCGCCCGGAATGTTTCCCCAGCACAAACGACCGCGAAGGCACTCCCACCGACTCCGGCGACATAATCTCGTACGTCAGCGGATTCTTGATGATGCCGTCTTGGTGAATCCCCGCCTCGTGGGCAAACGCATTTGCTCCCACCACCGCCTTGTTTGGCGCGACCACCGCGCCGGTAATTTCCGATAGCAATCGGCTCGACCGGAACAGCTCCTCCAACTTGATCCCGGTCGTCACGCCAAAACTTTCCTTCCGCACTGCCAGCGCCACCGCAATCTCTTCCAACGCTGCATTCCCCGCCCGTTCGCCGATTCCGTTGATCGTGCACTCAATCTGCCGCACACCCGCGCGAACCGCCGCCAGCGAATTGGCCACCGCCAGCCCCAAATCGTCGTGGCAATGCGCGCTCAAGGTGATGCCCTGCGGATCGTCGAGATGTGCGCGCACCTGCTCAAACATCGCCCCATACTCATCCGGCACGGCATAACCAACGGTATCCGGCAGATTCAAAACCGTCGCGCCCGCCTCCACCGCCACCTGGCAAACCTGGCACAGAAATCCGATGTCGGTGCGCCCCGCGTCTTCCGCCGAAAACTCCACCTCTCCAACACTATTCCGCCCCAAACGAATCATGGAGCCAATGGCTTCGAGCGCGTGCTCGCGCGTCATATTCAGCTTCGCGCGAAGATGCAGGTCAGAGGTCGCCAGAAAAATATGCAACCGCGGCGCAGCCGCCGGCTCCAAAGCTTCAATCGCCGCATTCACATCCTTCTGTATGGCGCGCGCCAAAGCCGCAATCGGCACGCTTCGCACCTCCCGCGCCACCTGCTGTACAGCCTCCAAATCCCCCCGCGAAGAAATCGGAAACCCCGCCTCGATGACGTCCACTCCCAGCGCCGCAAGTTGCCGCGCCATGCGGATCTTTTCCTCGGTGTTCATCGAGAATCCCGGCGATTGCTCGCCGTCGCGCAGCGTCGTGTCAAAGATGCGTACGGAGTCCATGGAGTCCCCCTAAGCTAGTAGTAAGACAGATAGAATGTTCACGGTCAAATTTATCTTTGTTCTGCTTTTGATAATCTTGCCTTATACTGCCCCGGAGGCAAAAGCCATGGATCTCGGCGAACTCCAGGTATTTCTGATGGTTGCCAAGGAAGGCAGCTTCTCCCGCGCCGCCGAACGCCTCTACCGCACCCAGCCCGCCGTCAGCCTGACGATTCGCAAACTCGAAGACGGCCTAGGCCAGCCCCTCTTCGTCCGCGGCGCGCGCCCTGTGCGCCTGACCGACGCCGGAACTCTTCTGCAAGACTACGCCGAGCGCCTGATCAACCTCCGGGACGAAGTAAAAAAAGGACTGAGCGAGCTCGAAGGTCTCACCCGCGGCGAACTCTCCCTCGGCGTAAACGAAAGCTCCATCCACGCCCTCCTCCCAGCCCTAGCCACCTTCCGCCAGCTCCATCCCGGCGTCTTGGTCCGCGTCCATCGCATGTTTTCTCGCGATATCCCCCACGAAGTCCTCAATTACCGCCTCGACCTCGGCGCTGTCTCCTACGTCCCGCAAGAGCCCCAGCTCCAAGCCACCGAAATCCTGAAAGACGAGCTCACTCTAGTCGTTCCCCCGAAACATGTCCTCGCAAAAAAACGCGACGTTGACGTCGAAGACCTCGGCAACGAGGACTTTATTGCGCACAGCGTCGAATCCCCGTATCGCCGCCGCGTCATCGAGCTCTTCGCCCGAAACCGCACCGCATTGAAAATGCCCATCGAAATGCCCACTATAGAAAGCATCAAGCGTTTCGTGCAAATGGGCATGGGCGTAGCCATCGTCCCGCGCATGTGCGTGCAATGGGAAATCGAGCACGGCTGGATGAAAGAAGTAAAAGTGCGGCAAATGAACATGCCGCGCCACGTCTACCTGGTCTCGCGCCGCGGCGCCCGCCTGCCCCACGCCGCCGCCGAACTCATGCGCATCCTGCGCGAAGCTTGATTTCCCTTGACAAAAGATAGTTTCTTGTGTATAGTTGTTGCTAGGTAATATCGCGCCTTGTTACTGTTAGCGCCAGCTCGGTGCTGGCGTTTTTTGCCTTCTGGAGCTACCGTTTTCGCCTAAGTCTTTTGATCGCAACACTTACGAAAAAAAAACGCTTCCTGCACAATCTTGGTGCAAATAAGTTATTTAGAATCAACACTTACAAAAGTGTATCAAAACAAATGACTTTAAGTATGTTTAGAATGAACACTTATGCAAAAACCGGGGGAGGGGGGCCAGGTTATGGCCGACCTAACTGCTTCATCCGATCACCGCTCCATCGCCGACCCCGAACCGCGTGCGCATGTCTCATGCAGGAGGTGGCCTCCAAGTCGTCCCAAATTAGGATGCTAACCCGAGGCCGAGCGGCCTCAAGCTTTCGATCCCCAACAGTCTCTAGTGGTTCTTTGCTTCGAGCGCTGCCTCGACGGTTGGAAAGTTCGGAAGCAGCTTGGCGAGTCCGGCAACCTGTAGCACCGCCATACCCTGCTGCGTAAGGGCAGCGAGAGCAAACGATTTCCCAAGGTTGCGCCTGTGCACGAACAGCGACACCAGCGCCCCCACTCCGGCGGAATCCAGAAACGACACCCCGCTCATATCGAGCACCAGGTGCGCCGCAGGCTCCGGCCGCAGGGTCTGAATGAAGTTATGAACGGTCTCAAGACTCAGTTTCCCGTTGAGCCGGGTCACGAGGTTGCTGCCGTTCGATGCCGAAACCTTCTCCAAATCAAGCTGTGCTGGTTGCATAAGCTTTTGAAGGTAACGCAGGGACCGCCCTGTGCACATTAACATTCGTTAACAATCGATCTACTTTCCAAAATTGCCGAGCCATCCTCCAATTTGTAGACCCTTCAGTGTAGTAAATACTTTGATATATTTTGTTGACGCCGCGCTTTTTCCGACTTACCTTGGATTTGCAAAACGTTTCCCTCTCGGATTCAACAAGGCGCCGCTATTTTCGACGGCCAAGGACGACGCATGGCCCAAACAAGCGCTTTCTCTCTTCCTTCGCACAAGGTTCCCCGCTCTCGCGCAAGGAAATATTTGAAAACTCTAATCATTCTCTCTGTTCTCGCATTGGCGGCGTCAATCGTCCCCTCCGCTCGCGCACAGCTTCAGCTCGTTCTCGCCCTCAGTCCCA
>Ga0209736_1000387_pt1 | contig 14260 bp, 11 predicted proteins | sample BlaSpr_A8_Ref_M3_FD_187992 | JGI IMG/M metagenome (GOLD analysis project Ga0209736, IMG submission 187992) | Forest soil microbial communities from Thunder Bay, Ontario, Canada - Black Spruce, Ontario site 2_A8_Ref_M3 (SPAdes) (version 2) | ecosystem: Environmental > Terrestrial > Soil > Boreal...
AGGCCGCCATCTGCGATCAGACGCTGTCGATCTTCGTGAGCATCTACGGAGCCGAAACTGGGAACTGCGCGTTGAACTTCTTGTCCACCGGGGGCATTTTCATCGGAGGCAGCGTGGCCGCCAAGAATGTGTCCAAGATGAAAGACCCGATTTTCATGGAATCGTTCCTGGACAAGGGCCGGATGGTAGACCTGCTGAAGGAAATCCCAGTCACGATCGTACTGAATGACGATTCGGGGATCATCGGGGCGGCCCGCTACACGCTAATTGAGAAAGCGTTTCGGACCGCGAAGCGCGCCTGAAGGAGTCATCGGCGCCTTTCGTCGATCAGGTTGGCGACCAATCCTGTCCAGGAAGTTACGCTAACCCGCATGAACAGCGGGAAAAAAGATGGAGCCGACGACCGGGGCTGAACTGGTGACCTGCCGATAACGAAACAGCTCAGCCCCGCGTAAGTTACTGAAAGATTTGGGTTGCATCAGCACGTTGTGGGGGATAGAAAATCGTTTTGGGAGAAAAATGTGCAACACGTTGTGCAACGGTCGGTTGGACTACATCGCCCGACAACGCGTGCGTAACTTGGCCTGCAGGTTTTTGGGGAGGGTGCCGTGAAGCGCTTACTGCGTTTCGCGATCATTATTGGAACTCTACTTCTTGCGCCGATGGTGGCGCAGGCTGACACAGTGACTTTTACGGGTGGCGCAGGCACCACCGATTGGAACACGAAGGGAAATTGGAGCCCGGCCAGAGTACCGACAGAAAGCGACGACGTTACCCTTCCAAGCGGACAAACCGTCACCAATGAACCCTTTGCGTCACTGGGCACAGGATTCATCAACAGCCTCACTCTGTTAGGAACGCTCACTATAGATACGGCCGGGCTTAGTCTGCAATCCACTATGGCCCCTTCGACCATCAATAATCTGATTCTGACCTCGACATCAACGTACAGCGTCCTCACCATGCAGGGCCCCACGACGTTCACGGGCTATTTGGCGCTCAGCCCCGGTCCTAATCGCCGGAGCATGCTGGTTACATATCAGCACCGGTTCTGTTTAGGACGGTGCTCTCAAACAAATAGGGGCTGAGAATCGCGACACCGAAAGCGCGCCCGTGGGGGTCACGGTTGGCCCCGAACAATTTGCGAGACCGGTTCCAGCGAAACGAAATAGATATAATTCCTTCAGCTCAGATTCTGCCACCTGTCCTTGTTATGAGGCGCTCAGTCGACGCGGACACAAACCGTGCTGCAAGGGTAATTGGGCGGCGGGAATTCATGCTGGCGGCCGTCGCCACGAGTGGCTTGGCTTCGAGTTACTTGAGAGGCCAACTGAGTTCTCTCCGCGCTTGTACCGCACTGAGCCCCGGTTTTGACGCAGCCAGCTCGAATGAAACCGTAAAACGGGTGGTGACTCCGAACGTTGATTTTTTTATCCGTAACCACTTTAGAACTCCGTTGATCAATGAAGAAAAATGGAATCTGGAGATCAGCGGCATGGTGGCCAAGCCCCTTAAGCTTTCGTATTCCGACCTCTTGCTGACGTCGTCGGTTCGCCGGCCGCTCACTTTGGAGTGCGCCGGAAACCTTTCTGGCGGAGCTGGCGTGAGTACCGCCGTCTGGTCAGGACTACCTTTGGAGGTGTTGCTCAAACAGGCCGGCGTCAAGGCCGGAGCAACTGCGGTTGTTTTCCACGGCGCTGATTCCGGTGAGGGTGAAGGTGTGCCGCCGGGCATTCACTTTGCTCGCGCCATCCCGCTGGAGAAGGCAATGGACCCGTCGACGCTCCTGGCCTACGAGATGAACGGCGCGCCCCTCCCGCCGGCGCACGGCTTTCCACTCCGCGCCCTCGTTCCGGGCTGGTATGGAATGGACTCCGTGAAGTGGCTGACTCAAGTCGAGGTTTCGCAGGAGGCCTTTAAAGGCTACTTTCAGCAAGAACGTTACGTCGCGGTGAAGTTAAATGGCGAACGGCAGACCATCACCCGCATGCGAGTGAATTCCAAGTTTCTCCGTCCTTTGAACGACGAGGAAATCCGAGTGAAGGCGTACCGGATAGAAGGCCTCGCCTGGGCGGGAGAGGGTAGAGTCTCCAGGGTTGAGTTGCGTTTTGACGGCAAGGGAGGCTGGCAACCGGCAGTCTTGGGCGAATCACCGGTTGTGATGGTTTGGACTCCCTGGAGCTACGCCTGGAGCGTCCCGCGTCCGGGTCAATATACGATTGAAGTTCGCGCGACTGACGGCGAGGGCAATAGTCAGCCTGTTGTGCGCGATCCGGATCGAAAAGATGATTACGAGCTGAATACTGCACACCGAATCAGCGTCAACGTTCTCTAGCAGCGTTCGGTCATAAGCAGCCCTTGTCCTGTATTCTTTTTCAGCCGTCGTTTTCCAGGGGATTTTCATGGGTTATAAAAACCGCCTGCTCGCGTCAGCCGGGATTCCGCATAGAAGTGGAACATTCCAGCGAGTTATCGGGCTGCGGGCTGCTCTTATCTTTATTACTGTTTGCACCTTGCTGGCAATCGCCGCGGCGCAATCCCCGAGTCTCGCCGACCTTTCATTGGAAGGTAAGGCCGCGCTGCGGGATCAGCAATTCGATCGTGCCGAAAAAGTTTATGAGCAGGTGGTCAAGCTGGATCCACGGTCAGCCGAAGCCCATTCGAATCTTGGCTTGGCTCTATATATGACAGGCAGCTACCCCCGGGCCATCACTGAGTTCCGCAAAGCGCTGGAACTCGACCCGCATCTTGATCGCACCCCAATTCTGCTGGCTTTGACTTACTTCGACAGCGGCGAATTCGAACGTGCCGTTCCTTTGCTCGAGAAGGCTTATCAGACGCGGAAGGACGATCCCGTGGTGGTCGCGCATCTTGGTCTGGCATATTTGCGGCAGAACAAAGACGACAAAGCTCTGGCCATGCTCAGCCACTGGGCTGAACTTGAACCAAACAGTCCCGACGCCTTGTACTTCAAGGGAAAGGCCTCTGTATACGTAGCCTCGGATGCTTTCGATCAGCTGTCGAAGGCTGCGCCCGATTCCTATCGGATGTTTCAGCTGAGGGCCGAAATGCTCAGGCAGCAGGGGCTGACGCCGGCGGCGATCGGCGAATACAAGAAAGCAATTGCTCAGAAGCCCGACGCAGCCGGACTTCACTACGCTCTCGGCACCGTCTATCGCGAGGCAGGCAGACTGGACGAGGCGCTGGCCGAATTTAGTGCGGAACTGAAGATTTCGCCAAACGACGCGATGACGGACTATCTCATCGGAGACGTATACCTTCAACAGAACAAACTGGACGAGGCGCAACAATCCTTGGCGCAGGCATTGCAACTCCAACCTGGACTTGCCGAGGCCCAACTCGACCTGGCCAAGACTTATCGCGGCCAGGCAAAGATCGACGAGGCGGTGAAATTGCTCCAGTCGGTGGTGGCCTCGGACCCCAGTCGACAGGACGCTCATTACCTGCTTTTCGGCCTGTATAAGGAAAAAGGGCGGATGGACGAAGCGCGCAAGGAATTGCGAATCTTCGAGGAGTTGAAGCGAAAGACTGCCGACCGGGAGCAGAAAATGTTGCGACTCGATTCCATCGATTAGACACGCCGACGGCGATGCGCGGAAATCTCGGCTTGACAAAACGAGGTTGTGATCGCTATTGTTCTAAGCGCTTATTGAAAATGCTTAATTTTGTTTTCTAAGAGCCGATTCCGCGTCTCGGAGAGGTTTTGTAGAAATGCCCGAGCAAGTTCTTGCTGCCGCTTTGGTTCAACCCGGAAAATACGAACTGCGGAAGTACGCGCTCCCGGAGCCAGCTCCCGGTTGCGTGCTCGTGAAGATGGAGCTGTCGGGTATCTGCGGCACCGACAAACATACCTACCAGGGATTTACCACGCAATACGCGGGAGCGGGCGAAGGAAAGCAGATCCGTTTCCCGATTATTCAGGGTCATGAAAACGTAGGAACGGTGGCGGCGATTGGAGGAGACGGCCATTACACGGACTTCGAGGGCATCCCTCTCGAGGTTGGCGACCGGGTCGTGGTCGGTGCGAATGTCTCCTGCGGCGAGTGCTACTACTGCCGGCACGACTTCCCCTACTACTTCTGCCAGAACATGACGGATTACGGCAACAATCTAAGCGCCGCCGATCCGCCGCATCTTTTTGGCGGGTGGTCCCAATACATGTACATCATCCCGGGAAGTTTTCTGGTGCGAGTTCCAGATGATCTGCCCTCCGAAGTTGCTGTTCTTACTGAGATCATGGCGGTGACTGTGGGCCTGGATCGAGCCAAGCAGATGTCGGTTTTCCCGAGTGAAGCTTTCCTCTTTGATGACACGGTCGTGGTGCTTGGCGTTGGACCTCTGGGCATGTGCTTTCTCATGAAAGCGCGCATGCTTGGAGCGGGAAACATTATTGCCGTGGACCTTTCGGATTACCGTCTGCAATTTGCCAAGCGCCTGGGGGCAGATTACGTGCTCAATGCGTCGAGTACGACGCTCGCCGACCGGCTAGATTTTGTTCGCGGCCTTACTCATGGCCGCGGAGCTGATCTGGTCATTGAGACTGCGGGAGTGCCGCAAGCGGTGCCCGAGGGACTCGACATGATGAGGCTCGGAGGTCTGCTGGTCGAGGCGGGCAACTTTTCTGATCTGGGCGAAGTGCCGATCAGCCCGCATCGGCACATCTGTGGCAAGAGCGCACGGATTCTCGGAGTTGGCGGAGAAGAGCCCGCCGCCTACGGGCCGAGCATGCGGCAGATGACTCGTTATATGCAAAATTATCCTCTGCGAGAATTTGTGACTCACCGTTTTCCGCTTCGCGATGTAGAGGCCGCCGTGCACAAGTCGGTTGCTCCGGATTCCATGAAGGTTGCGATCGTCCCGTGGTCCTGATTTCGAATTCTGAATCGCTTTGACGTGGTTTATAAAAGTGTCGCTAAGGAGAGTGTTCCATGGGAAAACTGGCAATCACCGGCGGGGAGCCGTCTCGAAAAAAGCGCTTTGATGCTTGGCCCATTTACACGGAAAAAGAGAGGAGAGCGCTCGAAGACGTATTGACCAATCACAATTGGGGCGGCCAGCCATTTCCGGGCAAGCATGGCGACGCCTTCGGCAAGGCCTTTGCCAAGTTCCACACGGCGAAATACGGACAGGTAGTGAACACCGGTACAGTGGCGATTCAAGCCGCGCTTAAAGCCATCGATATTCGTCCCGGCGATGAAGTCATCGTTCCCGCCTACACCTGGGAGGGAACTGTAGGGCCGGTGTTGCTGGTGAACGCAGTTCCGGTTTTTGTCGACGTCGATCCGGATACTTATTGCCTCGACGCGAAATTGGTCGAGCAGGCGATCACCCCGAAGACGAAGGCGTTCCTTCCCGTTCACCTCGGCATGAGGTTTGCCGATCTCGATGTCCTTGTCCCGCTTGCGGCAAAGCACGGCATTAAGATCATCGAAGACTGCGCGCACGCCCACGGCGGAATGTGGCGCGGAAAGGGCGCCGGATCCATCGGAGACATCGGCGCTTTCAGTTTTCAATCCAGCAAGCTGATCACCTCAGGCGAGGGTGGAGCAGTCATCACCAATAATCTCGAATACTTCGAGCGCGTCCAGTCGTACATCAATACTGGACGGCGAAGCGTTACCGACGAATTTCACCACCGAATCATTGGCTTCAACTACCGGTTGGGTGAATTTCAGGCGGCGGTGCTGGGCCCGCAGCTGGAGCGGCTTCCCGAGCAAGCCAAGGTCCGGCAGTCGAACATGGAGTATTTTGAGTCGCGGCTCCACGGCACACGCGGCCTTGGATTGCTCAAACCCGAACCCCGCATCACTCGCCTGGCTCCCTATGGATATGTGCTCAAGTACTTCGCGGAACAGGTAAACGACATTCCGCGCGCAGCTTTCGTCGCGGCGCTTCAGTTGGAAGGAATTCCATGCGATGGACTTTTCTACGAGCCTGTCTACCGCAGTTCGTTGTTCCCGCTTGATCCGACCGACTATCCAGCTTTGAGCTGGGGCAGAGCGAAGCCGCTCGACCTGCGGAACATGTACAAGTGTCCGGCTTCAGAGCGCGCTGCGTACCATGAAGCTGTCTGGTTCCCGCATCATCTTTTTCTAGGCGGCAAGGAAAACGTCGATAGCATCGTCAATGCCATCAGCAAAGTTCTCGAGAATATCGAAGAACTTCGAGGCCTCGAACACCGCGCGATCAAAGACCAGGGTCTCAGCCGGGCGGACCGGGAAAGTTAATTCGGGGATGCTCGTCTTGGACGAGCAGGATTGAACGGAAAGGAAACGTATCGATGGCGTCGGGGAAGAGGATCGGGTATGCGGTCGTGGGTCTGGGCAGCATTTCTCAAGTCGCCGTGCTGCCCGCGTTCGCACATAGCAAAAAGGCCAAGCTGGTCGCGGTCGTGAGTGGTGACAAGAAAAAGGCGAAAAAGTTCGCCCAGGACTTCAATGCGAGCCAGGCTTGCACCTATGACGAGTTTTCCCAATGCCTGGAGAATCCGCAGGTTGACGCCGTGTACATTGCGACTCCGCCCGGAGAACACGAAAAGTACGCGGTGGCCGCGGCGAAAGCCGGCAAGCACGTGATCAGCGAAAAGCCGCTGGCGGCAACGGTCCAGCAGGCTCGGAACATGGTGAATGCGTGCCGCCGCAACAAAGTGTTGTTCATGACCGCCTATCGAAAGTATTTTGAGCCCAGCAGTCTGATGCTCAAGAAGATGATTACGACGGGCGAGTTGGGGCGCATCGACATCATCCACACTTTCTTCGCGGAGCTTCGTCCGTTCGGCGACAATTCACCTGCGTGGTTGTTCTCGCGCAAGTTGTGCGGCGGAGGTCCGTTGACGGACCTCGGCGTCTACTGCATCAATACGTCGCGTTGGCTGGTCGACGAAGACCCGGTCGCGGCTACCGGCATCAGTTGGGTTCGCGATCGAAGACGGTATAAAGAGGTAGAAGAGGGCGTCGCATTCCGCCTCGATTTCAAAAGCGGCCTAATTCTGCAGGGGACCGCGGCCTACAGCGCAGCGTTCTCTTCTTTTGTTCACGTCCATGGGGAAAAGGGCTGGGCGGAATTGGCTCCGGCGTTTGCATTCGAGGAAGAGCGGCGGATCAGTGGGAAGGTGGGCGGGAAGTGGTTCGCCAAGACCTTCCAACCCATTGACGAATTCGTGCTGGAATTGGACGTTTTTGCCGCCTGTATCCTGGAAGGCCGAGAGCCCGAACCGAGTGGGGAACAGGGACTGCGCGACATCATCATTATTGATGCGATTTATCGGGCGGTGAAACAGCGCCGCTCCGTAGCAATCAAATACTAAGCAATCAAATCATAATAGAGGACCACCATGGCAAAGTTGGGCATCGGAGTTGTTGGAGTAGGCACGATGGGCAAGCAGCACGCTTACAATCTCCGGCACTTGATCCCGGAAGCGCAGTTGATCGCGCTTGCGGACACCGACGCGCAACGCGCGAAGCTGGTCGCAGCCGAGCTTGAAATCGACCATTCCTACAACAGCGTAGAAGCCATGGCCGAACGCAAGGATATCCAGGCGATTGTGGTGGTAACGCCCGCGAAGTTCCACGGCGCTGCAATGAAGGTGTGCGCTCACGCAGGAAAGGATATCTTCTGCGAGAAGCCGTTTACCCTCACCGTTGAAGAGGCCGATGAAGTGCTCGACCTCACACAAAGGGCGGGAGTGCGAGTTCAGGTAGGGCACGTTCGACGCTACGATCCTCCGAATGTGCGAGCCAAGCGCCGGATCGAAGCCGGTGAAATCGGCGACCCGGTTCTCTTCAAGTCGCTGGCGCGCGACCCGGCGCCTCCGCCGGTAAGCTACATGGCGAGCGGCGTCAACGGCATGTTTTTTCAGGACTCGACCGTCCACGAGTTTGACTTGGGGCGGTGGCTCATGAACGACGAGATTTCCGAGATCCACGCCTATGGTGCCGTGCTTGTCTTTCCGGAGATTGCGCAGTTCAACGATATTGATACCGCTCTGCTCAACATGAAGTTCTCGCGCGGTGCGCTTGGGGCGGTTGAGAACTACATGCAGTCGGGCTACGGCTACGATGTTCGTACCGAGATCGTGGGCTCGAAAGGCACCATCATTACAGGCTATCTGCAGCAGACCGCGGAAGTGGTGCTGACGGCTGCCGGCGCCAGGACCGATGTGGTCGATCACTTTCTGGTTCGCTTCGCCGACGGGTATCTGCACCAGATGCGCGATTTCGTTCAGACCATCCTGGCCGACCGCGCTCCGAAAGTGGACGCCTTCGATGGCCGCCAGGCAGTCGCGGTGGCGGCAGCGGCGGAACGCTCCTATCGCGAGGGGCGCGCCGTGACGGTGCAAAATCGCACGCGGACGTCGCGAGCCGCGTGATGGCTTATTTGAAAATGGGCAAGGCTAGTTGTTGGCCTTGGTTGGCTGCGAGAGCACGAACTGCTGAATCGCACTGCGGTTTCGCTTGATTTCTTCCTGGTGCAGACGAGATAGCTCCTGGTAGCGGGCAAGCTCCCGAGTGGCGAGATCGAGCTGATTCATCTGGCGGTAGATCTGCCCCAGCCGATAGTGGGGAATCTCTGATTTAGGATCCTCGCGGATGGCTTCGAGATATTCGTCAACTGCTTTTTGGTCCTGTTTTTGCGCGGCGTACAGTCCCGCCAATTCGAGTCGAGCCGTCGCAAAGTCGGGCCGCAACTTTATCGCTTTCTCCAGAAGAGTTTGCGGCCGATCCAAAGCGCTCTTCGGGCCTTTGGCAAATTCTGAACGAAATAAAGCCGCACCATAGCAGAAGGCCAGATCGGCACTTTGCGGATGGGCCGCCGCCAGGCGGCTCAGGCGCGGCAGAATTTTCTCCCAGTCTGCTGGCGAAAGAGAACTAAGGACGGTGTTCCAGGACTTTAAAACAGCCGGTGAATCCGGATCGATTTCGAGCGCTTTAGTAAAGGAATCGGCGGCGGCAGGATACTCCCGAACCGCATAGTGGCTGAAGGCCAGTCCCAGATACTCGCGCGAGGAGTCGGGGAATTTCTGCGTGCCCACTCGGTAGACTTCGAGGGCGGGCCCAAACGTGAAGTGGGAAAGATACTCCATACCAAGATCGAAGTAGTAATTCTCATTCGTCGGCTCAAGTTCGACGGCCCGTTGATAGTTTTGGACCGCTTCCACGTATTGGCCGGATCCCTCTTCCAACTCCGCCAGCATGTTGTAGAGAGCGCCAGAAGGCTTTTTTTCAATCGTCCGCCGTGTCAATTCGATTGCGGCGGCAGAGTTTCCGACGTTCTTGTATGCCAGCGCGAGATTCAGAGTTGCCATCTCGTTTGAGTCGTCCTGTCGCAGGGTCTGCTCGAGTCGTGGAATCGCATCCTGGTAGGCATCGTGCGATAGAAAAAGTAGACCGAGCGCCAGGTTCTGGGCTGCGGACAAATTTTGGGGCGGAGCGGGCAGAGCATCGCCAGACGCCGCATTTGCAGAGGGGACCGCTTCCGGGTTGGCAGTTCCCGATAAAAGACTGGCTTCGAGCAGCGCCAGATAAATGTCATACGAACCCGGGCTCATCGCATAGGCTTGACGGTAATATCGGGCTGCGGCGGTAGCGTCATGCAGCGACTCGGCAACAGCCCCGGCCAGAGAATAGTACTTCACGGCTGAATCGGTTTCCTGGGGCGCGGAGATCTGATTCAACACCTTCTTCGCCGCCGCCGGTCGTTTGGCATCAAACAGCGCGTGTGCCCATTCGTATCCCGTCTGAAAGTCTCCGGGGCGGACGTCCCATGCTTTTTGGAGATAAATTACCGCTTCGTCATACTGGCGAAGAGCGACGAGCGATGTTCCAAGGCCCAGCATGGCGGTAAAATTCCGCGCTTCACGCACGTGAGCTTCGTGGAAGTGGGCTGCAGCTTCCTTATAACGGCCGAGCTTCGAAAGCAGCACACCAAGGTTGTTGTATCCCATCGCAGCCTTCGGCGTGAGACGGATCACGGTTCGAAAACTCGCCTCTGCCTCGGCGTCGCGGCCAAGTTCGCTGGCCGCGAGTCCCTTAAGGTTGTACAGAGATGGATCACGGGAGCCCGCCCGAATGGCGGTATCGATCAATGCCAGAGCGTCCGCAGTCTTGCCACTCTGAAGAAGTCCGATTGCCTGGTCATAGGTTGCTTGAGCATTCGCTGCTTGAGGCTTCGCTGGAACGCCGGAAGTCTGAGGAGAAGCAACACCCGCGCCGTCGACGACGCAGACCGTCGCGGCAACAAGCGTGGCGACGGCGACAACCCGGCCGATAGCAGGATAAGACAAGATCAATACGCTTCCTGTGAAACGATCCCTTTGCCTTCCTGGATGACCACCAGCCGATTGGCGGGTAGGTGCTCAAAGGTTTCTTCCGCCCCGCCCAGCCAGCGGACTTGTACCCTCGCGTCTTTCGCTGTTCCAAGACCGAAATGGAGGCGCAGATCGTTCTGGGAACAAAAACTGCCGCCGCTTCGAACCTCCTGCGCCTGCCGCCGGCCATTCGCGTCGACGGATACACGCGAACCAATGGCGGCGCGATTGGTCCTGGCCCCGATCAGCTTCACCAACAGCCAGGCGTTTGTTGGCGGCGCTTGATTGCGCAGCAGGGACGGATAGTCATTCAGATTGTTGACGACGATGTCGATTCGTCCTGTGTTGAAGATATCGCCAAAGGCGGCGCCTCGACTGCATCGTGAATCGGCAAAGGCCGGTCCTGCCTGAGCGGAAATATTCACAAAGCGGCCGCCGTCGACGTTGCGCATCAAAATCAGTTTGCTCTCCGTCTTCGGAAGCTGATGATGCGTCCCCGCTCCCGGCGAGTAGATGGAACCGCTGACGATCACGAGGTCGGGACGGCCGTCATCATCGAAATCGATAAAGCCCGTGCCCCATTTCACCGAAGTGGTTTCGCCCGCGAGTCCGGCGGGAACGGTTACATCCGCGAAGAAGCCCTTGCCTTCGTTGTGATAAAGGCTCGGCATCTCGTCGGAGAAATTCGTCTTGACGATATCGAGCAGCCCGTCGCCATCGTAGTCGACGGAGTCCGCGCCCATTCCGCCCTGAGTTCGTCCGTTCGCATCGTAAGCGACTCCGGCGAGCATGCCGCTTTCGCGAAAGGTGCCATCCCGGTTGTTCATGAAGAGCAGGCTGGGCGTCGAATCGTCGGCGACATAGATATCCGGCCAACCATCATTGTCATAGTCACCGACACAGGGAGTGAAACCAAAAGCGGGCTCAGCTTTGCGGATTCCCGCCGCTTCCGAGACATCCGTAAAAGTACCGTTGCCGTGATTGCGATAGAGAAGATTCTTCGTGCCCTTGAGTCCGGCGACGCCGTAGAGCACAGGAGACTGCTGTCCCATCAGAGCGGGGTTGCTGTCATAAAGCAGCAAGCCGTATTGGTGGTCGACATAGTTGCTTACAAACAGATCCAGATGGCCGTCGCGGTTGTAATCGACAAATGCGGCGCCCGTGTTCCAGTGCTCTTCGGACTGCAACAGGCCCGATTCGCGGGTCACATCCGTAAAAGTGCCGTCGCCGTTATTGTGATACAGAACATTGGTGCCAAAGTAAGTGACGAACAGGTCGAGGTGGCCGTCGTTGTCATAGTCGCCGACACAGACGCCCTGACCCCAGCCGTGCCGCACCAATCCCGCCTTCTCGGTTACGTCGGTAAACGTCCCGTCGCGATTGTTGCGATAAAGGTGGTTGGTAGGCTCTTCGCCTTTGGGAAAGTCCTTAAGTCCCCAGCCGTTGACCACGAAAATGTCGAGCCAACCGTCGTTATCGTAGTCGAAAACCGCGATACCGCCGCCCGTCGTCGAAAGCAGAAAGTCCTTACTCTCGTGACCTGCAAGAACCGTCTTCGCGCGAAGGCCGGCCGCTTTGGCGACGTCAACGTAATGCGGGAAATAGGCAGTCGGGATGCCGGCGGCGAAAGTTCCGGCAAGAAACGGATCAAGAAACGGATATAGAAGTGAGCCTGCTCCAGCCACCGCCAGATTTTTGACCCATTGTCTCCGGTTCATCGTAGCGATTCTAAAGCCGCGGTGGAGATGGGGGAAGGAAAACAAGACAGGTGCAACCTACGCTCTGATCCCGTTGCGCGCGTCGGGCGCGTTTCTGTTTGGCCGGAGCTGGAAGCCGCAGGATTCTCGCACATGCAGTTCGGGCGCGAGTTTCCGGGTCTCGCCTCGAGCTGGTTCGCCTTTGATCCGTTCCAACAACATTTCCGTCGCCTGAAATCCAATCTGATATTTCGGGAGCTCCACCGTCGTCAGTCGCGGACGGAAAACGGCGAGCCAGGGGTAGTCGTCGAAACTTACTAGGCCGAAATCTTCGGGGCACCGCATTCCCATCTCGTCCGCGGCTTTCAAAAGACCGACCGTCATGAGGTAGTTCGCGACATAGATGCCATCTGGACTTCGGGACAGAAGAGCATGGCCACCGCGATAGCCCGACTCGATGCGGTAGTCGCCGTGAATCACCAGTTCAGGTTCGTGGGTGAGCTTATTGGCCGCGAGAGCGTCTCGAAATCCCTTCCAACGTTCTCGGCCGTTACTGATCGTCATCGGGCCGCCCAACAGGCCGATGCGCCGATGGCCCGCTCTTGCCAACTGGCTTACGGCCTCGTAAGCGCCCTTGTAATCATCGGTCAACACAGCGTCCTTGGTGAGATCGGGATACGTTCGCATGAGCAGCACGAACGGAACTCTCGCGTCGTCGATCAACTGGCGCAGCGGCGGACGGAAAGGCTGTGGAGCCTTGGTCAGCAGGATGCCGTCGACACGCTTGGCAAGCAGCACTTCCAGGCACTCTTCCTCCCGCTCCAAACGATCATCGCTATCGCAGAGCAGAATGTTATATCCGTGCTTTTGAGCGGCATCTTCCGCACCGCGAACCACCAGCGGGAAAAAGGGGTTGGAGATATCGGGAACGACGATTCCGATGGTGTGCGTGCGCCGCTTCGCCAAACTGCGCGCCAGCAGGTTTGGACGGTAGCTCAGCTTTAGAATCGCCGCATCCACACGCTGCTTCAACGCCTTGCCGACGTGGCTCTTGCCGTTTACGACCGCGGAGACTGTGAAAACCGATACGCGAGCTTCTTTGGCGACGTCGTAGATGCTGGGCGCCTTGTTCGTTTTCCGCTTACGAGTCTTTCTTTCCAGCGGCATATTCTTCTTCTACTTTACAGGCAAACACGAGGCAAGAGGAGGCAGCCTTTATGCGCGACCCGATCCTCATATCCCGAGCAGGCGAAGATACTCTCTGCCCGCGATGGCATTGGACAACGGAGCGTCCGCCCCAACCCCGCCCGGCAGCACGTCCGCCTCGACCACCACCCAGCCGTCAAAGCGCCCTTCTTGTAAGAGTGATATGACCTTGGGGAAGTTGATGCCTCCTTTTCCGAGCGGCGCAAAGATTCCGTGCCGGACCGCCGCGTGAAAATTCATTCGAGCGCTGCGCGCTTCCGCTGCCTTGGTTTCGTACACATCCTTCAGGTGCACGCACCATACCCGCGATACCTGCTTCTCGAGAAACGCCACCGTATCTCCCCCGCAATATACGTAGTGCCCGGTGTCGAGACATAGGCCCAATTGATCGGCGGGAAACAGGGAGAAGAGACGATCGACTTCCTCGGGCGTTTCCACATGACTTCCGGCATGATGGTGAAACGCGACCCTGAGACCGACTGCCTTACACAGCGTAATCACTGCGGTGATCGCATCGGCTGCCGCTTGCCACTGCGAGTCGCTCCAGGACAATTGATTTGCTTCCTTGCGCCGGCCCGCTGTGGCATTTCTGTCGGGAGTAACTTTATCGGAGAGAATCAGCAGGCGAGCGCCGGCATCGCTAATCAGGCGAGCCGAACGCGCAACGAAGGCTAAGCCGTCGGCATGCGCGGCAGCATTACCCAGTTCGATGTCGACAAAGGCTGAGCAGAGCGTGAGAGACCGCTTCTCCAGTTCACGGCGCAGCACCGGCGCCTCGGCAGGGAGAAAATCATACGGACCGAGTTCGGTGCCTGAATATCCGGCCGCCTTGATCTCGTCCAGAACCCGTCCGTAGGGATAATCGGCGGGCAGCTCGACGTGCTCCATGATTCCCCAGCTGATGGGTGCGTTAGCTACACGAATCGCCATGCCTTGACCCTTTCATTGATTAAGGAAGGGCGTTTGCCGGGGTCCATCCGGCGTCGCACAATCCGGTAGCTGTTGCTGTTGCAGAGGGCGACGGGTGTCG
>Ga0209736_1000388_pt1 | contig 14248 bp, 19 predicted proteins | sample BlaSpr_A8_Ref_M3_FD_187992 | JGI IMG/M metagenome (GOLD analysis project Ga0209736, IMG submission 187992) | Forest soil microbial communities from Thunder Bay, Ontario, Canada - Black Spruce, Ontario site 2_A8_Ref_M3 (SPAdes) (version 2) | ecosystem: Environmental > Terrestrial > Soil > Boreal...
GATCTTTACCTTCGGCGCATGGAATGCATCGGGAAACGTAAACGTGACCAATGCTCCCTCGCGTATGTTGCCAACCAGCGCGGGGCGGAAGCAGGCAATGCAGGTGGCGCCGGCGTGGCGAACGCTGGGATAGACGACTCCGGCTGATCCGTGATCGAGCAGGCGGTAGCCGAGCTGCTGCGACGCACGATAGCTGTCGGGCTGCAAGTATTTCTTGTGCGGTTCTCCGTCTCGCAAGTCGTGGAACTGGGCGCGAAAGTCGGCCAGGTACTCACGGTAGGCGACGGTCTCTTCTTCCTGCCAATTCACCTCGCGCAATCCCTCGCCATAGTGGAAGGCGACCTCGGCTTGTGCGGTCTTCAGTGAGAAGCCGGCATACCAGGCGCCGCGATCGTCTCCGCTGAAGCGGCTGCCTCCAGGCCGCGCGTGAGTGAATGCGGCATTGATGATGTGATCGTGGGGCACTCCGAAAACCAATTCGTGCACGGTGACTCCGGGCAGCAGGTTGGCCTCGCCTGCCAGCCGCGTGTTGGTGGCGTCGTCGAGCTGGAACAGATGCTCCATTTGCGCCGGTGGAAGTCCGAGCCGCGACAAAACAGTCTCGCCCTCTTCACAGAAGCGATTGGGAACGAGGCGGTGCGTATCGTCTTGCGAAATGGACGTGGTTTTGGGGAGCTTTGTTCTGGGAAGCATGGTCTTGGGGATAATTACAGGCCGCCGCGCCGGGCATCCAGCAGTTGGCGAACCCGCAGCATGGAGGGCACTCCGCCCTTCAGCATGTAGGCCAGCGGCGTCTCGCCGCCGAAGATGGGATTTGAATTTGGCAACTGGACCCATGCGTCGGCGAGCTTGGTCCCATAGAGAATGTTGAGAGCCTTAAAGATGCCCACCAGCAGGGATACGCGGGTGAGCTTGTCCTGACCCAAAGTTTTGGCGTCTAAAGTCTTGGCGTTCGACGCCTTGCCGGCGCTGCGTTTGAGGTGATAGAACGAGCCGTTCGAAATGCCGCCGATCAGGCCCCTCGCGTCTTCGTCGCGCAGCTCCCAGCGGGACGCCAGACGGAAGAAAGCGCGGACAGCTACCGGGCTCAACTTCTCCTGCACTGCCCGGCTGGAAAGGTCCGCAAGCTGATCCCAGGCTACACCGTGAAGGTGGACCCTATTGGACGCGCCGAGAGCAACCTCTCCAAACATGACATTATTATTGTACGTAATTGGAGCCTTGTCAAAGTGGCATTGTTGCGTAGGGACCGCCGCCCCTTCGACAACTTCAGGGCAGGCTCTCGGCCGTCCAGGCGAACGCAGCTTGGCCGCGATCTTCGGTGGCGATTCTTATATTTGGTAATGGGGGCGGGGCTTCGCCCCGCTGGACAGCCGAGGGCGGCTGTCCCCTACGTCGAGAAGGCTAATGGCAGAAGCGCTGTAATTTCGGCGGAGGCGGGGCAGGGAACTCGTCAAACTCTCCGTCCCATCCGGAGCATCCGCGGGCGGTGATGGCGCGAATTACGACCTGTTCCATATCGCGGGCCTTCGCTTTCGCCTGTTCGATCTGATCGGTTGTTAGGTAGCCGCCATTGTTGAGTTCGCCGAGGTCGGGGCCCGCGGCTGCATAACCGGCGTCGGCGGCTATGGTGTACCAGACATAGGCAGTGAAGCGATCGAGCGGGATGCCGCGACCATCTTTCAGCGCTTTGGCGTAGAAGTATTGGGCCTGGGGAAGGCCTTGATCGGCGGCAATTTTATAGAGCTTTGGAGCCTTGGTGTAATCTCGATCCGCCATCAGGCGGCCCAGGAAGTAGGCGCCATAGGCGTTGTTCTGGTCGGCGGACAGCTTGAGCCACTTCTGGGCCGCGTCGCGATCCGCCACGCCGCCGATGCCGAGGAGGTAGAGTCGCCCGGCGAGCCAACCTGCCAGCGGGTCGCCTTGTTGGGCCGCCTTGCGATACAGGTCGACGGCCTGGCTCGGTTCCCTCGCGAGAAAGGTTCCGGTTTCGTAATAGTAAGCCAGTGCGATCTGCGCTGGTCCGTAGCCGAGGTCGCTGGAGCGCCTAAAGTAGTCGATCCCGAGAGAGTCATTTCGCGACGGCCCAACGCCAGTGATGGCGTCCATCCCGCGCTCGTAAAGAGAGTCAGGAGAAGAGCTCTGCGCTAACGCGGTTGCGCTCAAGAGCACGAGTATAAAAGACAGAATCGTTCGACGCATGGGGCGGATTTCCCGTAAGAAGTATCTGAGCAAGTATAGGAAATACGCCGGGTCAGTGTAGAGTTACGAAAGTTCGCTGGTCGTTCAAGCGTTTTGCGTAAGTTACAGATTCTACAAGTCTGAAAAATCGTAAGAATGCTCAACTACCCGCAATTTTAGGACAATTTTGGACACTTTTCGGCGGTGCGCGGTTCAGTTCACCGCCGCCCCGCCGCAGCACCGCTTGTACTTCTTGCCGGAGCCGCAGGGGCACATTTCGTTCCGACCGACCTTGGCGGAAGTGCGTCGTGGTTCGCTGCATTGGCCACCGAGCCCAACTTGCCGTCGCTCACGAAAATATTGGTAAGCGCCCAAGAGCCCAGCCGTCATGTGCGCGATGACTTTATCGTCGGTTCTCCGGTGTAATCGGCTTGGGGCGCATCTCCGGGGTTGGCGAAAAGACTGTTGGGATCGAGCGAGGCGACGGTCCCGTGTAGCCGGGGAGGATGCCGGACGGTAGACTTCTCGTCAGGTATTCTGCTTTCGGTTCAATTCTGACATGGGAAGCCAATCAAGTGACCACTGAACAGGAACTTCGTCACAAATTGCGTAAAATTGCGGCTCTTTTTGAGGGTGCCACCACAGCGGGAGAGCGCGACGCTGCCGCTGCCGCAATCGATAGGATTCGCACCGCGCTCGGCGCTGCGGAGCAAACGGAACCGACTGTTGAAATGCGGTTCAGCCTCACTGATCGCTGGAGTCGGCGTCTATTCACGGCCTTGTGCCGCCGCTATGGGCTGAAGCCGTATCGGTATCCTCGTCAGAGGCACTCAACCGTCGTTCTGCGAGCACCCGCCTCGTTCATCAACCAAACTCTCTGGCCAGAGTTCCTCCAGATCAAGAGCGCCCTTGATGAATACCTGAACGAAGCGACGGAACGCATAATCCGTGAGGAGGTCTTCGGGGATTCCGAGGAGGCCGAAGAGCGGACGGGCTGATGGAAACGAGCCCCCCATCTGGTGGCGGATTGATTTTCCATGGCGCTGCTCTGGTCGGAACGGTTTTGATGACGGCTCTCTTGCTGTGGGCGTTCGTTTCCAACGTGGTCGATGTCCTGCGCGGAGTGGACGCACCAGTGGTGCTCTTCTAGTCATTCATCTATGCGTTTGGTTGCTTCACCGTGATGGTGTTCTTTTTCGTGTTCAATCGAGCGCAGAAGTCATGATTTGGCTGGGAGGGCTTTGGGGCGTGACCGCAAGGGAAACCGATTGGGTGGGCACTTGGCCGCCCGAGGGTTCTTAACCAGACTCTCGCCGACGTTCACGCCGGGCGTTCTCCCTTCTTGCCGCGAATATTGTTAACGAGCAGGAGAAACCAACCGCTCAGCCAACTCCAGAGCGTCCACAGGCCAGAAACACCTCGGTCTAGGTCGTCGTACGTGCGGTTGTCCAGCTTCCGGGCGACAACTCAGAATCTTCTCGACCCACTGGACGGGAACGGCCTCCCGGCCGTACACAGCGCCGAGGAGTGCGCCTGTAATAGCCGCATTCGTATCGGTGTCCCCGCCGCGCATGACGGTATCCACCACCCCTTCTTCCAAGTTTCGAGCATGCAGAAGTTGCCACAGCGCGTTGCCAAAGGCGATCAAAACCCATCCCTGCTGGTGGAGGTAATCGCTCGGGGGAGCCATGGACGCGCCAGTGATTGACTCCAGCAGCGTCACCTCTGCGTCCATCTCTCTCGCCCAAGCTTCAATCTGTTGATACAACTCTTGAAACCCACAACCCGTGGAGATGCTATAAGCGATTGCCATGGCGAAAAGCGCATTCGCTTGGAGGCAGACAGGGTTGGGATGGGTCAAGACCGAGTCCTGTCGCGCCCACTCGGCTACCTGCTGGAGGTCGTAATTGGCTCCGAAAATACCCAGCGGACTGATGCGCATCATCGCACCGTTCGCTTGGCTAGCGAGATTCGGTTGCCCATGAAGGCCACTACGAACGGTGCTGCCACAATCGAAAGGGCCGGAATTCAACCAGAAAGAATACGCCTGACGGGCTTGATCGGCGTCGTATCTCCTCTGTTCCACCAACATCCGGGCCAATATCAGAGCCATCTCGGAGTCATCGGTTGGCTGTCCAGCGATTGTGTTCCAAGTGCCCCCATCTGCAAGTTCACGAACGCTGTTTGGATATGTACGTCGGATGTCGTCAGCAGACTGAAACTCGACAAGACTGCCCAAGGCGTCCCCGGCAAGCTGACCAAGTAAGCAGCCTTGAGCGCGGGAAATCTTGGCGCTTAACGAATCTGGAATAGTGGGCATTCTGACCTGAGGTGTGTCTATTTTCTTCTTGCTGCTGAGCTTTTCTGAAACTACATGCGTTCTTAGCAACGGCTTACGATATCACCCTCGATTGGCTGCTTTCAGGACACCCCGCCTGCTAGGAGAGGGCTGTCCGGAGGAGGAGGCTCAGGTCGGCTTCAGCGTGTCAGAGGTCATGGCAGCCCTTGTGGCCAGTCAAGGACGCTTCAGAACTTGCTGAGAGCGGTGATTCAGCAGCGACCGTCCGCAGTGCGGTGGGCATATCTGCCAGTAGCCTTTGTGTCGGTTCTTTTCAGCCTGATGGGCTGGGACGACGGAGGGTTTTCAGCGGCATGGCCATTCATTCTCTTGCTCATCGTGTGCTTGATTCAGTCCACTTACCCAACTCTATTGGGGTGGGCGCTACTTCTCGTCCCCTGCGTGGGATACCCCTTGGATGTCGCATTTAGCCCAGAGAACGGGACACGGGGGGACTATGTCTTTTGCTTGTTGTGCGGTGCTGTGCCTGCCGCTGTCTTGCTGTTCCTGCGACCAAAGATCAGCCTGTCCAGTGCCGCAAATAAGTGTCGCTAACCAGTTTTGAGACTAGGAGTCGGTCCACTTCCTTCGGCAACTTGCTCTCTGTCTCAGCCCGCTCCAGTTCGAGAAACAAGGTATTCGCCAGCGTCAGCACCCGTTCAAGGGAACCGTAATTCCCGGTGCGAATGGTGATCAGCAATTCCCTTTCGGGGCGGGGCAGTGTGATCGTGCCTGAACGCATCAACTCGATGCCCTCGTTGAGCAAACGAATCACGTGCATGGCAGCCTTTATGTCGTACCCGTGAACGCCGATCAACTCGTGCCTTTGCCCCTTCTTGCCGGTTCCGATTCCTTGTAATCGGCGTACTTGTGCATCTGCAAAGCCACGGAACTGAAGAGCCGCTTGCCGCGACAAGAACACTCTGCGGCTTTTCAGAATTTCCTCCCATGCCTTCGGCTTGGCGGAATAATTTTGCGAGAACAGGAAGTGAAGAGCGGTCGGGTTGCCCTTTGACGCCAGCCCCGCCCATTTGCGCAACGAGTACAAGCACACGTCAACATCATCTGGGCCGTTTCTGCGTTCATCCCCCGCTGCGCTCCAGACGTAGAAGTCCTGTTTGTCCAGCCCCAGCACGAGTTCGGGCGGCTCCAGATATACGCCGTAGATGTCAAGATCGTCCGTATCCTTGACCTTCGCACCATGCAGTTCGCTGCCGCCTACGAAGAGATGAACGAGGCCGTTGAGGTGCGGGAATCCCGATTGCTGTACGGCGTCGATGAGTTGTTCGGCGCGAGTCATCGCCGTCGGAAAGTCTCCTTTTCGGTAGGGATCAGCATGTCATATCGGCAAACGGTTCCGCTACCACCTGATGTTCATCTTCATACACGACATAGCCAACCTGGCGCGCTTTTAGCATACGAACCGGAACACCGTACGTCTCTAGGATTGCAACCAACTCGCGAACCCGCGCAAGGTGCTCTGTTGCGCTGTCTTTGAACCACGAAATTGCTTTGCTCTTCTTGCGATAAAACGGGGGCTTGGAAGCCGTAAAGCGCGTCGGCTTCTCTAGATTGTCATCGAACCACCAACGAATTGAATCATGCTGCTCTTCATCGTGCGGATAGAGCTTTCCCGCTTCCCGGAGATTCCAGACAGCATGGAACACCCCGAGCGCCCGCTCGGAATCCTCGTCGATATCGGCTACTACAAATCGCAAGTACATTCCTCATCCCAATTAATCTTCCGCACGGGGCGATGTCGCCCCGTGCCGGATTCACAGTTTCTATTCGCGGAAAGAAATAGTTGCGGCGACTACCGTCGTAGTGGCCAGACAGCATGCAACATTTCTTGAAACCGCTGCCCAGAACCGCACGGACAGAGATCGGCTCGTCCGAGCTTCTCCTGAAGCTCTTTGTCTCCGTGGACGATCCTATGTCCGCGCTTAACTTGTGTTTCTGAGGGATATCCCCTGCGGCGCTTACTGCTGCGCGTGAAAGGAGGATTGGTTGGCGAGTTCGTCTGCGTATTTCATGGCACGCCTCCTGAGGAATTGTCAGCATACCACATTGTCGTGGAGCGGAGGCGTTGTCACTCGGCGGGGAACATTTCGTCAAAGAGTCGGACGAGCAACTGGGCGTATGCCAGTGAGCCGTGTTCCTGCACATAACGTTGCTCTGCGGGGCGAATAGGATTTGTGTCTACGTGCGCTTCAAGCCGGGCGGTGCTGTGCGGCTGCGGGTTTGGGTCTCCTGCACGCTTTTTGATCTCTTCGGACGACACAATCCCTCTACGTAGGCGGTCACGCGCTCCGCGTAGGTTCTGAAATAAGGCTTCAAGATCGTGAATCACGCGAATCGCTTCAAGGGCTCGGCACCCGTCCGCGACCTTGCCATCAGACCCAAGCGCGTACACGTTTGGCATCGTCCAAATATTTTGAATTCCCCGTGCCCACATCAACTGACTACCTGTGAACGACCCATCGCGCATGTTATGAATCTCGGCGACGGAGACAATTGTTTCATCAGGCGCTCCGATCTCTCGGGCATATTCGTTCCAGACATCGACAACGCGCTGCTCGGGGATGAGTTTTGGCGGGTTGCGAACCGCCTCGTACTCTGCATGGGCAACTCGCTGACGGATACCGCTGCTGGCCCAAACCGGAGGCAGTGCTTTCGCAAGGAGACCCGCGATTTCAGACACGAAAACACTGGCATCGGCTTCCGAGTGAATTCGCCCCGCAAGTTCGTTGATGCGGATCGCAGCTTCCTTGTGTCGTTCGTACTCGTCGTGAGCACTCTGCTGCATGGTCGTCTGGGACTCAACGGAACCGCCCTGCTGGGGAGCACCGACGATCAACGCGAAGACCAGTCCGAGGGGTATCAGGAACGAATCCATACCTGTCATAGCTCCGGTTTGAACCGCGACTTCCATTCCGCCCATCGCAATTTTAATTCGGGAAGAATCGATTCGAGATTTCTGCGTGCATTCTCCCGGCTGTTCATTGGCAGGCGGAAACCGACGCCCCACACTCCCCACCTGCCCGTTTCGACGGGCATGATCTCTCGGAAGTACGGTGGATCGTAAACTTCCCAAACCAAACCCGCTCTGCCTCCCTCCGGTGCGATTATAAAGGCATCTCCCTCGTCGCACGGCTCAGCCTCGAAATCGCTGATCTTGCCAAGTGTGAAACCATCCACGGTAACGTCATCAAGAACGACGAAACCATGATATACAGGCGCACCGTCCGGGCGGGCAATGAACGCTGGCTCGGTCGGAGATGCGCTCTGCGCCGTGACGTCGATAGCCAGCGGTCGTCCCTTAGGTACATCGTCCATCACAGTCTCCCCTCTGCCGCCCATCTCCGGACCTCGCCTTCTACCGAAAACATCCGGCGCGGGTCGGACTCAAAGCGACCGCCGAGCGTGTATGCAGTGACTTCCAGCGGAATGGCCTCGTAGCTCCCGCCATTTAGGAATCCCCGTACATAAAGTTCGGAGAAACGCGGAATGCCCAGTTGCCGATATTGCCCCACGTGGACGAGTTCGTGAAACAAAAGCCCGTTTGAGAATGGCTCATGCGAGACCACCACGTCTGAAAACGTGATCGCTGTCATCATCGATTGATCAGGCAGATTGTTGAAACCCAGACTTTTCCGCATCGGGTAGAAATCGGGATTGGCCACCCGCTCCCCTTGCAGCACGAGGAGCCGCGTGCCGTCCACAACTTGCGGCGAGAAAAATCCGCTCATCGTAGCCTTCTGCTGTGCAGATAAGGGGATCGCTCGGGGCGCGTGCTGCTTCCGTTGAGCGGAGATGTATTGGGCAACGAGGCCGGAAACTTGGGCAGCCTGATCGGGCGTGAGAAGCGGTGCTGCCATTCTTCGATTATCTCCGACCCATGCCACATTCGAGATGGTTAGTGCCGAACCACTTTAATCTCGAACAATTTCGGCCACAACTTCCCGGTAACGAACAGACGATCTCCTTTCGAGTCGTAGGCAATACCGTTAAGAACAGCATCCGACGCCGCGAGTTCACGTTTGTCCATCAAACCCGAAAGATCAATCCACCCTAGAATTCTTCCTGTGTGAGGAGAAATCCGGGCGATCTTGTCCGTCTGCCAGATGTTGGCATAAATCTCTCCATGAATGTATTCAAGTTCATTCAAATTTACGACTGGATGCCCACTCCCGTCATTAACGGAAATCCGTTTGATCTCGCGAAACGATTTTGGTTCGAGAAATCGGATAATCGAGGTGCCATCGCTTAGAATGAGTGCCTTTTCATCATGAGTCAGTCCCCAACCCTCACCCTCATAGTGAAAAGTACGCATCAACGCAAAGCTGAATTGGTCATAAACGAAGGCTGTTCCTGTTTTCCACGTCACCTGAATCAAGTTGCTGCCCCAATCCGTCAGCCCTTCGCCAAAGTATTCCATCGGCAGGTCGTACCTCTGCAAAATCCGTCCACTGGAAATATCGACCATACGCAGCGATGACCGTCCATTGAGTCCTGTGCTTTCGTACAACTTACCGTTCAAGTAGACGAGGCCTTGAGTAAAGGCGTTAGGGTCGTGCGGATAGACATGAACGATCTGGTAGCTGTCAGTGCGAGCGGTGGTCGCGGCATACGCGACCGGGGTCGGGAGAAGAGCGATGCACAGAAAAAGAAATGCGACGATGACGCGATTGCGCACGGGGCACGAGTTTGCCATCCCGCATTCTCTCCAATTCTTACCGAACTCGTAGCACAGGTTGACCGCAGCGCGTGCAGTAGGTCGCGTTCGAGGATACCGCATGTCCATTGGCACATCGTAGGCTTCTATCCTCGCTACGAGCCGCAGCATACAGAATGGCGAACGCAGCCGAATAGAAAGCCATCCAGTGGCCGGAGGCTCCTCTCCACACTACCGCTGGCGGATTTGCCCCATTACCTCCACTAGGGGCTTTGCCCATGAAGAGCAGGAAATTCACAAAGGCATAGCCGAAAAAGGCGTACACCATGTAACGCATCCAGTCCGGCGAACCCTTCAGAACGACCTTCCAGAAATCTCTGCGATTGGTGCTACCAACGAGCCGCTGCGCCACTAGGACGGCTGGGAGCCACACGATGAAGATTCCGACACCCAACATCTAGAAAAAAGCTCCCGGTGCCACGCGGCGTCCCATCATCGCTCCGAGATGAATCCACAGACTGACGAGGAGACCAATCGCAGAAAGGAAAACGAAAAACCAAAGGAAGGGTCTGATCCAATCTGGAACGGAGTTCGCCGCTGAGGGATCGTCAGCGACCGAGAGGGAGCGCGGTTTTGCTGCAAGCCCTCGATATCGGGTTCGAGCAAAGCAGAACTGGTGGGACTGGTCGAGTTGAAGTGGATCGCTACGGGCTTGCCTTTGAGGTCACGAACGAACTCCTCGGCTTCGTGCTCAGTTGGAAATTCTCGCCTGTAGCGCCCAGACAGCAGAGTGCCTGCGACGGAATAGGAGTATCCGAGTTCCGCGACGAAGTAGCCGCGTTTGGTTGTAAATGAGAAGCTGGGCTTGGTTATCTCGACCGATTCAATTCGCCCCTCGGCGGCAGGCCAACCACCTGCTCTCTGTCGTCGGAACCAATTCCACGCGGGCTTCGCCAAGCCAGCTAGGGCGAATGCCGCCCATACGTAGAACATCCATGGCCACGTAGCCGGGTCATTCCACTGGATGGGGGCGTGTGAGAGCATCGCCCAAATATTAGCTCACAACTCCTCATGGCTTTGGGCCGACGTAGACTTCAATCCAATCAGTGGGGTCGGTTTCCTTCTCTTGCCGAGCCGGAACGCCAACATCAGAGAGAGCCTTTTCGAGTTGTGCTGCCATGGGGAGGTTGTTCTCTCCCGACCGAATGACAATTCCGGTAGCTGCCTCTCCTTCTGGGATTACCCACCTGATGCGCCTGAAACTCCATCCCGCTTTGCCGAGAATTTGGAGTAGCTCGCTGCCGCGAGCGGCGGCTTCATCATTGTTGACAGGCTCTTGGATTTCTACAACGGCGGGAGTGGATTGCAACAGCGCAACCAGTATGTTTTTTCTTTTGTCGTCAAGCAGCCTGTTCGCCGGGACCGCGCTTGGGTTGCTTATACGGCACGGCATTCCCATCCGCGGCCCTAAACACGGAAATCCCCTCTGCGATTCCAAAGATAAGACGATCTTCTCATTGATCAAGTTCTGCTGCGACTGAATGAGATTGTCTTTTTCTTCCAGCTTGGCTTGCTGATGCACTACTTCCAACTTCAATTCATCTCTGTCGCCGATTGCATCACTTCGTTGGTGCTTCACCCGTTCGAGGTCGAGCGTCACATCGCGATACGCCAAGAATTGGGCAAGAGAAAACGCTGAAATCGCGACGGTGGTTTTCAGCCAGATTGGAACCTTGGATTCCCTCCCTCGCCACTTGAGAGTGTCAACGAACAGTACCGCTATGCCAGCGAGAATCACCCACCAGTAGGCAGACACCGCATGTCCGTAGTCTGTGAGCGTTAGCCGCGGGTGCAAGCCCAAAGCGACACCGGGAAATTCCGCGAGCGCCAGAAGAGCGGTCTTCATTCCGAGCCTCCAACCACCGTGGCGTGCAATTGGAAGGCCGCCGCCGAAGCCCCTGAGAACCGTAGACTCCCATTCCTACGACAACGGCATCGCGTCTATTCCTCACGAAATCGTGTGTCGAGAGACACGCCTTGGGCGGGAGTCCGTGCGGCTTCGGGGTGTGAGAATCGAGCGGGTCGCATTCAAGAATCGAGGAAGCCCGCTACGAAAATAGAGAATTCTGAATCTGGGTTAATTCCACAAGTCGAGAGCATTCCACGTCGTCGTTCGCCACGTGATTGATCCGGGTGCTTACGGGAAAGCACCGCATCAGCCGGGCATCGTAGGGCTGCAGCAGATCGGACGCCGCGGCCACATTCGTCATGCCGGGGTCGAGCCAGAGTTCGTAGTTGTCCGGGTCAAGGATGACTGGCATGCGGTCGTGGACTGGTGCTGTCACTGCGTTCGGGGTCGTAGTGAGGATCGAGCAGGTCTTGATCCAGTTGCCACTCGGGTCTTTCCACCGCTCCCACAATCCCGCAAACGCGAACATCTCCCCTTCACCGACCTCGAAACAGTACGGCTGCTTTGTTTTTTCCATTCGCATCCACTCGTAAAATCCGTCTGCGGGAATCAGGCACCTGCGGGATTTCAACGCATCGCAGAACGCTGGCTTTGTGCTCGCAGTTTCCGACCTTGCGTTGATCATCCTTGCAGCACCAGAGGGGTCTTGCGCCCATGACGGAATGAGTCCCCAGCGCATCAGCGACAATTCCCGCGTTGGTTCCTTGGGATTCTGCCGAATCACCGGGACGGGTTGTGTTGGCGCGACGTTGTACCGGGGACTCCAGTCTTCTTCGCCCGAGGCGGTGTCGAAGTACTCTTCAACGAGCTGCTTTCGCCGGGATAGTCGGTAGCGCCCGCACATGGGGAGATTATGGCAGATTGAAGGAGCGGCATCCTGATGCCGAAGACCTGCTAGAGTCTCGAATCTAAGAATCATCCCGAGCGGGGGGTAATCCGCTCCGTGAACGCCGCCGACAATCTGGCGGCCACACGAACGCAGCCATAGGCTTGCTTGGAACTATTCCCGGCTTGCTGGCGTTGTCCTCCGAGGGTTGCTGGGGCCTCGGGGGCTGGGGGGCCTTATTAGGATCAGGCGTCGGAGGCGAGAATGGTAACTTGGTCATTGTGAGGACAAGAGACCTGCAAGCTCTTCAATATGCCGAGTCTGGTTCGACAACTGCACTGATCCGCATGTTAATGCCACGGTCATGGAACGTTTGCGAATTTGTCCCTGACAGACTGCGGAATTTCCTCTTCCAATCGCCGAGAGAGCCATTCTTGCAGTTTGGAGATTTGGTGCGAAGAACGGAACTCGAGTCCGAGCCGCTGCTCTCTCGCCCAGCACACCGTCGATTCCAGCGCAAACCGATATTCATCACCAACCAAAGTGAATTGCAATTGCACGTCGTCGCCGGGTCCTAATGAGGCGACTGTGGTGATGGACATGCCTCCCTCGCTGATATTGACGCTGTGGCCATGAACTGTCGGCATGGAGGTCCTAAGAATTACCACTGGAGCCTCCATCGGGCAGCGGAAGTAACGCCGCCTCTCTCTTACGATCAGCCCGTAGGCAGCTTTCAGGCTCAGGTCAATCGATGCGGGGGAGAGAGGTCTCCGGAATACGAAAGTTGAACCAGCCTTAAATGCATCCGTGGTTTCGGCCTCATTGTCGCTGACGGTAAATAATACGGCGTGTTCATTGGAAGCGGAGTGGCGTGCCTCCTCGAGAACTGCGCCAGCCTGACTCCCGAGCCGGAAATCAACAATCACAGCCTCAAATTTGGACCGCCTCAACCGCGCCAGAGCAGAACAGACCTCAGTACATGGCTCTACGGACAACGCGAATCGTTGCATGGACTCACTGAGTTGCTGGATCGTGATCACGTCATCGGACACCAGCAGGACTCTGCCAACGAATGCGGAGGATGCCGGGAGATTCATGTCATTCATGCCAGATAGACCTCTACTTGCAGGTGTTGCTGATTCGGGCTCGAAACCTGAATCTGGCGTGCGCATCTCCTGACGATCTTGTCGATGGCTCCCATTAAGGGTGGAGGGTCTGGCACGCTCCCAAGAGTGGACAGCAAACGAGGGACCGAACGGAACCACAACACATAACCGTGTCTCCTTGCGTCCGAACTGCCGGATTGTCGGCACTCCTGCCCAAAGCTCGGCGCGGGGTTCGTTTCGATGCTGATGTGGCTCGCCAAGTACCTCTTTGGTTTTAGAGGATCACCGGGCGCGGCTGCTGGAATCCTACGTGCTACCACCAGCACGAGGTTCTTCTTAATGGATGCGAACAACAAGTGCTCGAGACACCTCCTGTTCCGGCAATCAAAAAGAAGCCATACGTAAAGCCGTCCTTCCGGTGCGAAAAGGTTTTCGAAACGACCGCGCTCAGTTGCGGAAGGACCCCGAATTCTTCTTTTCTGTACAACATCGACCCCAAGGCGTCGTGAATTCCACGTTCATCTTGGTGGCTACGGTTTGACGGGCGGTGCGGGGTCTCGTTGCTATGCGTAAGATTGGATTCCATAACTGCCCTTATTGCGGCGATGCTGAAATATACGTGTCGCGAAGAAAGTCTTGGCGGGATGCATTGTGTTGCCTCTTGCTATTCCAAATTGTGAGATGCCGTTCATGCATGCACCGTCACTACCGACCGCTTTTCTTGCCGCCCGTCCCTGAGCTGTCTGCGCGGCAACCCGTCCAGAGCACAGCAAACGACGAACAGCGGAAGCGTTCGGCGTAACGAAGCTGCGTGTCAGTTCAGTGTTCCTAAGGTCCTCACTCCCGAAGGTAAGGCCAACTATACCAACGCATAATAGATTCGGGACCGCGCTCAATGCTACTTTCGTAACCGAGCAGGATGCGGACGGTGGCCTCTGTGGGCAATGGTGTTTTGTTGATGACAGTAAGTTCATTGCACAGGCATATTCCCGAGTACTGCTGGGCTTGGGTTATCGAGTTCTTATTGCCTGCGACGGCAAAACTGGACTTTTTGCTGCTGAGAGTTGTCACCCGAGCATCATCCTTCTCGACATGCTCATGCCCGATATGGATGGCGTAGAGGTGCTGCGAACGTTGAAGGAGACAACATCCA
>Ga0209736_1000389_pt1 | contig 14221 bp, 14 predicted proteins | sample BlaSpr_A8_Ref_M3_FD_187992 | JGI IMG/M metagenome (GOLD analysis project Ga0209736, IMG submission 187992) | Forest soil microbial communities from Thunder Bay, Ontario, Canada - Black Spruce, Ontario site 2_A8_Ref_M3 (SPAdes) (version 2) | ecosystem: Environmental > Terrestrial > Soil > Boreal...
CAGCGCGCCCGGGCTCTTGCGGTAGCGGTTCACGATCGCATCCGCCGTCATATAGGCGAGCGCCTGGATGGTGAGCGTCGGGTTGAAGCCGCTCTCGGTGATCATCGCCGTCCTGATCGGCGCCGAGTTGGGAGGGATCGGCGGAATGTTCATCGCCGTCCCGATCGCTGCAATTCTCCGCGTTCTTATTCTCCATGCAAAACCGAACTACGCGGCGAGCGCTGCGGAGGCAACCCGTGGCCGAGGATAAGCGGCGCATCCCCGAACGTGTCGACGTCATCGGCGTTCCGATGGACCTGGGCGCCGACCGCCGCGGCGTCGACATGGGACCGTCGGCGATTCGCTACGCTCGTCTGCGCGAGAATCTCGAAGCACTCGGGATCGCGCGCTATATCGATCACGGAAACATTCCGGTCCCAGTCGCCGAATCGCACGTCGCGGAGTCGGCGAAGAACGCGAAGTATCTGCCGATCATCTTAGCGGTATGCGCCGAGTTGGGACGGCTGGTCGAAGACGTCGTGCGCCAAGGCGGCTTTCCGCTCGTCCTCGGCGGCGATCATTCGATCGCGATCGGCACGCTCGCCGGCGTTCGCCGCGCGCGCGGCCGCGAGCCCGGCCTGATTTGGGTCGATGCGCACGGCGACATCAACACGCCGCTGACGTCGCCCTCGGGGAACGTTCACGGGATGCCGGTCTCGATCGCGCTCGCGGAGCATTCGATCGTTCCGGAGCGAACGGTGCTCATCGGCTTGCGCGACGTCGATTCCGGGGAGCGGACGCGCATCCGCGAACTCGGCGTCCGCGCGTTTTCGATGAGCGACGTCGACCGGATCGGGATGGAGCGCGTGATGGAAGAGGCACTGGCGATCGCGGCCGCCGACGGATCTCTTCACGTCTCGTTCGACATGGACGGGATCGACCCGACGGAAGCTCCGGGCGTCGGGACGCCCGTTCGCGGTGGGCTCAGCTACCGCGAAGCGCATCTGGCGATGGAGATGGTCGCCGACACGGGCAAACTCGGATCGATGGAAGTGACGGAGATAAACCCGATCTTCGATCAGCGCAACAAGACCGCCGAGCTAGCCGTCGAGTTGATCCTCTCGGCGCTCGGGAAGACGATTCTCTAAGGAGCCAGCCCGATGAACCGCCGCCATGCGGCGGCGGTTCACCGCTGCGTTGCTAAGGAAGCGTTGCCTAGTACGGACAGTAGTATGGCGTGTAAGGCGGGTTGTACCACGGCACCCACTCATAGCCGTTCCAATACCAACAATCGCCCGGCGAGTATTCGTACACGAACACGTTGAGACCGTCGAGCGCTAGCCAGAAGCCGTAGTGGCCACCCCAAGACACCCAGTTCTGGTTGGCCCAGTAGTCGTGCCAATAGCCGTGGTACCAGCCGTTGTTCCAGTAGCCGTGATCGGAACCCCGATGCGCGGCGAAGGCGACGTTGATCGTCGTGTGATATCGGTTGATGTGATAGTTGGTAATGTCGCGTATGACTTGCGTATTCCGAATGGTTACGTTGCGTGTGACCTGCGGCTGATATACCCGCACCGAACGAGTCGCCGGATGGAATTGATCGGGCGCTTGGTGCAGAGGAACCGGGTTGTAACGGACTTGCGTTTGCTGGGGCGCCGAGGGATGCTGGTAATGGACCGGGGCCTGCACAGTGCCCGGGCCCGGATGCCCAGGCTGAGCGCCCCCTTGCGGTGGATGTCCCCCGCCAGTCGGAGGGTGTTGGTTGCCATGGCCCGGTTGAGGCTGCGCGGTCACGGGGCTCGCGACGAGCAGTAAGGTTGCGCAGCTCAGATAGAGGAGGAATCGCATGATTACAAGGGCGTCCTTTCTCATGAGTTCAGAGAGATGCGTTGGGCGCCCGCACCTAGTACTCTCTCTACCCAATTTGCGCGACAAACCTTTGCCGGCTCGCGCCCGGCGAAGTCCTCGGCGCCGACGGCTCCTGGCGTCCCTAGCGGTCGGCTAGATAACGATCGAGAGGGATGCGGGACAGCGTAAGCCGTTGCACTCGGCAGGGACGTAGTGCAGGGCCGTCAGGCGCTTCTCGATTTCGGAGCGCGCTTCGGCCGGAACCGAATTGGGAAAAATAACCTTTGTGGCGTGTCCGGCTTCGTCGACGCTCACCGTGATCGTCGCGGAGAAACGATACTTCGAACGGAGATCGTTGAGTGCACCCTCGTCGGCGACGAGCGGACGTTCGAAGTACTGTCCCCAGCCGCCGTTGGGCGAATCGTAGCCGCGACCGGAAGCGGCTTGAACCGACGACGTCAGCGCCACCGCCGCCGCGGTCGGCTGACTCGCCGGTGCAGGTGCGGCAGCGGGTTCCGCAGGCGGCGTCTCACTCTTCGGTGCGAGCGTCGCAGCTTCGACCGGCTCCGTAACGATCCGATTGCGTACCAGGCTCAGCACGGCGCTTCCCTCGGCCTGTGAAACGTGTCCGCGCGGCGATGTCGCGCGCGCCGATCCTTGCGCGGGCGTGTCCACCGAGGTCGCGCGGCGAGCGACCGGCCGGACGCGCTTGGGAGCAGTCCGTTCGGCGCGGGCCGGATGGGGGGTTTCGGCGCGGACGGCATGCTGGGCCCGATGCTCGATCGTCATGGTCGTGATCGCCGCCATGTCACCGCTCCGAAAGCCAAGCGGTTCGGCGGACTGGCCCGCGCCCACGAAGGCGACGCTCGAAACGACGAACAGCGGCGCAATCAAAGCGTGCAGCGCGGTCGAGAGACCGAGCGCATGTCTGATGGAAAATCTCTCCGAACGCGACTGGGACATGGGGCCGTTACTCCCGCGCCGATTTGGGTTCTCAACGTTAGGCGCTCCCTGGGGACGGCCCTCTGGCTGCAACCTTCGTCCCGCTCACAGCGCTTTAGGGAGCGTGAATTCCCGTATCCGGGCAGCGCGGCCGAGCTGATGGGCCGCCCCTCCGACATCGTGCTCTACCAGGCCGAATGGTGTCCGTACTGTGCGCGGGTCCGCGCCAAGTTGACCGACCTGCTGCTCGACTACAAGAACGTCAACGTCCCGCGTTCGCACGCGGAGCGCGACGAAGTCAAGGCGGCTTCGGGTCAGACCAGCATTCCGGTGCTGGTCGACGGCGACGTCGTCCTGGACGACGACGACGACATCATTCCGTATCTCGACAAGAAGTACGGAAGGGCGCCCGCCTCGACGCGCTAACGCGCGAGGGCAAACGCAATCGCGGCGCCGGCGAGCGTCGCTGCGAAATTGACGCCGTCGTTGTCGAGCCAGGCGATGCCGCGCAACAGCGTCGTCGTCGCGCCGCACGAATGTGGATTGCGCTCGCAGGGCCGCGCGCATTGCGGACACCAGCGTAACGCTTGCAGCGACGCGCCGAGAATCGAATCGAGGAGCGCGCCGCTGATTCCGCCGGCGAGGATCGCGAGGAACGCGTGGACGCCGAACGCGTACCCGATCGCCGCGAGGAAAAGTGCGCCGGCGAGTTCGGCCAGCGTCCCGATGAGCGTGACGCCGCCGGAGATTCCGACCCCGACCGGGCGAAACGTCAGGATCGAGCGTGGCGCACCGCCGAACAAGGTTCCGATCTCGGTCCCCCACGTGTCGGCGATCGCCGCCGCGAACGCCCCGGCGAAAGCGACTTCGTAGCGCAGGCCCCAGCCGAGCGCGACGGCGAGTGCGCAAAGCGTCGCGACTCCGCCGTTCGCGACCACCTGGGCGGCGTCACGCGCGCCGGTTTTTCCGATGTCGGTCAAGCGTTCGCGTTTCGTTTTCTTGCCGAGGCGCGAGAGCGCGACCGAACTGACGAAGAACCCGAGCAGGATCGTCACGCCGGTTGCCTGCAGGGCACCGAACGTCACCGTCCCGATGAGAAATGCGACGAACGCGCCCGAGGCGTCGAGTGCACCGAGCCGATACGACGCGAACGCGGCGATCGCCGCCAGCATCGCACCGATGTCATAACTCCCGAGCGGCGCCAGCGTGAGGCGCATTAGGGGGCGTCGCTCATCCGGCGGTGCTGCCGGTTGCCTCTAACGCTTCCAGCAAGCCGTCGACGGTGTAGTCGTCGGCGACGATGTGCACGGGGAGGCCCTCGGCGCGCGCGGCTTCGGCGGTGATCGGGCCGATGCAGGCGACGGTTTTCTTGCGCGCGATACCCGCAGCGCTCGGCAGGTTCTCGATCAGACCGCGCACGGTGCTGGGGCTCGTGAACGTCCAGATATCAGCGTCGCGCGCGCGTTCGGCGATCGTCGGATCGTGCACCACAACGGTCTTATAGGCTGCGACGACGTCGACGCGCCGGTCTTCGGCGCGCAGCGCTTCGGGTAAGACGTCGCGCGCTTCTTGAGCGCGGAAGATCAAAATGCGCTGTCCCGTCTCGGTTCGCTCGAGCAACCCGGCAGCGACTTCCTCGCCGACGTAGCGTGCCGGGACGAAGTCGGCGCGCACGCCGTACGCCATCAGCCGCTCGGCAGTCTTCGGACCGATCGCCGCGACCATCACGTCGCCGAGCGCGCGCGCGTCGGAGCCGCCGGCGCTCAGCCGATCGAAGAAAGCTTCGACACCGTTTTGGCTCGTGAAGACGATCCAATGGTAGACGCGCGCTTCGCGCACGGCGATGTCGGCGCGTTCGGCGTCGTCAGGCGGCTCGATCGCAATCGTCGGCGCGAGCAGCGGCTCGGCGCCGAGTTCCCAAAGCTTCGCGGCGAGCGCATCGGCGTCGACGCGCGGCCGCGTGATGAGCACCTTCTTGCCGAAGAGCGGATGGATGTCGAACCAACGGATCCGTTCGCGTTCGCGCACGACCTCGCCGATCACGACGATCGCGGGGGCCGAGAAACCGGTTCGTTCGACCTCGTCCACGATCGTCGCAAGCGTCGCGACCAGCGTCTTCTGTTGCGGCTTTGTCCCTTCGCGGATGATCGCGACCGGTATCTCGTCCGCCAAACCGTTGGCACGCAATTGCTCGACGATCCCTTTCAAGTTTCCCATCGCCATCAAGAGCACAAGCGTCTGCGCGGGATTCGCCAGCTTCGCGAAATCGAGCGACGAGCCGTCCTTCGACGGATCCTCGTGACCCGTCGCGACCGTGAACGCGGTGTTGTACGCGCGATGCGTGAGTGGGATTCCGGCATATGCCGGCGCGGCCAGCGCCGACGAAATCCCGGGGATGACCTCGAATGCAATACCTGCTTCGGCAAGTGCTTGCGCTTCTTCGCCGCCGCGCGCGAAAACGAAGACGTCTCCGCCCTTCAGACGCACGACGCGTCGGCCGTCCCTGCCGAGCCGGACGAGCAAGGCCGTGACTTCTTCCTGCGACAACGTGTGCACGCCGGCTTTCTTGCCGACGTAGATCTTCTCGCAGTCGGGCGGCGCAAGCGCGACGATCGGCGGCGCCGCGAGGTAGTCGTATACGAGCACGTCGCACGACGCGATGGCGCGCGCCGCCTTGAGCGTCAACAGGCCCGGATCGCCCGGGCCCGCACCGACCAAAAAGACTCTTGCGCGCGCGCGGGAGCTCATTCGTTGAGCGGCGCGCCGTGCCCGGTCAATTCTTCGGCGCGAATCCGCAGATCGAAGAGTTCCTCGAGCGTTCGAGCCAGGGTCAAAGCCTCGGCGCGATTGCTGGTCGCCTGCTGGCGCAATCTCGTGACGACGCCGTGCAGCAATTTCGAAATGATCGTCAGCGAAGCGCCGGTGATAAGCATTCGCTCGCGTTCGGTGAGGTCCGGGCAGCGCGCGAACAGCCGCTCGATTTCGCCCTCGCGAATCGCCTCGGCTTTCTGGACCAGCGAGGCGACGACCGGGACCGCGACGCGCGATTGATACCAGTCGCCGTACCGCTTCGTGTGCTCGGCGATGATCTCTTCGACCAGCGGAATCTCTTCGCGCCGTTGCTCGAGCGTGATCTCGACGACCCCTTTGAGCGCGTCGATGTCGACGAGCGTCACGTTGGCGAGCTTGGCGACGTCGGGATCGACGTCGCGCGGTACCGCGATATCGACGACGAAGAGCGGCCGCTCGGAGCGGGCAGCCATCGCTTTTCCGACGTTTTCGCAGCCGAGGATGAAGTGCGTCGCGCCGGTGGAGGTGACGACGATGTCGGCTTCTGCGAGTGCATCGACGAGACCGGGAAATTCGACGGCTTCGCCGGCTTTGAGATCGTCGACGATCCGCCGCGCCTTGCCCTGCGAACGGTTGGCGATGAGCAAACGGCTGCAGCCCTCACTGCGCAGGCGTTTCGCCGCGAGCGAGCCCATCTTGCCGGCGCCGACGATCAGGATCGTCTTTCCCACGAGCGTTCCGAATTGGCGCTTTGCGAGTTCGATCGCCGCGGTCGCGACGCTGGTCGACTGTCCGGTGATGCGCGTCTGCGTGCGTGCCGCTTTGCCGGCGGCGAGCGCTTCGCGGAACAGCGCGTGAAGCGTCTTTCCGAGCGAGCGGGCGCGTTGCGCTTGAACGTACGCGTCCTTGACTTGACCGAGGATCTCCGGCTCGCCGATCAGCATCGAATCGAGCCCGGTGGCGACGCGGAAGAGGTGCTCGATCGCCTCGGCGCCGAGCAGCGTGTACATGTACGACGACATGTCGACGTCGACGCTGCCGTGCCGGAAATTGCGCAGGAAGGTCTTGATCTGTTCGCTGCCCGCTTCGTATTCCTCGAGTTCGGCGTAGATCTCGAGCCGGCCGCAGGTCGACAGCATGACCGCTTCGCGAACCGCTTCGTAGTCGCGCAGAGCGATCAGCGCCTCGGCCATCCGAGACGCCGGAAACGCATGCCGTTCGCGGACGTCGACGGGGGCGGTGTGGTGCGAGAGCCCGAGGCAGACTAGCGGCATGGCCCAACTGAGGCGGTCATCGTTCCACCTAATACCATTCCCGGCCGACGGCGTCCCCTACGCGCTCGTCGGTGAGAGGGTCCGCCCGGCGCTCGCCGCCGTCTTCGGAACCGGAGGGAAGGCGACGCCGCCGTCGGCCATCACCTTGTCCAGCAATTTCACGCAGGCATAGACCGCGTCGATGTACGGCGTCGGGGTCTCGGTGAGCCGCCCGAACTCGACGACCGCCCCGACGAGCGCCTCGATCTCGAGGCCGCGCCCCGCTTCGACGTCCTGCAGCATCGAGGTCTTATGCTCGCCGACGCTCTCGGCGCCGGCGATGCGTTTTTCGATCGTGTGCCGGAACGTGATCCCTAATTTCCCTGCGATCGCTTGCGCTTCGCGCATCATGTTCGCCGCAAGATCGCGCGTCAGCGGGAAGCGGCAGATGCCGGCGAGCGTCCCGTGGGTCAGCGCGCTGATCGGATTGAACGAGAGATTGCCCCACAGCTTCAACCAGATCTCGGAGCGAATGTCCTCGAGGACGTATGACTTGAACCCGGCTTTTTGCAGGGTCTCCGAGAGCGTCTTGATGCGTTCGGTCTGCGCGCCGTCGAGCTCACCGACCGAATACCGGTCACCTTCGACGTGCTTGATGACGCCGGGTGCGATAACTTCGCCCGCCGGATAGACGACGCAGCCGACGATGCGCTCGACCTCGATGTGCTTGTCGATCTCGCCTCCCGGGTCGATCGCTTCGATGCGCCGGCCGTCGAACGGACCGCCGGTCTTGTAGAAGTACCACCACGGGATGCCGTTCTGAACGGTCATCACCATCGTCTTCGGTCCGAGCAGCGGTCTTAGCGTCGCTGCGACGCCGGGAATCTGCTGCGCCTTGACCGCGACGATGACCAAGTCTTGCGGCCCAGGCGAGGCGACGTCGCCGGTGACCTTCACTTCGCGCGCGACGTATTCGTCGTTTCCGTCGTGATCGACGACGCGTAAACCGTCGCGCGCGATCGCGTCGGCGTGGGCGCGGTTGAGCTCGACGAAGGTGACGGCTTCGCCGGCGAGCGAGAGCTTCGCGCCGAGCATCCCGCCGATCGCGCCGGCCCCAATAACAGTAATCTTCATTTCGTTCCCACCGCTGCTGCGACGCCCGCGAACGTGTTGCGCAGCGCGCCGACTCCTTCGATGGAAATCTCGATCGTGCTGCCGGGCGGCATCTTCCCCGCGCCGACCGACGTTCCGCACGCGATTACGTCGCCGGGAAGCAACGTCATGTCGCGTGAGATCAGACTAACCAAACGCGCCGGTTGAAACACCATGTCGGAAATCGGATAGTTCTGTCGCTCCTCGCCGTTGAGGATCGTGCGCACCGATAACGCCGAGGGGTCGATCCCGGTCGCGATCGTAGGACCAAAGATCCCGAAAGTGTCGTAACTCTTGGCACGCGTCCACTGCGCGAACTGCGGATCTTTGTTGAGCACGTCGAAACCGGTGACGTCGTTGACGCAGGTGTACCCGAAGACGTGTGACAGCGCCGCTCCCTCGTCGACGTCTTTGCAGCGTTTGCCGATCACGATCCCGAGTTCGCCTTCGAATACAACGCGTCCCGAATAAAACTGCGGTTGTTCGATCGTGCCGCCCGCCGCCATGAACGCGCTCGGCGCTTTCAAGAAGTAGAGCGGCTCTTCGGGAACCGGCTGATTCAGTTTGGTCAAGAGCGCCCGAAAATTATTGACCAAGCCGACCATCTTGCTCGGCTCGCTCGGCGTGAGAAGCGTCACCCCGCCGAGCGCGACGGTCTTGTCGGTGCGCTTCGGTTGCGCGAACATCTCGCCGTCGTAGACGGTAATCGCGTCGCCGGAAAGCGTACCGAATCCCGTCCGCCCGTCGTGCCGGAAACGAACCCATTGAAGTCGCTCTGTCATGATCGAATGCACCTATGTGCGCTCTCGCGCGCACGAAACTGAAGGGCCGCCAGCCTTCACAAGCGAGGCTCGCCCGGCCCTGCAAGAATGATTGTGGGAGACGCGGGCTTTCGTGCTACGAAAAACCGGGAGCGCCGGCCTAGGCCGTCGCGTGTAGGGCCGCGATGGCGTCGTCGCACGCGGCGATGGTCCGGTCGATCGCGTCTTGGTCGTGCGCGGTGCTGACAAAGCCCGCTTCGAACTGCGAGGGCGCGAAGTAAAATCCGCGTTCGAGCATGGCGTGGAAGAAGCGCGCATAGAACTCGACGTCCGAGGTCTTCGCGCTCGCCAAATCGACGACGGGTCCGTTTGTAAAGAAGAATCCGAACATCGAACCGCGCTGGCTTGCCTGGTGCGGGATTCCGTGTCGCGCGAAAACCGTATCGAGGCCTTCGATCAAGCGCGCCGCGAGGCCATCGAGCTTTTCGTAGACCCCGGGCCCTTGCATGAGCCGCAAGGTTGCGATCCCGGCCGCCATCGCGAGCGGATTCCCGGAGAGCGTCCCGGCCTGGTAGACGGCGCCCACCGGCGAGAGCTGCTCCATGATCTCGGCGCGTCCGCCGAACGCTCCGACGGGGAGACCTCCACCGATGACCTTTCCGAGCGTCGTTATGTCGGGCAAAATATTTTCGCGTTGTTGCACCCCGCCCGGTCCGACGCGAAAGCCCGTCATCACTTCGTCGAAGATCAGGATGGCGTCATGGGCTTTGGTCAGCTCGCGCAGTCCGGCGAGAAACCCCGGCTTCGGCAGCACGAGCCCCATGTTGCCGACGTACGGTTCGACGATGACGCACGCGATCTGGGCGGGATAGGTTTCGAAGGCGGCGCGCAGCGCGGCGAGGTCGTTGAATGGGAGCGAGATCGTGTCGCGCGTCGTTCCGGCCGTGATTCCGGGCGAGTCCGGCGTCCCCAGCGTCAGCGCGCCGCTTCCGGCGGAGATCAGGAACGCGTCGGCATGTCCGTGGTAGCAGCCGGCGAACTTGACGACCTTGTCGCGGCCGGTGAAGGCGCGCGCCAAACGCAGCGCGCTCATCGTCGCCTCAGTCCCGCTCGAGCAGAAACGCACCTTCTCGACCGATGGGACCATCGACACGACAAGTTCCGCGAGTTCGCTCTCGGCCTCGGTCGGCGCGCCGTACGACGTACCACGCGCCGCCGCGCTTTGCACGGCTTCGACGATCGCCGGATGTGCATGGCCCAAAATCAGTGGCCCCCACGACATCACGTAATCGACGTACGCCTTTCCGTCTAGGTCGACAATCATGCAGCCGCGCGCGCCTTTGACGAAGAGCGGCGTCCCGCCGACGGCTTTAAAAGCGCGCACCGGCGAATTGACCCCGCCCGGGATCACGCGCTTCGCTCGCTCGTATGCTTCTCTGTTCACGCCTTTCCTATTCGGATTGGCGCAGGGCTGACCCCCGCAGCGCTGAACGGCGCAAACATGAACTCTCGCGTTGCTGCGAACGCTCTCCGGCGCGTTGCTATGGTACTCGCCTTGTGTGGCCTCGTCGTAGAAACCGCTGCGGGCGGCGCCGAGACTGAGTGGCCGCGGTTGGTCGCACCGGATAGCGGTTTTGCGATATCGATGCCGGGCCCGTTCGAGCGTCAACAGAAAACCACCGATAACCCCAGTGGTCCCATCGTTACGACCATTTGGCTAACCAAGGACGGCACGAGCCTGTACTTAGCCGGCGTTACGGATTATCCAGTCGACATCTCGCCGCAGAAAGAGTTGTCGCTCGACCGCGACAACTTCTTGAAAGCCGTCGACGCCAAGTTGGTATCGGAGACTCCGATTATGCTTGGTGGGAACGCCGGCTTAGAGTTTACCGGTGCTTCTGCGAACCAGCGTTACCACAGCCGGGTTTTCGTCGTCGGCACGCGACGCTCGATCCAAATCGCGGTGAGGCAAGATTTGAGCAGCCTGGACGATCAGAAGACCGCTCGATTCTTCCAATCGTTTCAGCTCAATCCGAAACTCTAGTCGCGGCCGTGCTTGCGGAAGTGGAGGATGAACGTATTTCCTTCTGAGTCTTCCGCGAAAGCCATCTTGCAAACGGGGGTGTCCTCGGTGTGCGGCGCGATCTTCACGCCGACGCTCTTGTAGTGATCGAGTGCGCCTTCGAAGTCGGCGACAGAAAAAATGACGCCGTTTCCCTGCGTCCACGAATCATCGTCCATTTTCCACAGACTGAACGTGGTGTTGTCGGGCATTACGAATTCGCATCCTTGAGTGCCGAATTCACTGGTGAGCGGCAGTCCCATGACGTCACGATAAAAATTCTTGGCTCGCGCGACGTCCTTGACGAGATAGGTCGTCGTGTCGATTCCGAGGATGCGCCCCTTCTGGCCAGCTTGCATGAAGCGATTCTCCTTTTCCGGTCGTCGTTCGATTCGTGAAGATGCGGGGCCTCGAACCTCCGGGCTCGCTGCGACCGCTAACCCAACTCAACGCGTAGTAACGCATAATCCGCCGGCGTGTTCACATTGGTGAAGATGCGTGGGTCGCCGACTTCCACGTAGCGCGTCTGCAGGCGATCGATGACCTTGCGCAGCGCACCGCCGCCGGCGCGCAGCACAGGGACGCCTTCGCGCAAGAACGCCAGCCGATCGTAGAGCGCGGCGAGCGGTTCGAGTTGCCTCTTCCCTTCGCGCTCGTGAACCGGAACGATCGCTTCGTCCCCAGGCCGGCGTTCGGCGGCGAGCATCTCGATGAACGACGCGTCGACGAGCGGCGCATCGCCCGCGACGGCAAACACCCAACGAGCGCGCATCTGCGCCATCGTCGTCACCAGTCCCGCGAGCGGACCGCGCAGGCTCCAGCGGTCGATCGCGACCGGCGCGGGTAAGAATGCGTCGAGCGCCGTCGGGTACGATCCCTTTCCGGCGAGCCACGTCTCGCGACCGCGTCCGACGTTGCGGTAGACGCGCGCCAGCATCGGCAACTCGCCGGCGGCGAGTTCGAGTTTCCCCGGCAGGCGTGTCGCTTCGCCGCCGCCGAGGATCAGGACGCCGACGCTCATCCGGTGGTCGACGACCGGTGCTTGCGTTCCGCGAACGACTTGGCGAAATAGGTGATGATGATGTCGGCGCCGGCGCGGACGAAACCGACGAGCATCTCGTCGACGATCCGGTCTTCGTCGATCCAGCCGTTGAGTGCGGCGGCCTTGACCATCGCATACTCGCCGCTCACGTTGTAACACGCCACCGGAACGCTCGAAACCTCGCGCACCGCGCGGATCAGATCCATGAACGCGAGCGCCGGCTTGACCATCACCACGTCGGCGCCTTCGTCGATGTCGAGCAACGCCTCACGCACCGCTTCGCGCGCGTTGGGGGGATCCATCTGGTAGGAGCGTCGGTCGCCGAACTGCGGCGTCGAGTCCGCTGCGTCGCGGAACGGGCCGTAAAACGCGGAAGCAAACTTTGCGGCGTAGGACATGATCGGGATGCTCGTGTACCCCGAAGCGTCGAGCGTCTTGCGCAAGTACGCGACGCGGCCGTCCATCATGTCCGACGGCGCGATCACGTCGACGCCGGCCTCCGCGTACGACAGCGCGGTCCGTCCCAGCAGTTCGAGGGTCGCGTCGTTGTCGACGTCGCCGCGTTCGTCGAGGATTCCGCAGTGGCCGTGATCGGTGTATTCGCAGTTGCACAAGTCGGCGATCACCAGCATCTCCGGAAGATCGCGCTTCAGCGCGCGAATCGTCCGCTGCACGATGCCCAGCGGATCGTGATTCGACGACGCGACGGCGTCTTTGAAATCCGGGACGCCGAAGAGCAGCACCGCACTCAAGCCGAGCGCTCGTAATTCGCGCGCTTCGGCGACCGCGCCCTCGACCGAGAAGCGGTGGATGCCGGGCATGCTCGCGATCTCGCCTTTCGGTTGCCGTTCGCCGGCGACGAAAATCGGTTGGACCAGGCTCGCGATGCGCACTTCGTTCTCGCGCACCAGAGCGCGCAGCGCCGCACTCGAACGCAAGCGGCGCGGACGCTTGGTGAGGTCGACGCTCGTGCGGGGACGGAGCAATTCGGTGACGCTCATGAATCCTAAGGTTCTTCTTTCGACAAGATGTGTCGGGTGACGCCGTGCACGAAGGCCGCGATGCTCGCTTCGTCCGCGACGACATCGGGCGGGAAGCCCGCTGCCCGAGCGGCCGCCGACGATTCGGCGCCCATCGTCGCAACGATGGGGCGCAACCCCTCGCGGCGGAGCCGGCCGAGGTATTCGCCGACGGCTCCGACGGAGCCGCTCGACGGGAAGAGCAGCGCATCGGGCCGGGGCGCCGCTCGCTCGGCCTGTTCGCTATCGCGTGCCTCGACGACCTCGGCACCGGCGTCGCGCAGGGCCGACGCGATCCGGCTCGGGCGATCTTGCGTCCGCGGAAGGATGAAGAGTTTACCGGCGAGCGGGCGCGATTCGCCGTCCTGCGCAAGCAGCGCCGCACCCCCCTCAGCCAGCAATCGTCGCGCGAGCGCGACGCCGAGAGCGTCGGATTCGGCGGCGTCGTGGACCGCCTGACTCGACGCGCCGCGCACGACCGTCGAACCGTCGAGCGCGGCGATGGCCGCGCGCAACGTTAGCGTCGAACCCTCGAGGCGCGCGTGCGCGCCGACGGGCGCATGACAACCGGCGCGCAGCGTGCGGAGGAACGCTCGCTCTGCGGTCACCGCGAGTTCGGTCGCCGGATCGGCAAACGTAGCGTGGATGCGCGTCGCGAGGGTCTCGTCGTCGCCGCGCATCTCGATGGCGAGGGCGCCTTGGCCGACGGCGGGGACGATCTGTTCGGGATCGAGCGCCTGCGCGTGCGTCGCAGCCAAGCCTAGGCGGTTGAGGCCGGCCGCCGCCAGCACGATCGCGTCGTAATGTCCTTCGCGCAGTTTGCGCATGCGCGTGTCGACGTTGCCGCGAATCAGGGTAAACTCGAGGTCCGGACGCAGCGCTTGGAGGAGTGCGCGGCGACGCGGGCTGGACGTTCCGACGAGTCCGCCCGCGGGAAGTTGTTCGAACGACGGATATTTCTCGGAGCAGAAGACATCGCGCGGATCTTCGCGCGGCCCGATCGCGGCGAGCCGCATATCGGACGGTAGCGCGCTCGGTAGGTCTTTGCACGAATGGACGGCGTAGTCGGCGCGGCGCTCCCGCAACGCGAGTTCGAGCTCTTTGACGAAGACGTTGTCACCGCCGAGCGCGTCGAGCGGGCGTTCTTGGTCGCGGTCGGCACGGGTCGTTACGGTCAAGATCGTCGAGGCGATCCCCGCGGTCGCCAACTTCGCGATCGCGGTCCGGGCTTGACGCAAGGCGAGCGCGCTCGCGCGCGTCGCGCAGACGGCGTGCGTGAGCGGCTCGAGCGTCGCGCCGGCGCCGTCATGGAGTGTGACCAGACGCTCGATTTCGTGCTCGATCGTTTTCGCGTTCATCGCGGCGAGCTCGTC
>Ga0209736_1000390_pt1 | contig 14179 bp, 10 predicted proteins | sample BlaSpr_A8_Ref_M3_FD_187992 | JGI IMG/M metagenome (GOLD analysis project Ga0209736, IMG submission 187992) | Forest soil microbial communities from Thunder Bay, Ontario, Canada - Black Spruce, Ontario site 2_A8_Ref_M3 (SPAdes) (version 2) | ecosystem: Environmental > Terrestrial > Soil > Boreal...
CATTCTCGAGGCAGTCGACAACCAGGCCATGGCGTACTTCCTGGCGCGCCCGAGCAAAGACCTCACCGACCAAGCACTCGCCCTGCACGTCAAAGCGCTGCAGAAGATCGGCAACGTGCGCGAGGACCAAGGCAAGCTCCCGGCTGCCATGGAGGCTTATCGTGCGGCCGCGGCGGCAGGAGCCGAACTAATGCGGCGCGCGCCCGGCGACGTAGAGCGCGAAGCTGCGTACGCGGAGACGCTGCACCACCTTGGCAACGCATACTGGTTCCAGGGAGATCTCAATCGCGCGCTCGAATGCTTTCAACAGGCGATCGCGTTGCTACAGCGGGCGGTGACCCTCCGACCGTCGGACACCGGCTCGGCCTTGCTTGCGTATGCTCGCATCAATGAGGGGCGGGTTCGTGAGGCGCGCGGGGAGTTTGCTGCCGCGAAATCCCTGTACGAGGTTGCGCTGGCCACCTTCCAGACTCTCACATCAAGGCACCCCGGCGAGATTCGCTGGAAGTCCGACCTGGCCGACGCGGCTGAAAGCCTCGCCAAGGTCGTGATGGAGGAGGGACAGCTCACCCAAGCTATTGCTGGGTACCGTGATGTGTATCGAATTCGCAATCAGATCTTGGTCAGCAGTCCAAGCGATCGCGACTCCCAAGAGAACCTGCTGATTACCGACGCGGCTCTGGGCGGCGCCTTAGCCCTGTGCGGCGACGAAGACGCCGCGGCGCGTTACGCCCGCGCAGCCGTGCGCCTCGCGAGAGAGTTGATTGCCTTCGACACAACGCAAGGTGACTGGCGACTTGAGCTCGCCAAATACAGTCGTCTGCTGGGCGGCATCGTTCGGGGCACGGGCCGCCTCGACGAGGCCGCCGGCGCCGATAGCGAGGCTTTACGAGTACTCGCCGAGCTCGTGGCGATGGATAGGACCAACACAGCTTGGCGCCAGGAACTTGCACGTGCCCAAGTCGAGTCGGCCCGGCTTCACCTCGCGACGGGCAACATCGCTGAGGCCGAGAAACTACTCAATACGGCGCTCGCCGCACTCCAGCGCGAGCGCGCAGATGGCACAGTGAATCGCAAGCTGCAGCTCTATGAGGCGGAAGCACTTATCGCGCTGGGAGAGGTCGCGGCGCGGCGTCAGAATTTGACAGCCGCCCGCGAACGCTGGGAGCAGGCGCGCGGCACCATCGGCGGCGCTGCGCAAGTTGGCGCGGAGCCAGAGTTTCTGGCCACGTGGACGAAGTCTTTGCTTTTGCTAGGTGACACGGCTACGGCGCGCCCCGTTCTTGATCAACTCGCGTTGATGGGCTATCAAACGCGGGACTTCGAGGCGCTGCTAACGACGACAAGGCAGTCATATCGGACGAAGCCTACCGCGCTGCGATGCGGCAGCGACCCAACCGGCGTAACCCAAGGCGACGAAATCCATTGAGCTCTAAAATCCTGCGCGTGGCACAATTGCTGGCCGCGTCGACCCGAGTATCTCAAACCATAATAAGGGGACTCTCCAATGCCTGCCAGAATCAACGTGCCATGCAATGGGAACGGTGGAACTCATAAGATTAACAAAGTTCCCGACACGATTACCTTTGGTACCAGCGGGAATTGCACGTTCACGAGCTTTCAGTTCACTCCAAGTGATCCGGCGCCGGGCTTTTCGAACCGCCAGCCGCCGAGCGGCGGCGGTGCAACGATTTCCTACGATTACGACGGGTCCGCGATACCCGCCGCCGGGTACTCATTCTCGTACGTCACCACCGCTATGGGCGCCGCAGGTAACGGAACCGGGGTGATAAAGAACAACTAGCGATCGGCACTCAACGCTGCATCAAGAGTTTCCTTGTGCGCCGATCGGATCATTCATTTGCGCTCCCTCGCGGCGCGCATCCGTTTGTTCTGCGCTTTTGCCTGGGTCAGCAACCGGCTCCAGTCGTCCGGCGGATTCCCGTTCTTGAGCATGCGTCGGAACGTGCGATAGGCGTCGGAATCGCTCTCGTACGCGCGCTTGGTATCTTCATCGTTGACCCAGGCGTAAATGATGATGCGGCTCTCGCGGTGGTAGCGAAAAAAAAACAACCGATACTGCTGGAAGAACTTCGCTCGGAACCAGTGCTTGTACTCATCGCCGAGCGTTGCCCCTTGTCTATACTCGGGGCGAGTCGGATCCTGCGGAATGATCTCGAAGGCGAGCTTGACGATGGCCGCCAGCCGCTTCGTGGAGTTCTTGGCGGTGTACCCCTTCGGATTCTTGGCGCGAAGGCGCTCAACCTGCGCGACCAGCGATTCAAAGGTATCGAGGAACTGCGGATGCGCAAAAATCGACCAGCCCTTGATGACCAAGGGCGGATCGGCGCCCGCGCTGGTCATTCGTCCTCGGAATGGAGGGGCGCGTCGAGATCAACCTTGACCCCCTTCACCAGCGATCGGGCACGGCGCAGCAGGGCGGGGTTGATGCCCCGAATTTGAGCCGGATGTACTTCCATATCGCGCGCCAGGAAGGCCAGAAACTTTCCGATCACTGGATCGATCTCCTCGCCAGCCTCCGCGCGGGTCAGGAGCACCGCGCCATCCGGTCTCACCACGTATCGAATCTTGTCGCGCTTGCGCAATTTGAGCGTGCGACGTATGGCATCGGGCACCGTCGTCTGGTAACGGTCGGTCAGCGTCGATTCGATTTCAAGCGAGGCCATAACGGATTCCGCGAAGATGTGATGACTGCGGCCATGGTAATGCAAACGCATTACCATGTTCAAATCGACGGGTTGTGAAGTTGCGCGCTGCGGTATTGTAGGGCCTTCCGGAAAAGGGACCCTGACGCGACAAACAGCGGGTTCCAAGCGCAGAATGCCCCGTCAAAGCGCGGAGTTGCAAGTCACACGGGGTCTTCGCTGTGTCGATCGATCCGTCGCGCTACGGAACTCAGGCGGAACCGTGATATGAACAAGAAGGAAGACCGTAGTGACATCGTCATCGGCGTGCGGCCGCGCCGCGGCCGAGTTGCACGTTTCGCCCTGCTCGCGGCCTTGGGTATTGTGGTTCTTGGCGGCAGCACGGCAGCCTCGTATTACGTCGATGCTCTCTGGTTCGAATCGCTAGGGTTTGCGTCTGTGTTCTGGACGCGGATCAGCCTTCAGGCCGCGACTTTCGGAGCCTTTGCCCTCGTTACCTTTCTGGTGGTCTATGGAGTGTTCCGGGCGTTGAAGCCCAATTCGCTCGGCCAACTGATCGGGGCCACGATTCTCGTCAACCGGCGGCCGGTAACGTTGCCGGTCGAACCCGTCCTCAAGCTGATTGGGCTCGGCCTATCCTTAGGCATAGCGGCCGTAACCGGCGCCAGCATGATGGAGCGCTGGATGACCTTGGCCCTGTTTTGGGACGCGCCGCGGAACGCAGCAGTGCCCGACCCCATTTTCGGGCAATCGCTCGATTTTTACCTGTTTACGCTGCCGGCTTTGCAGCTCATCTCCGGATGGCTGCTGACACTGTCGGTAATCGCCTGCCTGATCGCTGCGGCGTTCGTCGTGGTCACCGGCGGTGCGCGTATCTTGCCGGAGTGGCGATCTTCCGCAGCGCAGACGCGACTCTGGCGCGGTTTGTCGATCAACCTCGCCGCGTTCTTTTTGATGCTAGCAATGCGCGCGTACCTAGGACGCTTCGAGCGGCTGTTCCAGGATGGCACAATCTTTTCGGGTGTCACGTACGCAGACGCCCACGTCACCTTGAGCGGCACGCTGGTAGTCTCCGTGGCGCTTATCGTCGGCGCGGTCATAGCCGGGATTGCTGCGGTCTCGGCACCGCGCCCGCGCTGGCTGCTCGCTACCGCAGTTCCAGCCATCGCCTGCTACTTGATCTTAGCCGCCGTGCGCTGGTATGTCAGCGGCTTTATCGTCGCACCGAACCAGCTGGTGCGAGAGCGACCCTTCATCGCCCACAATATAGAAATGACTCGCCAGGCTTACGCGCTCGACCGCATCGAGACGCACGCGTTTCCCGCCGACACTGGAATCGAGGCGGTGGAACCGGCCAACAATCAGACGACGCTCGAGAACATACGGCTGTGGGACTGGCGCGCGTTACAGGATACGCTCCGTCAGATTCAGGAAATCCGGACTTACTACGACTTCCCAGGCATCGACATCGATCGATATGAGGTCGGCCGCTCGGTCCGCCAGATGATGTTGGCCGCACGCGAACTCAATGTGGACAAGCTGCCGCAAAGCAGCCGCAACTGGATCAACGAGAAGCTGATCTATACCCACGGGTACGGCGTCACGATGAACCCGGTGAACGGCTTCACGCCTGAAGGGATGCCGGCACTCGTCCTCAGCAATATGCCGATCCAGAGCACGATTCCGGGTCTCAGCGTGACGCGCCCGGAGATTTATTTTGGTGAGCTCACAAATACCGATGTCTACGTCAAGACTCGCCAGAAGGAATTCGACTACCCGCAAGGCGATGCCAACAATCTGACCTCGTACCAGGGCAATGGCGGCATTCGGCTGGGCGGCCGGCTCCGCCGTACGCTGATCGCGCTCGATCGCGGCGATCTCGCGAAACTGCCGTTCAGCGACGATGTGAATTCGGAGAGTCGTTTGCTGATGCGTCGCAAGCTGAGCGAACGCGTGCAGGAACTCGCGCCGTTTCTCTCGCTCGATCCGGACCCATACGTCGTGGTCGGCGAGGATGGCCGACTGTACTGGCTGATGGATGCCTTCACGACGTCCGACAGCTACCCGTACGCGCGCCGTTACACGCTCGGCAATGATCGCATCAACTACATCCGCAACAGCGTGAAGATCCTGATCGATGCGTACACCGGGGAGACGACATTCTATGTGTTCGACACGCACGATCCGGTTATCGCCGCCTATCGGGCGGTGTTTCCCGGTTTGTTCACCGATGCGGCGGCGATGCCGGCTGCCGTGCGCAAGCATGTGCGGTACCCGGAACTGCTGCTGAACGTGCAGGCCGCCGTCTACGGTCTCTACCACATGACGAATCCCGATGTGTTCTACAACCGGGAGGATCTGTGGAGCGTGGCGACGGAGGTGGCTTTGCCCGATCAGCGCCAACAGGTGATGGAACCAAACTTCGTGCTGATGACCCTGCCGGGCGAACGGTCGACCGAATTCATCGCGATCCTCCCGTTCACACCGGCCAATCGCAACAACTTGATCGGCTGGATTGCAGGTCGAAGCGACGGCGACCACTATGGCGAGGCGGTGGTCTACGACTTTCCCAAGACCAAGCTGATCGACGGACCCTCGCAGATCGAGGCGCGCATCGATCAGAACGCCCAGTTGTCTGGTCAGCTGTCACTGTGGAATCAGCAAGGTTCGCACGTGCGCCGCGGCAGCCTGATCGTCATTCCGATCGGGCGGGCGCTGCTCTACGCGGAGCCTATCTACCTGCAAGCAGATCGCAGTCCCATGCCTGAGCTGCGGTTGGTGGTGCTCGCGGTGCAGGATCGCCTGGCTTACGGGCCGACGTTCGAATCGGCGATGGCCGCCCTGTTTGGGACGGCTCCGTCCATGCTCAGCGCGCAAGTCTCGCCGGTTGCTCCTGCCGCACGGCCAGCGAGCGCCACTACCGCGGCGGCCGCAGCTCCGGGCGACGACGCCAACGCCCTGATTGCCGAGGCGGCTCGGGACTTCAACGATTATCAGCAACTGACTGCTGCCGGAAAGCTCGCTGAGGCAGGTGAGAAATTGGAGGCGCTGAAGCGCACACTGGAGGAGCTGCAGACTCGCCGCCATTGATCGAGGATACCTTTTACACCTGGCTGGCCCGCACGCTCGCCTCCTGCGCTTCCTCGAAATCGCCGTACGTGGTCAGGCTGTCCATGTAGTCCGCGATCGTTCCCAGGCAGAATGCTCCATCACCGGCGATGTGCTGGCCGCAGGAGACGGTGGCCGCGAGCTTGTCGGGATCGCGCGCGAGCGCGTAAAGGCCCCGCGGGACGCCGTCGACGCGGTTCATCCCTATGGATTAGAGCGGTCCCAGATTACGTCGCAAATGTGACATTGGTCTCGCTCTCTTACGTGGGCATCAAGATTTTCGATGAGTATCCCCGCCTCCAGCTCGGAAAGCTCGATATCGGGCGGAATCCTGCGCTTGCCATCCAGTAACTGCCTCAAGAGGCTCGCCAGCTGCTTTTCTGATGCACCTTGCAATGTTTCGGTTATCTGTCGAAATTTGCCTCTCAACACCCGCGTGCTGGTCCCTAGAGCTGCTTTTTTCTTCGTCATCACTTATCCCTCCGTGTTGACCGCTGATTTTTTCATGCGATTTGTCAATCGAAGCGCCCAGCGCATACGATACTCCTGCGCGCTATCGAGCGCGCACCTCGTCAATGCCGTGTCTGACGCAATATGAGCGCAAAGATCGCACTCGTTTGCATACCCGGGACGTAGTCGCCCGCCCTGACCTTGGGCTAAAGCACGCCGCGCAAAATGAATTGGGCCTCGCTCGCGAAGCACACGTTGGACTGCGCCAAAGTTAAAGCGATCAGCAATCGCGTTTAAGGGCGACTCGGACACGTTCCCAACTTGAAGCATTGGTTTGAAGGCCCCGGCCGAGCCGCAACTAAAAACTGCGCCGTCTTCTCGGACCGTCAGCAAAGGCGACGGACACTTCCCCGTTGGCAATCCGATCGAGCGCACGTAACTGCGATCGGGCAGCGTAACGCCCTCTCTAATATAGGGGACGACTGGAATGGCCTGAACGGCGTCCGCTTCCACGAATTCGCCCCACTGACTTACAAGTCCTTGCTTTTCATCTTCAACGCTAAAGGCAATTTTCAGCAGAGTTTGAATTCCTGCCGCTCGCGCCGCCAGAGTTGCTCGTCGTACCCGGGTGATGTTGATAAAACGCTGGTGATACTGACTGGTGCTGACAGCCAGATACTTGAGGCCCGCCTTACGCAGCTGGCCGATGATGGAGTTAGTTCTGTCTTCCGTCGTAGCCCAAAATGCATTTGTGACGCAACTCACTTCGGCATTCAATGAGGCGCTGTGTCGGACAACTTCGAGTAGCTGCTCCAGATCAAGAAATATTTCGCCACCGGAGAAGCCGAAGAAAGGAGAATGTCCAGGGAGCGTAAGTGCGGCGGCCTCATCGATAAGTGACAGCGTTTTCGATAATCCTAGCGCGGTCCTTTTGTGTGGGCCGGACTGCGTCGTGCAATGAGCGCACGTGGCGTTGCAACGATTGGTCAACATCACGCCTAATTTCATGACGGTGTACTGCGTTCTAGCTTAGTGAGCTCGTCTTGAGCACGACGCAGACGCCAGTGCCGATTCCCATATCGAGCGGCGAAAATCCGAGATGCGTCTTGCAGGGCTATCTTCGCGTCGTCCGTGCGTCCCTGTTTAGCCAGTAGTAGTCCTTGAGCTCGACGTAACTCGCCGAGGAACGGATGATCCTTTGGCAGCCCGGGAAGCCCGGCGACCGCTACGTTCCGCAGTAAGGCCTCAGCTTCTGCAAGATGTCCCTGCTGCGTCAGTGCATCTCCAAGAGCAATGCGCATTAACTCAGTTCGGGGCGCGTGTAGCCCTTCAACCTCCTCGTTACGTGTCAACGCTCCCGTCAGGGCATCTGTAGCCTCTGGCAATTTTGCCAGAGCAAGGTCGGCCAAACCCAGGTTGTACCGAATTAGCGCCGAATGGTCTCGGTCAACATCGGAAGGAAACGACGCGAGCACATGCAACAGATCTTCTAAAAGCGCACTTGCTTCTTGTGGTCGGCCCTGTTCAAGCCGAAGCTGGCCCATGGCTCGTCGAACACGCATTGCATAGAGGCTGGAATTGGGTACCCATCGCAACACCTCCGTCAGCGCAGCTGCGAGCTCGCGGTCCGCATCTTCAAACCGCTGCGTCTCCCGATACAGGTTTCCGAGATCCATGTGAATCATCGAAGTGCGCAAACCGGATGAGGCACTCCTTTGATCAGACACCTTGTGAGCCCTCTGCAGCCAAGACTCTGACTCTCGGAACTCGGCTACGTTCAGGAGTGCCTCCCCTAATTGCTGTTCCAGCTCGCCGCCAAAATGGGATTCGCCGGGGGTGAATCGGTCTAAATCGCTGGCAAGGAGGCGAAGCTCGGTAACCGCATCCGCCCAGTCCCCTTGATGATACTGTGCCTGAGCTAGCTGAAAGCGCAGTCCCAGTACTGTGTCATCCGATTCGCCATATCGTTCTCTGCCTTTCGCCAACGCGCGAGTGGCATGGTCGACCAACCGAGCAAAACGGGCAGGAGGATGCTGGAACGAAAGGAGTTGCGTCAAGATTTGGAGGGACTCGCGGGAGCCGAGCCCGTTTCGCATTTCGTAGAGGTCGAGCGCCCGATCCAGTTCCCGGTACAGTTCCGGCATTTCGAGCGCACCATATGACGCCCCTAAGGCTGCGTGTAATTCGGCTGCCACATCCGGTGCATTCTTGAAGCGAGTATCTATTTGTGCAGCGCCGGAATCCAAGACCTCTTTGATCGTTAAATCTCGAACGGGTCGCTTCGTAAGATCAATTGATCCAAAAACATCCTTGGTAAGAAAATGACTCACTTCCTTCGTAATTGCCGCAGCTTGCTGCGCGTGGCGTTGAGCGTCTCGAGCGCTGAAATAAAGATAACTGCTGACGCCAAACCCGAGTAATAGCACTCCGACGGCCACGAGGCGTGCTGGCCTTCCGGCTCTTGATCGTTCGAGCGCCAGTCTTATCTCCTCGGCCTTCACTTGCGCTTGAAGTTCGCGCTCCCGTTGCTTCCGGCGCTCATCTAGACAGCGAATCCGCCGGGCGAATTCCGCCGCATCGCCAAGTCGTTCTGCGGGACTGCCGTCGGCCACCAACGAGATGTCTTCGAGCAAAAGCGCATCGCCGATGTTTCGTTCCCAACCGGGAGACATGGCGCGGTGAAAGTCGCCGACCACCATCTGGTAAAGAATCACCCCGAGGGCATAAATGTCCGCCTTGACGGTGGGTGGCTGTCCGGCGAGTATCTCGGGGGCCAAATATAGTGGTGTTCCTGAATCCAAGGCGGCGCCCGCTATGGTTCTCGTAAAGCCCGCCCGGCTGATCCCAAGGTTATCCAGATAGTGGGAGTCGATGACGCTCCCGCTTCCGAAGTCACTCAATGCGATATCGATACAATTCGCGTCGCCGAGTTTTACCAGGATATTGGAAGGCTTCAAGTCCTTGTGTAGAACTCCAACTGAATGGACCGCTGCGAGAGACTCGGCCACTTTTGCGACGATTTCCAAACGTTGCGACATGGGAATCGTGACCATTCCGCCCCGTGAGCGAACCCAGTCGAGCAGACTGCCATCGGGGAAGTATTCAATTTCAAGGAAGTAGGGTGCTTGCTCCAGATTCCAATCCAGGAGCTTTACGACCCTTGCGCTCTCTCCAAGGGTATCGTTGATTACCCGGAATAGTGTGATTTCGCGCTTCAAGGCTCCAAGGGATTGCGCATCAAGAGCAAATTTGAAAACGCGTTGTTCGCGTGTTTTTTCGTGCCGGCCTCGCCAAGCCTCACCATACCCGCCAATGCCAAGCCGTTCAACAAGGCTCCATAGGGGCCTCCCCGGTGGATGATCCCCGGGCCGAAAGTCAAAGCGCGCCGGCCCTGGCGTCGGAGCGGCTTCTACGCGTACCGGTGCAACGAACCGATAACCAAATCCATACGCAGTTTTTATAATCTCTTGGTTTTCGTCGCCGAGTACGTCTCGCAGTCGACCGATTGACTTGGTAAGTACTGTCTCACTAAGAACTCGCCCTGGCCATACGCCAGCAAGCAATTCATCCTTAGTGCATACCTCACCAGCATGCAACAGCAGATAGATCAGAACTTCGAGGGGCTTGCGTTCGAGTTCGACGTCGATCCCGTTGACGACCAACTCGTGCGTACACTCGTCTAGGACTGCACGGCCAAAGTGCCAGCGTCGCCGATTCCTTTCGGCGATCGATGACGCCAGCGAGATTGGCCGTTCTCCCATGATATCCCGGCTCCCTAGGTCATCATCGCGTCCAGGCGAGATCAGGTTAAATGATGCCAGAAGGCTTCAGGTAGTACCACAGTCAGCTCTCTAATAAGCCTGTGCTGGAAATGCTTTGGAATCAGATACTTGGCGGTTTCACTTTTTATCCACGAGTTTTTCAGCTTGCGGTCAGGATTGAAACCAACCTGGCGCTGACGATGGCTCCCGACGGTGAAGTGGCGGGTTCGCTCACCAAGCCGTGACAACGCAAATCAACCTGAACAAAGGAGCATATGGTCATGTACAGCAACAAATCGAGCGCCATTCAATGGCGCAGAAATCATTCAACCTTCAACGCACATTCAGTAAAGGAGTCGGTCATGAGCATCACGAAAATCGTGCGTACAAACGCATTGCGGACAGCATGGATAATGTTCACCTTCGCGCCAATGGTCATGCTTTATAACGCGGCACGGGCCGATGGGTCGGTCGATGCTCTTCCTCATAAGGTAGTCAGCTTTAAGGATCTGAACCTGGACACCCCTGAAGGTGCCGCTGTGTTGTATCGGCGAATCACGAGCGCAGCCAACCAGGTCTGCGGAAATCCGGATAGGTTCGATCTGTCACAGTGGAGGTTGCAGTATTGCATCAAAGATGCGGTGTCCCGGGCAATCATCCAAGTCAATCGACCGATGCTGACAAGTCTCTATAATGAAAAGACGGGCAAGGCGGACAAGAAGGTCACCCTCGCGCAATCGCACTAAAGATGAGTCTTGAAGTTGCGCCGGGCGGGCAAATGCCTGCGCGGCGCAACTTCTCTGATAGCCTCTCACATCAAGGCGAGATCGGTCTACCGGTCAACCAACTGCAGTGTACTTACCCGGGAGTTCGTGATGGACGGTTGCTTCAGCCAAGATTACGTCGAAGCGCGTGAAAAATTCGCGGCCGCCGCTCGAGCAGCGGGCGCCGAAGTCACCGCTTTCGCGCTAGACAAACGAGGGCCCGATGGCGGCAAACTTTCAACTGATGTGGCGTGGCTGGGACCGCCCGATGCCACCCGGGTCCTGGTCACCATCTCAGGCACGCACGGCGTCGAGGGATTCTTCGGCTCGGCCACGCAAATCGAGTGGCTGCGTCGTGCTAAGACGGCTCAAATTCCGGAAGGTATCGCAGCGCTGCATATTCATGCCATCAATCCTTATGGATTCGCTTGGCTAAGGCGGACCAATGAGGACAATGTGGACATTAACCGCAACTGGATGAATTTTGATGCCATCCTTCCTGCCAATCCAATGTATGAAGAACTATCCGACGACCTATGTCCATCGGATTGGTCGGCGGGAACACAAACACGTACCGGCGCCCGGCTTCAAGCCTGGATCCAGAGCCACAATTTCGCGGTGTTCCAAAAAGCCGTTTCGAGCGGCCAATGGACGCATCCCGATGGACTTTTCTACGGTGGTACCAGCGCTAGTTGGTCACGCCGGGTGTTGACCGAAATAATTACGTCGAAACTTGCCGGCGCGGCGCACGTCTGCATCGTTGACTTTCACACCGGGCTTGGGCCCTATGGCTATGCGGAGCCTATTATCGGACGGCCGCGCGACGATCCGGGCTTTGCGCGTACCCGCTCCTGGATTGGGGCCAGCGCAAAATCCCTGTATGGCGACGGCTCCGTCTCAGCCGAAATCCATGGCGATAGCCTGAGCATCATGCCCGATCTTTTACCGCACGCACTTGTGGATGCGGTCGCCTTAGAATGCGGAATTCGTCCGATCAATGAGGTGGCGCTGGCATTGCGAGCCGACGCTTGGCTACACTCTCACGGCGATCCGCTCTCGGCCGAAGCCAAACCTATTAAGACGATGATTCGTGCAGCATTTCACTCGGATGAGCCGATGTGGCAAGGGATGGCTTTGGGACAAGGTCTCGCGGCGTGCCAGGCTGCTCAATGTGGTCTGGTCTGACGTTCGGGGTCGGAGGTGGGGTAACTCTTATGCCCTGCGCAAACCACGCTAAAACATAGGTCTCCACGACTCATTCAATTCCCTCCCTGGTCAGCATAAATTATTGATTATATTAGCTATTTACATTGCGAGGATCAGATCTTCGCCAATCTTTCGAGTGTGTCCGGATATCTCTCAACCATGCGGATTAACAATGCCGCCTGCGCGTTGGGCCGCGCGCGCCCTTGCTCCCAGTTCTCAAGAGTACGTACGTTGGTCCGCAGATATTTTGCAAATAAGGCTCGAGATAGATTCAAACGTTCACGCAGGGCCGATAGCGTCCTGCGCACCTTGTCATTGGTCGATCTTACTTATCACGCGGCACACGCTGGCGCGCGTTGAACCGGTGGTCTGACCACAGCTATGCTAGTAAGCTAACAACAAAAAGAGAGGGACCTCAATGAGACTGCGCTTCACCAGCCTTGCTGCATGGATAGCCCTCGCGTTCTGCTGCACCACCCCCGTTTTGGCTGCGACCGCGATTGACACTGTCCGCGTCGATCTCAATCCGCTGATCGACTTGGCCGCTCGCTCCCCGGAGCAGTTCGCCGTCAACATTCCGCGTGCAGTGTCTAGTTCGGCCCAGGGGAGTTGGTCGCAACAAGGGTCCTTGAGCACGTGGGTTTACAGCGCTCGGATTCCGACTGCGATTTCCATGTCCTTCCACGCATCGGGTGTGGTCCTACCGCCCAGCGCCGTGCTGACGGTCAGCACTGCCGGAACGACAGCGAGGTATGTCGCGCGCGATGTGAATCGAAACGGATTGTGGGGACGTCCGCTGCCGGGTGAGCTTGTGAACTTCTCGCTGTCCGTCAATTCGGCCGAAGCCGGTCGCGTACGTTTCCATATTGACAGTCTGCAGGCGGGCTACCGCAGCTTGGGCAGCGGAGTCCCCGACCATCCGCACTATCTGGAACTCAAGAAAGCGGCTGCCGCGGCGACGAGCTGCACGGAGAACTATGCCTGTCATGTGACCAGCGCCAATCAAGGCCCCGCCCACGCGACGGTCGCTGTCATCATCGGCAATCTCTATCAATGCACCGGAACCCTGCTCAATAACACCCGCGGCGACGGCGCTCCGTACATATTGACTGCCCGGCATTGCGAGAAAGGCCAACTGGGCGGCGGCAATCCCGACGCCGCAGCCACGGTCAGCGTGTACTGGGACGCGGTCACCCCCTGTGGCTCGCAGCTCGGTTCCCTCTACGACAGCACCACGATCAGTCAATCGGGCGCCACTACTGCGCTCGAGCAGCAGGATCTGTGGTTGATCCAGCTCGATACGCCGCCGGCGGCAACCGACGCCTACTTTGCGGGCTGGGATGCGAGCGGCGCGTCCGTGAGCGGCGGTTACACCATTCACTATGCGCTGGGCGAAAACCAGCAGTACGTCGAGTGGAGCGGCACCGGCGTCCTCGAACAGATGCCCGGCGCGACCTTGAGCATTGCCTACGACTCGACGTTCTGGGGCGTGGTGAACAGCCTCGGAAATATAGGCGCCGGCGGCTCCGGCTCAGCGCTGTTCAGCACCAATAACCAGGTGGTGGGTAGCGCGAGCCTTGCGCTCCTCACAGGTGGCGAAAACACCGCCGGCGCCTGTCCCGTCCAGCCGCCGCCCACCCCGTCCCCCAGCACTGCCACAGCCTTGTTCACGACCTTGTCCGGTGCCTGGACCTCAACGGCCGATCGGACCAGTTCGACCGGCAACAAAACATTGAAGTCGCTGCTGGATCCCGGCAGCACAGGTCAGATACAGGTGTCGGGCATCGCCACGCAACCAATCACGCTGACGGCGAGTAGCGCGTTCGCCAATACCGCCGATCTGATAACGCTCACCTGGAATGCGGCGGGCGCTGCTTCCTGCACGGCCGGGGGCGGCACCTCGGGCGACGGTTGGGCGGGTGCGAAGGCGGCCAGCGGTTCTCTCCAGCTCACGAATACGATCGGCGGAACGGTCATCTACTCATTGAACTGCCAAATCGGCAATCAGATCGGGGCAGGAAGCGTCACCGTAGGCTGGAATTACGTTGCGCCATACGTCAACTTTCTCGGCCCTGTTCAGGCACCGATCACGCTTGGGGCTTCCACTCAGATGAATTGGCTGTCAAACGTCCAACCGTGCGTTGCGAGTGGCGGTGCGGCCGGTGATGGCTGGGCCGGTGTGCAGCCGAGCTCCGGTTCGTTCCTTCTCACGGTGACTCACACC
>Ga0209736_1000391_pt1 | contig 14179 bp, 13 predicted proteins | sample BlaSpr_A8_Ref_M3_FD_187992 | JGI IMG/M metagenome (GOLD analysis project Ga0209736, IMG submission 187992) | Forest soil microbial communities from Thunder Bay, Ontario, Canada - Black Spruce, Ontario site 2_A8_Ref_M3 (SPAdes) (version 2) | ecosystem: Environmental > Terrestrial > Soil > Boreal...
CCGGCCGCATGGGGCGCGGCATTGCGGTGGCATTCGCCTATGCCGGCCACGCCGTCATCATGATCGATGTCAAGGCGCGAACCCCGGACCAGTTCGCGACGCTCGAGGCCGAGGCGCTTGGCGAAATCAATAAGACGATGACGAGCTTGGCGCGGTTCGGATTGCTGAGCGCTGGCGACGCCGACGCAATTATCGCGCGGGTCTCCGTGGTGCCCGCGCAAGAGACTGCGGCCGCGCTCGCCGGCGCCGGCATCGTGTTCGAAGGCGTGCCGGAAGTGGTCGACCTCAAGCGCAAGGTACTGGCGGCGGCCTCCAAATGCGTCGGACCTGAAATCATCATCGCCTCGACCACGTCGACGATTCTGGTCGATGACCTCTCCGGCGCGGTCGATCACCGTGAGCGCTTTCTCAACGTGCACTGGCTCAATCCCGCCTATCTGATCCCGCTGGTCGAGATTTCGCCGGGGGCTGCGACCGACCCGGCCGTTGTCGCGGGGGTCAAGGCCCTGCTCGAGGGCATCGGCAAGGTGCCGGTGGTGTGCGCAGCCACGCCCGGCTTCATCGTTCCGCGCATCCAGGCGCTCGCCATGAACGAGGCGGCGCGGATGGTGGAAGAAGGCGTGGCCAGCGCCGAAGACATCGACAAGGCGATTCGCTACGGGTTCGGTTTCCGCTACGCGGTGCTGGGTCTTTTGGAGTTCATCGACTGGGGCGGCGGCGATATTCTGTTTTACGCCAGCCGCTATCTCGAGGGCGCGCTTGGCAGCGACCGCTATCGCGCGCCCGAGGTGATCTCACGCAACATGCGCGACGGCCGCATCGGCTTGCGGACCGGCGCCGGCTTCCTCGACTATTCCGGGCTCGATGTCGACGCCTATCGTGAGCAGCGCCTGGCAGCCCTGGTCGATATGCTCAAGCATTTCGGACTGGCAAAACCGCCGGTGCTCGATCGGGACTAGCCGAACACATCCTGCAGCACGCCTTCGCGGACCACGGCGAGGCCGTCGAGTTCTATCGTGGTACCCATCATGGGAAGATCGAAATGCCCGGCGGTGTAGCGCCCCGCGAATTCGTTGGCGCCGGTGGAAAACAGGAAGTTGCCGGCAACCGCGCGCAGCTCGGTGCCGTTGGTATCGCGCTGGTCGTACATCGCCAGCGCCTCGTAGCGGGCCCCTGGATTCATGCCGAACCCGACATGGGACACCGCATAGGCTTCGCGGTCGCCCCACGCCGCCAGATAGGCGCGCATCATCATCGCGTCGGCGCCCTCGCCTTGCAGATCGGTAACGTAATCGTCTTTCAGGGTCATCCGGACCGGCGATGCCAGATAGCGCTTGAAGGTGAGATTGATGTCGCCGGCCACCATGACCAGCGTGCCGTTGACGGTGCCGCTCTTGGGAAAGCTGACGACGATGCCGCCGGGCCAATGCGCCAGCGTGCCCGGTTTGTCGGTCCAGCCCCACACGCCGACCGTCGAGGCGCCAACCATGTCGACGTCGAGTTGGGTCCCGGCTCTGGACGTCACGCGCATCCGCTTGGTTGCGCGCAGCATTTTCGCCGCCGCGCGCACCCGCTTTTCCAATGCCGTATCGGGCACCATGCGCTCGAGCGCTTCCGGATGTTCGTTGGAAATGACGAGAATGCGCGCGCCCGCTTTGAGGATTTCCGGTGTCTCTACCGCATGCATCAGCCCTTCGATGGTGCAATCAACGACGAAGCCTGCCTGCTGCAGCGCGGTGACAACCGGCGCAAGCCGCTGGATCGCCTCGCTCGCGCCGGTGGAGCGGATCGGCACGATCTGCCGGTTGCGCGGCGTCGGCACGATGAGGTGAAACGGTTTTGCGCCCATCCGCAACAGGGCCAGTTCGGCCAAGTGAACATTGAGCGCGCGCGACTGCGTCTCCGAAAGGATGGCAGCGGTGTCACCGGACTTTACCGCGCAGCGCCCAAATATCTCGCAGAACGCGTCGATCCATTTCGCTTCGATGCGATCCGCAAGCATGCATCAGCTCCAGTTCAACCGTTGCATCAGACTTCCGGAAATCCTCGCAGCAAATAGGACCGCAACCCCTGCAGCAGGCCATTGAGGATCAGTCCCAACAGCGAAATCGTAATCAGCGGAACGAACATGTCGACGGCCTGAAAGGTCCGGGCCGCCGTCACCAGGAGATGGCCGAGACCCTCGGTCGAGGTAATCATTTCGGCGAGAAATACCACGATGCATGAAATTACCAGTCCAATGCGGCAGCCGGTGAGGATTGAGGGCACCGCAGCCGGCAACACCACCTTGAACAGGATTTGGCGGCGCGGCGTACCCGCCGCCATCGCCGACCAGACCAGCTTCTGCTCCACCATCGAGGCGCCGTAATAGGTCGAAAGCAGAATCGGAAACAATGCGTCAGCGGCAACAAGGGTGATCTTCGATTCATGGCCGAAGCCAAGCAGCAACAGCAGTGCCGGATACAGCGCGACCTTGGGCAACGGCGCCAGCACCCGCACGATCGGGCGGACCACGGCGTTGATTGCCGGGATGGCCGCAGCGAGAAGGCCGATCGTGACGCCGAGAATGACTGCAATCGAAAATCCCGCAAACAACCTGAACAACGTGGCGCCGATTTCATGCTGGAATGTATCGGTAGTGAGTTGCTGCACCAGACGCATGAACACGAGGCCGGGTGGCGGCAACAGCGTCGCCGGGGCATAACCGAACGAGGCAATCGCCTGCCACAATGCGACCAGCAGCGCGATCGGCGCGATCCCAAGCAGAACATCTAATGTAAGGGCGCGTGCGTTCATGCGAAACTCAAGGGCATGTCGAAACCCGGCTCGGACCACCTCACCAGCCTGCCGCGCAATCTTTCGAACGCGGCATCAAGACCGATGCCCATCGCCCCGATGATGATAATCATCGCGTAAACGGTGTCGTATTGTCCCATATCGAGCGCATTGAAAAGAATATTTCCGGCGCCGGACTGCCGCGCAATCATCTCACTTGTAACCATGGTGATCAGCGCCAGCACAAGCCCGGTGCGGCAGCCGGTGAGGATTTCCGGCAGCGCGGCCGGCAGCACGATCCGGATCATGCGCTGCGTTGCCGAGAGCCCCATGGCGGCGCCCGACCACAGCATCTTTTCCTCGACGGCTTTTGCGCCCTGAAAGCTGTGATAGATCACGGGAAGACTGACGCCGAGAAAGATGACCAAGGTTTTGGCGACATCGCCGACGCCGAGCCAGAGCATGATGATCGGCATCAGCGCCGCCTTCGGCACTGGATAGGTCACCATCAGCAGCGGATTGAAAAATGATGCCACGCCGCGGCTGCGGCCCATCATCAACCCCAGCGGAATCGAAACGACAACGGCAAGGCTGAAGCCGATGGCCATGCGGCGCAGGGATGCGAGGATGTTGATCAAGGATTCCTTATCGCCGAGGATCGAAGGGATGGCGCGGATCGCCTCCAGCGCGGTCGGAAAACTGTCGGTGCCCAGGATCAGCGCCGCAGCCTGCCAGATCGCGAGCAAGCCGAGACAGGCAAGCACTGGCGCCGAACGCGATACGAGGGCACGCACCGGCATCATGGCCGCAACTCGTGTTCGCTGGTGTCATCGATCATTCGTTCGATATCGACGACGTATTTCTGGTAACGGGGATCGAGCAGAAGTTCCGCCCGGCGGCGCGGACGCGGCAGGTCGATATCGACGACCTGTTTGATGCGGCCGGGCGAACGCGTCATCACCACGACCTTGTCCGACAGAAACACCGCCTCATCCACCGAGTGAGTAACAAACAACACGGTCTTGCGGTCGCGTTCCCAGATATTGAGCAGATCGTTTTGCAGCCGCGTACGGGTATGCGCATCCAGCGCCCCGAACGGCTCATCCATCAGCAGCACCGCAGGATGGTAAGCCAGCGTCCGCGCCAGCGCGACGCGCTGCTTCATGCCGCCCGACAATTCCTTGGGGAAAAAATTTTCAAAGCCCTTGAGGCCGACCATCTCGATCAGCCGGCGGCTTTGCGCTTCGGCTTCCGCGTGCTTCACGCCCTGCTGGCGAGGGCCATACATCACGTTGCCCAGCACACTCTTCCAGGGAAACAGCGCGAACTCCTGGAACACCGGCCCGCGATCGGGGCCGGGCCCGGCGATCGCCTTGCCTCTCACCTTAGCCAGGCCTTCGGTCGGGCTGACAAAACCGCCGACAATGTAGAGCAATGTCGATTTTCCGCAGCCGGAGGGGCCGAGAATAGAGACGAAGGCGCCATCCTCAATCGTTAGGGAGATATTCGATAACGCCAGATGGTCTTGACGGCCGGAGGTACGAAAAATCTGCGAAACACCCTCGATCTCGATCATGGCAGCCGCCTGCTTGCGCGCCGGCGCAGGTTCGGCCTGAACACCCGAGCGTGATGGCACTGCCTTCATTCCCGCTTTTCTTCCGCTCATGGGTCCGTCAGAATTTCTTCGGCTGAGGCCCTCAGCATAGCAGGAAACATGCCGGGCTTGGCGATGCTGTTTTGGCCTGAGGGGCTCAGGGCCGCTAATCGAACCACGGCCATTCCGCCGCGCCATCATGCGTAACCGCCCCGCCCGGCGCCTGGCCGACCAGGCGTGCATATTTGGCGAGCGCCCCTGCCCGATGCCGGGGCGGCCCTTGCTTCCAGGCTTGTCGCCGCTGCGCGAATTCGTGTTCGTCAATCAATAGGTCCATGCGGCGGGCGCCGGCGTCGATCCGGATGCGGTCGCCTTCGCGCACCAGCGCTAGCGGGCCGCCGATGAACGATTCCGGCGAGACATAACCGATGCACATTCCGCGCGTAGCGCCGGAAAAGCGCCCGTCGGTGATGAGCGCGACCTTCTCTCCCATTCCCTGCCCGTAAATCAGCGCGGTGACGCCCAGCATCTCCCGCATACCGGGACCGCCGACCGGGCCTTCGTTACGAATGACCAGAACGTCGCCCGCGGCATATTTGCGATTGCGGACGGCATCGACGCATTGTTCCTCGTCCTCGAACACGCGCGCCGAGCCTTCAAACACCAACTTCTTGAGGCCGGCAACCTTGATGACGGCGCCATCCGGACAGAGATTGCCCTTCAGAACCGCCACGCCGCCGTCCGGCATGATCGGCGCGCGGGTTGAGTAGATGATCTCGCCGTCCGGCGCATTCGCCTCACCATATTCTTCCGCAATCGTCCTTCCGGTAATCGTCAGGCAAGTGCCGTCGATGTGGCCGCTTTCGACAAGCGCGCGAATCACAACGGCGGCGCCGCCGATGTCGTAGACGTCTTTCGCGGTATATTTCCCGCCCGGCCGCAGATTGCCGATCAAAGGTGTGCGTGCAAAGACCTCGCCGACATCATCGATCGTAAAGGATATGCCGGCTTCGTTGGCAAGCGCCGGCAGATGCAGCGCGGCGTTGGTCGACCCGCCGGTGGCGGCCACGATGGCCGCGCCGTTCTCCAGCGACTTTCGTGTTACGATTTCGCGCGGCAACGGTCCGCCCCGTTCAAGCATCTGCATCACTAGATGGCCGGCGCGGCGGGCCACTTGCGCGCGTTCGGCATAGACGCCGGGGATCATCGACGCGTTGGGCAGCGTCAGGCCCATCGCCTCGGAAACCATCGCCATGGTGTTGGCGGTGAACTGTCCGGCGCAGGCGCCAATCGTCGGCAGGCAAGCACGCTCGATGCCGGCCAGCGTCGCCTCATCGATTTCGCCGGTCATGAAGCCGCCGACGGCCTCGTAGGAGTCGAGCACGGTGAGGGTTTTTCCTTCAAACCGTCCAGGAAGCGCGCTGCCGCCATAGATGAAGATCGACGGCACGTTGCAGCGGATCATCCCCATCATCACGCCGGGCAGCGTCTTGTCGCAACCGCCGAAACCGATCAGCGCGTCGTAGGCCAGGCCGTGGACCACGGCTTCGATCGAATCCGCGATCAGCTCGCGCGAGAGAAGCGAGAACTTCATCCCCTCATGGTTCATGCTGATGCCGTCGGACACCGAAATCGTGGAAAATTCCCGCGGCGTGCCGCCGGCCTCCGCGATTCCGGCCTTGGCGGCCTCAACCTGGAAATCGTGGGTCATGTTGCAGGGCGTCTGTTCGCCCTTCATGCTGACAACCCCGATCATCGGCCTGGCGAGCGCCTCGTCGTCGAGCCCCATTGCGCGCATGAAGGCGCGGTGGGGCGCACGATCGAGACCATCGGTCGTCACGCGTGATCGCCATTTCCTCATGCGCGCAAGTTCTCTGCCTGTCCCGGGGTTCGCCGGGACGACGTGTGGGTAATTTCCGCCTATTGCAGCGGTGCGACGATCGTCGCGTGTTTGAACTGCGCGACGTCCAACTTGGGCAGCATTCCCGTCTCCGCATAGATGTCGAGCATTTTCTGGATCGCCGGGAAATTCGGCGCGGCGCCGGGATCCCGGCCGAAATCATTGTCCTTGAGAAGGTAGGTGTCGAGGACCGGTATCGGTGCCTTCAGCACTTCGTTGACAACCTTGAGGGTCTCTTCACGATTGGCCAGCACCTTCTTCATGCCGGAAGTGATATCGCGCACGTAAGCTTTTACCAGGTCCGGATTCTTGTCGACGAAGTCGGCGCGGCAGGCTTCCAGGATATGGACGATATTCGGCATCGCCTGGGAAAGCGAAAACAATTTGCGCGTTCCGCCCTTGGCCTCGGCCCGTGCCGCGAAAGGCTGGTTCATGTTGACAGCATCGACGCGGCCCTGACGCAGGGCGTCTTCGGAAACGGCAAAGCCGACCTCGACGAGCTTGATATCCTTTGTCGGGTCGACCCCGTTCTGCTTCAGAAGCATGTTGAACGGCCCTTGAGTGCCGCCGCCGATCACGGATATGCCAACCGTCTTGTCCTTGAGATCGGCAATGGTCTTGATCGGCGAATCGTCCTTGACGGCCCAATAAACCGAGAAGCCGCCGGGCTTTTCGAAGACGTGCTGCGCCACAATGTAGGCTTTCAGATTGCCGCCGACCACACCATTGGCCAGCGACAATGGCGCCTGCGTCGCGCAATCGAGCGCGCCGGCCGCCAGCGCCTGTGTCATCGGCGCGGTACCCTGGAATTGCGTCCATTCGATATTGTAGGTCTTGCCGAGATCGGGAAATTCGGCCGGCCGCCGCATCATCCAATATTTCGATTCCTCAGCAGGAATGGTCCAGCCGACGCGAATCGTCTGTTGCGCTTGAGATGAACTCGCGGCGGCAAAAACGGCGGCCACGGCTCCAGCCGCTAAAATTAATTTGGAAGGTATCCGCATCATGCCCACTCCACTTTTTCGCTGCCAACAGCCGCCGGCGCAAAGTACTTGCGTTAAACCTTTCATGGTTCAAACAATCAGGCAAGCCATCGCGGCTCGCTTGGGCATGGCGCGCTCCCCGCAGGGCCGCAATCTGTGGTATGGCCGCCAGGCCTGACAAGCTTTGAGGGCGGTGAGCAAGAGAAACGCAAATGGCGTGGGTTAGCGGGGCAGACGGACAGAGCCGAGAAAAGCTTGGCTATCTCGGGCTCGGGATGATGGGATTTCCAATGACGCGACGCCTGGTGAACGCCGGCTACGACGTCACGGTCTGGAACCGGTCTCCCGGCAAAGCGGCCGCACTGGTTGAGGCGGGGGCGAAGGGCGCAGCCCATCCGCGCGATGTCGCGGCCGCCGCCAGCATCATCTTCACGTGCCTCACGGACGCTGTTGCCGTGGAAGAGGTGATGTTCGGTGCCGACGGCCTTGCGACCGCAGCCGGCTCCGGAAAGCTCGTGGTGGATTTTTCGTCGATCCATCCGGACGCGGCGCGCTTGATCGCGGCGCGGCTAAAGGCAGCCAACGGCATGGGATGGATCGATGCGCCGGTATCCGGCGGCACCGTGGGCGCCGATGAAGGCACGCTCGCGGTGATGGCCGGCGGCGATGTCAGCGATATCGAGAGGGTGAGGCCCTATGTTCTAGCGATGGCGCGCAGGTTCACGCATATGGGCCCGCTAGGCGCGGGCCAGACTACCAAACTCTGCAATCAGGTCATCGTCGGTTGCGCGATGGCGGTGCTCGCGGAGGCGACGCGTCTTGCGGTCAATGCCGGGATCGACGCCAAACGGCTGCCGGAAGCACTGACCGGCGGCTTTGCCGATTCCATACCGTTGCAATTATTCGTGCCGCGCATGGTGCAGGGCATTCATTCGCCGCCGTTCGGCCATATCGCCACGATGCTGAAGGACCTCGACACGGTGATCGACGTCGCCCGCGACACGTCAACCCCGGTGCCGATGGCCGGCCTCGCCGCACAATTGTTCAGGCTAGCCAAATCGGCGCGTGGCGCCAATGCCGATGCTCTCGAAATCTACAAGCTGTCAGCACCGAAAGATGGTTGAGGCCTAATCGGAGCGCCAGTAGCTCAGCTTCAGTCGAGCTGGACGAGCCTGCCTTCGGAGGCAACCGAGACAACTCGATGCATCTCGTTGCCGGCATGGTAACCAGCCTGTTTTACGCATCCTCAATAAATTGGGCCTTTCCTGCTTACCGCGGAGTCAGTGGCTGATGTTCCATCATTTGTTCGAGGTTCTGAAAATGCGCGCCGTTGTGGGTGCCTTGCTCATTGTTGCCGCTTGGAATTCGACAGCCTCGGCGCAGCAGGGTTCGTCCCCGCAACAGGATACATGGTCGATGGACCATGGACGCGCCGCCGACGCGGCAAATGCGGCGAAGGCCGCCGCTGCCGCGGCAGCAGCCAAGGCGGCCGCCATAGCCGCCGGAACTCCTCTTACCCCCAGCCAATCTACGGGCTTCAGCATCAACGGCTCCGGCGTCATTCGTGCGGCTCCGCCGCAAACGCCCGAGGAGCAGAACGCTGACGTGGAGGCGCGCTCCGTCTGGCAAGCGCGTTGTCGTCCGACGGTCGTTGAAGATCGTGAGGGGCTGCGGCGGAGGAAATACGCCGAACCCAATTGTGATCTTTCGCGCTTCAACACCGCCGGAACCCAATAAGCGGAACCGGCGGGGCGCGGTCCGGATCACACCGAGCAGTAGCGCAAGTTGAACCGCGGAAAGAGTGCCGACGACGAGTTTACCTTCTCTTTTTCGACGCCGCGTCGCGGCTTCGCCGGGATTGAGCTTGTCGTCGCGCACGACCAGTTCCGCCTTGCGCCCGTTGAGCCATCGGCTCCGGCTACGCGAAACAGGATGGCCTGCGGTGCCGTAGCTTGGGCTGCAAGCGAAAATTGGCGGGCCCACAGGACTCGAACCTGCGGCCAGACCGTAGCGCGCCTGAAACCCTTAGCGGGCAATCATGCGACCCCGCCGAGGTAGAGCCGCTTGACGATGTCGTTGCCTCTCAATTCGTCGACCGAGCCGGCTGCGACGACGATCTCGCCATGGACAATGATGTAACCGCGATCGGCGATGCGGATCGCCTGATTGAAGTTTTGCTCCGCCATGAGCACCGTCAAGCCGAAACGCTGATTGAGTTCGCCGATCTTGGCGATGGTCTGCGATACCAGGAGCGGCGACAGGCCTACCGAAGGCTCATCGATCAACAAGAGGCGTGGCGACGACATCAGCGCACGCGCGATGGCGAGCATCTGTTGTTGTCCGCCTGACATGGTGCCAGCGAGCTGTTTCTGCAGCTCCTTGAGGGCCGGAAATGTATCGAAGGCGAGCGTCAGGTTGCGATCAAGGTCGCGGCGGGCGGCCCTGCGGAAGGCCCCGAGCATCAGATTTTCCAGCACGGTCAGCTTGGGAAACAACCGCCGCCCCTCGGGAACCAGCGCCACCCCGAGATCGACGATCGCCTCAGCCGACAGCCTGGTCAGATCGTGGGCGTTTCCGTCGATCGTCAGCGACATGCCTCCGCGCTGCGGCCGAACCAGGCCCGCGATGCATTTCATCAACGTGCTCTTGCCGTTGCCGTTGGTGCCGAGCAATGCGACCGTCTCGCCGGCCTCGACGTTGAGCGTGACGCCGCGCAGCGCCTTCACGGCGCCGTAACCCGCATAAAGGTCATTGATTGCGAGGCTAAGTGCCAAGGTAGGCCTCCTGCACCCGCTGGTTGGCCATGACTTCGTCCGGCGTGCCGATCGCGATGATCCTGCCGGCGTCGAGACACATCACGCGCTCCGAAAAACGCATTACGGCCTGCATGATGTGCTCGATCATGATGATGGTGATGCCTTGGCCTCCAAGCTTTATGAGGAGATCAAGCACCTCATCGACTTCCGAGCTGGAAAGACCGGCCATGGCCTCGTCGGAAATCAGTAGCTTCGGGTGCGTCGCCATCGCGCGGGCCAGTTCCATCTTGCGCAATTCGACTTGGCTGAGCCCTAAGGTCGACAGGTCAGCCTTGGACGCGAGGCCCGTCTGTGTCAGGATTGACATCACGGTGTCGCGCCGTTGTGCGGCCGGGATGAAGTCGCCGGCGACGCTCGCGAAGTCAAGCGCTACCATCAGGTTTTCGGCGACGGTCATACTTTTGAACGGCCGCGGGATCTGGAAGCTGCGCGCAATGCCGCGGCGTGTGCGTATGTGCGGCGGCAACGGCGTGATGTCCTCGCCACCGAACACCACGGTGCCGGCCTCGGTCCGGAACGCGCCGGAAATGCAGTTGATCAGCGTCGTCTTTCCCGAGCCGTTTGGGCCGATAAGGCCGAAGCGCTCTCCCGGCCGAATATCGACGCTCACATTGTCGAGGGCGATGAAGCCCCCGAAGCGCTTTGTGAGCGCGCTGATCCGCAGCAAAGGCAGCTGCGGTCCGCTGGGGGACATCATGCTTCGCGCCCCCTGCGATTGCGGCCGGCCCTGCGGATCAGGCCAATGATTCCCTCCGGCGCGACCACCACGAACAGCACCAGCATCACACCGAGCACCAGCACATTTACTTCCGACGAGATGGTAACGGTCAACAGTTGTTGCGTCATGCCCAACACGATTGCGCCGACAACCGGACCCGCCCAATGCGAGGTCCCGCCGATCAGCGACATGGCGAGGACCGAGACGGAGTAATTGAGATTGAAGGCGGACGAGGGATCGGCGTACTGGAGATACATGGCGGCGGGCGCACCGGCGGCGCACATCAGCGCGCCGGAGATGACACAAGCCAGCACCTTTAGCCGCAAGGTCGGCACGCCGGTGCATTCCGCGGCAAGCTCGTCGTCCTTGAGCGCCTGCAGGCCGCGGCCAATCCATGAGCCCTGAATGTAGCGCGCTATCGCGACCGCCAGCACCACGAGGAGCGCCTGAACGAAAAACAGCATCTGCACATAGCTGTTGAATGGGGCCATCACCGGCGGCCGCTGCATCTGAATGCCGGCCGCGCCGCCGACGAAACGCCAATTCGTCACCGACGTCTCGATGATGATCGTTAGCGCAATCGTCGCAATCGAGAAGAAGATGCCTTGCATGCGCAAGGTCAGCAGGCCCAGGGCGAAGCCGAGGAATGCGCCGACGGCTGCGGCGGCCGCGATCTGCACGGCAAGCGGTGCGCCAAACGCCTTGAATAGAAACACTGCCGTGTAGACGCCGACACCGAAAAATGCGCTGGTGCCGAAATTCACGTAGCCGGCATAGCCGCCGAGGATGCTCCATGCGACGGCAAGTACGATGAACTGCAGGATCACATAGCAGGCAAAGAATGGATATTGGTTGCCGATGACCTGTGTCATCATCAGGGCGGCGACGAGAAAGAGAATCGCCCCGATCCAGAAAAGGATGCCGTTACGGTTCATGATCGCCTGCCGAACAGGCCCTGCGGCCGGACGGCAAGTACGCCGAGCAGCATCGCAAACGAAATGGCTGGCGCCCAGGACGCGCCGAACAGGGTCAGGACGATCGATTCGGCGACGCCGAGGATGATGGCGGCGATGAGCGTTCCGGTCATGCTGCCGAGCCCGGCCATGACCACGACGCAGAATGTCCGCCCGATATAGGCGCGGTCGAGCGTCGGGTCGACGGGAGCGACAATGATAAGCAGGGCACCCGCGATCCCGAGCACGGCCGTTGCAATGCCGAACGCCCATTGCTTGATCCGGACCGGGTTGGCGCCCATCAGCCGCAGCGCCTCCTGATCCTGCGCGACCGCGCGGATCGCGCGTCCCATGAATGTTCGCGACAGGTAGAGCGCCAGCAAAATCGTCAGCGCAAAGGCGACCACGAACGCGACCACCAGCCGGAACGGAATCCGCATATCGCCGATCCGCCACGCCTTGCCGATATAGGACGCGGTGACCGAGCGCTGATCCACACCGAATTGCAGAATGATCAGCACTTCGATGATGAACGCGATGCCGAAGAAGAACGCGATGCCGCGCACGCCGGCATCGCTGCCGCGCTTTTCGAATGTCTCGTAATACAGGCGATAGGCGGCAAGGCCGAAGACGAAGAGCAGCGGCGTGATCAACAGCCCTGCCAGCAGCGGGTCGATACCAAAGCGATCGTTGAGGAAAAACACCGCGTAGGACGCCAACACCAGGAAGGCCGGATGGGCGACGTGGGGAACGTCAAGCAGGCCGAACGAGACTGACAACCCAAGGCTTACGGCCGCATAGAAGCAGCCGAGCAGCACACCGATCACCACCGCATCGAGCAGCAGTTCAAATGAAAACACCTGAGGTCCCCCTTGACCCGCCCTTGGCCGCCGCTTCCCCGATTTGCGCACACCGGGTGATCCGATTCCGTTGCCCGGGATCATTTGCCCTGATCCCGGGCAGCCGCGCCATGGTCCAGAAAAAAACCGCGAGGTCTACTTCCGGGCAGCCTCAAAGGGGCTGATCAGATCGCCAGACTTGAATTTCTCCGGGAACAGGATCACCTGCTTGCCCGAGCTGCGGAACTGCTCGATGTTCTTGTCCACGACGCCGCGGAACTGGGCCTGCAGCACCGCGGTTTCCTTGCGCTCGCCGTCCGCCGAAAACGCGATCGGGCCAACGATGGTCTTGTGCTCGTTGTCGCGCAGATATTTTGCGATGGCCTTTTGGTCAAGCGACCCCGTCGCCTTGATGGCCTGCTCGACAAGTTGACCGCTGGCGTAGCCGAATGGCGCAAGATAGTAGCCCAGCGGATCGACCTTGGCTTCCACGGCCCGCTTCGCGTAGGTTTCGAAGAACGCCTTTGTCCCCTCGTAATACATGCTCTGTTCCGGGAGCCATGAGTTGTAGTTGACGACGCCGTTGAGCAGCGAGCCCAAATTCTCCATCACCGCGCCGAATTGCAGGCCGACCATACCGCCGCCGAAAATCTTGACGTTGTCTCCGATCCCGATCTCGTTCACGGCGCGCAAAATTCCGGCCGAATCCGGCGGATAGGACGCGACATAGACGATGTCAGGTTTGGCGGCCTTGAGCGCGCGGATAATGCTGGAGAATTCCACCGTGTTGGGCGGATAGGCCTGGTCGAAGACGATCGGCATGTTGCGCTTCTTTGCGACATCCCTCGCGGTCAGCGCCAGATTCTGGGCGAATTCCTGGTCTGCCGCGAGAAGCGCAATGGTCTTGCCGCCGGCCTTCTGGGCGAGATCGAGGAACGAAGCCGCCCAGCTGTCGTTCGGTCCCCACGGGGCATTGTTGAACCACATGTCGTGGCCAACCTTGCTGTTCACCTGGAACGAGAAGTTGCCGATCAGCAACAGGCCGCGCTGCTTGACGAGCGGCATGAGCGGCGCCGTTGGCACGGTTGCGTAGGGCGCGAACAGGAGATCGACCTTGTCGACGTCCAGCAGCTTTGAGTAGATCGCCGGAGTCTCTGAAGCGCTCGATTTGTCGTCATAGACGACAAGTTCGACCTTGCGGCCGAGCAGGCCACCCCTGGCGTTGACATCGTCCCGCCAGATCTCGATGCCAAGCAGTGAAGCCTTGCCGCCGCCCGCGAGACCGCCGGTTTGAGCCATACTCATGCCGATTTTGATCGGCGGCTGTTGAGCGCCAACGCTTGAGGTCAGCGCAAGCATGGCCACGGCGATCGTTCCGCCGAGAAGTGTCCTGCGTTTCATTGATCCTCCCGATATGTCTCGTTTTTTGGTCATATATTGGATGAACAAAGCGGACATCACAATGAAAAAGCGTCACGTCCGCTTTTGACCTAAGCGGACATGCGCCCACCTGCGTCGTTGAACTGGGCGGCGGCGAGCTGCTGGCGTCTTCCACGTTCAGATTCGTCCCAAGGCCGTCAGGATAACCTGTGGCGTCAACG
>Ga0209736_1000392_pt1 | contig 14171 bp, 13 predicted proteins | sample BlaSpr_A8_Ref_M3_FD_187992 | JGI IMG/M metagenome (GOLD analysis project Ga0209736, IMG submission 187992) | Forest soil microbial communities from Thunder Bay, Ontario, Canada - Black Spruce, Ontario site 2_A8_Ref_M3 (SPAdes) (version 2) | ecosystem: Environmental > Terrestrial > Soil > Boreal...
GGCACGAGCCGCCAAGTGAGCCTGCGCACCACCCCCGCCTCAATCTCGAACACCGTGTCCTTTGTAGTGATGGTTTCCCCCGTGTCCTCTGTGACTCCCCTGTGACCCCTGTGGTTAAAGGTCTTTCAGCCCGAGCGGAGCCCGAATTTCCGCCACGATCTCCGCCGGCGACCGGTCGACATCGACCACCACCGCGTCTTCTGGCTCCTCGAGCGCCACCAGTTGGCTCTCGAGCATCCGTTCCGTCATGAAGTGTCCGACGCGCGCGCGCAAGCGCTCCCGCAGCAACTCCGGCGTCCCCCTCAGATAGACGACCCCCACTTCCGGCCCAATCCGCAACCTCTCGCGATACGCCCGCTTCAACGCCGAACAAGCCAGTGCCGCATTTCTTTTCGCCGCGATCCAGCCGGCAATCCGCGCCCGCAGAGTCTCCAGCCAGGGCGCGCGGTCGGCGTCGGTCAGCGGAATGCCATTCCGCATTTTCTCCACGTTCGCCGCGGGATGATAATCGTCCCCATCCGTGAACTCCCATCCGATTTCCGACGCCAGCAGCTGCCCGACCGTCGTCTTCCCCGAGCCCGACACTCCCATCAGCAAGATGACCACGCCACCTCCATCCGCCACTCACCGTTTTGCATCCCATGCCGCAAATAAGATTCGTATCAGGCCATGCCTTCAGGCATGCCGCAAGTGCATTGGCATCAGAGCGCCTTCAGGCGCTGGGTTTCGACATTCGCGTTCACCACAGACTACCAAGCACGGACTATAATGGCGCGCACGTGATGGCGCTAGCCTCCAACACCAAACTCGGTCCGTATGAAATCATCTCGCCGCTCGGAGCGGGCGGGATGGGCGAGGTCTATCGCGCGCGCGACACGCGACTGGAGCGCACGGTCGCCATCAAAATCTTACCGACGCATCTCTCTTCCAATCCTGAAGCGAAGCAGCGCTTTGATCGCGAAGCGCGCGCCATCTCGTCGCTGAACCATCCCAACATATGCACGCTCTATGACATTGGTCATCAGGACGGGATCGACTATCTGGTGATGGAGTTTCTCGAAGGGCAGACTCTGGCCGATCGGCTAATGAAAGGGCCGCTGCCGCTCGAGCAAGTGCTGAAGTACGGAATTGAAATTTGCGAGGGGCTCGAGAAGGCGCACAAGACAGGAGTGGTCCATCGCGATCTGAAGCCGGGCAACGTCATGCTGACGAAGGGCGGCGCCAAGCTGATGGACTTCGGGCTGGCCAAAGCAGGAATGGCAAGCGTGCCACCCTCTTCAAGTTTGACGATGACACTTTCCGTCCCGTCGGCCGATCAGCCGCTGACGGCAAAAGGCACCATCGTCGGTACTTTTCAATACATGTCGCCGGAGCAGTTGGAAGGCAAGGAATCCGACGCACGCTCAGATATTTTCGCGCTGGGCGCGGTGCTCTACGAGATGGCCACCGGCAAACGCGCGTTCACAGGCAAGTCACAAGCCAGCATCGTAGCCGCGATTCTCGCTTCAGAGCCGCAGCCAATCTCGGTCGTGCAGCCCATGTCCCCACCCGCGCTCGACCGAGTGGTCCAAGGTTGCCTGGCGAAGGATCCCGACGAGCGCTTTCAGACGATTCATGATGTGAAGCTGCAGTTGAAGTGGATCGCGGAGGGAGGTTCGCAGGCCGGCGTGCCCGCACCAGTAGCGGCAAAGCGGAAAAATCGCGAGCGGGCACTTATCGTAGCGCTGCTCCTGTGTGGACTCCTGGCGGCAGCCGGGATCGCGGGCTCAGTAATTTTCGCGAAGAGGGCAGAAAGCCTGCGGCGGAGAGTGGTGCGCGCTCAAATCGGTGCGCCCGAGCACTACTCGTTCACTACTGTCAACGTCAGCAACCATGTTGAGATTTCCCCTGATGGCAGCACCATCGCCTTCATAGCGGAAGGCGAGGGCAAACAATTTCTTTGGGTGCGGCCGCTCCATGCGACGACGGCGCAGCCTCTGGCTGGCACCGAAGGCGCTTACTATCCCTTCTGGTCGCCGGACAGCAAGTTCATTGGCTTCTTCGCGGGCGGAAAAATGAAGAAGGTGGAAGCCTCCGGCGGCGTGGTGCAGACCCTCTGCGACGCGCCATATGGGCGCGGAGGCAGTTGGAATCGCGACGGCGTGATTTTATTTGCGCCCGGGATTCATGACTTGATCTACCGTGTCCCCGATGGCGGCGGCCAGTCCGTGGCCGTGACTAAGGTGAAGAAAGAGGGTGCCTACTCCGGAGGCCGCTGGCCGTATTTCCTGCCTGATGGACGGCACTTTCTCTACCTCGGAATAGAAGGCAATGATCCGAAAGGAAAAGTTTACGCCGCGGCCCTCGATTCTCCTGACCCGAAGTTGATCGCGGAAGAAAATACCGGCGTTGCTTACGCCGACGGTTACCTCTTTTTCACCAAGGATGGCAACCTCGTGGCCCAGCCCTTTGATCCCGACCGCCTGACGCTGAGTGGGAACCCAGTCCCGGTAGCTCCCAAGGTGGAGTACTACGAGGGGAAGGCTTTGGGAAACTTCTCTGTCTCTGAGAACGGGGTACTGATCTATAGGAGCGCCTTTTCGAGTCCCAGCCGCCTGGTTTGGCTGGACCGTACCGGCAAACAACTCGCGACTCTGGGAGACCCGGGAAACTACGCCGGCGGACGACTATCCCCCGACGGCCGCACCGTGGTCATTCCGCGCGACGACCCAACGGACGCGAGCAAGAACGATCTATGGCTCCTCGATGTGCAACGGGTAATTTTCTCCCGCCTGACCTTTCATCCCGCCCCCCAATACACCGCGGCCTGGTCGCCCGACGGCAGCCGTCTGGCGGTTGCGGCTTTTGCGACGAAGCTCCAGATCATGCCGGCCAATGGGAGCGGTACACCCGTCACTGTCTCCGAGGAACCGCTGGCCGCCGTCCGCGATTGGTCGCCGGATGGACACACCATCCTCGTACAGCAGCAGAATTCAAGCACGGGATTCGATGTCATGTCGCTGCCGGTCTCGGATAAGCAGCAGTCCCTGACTCCTGTACTGAATTCTCCGTTTGATGAAGTAGCGCCCAGACTGTCGCCTGACGGCCACTGGCTAGCCTACGTCTCGAACGAAAGCGGTCGCGGGGAGGTCTATGTGGTTCCGTTTCCTGGGCGGGGCGGGCGCTGGCAGATCTCCAATAACGGAGCCGCCGCCAGCGGCATGCTCGTCTCGGGAATAACCTGGAGTCGGGATGGAAAGCAGCTCTATTTTCGCGACCCTGCGCAAGGGCTGATGGTGGCCGACGTCCAACCGCAAGGCAGCGAGTTTCACTCCGGGCTACCCCGGCAAATTTTCTCCGCGCCAGGAGGCGTCCGGCCCTTGGACACCGCGCCCGACGGACGGATTCTCGTGATGGTACAAACCGAACAGGGCATGGCTCCGCCGATCACGCTGGTGATGAACTGGGACGCCGAGTTGAAGAAATGAACACTCTGCGCCGGGCTGCCCACCCGCCCTACGGAAACAACCCTATCTGTTGGTCGGACTCGGATCGAGCATGCTCATAGAAATCGGACATGTGGAGGCGATCTTCCGGTATCCCGTGAAGTCCATGGGCGGCGAACGACTCGAGGTCGCCAATCTGGGCTGGCACGGCCTCGATGGCGACAGACGTCTGGCATTCCGGCGCATGGATGACCGCAGCGGGTTCCCGTGGCTAACAGCAAGCAAGCTTCCCGGCCTGCTCCTCTTTACTCCGCACCGCAATGAAGACTCTGACGGTGCTCAGGGCGACCTTCCTACGCATATTCGCACGCCGGATGGCGAAGAGCTGCCTGTCTTCGGGGACGACTTGGCCGCGGAGGTCGGACGTCGGTACGGCGCTCCCGTGCAGATGATGCAGTTGAATCATGGCATCTTCGACGAAGCCAGCATCTCCGTCATCGCCTCCGATACGGTGCGCGAGATCTCGCGACTCGCAGGGCGGAGCCCGGACGTGCGACGCTTTCGCCCGAATGTTGTGGTTCGTTTACTGCGATCTGTTCCCTTCCAGGAGGACGAGTGGTTGGGCGGTGTGCTCTCATTCGGCGAGGGGGATGACGCCCCCGCCATCACCGTCACGATGCGCGACGTCCGTTGCTCGATGGTGAACCTTGATCCCGACTCGGCAAGTCCGGCGCCAGAAATGCTGAAGGCGGTCGTTCGCGCGAACCAGAACAACGCGGGAATCTACGGCACGGTCACTCGCATCGGTCGACTGGCGGTCGGAGAGTCCATAATCCTCCATGCGGCGGGCCGAACAATTTCGGAACGCCGGTCGTAGTAGATTTTTTCTCCAGACGGACGGTCGTCGGCGTCGAAGGTTGGCATACCACCGTGTGCCTACCCATTGCGCACTTGAGCGGGATTCCGCCGCGGACCGAAGATTGCGGCGATGGTTTGACAGCGGCCGCAAACCTTCCTAGACTGAAGCGATGGAAGTACGTCTGCAACCCGAAAAGGAAGCGCAACTTGCCCAAATCGCGGCCCAGCGAGGCCTGAAAACCGACGAACTGGCGCAGCAGGTCCTGAGCCGATATTTGGAGGACGACATCCGCTTCGTCGAGGCGGTGAATGTTGGCTTGGCGGCCGCTGATCGTGGGGAGTTTGTGGAGCACGACGAAGTCGGGGCCAAGATTCAACAGATACTGCGGCCGTAATGCTCCCGCGCTGGACGACGCCCGCCGCGCAAGATCTCTACAACATTGTTCGCCGCATTCAGCAGGACAATCCCGATGCTGCCGCAAAGGTGGCAAAGACTCTCTATGATGGTTGTGGTGGTCTCGGAAGCTTCCCTCGCCGTGGTCGCAAGGGCGGATTGAGAGCACCCGCGAGTTAGTTTTCGCTCGCTTACCTTACATCGTTGTCTATCGCATTCAAGATCAGGATCTGGAGATCCTGCGCATATATCACGGCGCACAAGACTGGCCCTGAACGTAGAAGGGACGGGTGGGCCACTTTAACCGGTAAGTAAAACGCGGGTTTGTCTTTTTAACATTCGACCGAATAACTGGGGGTGCGCCCGTTCTCGCGCTTTCGAGAAGCGGCCCTGCCAAACTGCCGACACGCAAATTATCCTGCAGTGCCCCTATGCCAGCAGTTCCCACCCCACATCAAGCGCAGCCCCCAGCTTCTTCCAGGTACCGACAGACCCGGTTTTACGCTTAGTCTCGATCGCCGCAATCAGCGCGCGCGATACTCTCGCTTTCTTCGCGAGCTGCTCCTGAGTAAGCTTGCGATGTTCGCGCCAGATACGCAGCGCGGGCTCTCCGTGAAGTCTGCGCTCGGTAATCTCCAGAGGTATGAGTTCGTCCGAACCATCGTCCAGGCGCGCTTTGGCGGCATCGTAGGCCTTCACATCAGCAAGCATTTCCGCATCTTCCATCAGCTTCTGCAGGGCTCTCACTGGAATTAATGCGAATTCCTTGCCCTTGCGGGTAATAGTTTCGACGCGCACTAGTATATTCCTTCCCTCGGCCCTACTTCTAAGGCCCATAGCTCTAGACGGTCATCGTGCAACTCGTAGATGACGCGCCAGTCGCCAACTCGCAACCGGTAGCCATCGCGTCCCTGAAGCTTGGTCACGTTGTTGTGACTGGCGTAAGGATCGGCGGCGACAGCTTTGATCTTCCCCAAAATCCGCTTCTGCCAGTTCACCGGAAGCCGGGAAAGGGCTTTGGCAAAGGATTTTGTAGTGACGACCTTGTACACCAATCAATTGTTACTATAAGTAACAATTATAGTCAATCAGAAAATCTGGGCCGTGTGCTCTTTTTCATCACTTCTTTCTCGTACGTCCATCACAGACACCGAATCGCAATCGCGCAATAATACCCCGACAGTGCAGCATCGAAAACTGCGCCCGTCGCCAGAGACGGACCCATCATCCGCCGCAAAACCATCTTCTGCGGCTCTTTGAAAAGTAGACGATAATTGGACGACAAGCAGTTAAAAAGCGGCGACCCCGCACCCCGAAAAGTGCACGCCAAGTCGCAGAGACCTCAGCTAAGTCCTTATTCATAGATGATGGAACTAAGTACTTTACTTTAAACAGCTTAGCGGGAATGTGGGAGGGTACAAAAGCTTCTCAATTTCCATACCCTGCGTGAAAACCCCAGCGGCCCAAGTGTTCACCTGCGGTGAGAGTTGGTTTTACGCCATACTCTCAGCTCCCTCAACGCGGTGTAAAATTAAAGGTCGCGAATATTCGCGCTGATTTTCCGCGCTGATTCTAATTCTAACGTTCCGTCCTGGAAAGGATCTCCTATGGCAACCATGGAAGCCCCGCCGCGTCTCCAAGTCCGCCTTCACGAAGGTGCATTCAAGAATGAGCCGTTCGTTGACTTCACGAAAGAAGAGAACGTGCGCAAGATGCGCGACGCTCTCGACAAAGTGCGTGGCCAACTGGGCCGCGAGTACGACCTGATCATCGGCGGCAAGCGCGTCAAGACCTCCGACAAGATTCGTTCCATCAATCCCGCCAAACCCTCGCAGGTCGTCGGTGTTCACCAGAAGGCTGGCAAGGAGCACGTCGATCCCGCTGTCCACGCCGCACTGAAAGCTTTTACTAACTGGAGCCGTACTTCGGTCGAGGAGCGTGCGTCGCTCTTATTCCGAGTCGCCGATGTGATGCGCGAGCGCAAGCTCGAATACATGGCTTGGCTGGTGTTCGAAGTTTCCAAGAACTGGGCCGAGGCCGACGCCGATATCTCCGAGACCATCGATTTCTGCGAGTTTTACGCGCGCGAAGCGCTTCGTTTCGCGAAAGCGGAGCCGCCAGTGCAGCTGCCGGGCGAGCGCGATACGCTGACCTATATTCCGCTGGGTGTCGGCGCCGTGATTCCGCCGTGGAACTTTGCCTGCGCCATCATGGCCGGCATGACTCTCGCCTCGATCGTCAGCGGCAATACCGTCGTCCTGAAGCCGTCCAGCGATTCGCCGACGATTGCGGCAAAATTCGTCGAGTTGCTCGAAGAATGCGGAATGCCCGAAGGCGTCGTGAACTTCTGTCCCGGCGGCGGCGTGACCTTCGGCGACGCGCTGGTAGCGCATTCAAAAATTCGCTACATCGCTTTCACCGGTTCGCGCGAGGTTGGATTGCACATCAACCAGACCGCGGCGAATCAGCAACCGGGCCAGCTCTGGATCAAGCGCACCATCCTCGAAATGGGCGGCAAAGACGCCATCATCGTCGATGCCGACGCCGATATCGATTCCGCCGTCGAAGGCGTAGCCACTGCCGCTTTCGGCTTCCAGGGCCAAAAGTGCTCGGCCTGCTCGCGAGCCATCATCGACGAGCGCATCTACGACAAGTTTCTGGAGAAACTGAAATCCCGCGTCGAGCGCATTACCGTCGGCGATCCTGCCGAGAACCCAAACATGGCTGCCGTCATCAACGAAGGTTCGATGAAAGATATCCTCCGCTATATCGAAATCGGCAAAAAAGATGGACGCCTAATCACTGGCGGCGCGCGTGACACTAGCGCGGGTAAAGAAGACGGCTACTTTATTAAACCCACGGTCATTGCCGACATTCCGGCGAAATCCACGCTCGAGCAGGAAGAAATCTTTGGCCCAGTGCTGGTAGTGATCAAATCTCGCAACTTCGATCAGGCGCTGGAAATCGCGAACGACACCGAGTTTGGCCTGACCGGCGCAGTCTACTCCAGTTCGCGCGAGAAACTGGATCGCGCCGTACGCGAGTTCCACGTAGGCAACCTCTACCTGAACCGCAAGTGCACGGGTGCGATGGTGGGCGCGCATCCCTTCGGCGGCTTCAACATGTCTGGCACCGATTCGAAGTCCGGCGGCCCGGACTACTTGTATCTGTTCACACAGGCGAAAAGCGTCGGCGAGAAGATCGTGTAGAGACGGGGCTTGCCCCATCTCACTTCGCGGCCGGAGACGAGGAAAACCGCGTATCTACGGGGCTTTTATCTTGCCTGACAAATACATCTCCGCCACGTGGTCGGCAAAGATTTTCGGCTTGGCTTCCGCAAGATTGGCGAGAACGACCACGGTGAGCTTGTCGTCCACATAGCGCGAGATCTGCGTTTTGAAGCCCTGCCATGAGCCTTCGTGTTCAACGACGTGGTGACCGTTCTTAGTCTCGACGAACTTAGTCCCGATGAACCAGCCGAAACCGTAGTGCCCGGAGTTCTCCTGCCCACTGCTGAGCTTGGCCACTGTCCACATCTGCTCCAGGCTTGACCGTTTCAGAAGTCTCTCGGTGTAAAGCGCGGCATCCCATTTCGCAAGATCCATGATCGAGAAGTACAGACTGCCATCGGCGGTGGTGTTCAGAGTTGGCGAAACCCACTCCTGGTTCTTCAGCTCCCCTTTAAGCAACCGGTATCCTGCGGAGCGGTTCGGCACAATGTCAGCTTCGCTGATGATGCGAGTTGTGCTCATACCGAGTGGCCGGAAGATGCGCTCTTGCAGGAAGTCTCCGTAGAACTCGCCCGTGACTCTGTGAATCACGATTCCGAGCGTTAAAAAACCAAGATTGCTGTAGCTCCAACTGGTGCCGGGCGTGAATGCCAGCGGGATACTCTCGACAATCTTGAGCAACTCTGCCTCGGTGTAATCTTTCCGCATGTCGAAATTCTTCGGATAATCGGTGAACCCGGCCGTGTGGCTCAGCAGTTGGCGAATTGTGACCCGCTTCCAGCTGGCGGGCGCATCGGGAAAGTACTTCGTGAGCGGATCCTCCAGACCGATCTTGCCTTCCTCGAACATCATTACCGCGGTTGCCGTGAACTGCTTGCCGACCGAACCGGACTGAAAGATGGTTTCGGGCTTGACCGGAACCTGCAGCTCAACGTTCGCCATGCCGTATCCTTGTGCGCGGATGACTTTCCCTCCCCGCGAGACCAGCAGTGCCAGTCCCGGAACGTGTTGCTTCGCCATTTCCGCCCCGATGTAATCGTCGACGGCGTCGGTTTGATCTGCGGCGAATCCAAGACCCACTGACCAGATAACAATCGGAGCGAGGGCGGCCCAATGGCAAAGCCTAAGGCTGATTTTCATGGGTTTCAGAATAGCGTTTTCGTGCAGGAGCAGATACTACTTTCTAGAAAAGCAACTATCGCGAGCGCCAGCTAATCGTGCTATAGTCTCGGGCCATGCTAGCGAAACGCTTGTTTCCCGGGTACCTGTTGTGGGCAACGATAACCGTTTCCGCGGCTTTTGCTCAATCCGGGCATCGCGAGATTGTTATTGAAGACGATCGCGAACCCGCGCCTCGCTTTCATGCCAAGACGCTCGCCGGCGAACAGTTCAGCAACGAGTCCACCAAAGGGAAAGTTGTTCTTTTTCAGTTCTGGACCACGTGGTGTCCGTATTGCAAGAGCGAAGAGGGTCTAGTAAACGACCTTACTGCGGAATTCGCCGACAAGGGCTTGGTCGTGATTGCCGTTGATGTAGCTGAGTCCAAGAAGGTCGTACAACAATATTTGAAAGACCATCCCCGCAAGTGCCACATCGTGATGACCGGAGATACCAATCTGGCCGCAATGTACGCGGCGAACCGCTATCCCATCTATGTCGTGGTCGATCGCGACGGCAAGATCGTCGATACGCAACACGGAGCCGGTGGAGAGCGGCCGCTTCGCCGGTCGCTGGCGCGGGCCGGTCTGGAGCCCAAAGAGTCGGAATAATTTTGCTGATGTTCGACAGCCTGCCGAGCTGCCCTAGGCTCACCCGAACTATCTCCGCTGTTTATACGGGCCAAGGCGGTAGGAGAGAGGATCATCCAGGTCGTGATCTCTCGGAGAACCTTTGCGGGTATTTAGAAGGAAAACACAAGGCCGGTCACGATTCGGGCACGCGAGTTCGAAACGTGGAGTTGGTCGTCGGAGGTGATGAAGTGGTTGTGCAGGTAGTCTCCCTCGCCGCGCAGCCAGAAATGATTACTCAGGCGGAAGTCCAAGCCGCCTCCGCCGGCCCAAGCGAAGGATGTGCCCTGTTTGAAAAAGTTGTTGCTATTCACATTGTAGGTGATGTGAGCACCCCCGATCAGGAACTCCCCAAAGGGCCTGATCCTGGACGCTCTAGGCAACGGAATTGAGACTTGAGGTCCAAACAAGAATGTGGTGGTCGTCGAATGGTCCGGACAGCAATCAAAATAAGCGTAACGATATTGGGCGAAATCTGCTTTGAAGCCGATCCATTTGTAAGCATTCAACGCGGCGCCTGCATCCCAGCCATTCTCTCCATTCCCAGTCCAAGCGAAATTGGAAGACGTGTAGGAATAACCCCCAAAGATCTCAATTCGTGATGGCGCAATCTGGGACCAAGCCAGACCGCCGAACAACACGAGGAAGCAACAGAGCAGGGTTTTTTGAAGCATATTCCTCCCCTTGGGTTCAGCATCACCGAGGACCTTACCGGGCAAATTGCGGCTTCGGGGCTGATCGTAGCAATGGAAGAAACGTCATTTCTATACACATTCCAGGTCATCGGCTAAGATGTTGACCCAAAGAAGCTTGAGGGGGCGTGGAGAACTCAGGCTAGCGGAGATTGAGAACCGGGAATGGGCTTCAACGGCTCAGATCGCTTTCGATTCGGTGCTTACGAGGCTGATCTGCATACTGGCGAATTGTGGAAACACGGCACGCGGGTGAAGTTGGTCGGGCAACCGTTTGAGATTCTCGCGGCGCTGGTGAGGCGTCCCGGTCAACTCGTCACCCGTGAGGAGATCCGCGCGCGTTTGTGGCCTGGGGACACCTTTGTAGATTTCAATCACGGGCTGAACGCAGCCGTGAACAAGCTGCGCGATGTGCTGTGCGACTCGGCCGACACACCGAAATACATCGAGACCCTCCCACGGCGTGGCTACCGTTTTGTGGCTCCAGTGGAGAGCGTGACGCCACCGTCAACTGGTGAAGGCATCGAGGGCGAAGAAAAGCGGTTCGCTCCGACAACGCAACAAGCGTTGATCGAGGCACCATCGGCAGCGCTGGCAGGTGAAGGGTTAGTTGCGCCAGTTGCAGTCCAGCCAGTGGCCGAGACCGGTAGTCGAACCCTGCGACCCAGGCGCTGGTTGACGTACCTAGCTGCAGGGGCAGTCACCGCCGCGAGCGTATGGGTCGTTGCGAACTGGCTGCGACTCCGCACCGTGCCGAACGAAGCGCCGGGGGCAGAAATCGGAGTCCCCTTCAAAATGCGCCCCCTGACAACTCTTTATGATCGCACCAGCGAGCCAGCTTTCTCACCCGACGGGAATCGAGTCGCTTTTCGCCGGGAGGGTTCCGTTCCCGGAAGCTCGGGCATTTGGATCAAAGAGGTCGGGGGAGAAGAATTGATTCAACTCACCAGTAACAGCACGGACTGCCGCCCGGCCTGGTCGCCCGATGGGCATTCGGTTGCTTTTTCCCGATTGTCAGATAAGCGGCGCGCCATATTCGAAGTGCCGGCAGTCGGGAGTCCGCCGCGCGAGTTGTTTGCGACTGATCTGCTTCCGGAGCACGGAGAGCTGGATTGGTCCCCCGCCGGCCAAACCATTGCGTATGTCGCGAGGGGCATGCTGGGCTCCTCGGCGGTTTTTCTGCTTTCGCTCAAGACTCGAACGGCGCGCCAGCTCACGACGCCAACGGCATTTGATCAGGATTGGGGACCGAGGTTTTCCCCCGACGGAAGTCGAATCGCTTTTGTCCGTGGCCTCAACATCATGGTGATAACGCCGGAGGGAGGAGAGGTGCTGCGTCTGACTCGGGAATCATTCCGCGTAATGGGGCCTCCGGCATGGACGCCGGATGGCCAGGCAATCGTGTTTGCCTCGATTGATGGAAAAGGACCCAGTCTCAGAAAGATTCCCATTTCCGGTGGCGCAACCACGCGCATTCGCGAGGCTGGCGATTTCGCGTGGAGTCCGGCTATTTCGAGACGAGGTTTCAGGCTGGCCACCGAAATGTTGAGCAGCGCACGAACGATAGAGCGAGAGGATATCGCCTCTCCGGACCAGAAGACTCAAGCGTTGGTCACAACCCTGACTGGTGAGAACAGCGCCCCGCACGTTTCTCCGGACGGACGAAAGCTGGCGTTCCAATCGGATCGCGAAGGGGGCATGGACATTTGGGTCAGTGACCGAGACGGACAGAATCCCATCCAGATGACCGCGGTCGGAACGGCCAGTGCTCCGCGCTGGTCGCCGGATAGCAAACAGATTGCGTTCGACGCCAGGTCAGGGCCGGATCCCACTGGACCCAGAGCCGTTTTTCTCGTCAAAGCCGGTGAAGCAACGCCGTATCCGCTGGTTCAAGATGGTTTCAGCAATCGCGTTCCCCGATGGTCACGCGACGGAAATTGGATCTATTTTGCATCGAACCGCTCCGGCGACTGGCAGACATGGAAAATCCAGGAATGGGGCGGTTCACCCGTGCAGGTCACGCACCGGGGCGGCTTTGCCGCGGAGGAGTCGCCCGATGGCCAATACCTGTATTACGTAAAGCACAGCCACGAGTCGCCTGAGGTTTGGCGAATGCCCGTCGGCGGCGGCCCTGAATCGCTCGTCCACCCGGCTGTTCGCCCGCTGGATTGGGCGGCGTGGGCAACGGTTGAGAAAGGCATCGTCTTCGTAGAGTCGGGTGCAAATGGTGAACCGACCGTCAGCTTCTACGACTTCTCAACAGTGGCGGTTCGGCACCTCGCGGTACTGGACAAGCCGCCTTTTTGGATAACCGCCCCGCAAGACGGTGGGGCAGTGATCTTCGACCATCCCGGACAGCAGGAGAGCCACGTCATGCTGCTGGAGAATTTCCACTGATGGCTTCGGCTTAGGCGATGAAGTGTTGATTCTGAGGTCTAACGGTGAAGGCCGCCCGCAGAGGCGGCCTTTTGTCTTCCAGTGAACGACCCAGCGAACGCGATCTAGTTGCTGATCCCCGCGCTCTGTGGCGGTTGCGGGATGGCTGCGGCTGCCGTGGCGGCCGCGGCTTCGTTCAGGATGCGGTGATGAATGGTGAACAGCGCTAGTTCCAGCCGGTCCGACACACCGATCTTGTCATAGACGTTGCGCAGGTAGTTCTTGATCACCTGCTCGGTCGTACCCAACTGGGTGGCGATTTCCTTGTTCTTGTATCCCTGCACAATGAGCGCCACGATCCGCAGTTCCTTGGCCGTCAAGCGGTCACGGACGCGCAGCCCGACCATATCGTTCTCGGTCAACTCGCTCGGCACCGCCATGTCCTGCACCCAGTTTTCGCCACGGGCGATCTTGCGGACACAGTCCACCAGCGCCGGACTGGTAACGTTGCGATACACCACGCCATGGGCGCCCGCCGCCATATAGCGCTGCGCGCTCTCTCCGGTGTCGGCGAGGACGACCACGCGGGTCTTGTTTTTGTTGGCAGCCGAGAGGACGGAGTTGAAATCGGAGTGGAAACCTCCGGCAATGATCAGCACGGCGGCGCGAAATTTGTCGAGCGCCATGAACATCTGCTCGGCAGTTTGCGCCTGGGCCACAATGCGCATTTCGTCTTCTACGGCCAGCACCTTGGCGATGCCGGCGCGAAAAATTGCCTGATTGTCGGCCAGAATAAGCTTCAGCATGGATCGCACTCCCGGTTAACTGTTGCGAACGAATTCGTAAGAATCGATTACGCAAGCGACGCCCCGGTTGTCCCCGGACTCGGCGCTGGCATTGGGCTCATCGGTCCGCACCACGCGGCCGCGGCACTGAATCACAACATCGTCCTTGCCGCCCGTTACTTCCGGCGGCAGGGTGATCTCAAACTCTACTGGTGAGCCGACCTCGAGCGAAGCGTCGGCGCGGATGTACACGCCGGCGGCGCTCAGATTGCCAGTCACGCCGCTGGCGTCACCCGCGGTATCTTCCTTATGAATCTTGATCGGCAATTGCAGCGGAAATCTTTTCCCGGTACGCGCTTCGGACACGACGCCTCCTCTGCCCTCGCTCTGCGATTCAACCCAAAGCCAGAAAGCCACGGAACTCCCAGCCCAAAGCTTGACGAGCAGCTATCGGGGTTATATCACGGAAAATACCCCAAAAGAAGCCCAGATTACCTAAGTAATACCGGTAAGAACTAGGTACGCCCCCGAACCCACGGCCGGACGTGGCATAAACACGGCGGCAATTTGGAGCATATGTCCGCATTTTTAGACGTGACACGTTCCCAAACCGCCTGCGAAAAG
>Ga0209736_1000393_pt1 | contig 14158 bp, 10 predicted proteins | sample BlaSpr_A8_Ref_M3_FD_187992 | JGI IMG/M metagenome (GOLD analysis project Ga0209736, IMG submission 187992) | Forest soil microbial communities from Thunder Bay, Ontario, Canada - Black Spruce, Ontario site 2_A8_Ref_M3 (SPAdes) (version 2) | ecosystem: Environmental > Terrestrial > Soil > Boreal...
ATAATGAATAAGCTCGGCCAGAGAATGAAGGCCAAGCTTGAGCATGATCTTAGATCGGTGCGTCTCGACAGTCCTGACAGTGATTCCCAAAAGCGCAGCGACCTCCTTGTTCACCTTCCCCTCGGCCAAGAGGCGGACGATTTCGATCTCGCGGGGAGTTGGACGGGCCCCGGCCCGTTCCCGTTGTTGATGTTCGCCCTTTGTCTTGAGAAATCCCTCCAGCACGATTTCGGATACTTTAGGAGTGAGGAAACGCCTGCCTTCAGAAATGGCCTTGACAGCCTTCACGAGGCACTCCGTGAGATCGGATTTCAAGAGGTACCCGAGAGCCCCAGCTTCCAGGGCACGGCGCACCATCTGGCCTGACTCGTGCATCGAAAGCACAAGAACTTTCGTGTCCGGGACGGTCTCTCGGATTTGACGTGCTACCTCGACTCCATCCAGTTCGGGCATGCCGAGATCAACTATGGCCACATCCGGTTTCAGCACTCTAGCCTTTTGTACCGCCTCACGGCCATTCACTGCCTCGCCTACGACTCTCCATCCGCGTCGGGAGTGCAGGACCTCCCGCGCACCACGCCGCACCAGCCCGTGGTCGTCAGCTATTAGAATGCGAAGTTTTTTCACGTTCGTTCTCCTCCGAGAGGGATCGTTACACGCACTGTGGTGCCGTGACTGCTGGAATCAATATCAAGCCGACCTCCGATCAGCTTCACTCGCTCGTGCATGCTGGGGATGCCGACACCAACTTCGAACCGGAGCTCCTCTTTCCTTCTTGGTACAGAGGCAGAAAGTCCGCGGCCGAGGTCGCTAATTTCCACCGTGAGATTCGAGTTGCGATGAATTCTTATCGTGGCTCTCTGACTTCCCGAATGGCGCTGGATGTTGGTGAGGCTCTCTTGCACTATTCGGAATAAAGCCAACTCCACATCTCGTGTCATCCGTCCAACGCGCGGTGACAGGTCCACTTCCACCTGGATTCCACTACGCCTGGTGAAGCCCTCCACATAGTCCCGAATCGCGTCCCCTAATCCAGCTTGATCCAATACCGGCGGGTGCAACACGTAAGAGAGCGTGCGGACCTCACGGATGCACTTGTCCGCCAATGCTTTACACTCGGAAAGCAGCCTACTTGATTTTCGATCTCCTGAACCAGCCAGTTGACCAAGCGTTGTTGCCAAAGCGACGAGGTCTTGGCCCGTTGAATCGTGCAATTCCCGGGCGATCCTCTGTCGCTCCTCGTCCTGCAAGCGCAAGAGTTGTCCGGAGAGGCGTCGCAGCTCCTCATTGGCGGCCGTAAGTTGTCTGGTGCGCTCGACGACACGTTGCTCGAGTCTTTCGTTCATTCGCCGGACTTCCGCCTGCGTCTGCCTGTCTACCGCTGACGTCAAGATGGCTGTGCCGAGGACAAGAAAGGTAACAATAGCAATTCCATTGTTGCCAAGCGGGGAGATGCTCACAGTGTGCGACAGGTTCGGGAACACATCAGCGGGCATGAAGCTGACTGCGGCCATGCCGCTGTAGTGCATCAGGGAAATGGCCGCACCCATCACTGCTGCGCTGATGACCTTGGCCAAAGTGGTTCCCCTGAAATCTTCCCGGTAGTCGAAAGTGAACATCAGCGCGATACGGGAAAACAAGATCGCAGACACAACGGACAGGGCCACGAGTAGGGGGTCAAAGCGGGTTACCGCCGCCAATCGCATGGCAGCCATGCCAACGTAATGCATGGCTGCGATGCCGCCGCCCATGATGAGGCTGCCAGTCCACGCCTGAACTGTCCCCATTTTTTGTCGAGTTGCCACATAGAGTGCTATCGCCGACGCAAGGACAGCTATCACGAGCGACACCAGAACTGTGGGCCAGTGGTAGTCCACTGTGACCGGCAAGCGGAACGCTAACAATCCCTTGAAGTGCGTCGCCCAGATTCCGATGCCCAACGCAATGGCGCCGCCGGTCAACCAGGCTGCGCGAGCCCAGCCGTGCGCGGCGGTTACACGTCCGCCAAGATCGAGTGCTGCATAGGACGCGGAGACGGCGATTAATACCGAGCGAGCGACCTCGCCGTAATCGTAGGAACCTGCGAAAGGTGTCCCGATCTGGTTCATGGTGCCCTCATCTAGATTAGTGCACGGGGTGCACATCGGACGGTCACCGCGATGGGGACATAGAGAGGATTCCAGCAACTATCAGTGTAACCTGTATTAGCAACCGTTAATATACCCAGATTTATGTAGATAGTTGTTGGCATCGGTACTAGACCGCCAGTCTTTGTGTCGTAGTGAATTACGCTACGTATTGAACGGTATTGAAACTGTATTACTGATTTAGTGACCATAGTTTTAGGCCCCTTTACCCAAGGAGAGAAAGCTCGAAAGAATGGAAGAACTCGCGGACCCCTCTCGCGCGGCGTTTTACAGGCAAGGTGGTTTTGGCGGATTCATTGGTGAATCCGCTTCGATGCATCGTCTCTACGAGCTGATCGGAAAGATTAGCCTGGGCACCTCCCCCGTTCTCATCTTGGGTGAGACCGGGACTGGAAAAGAACTAGCAGCACGCTGCATTCACTTCATGGGGTTACGCCGTAATAAGGCGCTCGTTCCGATTGATTGTTCGGCACTGACTCCCACATTGGTCGAGTCCGAGCTCTTCGGGCATGTCAAGGGTGCCTTTACAGGCGCGGACCACTTGAAACGCGGTCTTCTCCAAACCGCTAGCGAGGGGACCGTATTTCTGGACGAGATAGGTGAGCTCCCCATATTTTTGCAGGCCAAGTTGTTACGCGCCCTGCAAGAAAAAGAGATAAGACCTGTCGGATCAACGGAGAGAATTCCAATTAACGTTCGGGTCATCGCGGCTACACACCGAGACCTCGAAGCGGGAGTCCGGGCGGGGACGTTTCGTCAAGACCTGTATTTCCGATTGAACGTCGTCCAGATCAGGCTGCCGGCGCTGCGCGAGCATAAGGTCGACATACCCCTATTGGCCGCCTATTTCCTGGACAAATTCTCTGACCCGCTGCACCCAGGCCGTGGGATCTCAGACGACGCATTGCGGCGATTGCTGGCCTACGATTGGCCAGGCAATGTCCGCGAATTAGAAAACACTATCGAATGCGCTGTGGCTTTAAGTTCTCACAGCGTTCTGACCCCAGATGACCTGGCTTCGGTCCTCTATCGTGCACTGGCCCCGCATGTTCCCGGTAGCAACGAGCGCGTCCCTCTGGAGGAAATCGTGCGTCGCGCAATCTTGCACGCTCTACAGGAAACCGGAGGAGATAAGGCCGCCGCCGCACGCCTCTTATGCATTGGCAAGACGACTCTCTACCGCAAGCTCAAAGAGTACGCCCGCGATCCTTCAGCCCCAACGGCTGCTCGCATATAAGGAGCTCCTCACCGTGGAATGTTTTTTGATCTGCACAAATACCAATTGCCGCTTCATCGTCAACCTTCGAGAAGGCTCTCAGGTGCTGGAGCGTTCCAATATTCTGATCGACGAGTGCCCGGAATGCGGCCATCCGTGGTCAAGCTATTGCCCGTTCTGTGGTCGGCCATTGGAGGCCATCCAGCGGCGCAACCTTTCTCACTGCTCACATTGCCACAGAGAGCTGCAGCCAGACGCGAAAGTGGATCCGATAATCCCCTAGCAATCGGCCGGGCGGCCCACCTTTTCGGGTTCGGTTTTTTGAAAAGGTGGGCCTTCCGCTTTCCCGGTGGCGATTTTCCGTCTGGGTTTTTGAGTTTTCCACAGATTTCCACAGTCGTACCAAACCCATTACTCCCCGCCCAACTCTTTCAAACCTCTCAACTTCCTCCACGCTCATTCGAATCCGCGTCTTCCCGTTCGAATAAGCACTCAGTAAACACCAAAGCTAGTTGACAATCCGCCAATACCATGCTACCATTCCCCATGTTCCCGTCCCTGTCTGCGCCAAACGAAGCCTCCTCGCTCGCCTCTTGCCCAGGCGCCCTCTGGCTCCCTCCGATCTCCGTGAACTCTGTGTCCTCTGTGTTGAAATCCCCATTCGACTTACACGCCCATCGTGCCTGCCCTCTCCCGCATAACCCCTTTACAATCCGCACTTACGCAAAACACACCCGTAAACCCTTTAGAATCTGCACTTACGAAAAAACCCGGGGGGAGGGGTCTAATTGTTAACCAGAAATCCGACGAAGGATTTCTGTCCCGAGCGACCATCGGGAGTAGGGATCTCTCTGCCCGCTCTTCTCTGCGCGTCTCCGCGTCCTCTGCGTCTCCGCGTTATCCTTTTCCCCGCTTCGCTTCTCAACCTTCGACTTTCAACTATCGACTGTCGACCTTTCCATCCCGCTTGACCCCGGGAAGCCGGACACATACGCTCGAACGTCTGACCATGAGCAAAATAATTTATGGAACGATTGCAGAAATCGCCGCGGGAATTCGCGAGAAGAAATTTTCGTCTCTCGAGGTTGTAGAAGCGCACCTCGAACGAGTTGCGGCGCTCCAGCCGAAACTGAATGCGTTCGTGCACCTCGATGCCGAGGGCGCGCGCAAGCAAGCGCAGGCGGCAGAGGCCGCGTTGATGCGCGGAAAGGAAGTTGGGCCGCTGCACGGCGTACCGCTGACGATCAAGAGTTGCATCGACGCAGCGGGATGGCCGGCACCGGCAGGGTCTTTGTCGCGCAAGGATTATGTGGCGCAAACGGATGCGCCGCTTGTGGCGAGGCTGCGTGCTGCGGGTGCGATCATCTTGGGAAATACGAATACGCCGGAGTATTTGATGGCGTATGAGACAGACAATTCTTTGAGCGGCAAGACCAGCAATCCTTGGAATTTGACGCGGTCTGCCGGGGGCTCCAGCGGCGGAGAGGCTGCGGCGATTGCCTCGGGCTGCTCCGCAGGCGGAGTGGGAAGCGACGGAGGTGGATCGATACGCGTGCCGGCGCATTTTTGCGGGATTTGCGGATTGAAGCCGACGCCGGGGAGAATTCCTGCTACAGGACATTTTCCTGGGGGCGGAGGAGCGTTCGGTTGGATTGGCGTGGTCGGGCCGATGGCGCGGACGGTTGCAGATGTGCGCGCGCTATTTGAAGTAATGGCTGGGCCGGATGCGGGAGACGCACTTTCCGCGCCCGTTCCGGTGCGCGCAGTGAAAGAACAAGACCTCAGGAAATTGCGAATCGGGATTTTGGAGAGTGATGCGTTGGGAACGGCGACTCGAGAAACTGCCGCGGCCGTTGAGCGAGCGGCGAAGATATTGAGTGCGCAAGGATTTGTTGTAGAGGCGAAGCGTTTGAGCGGTCTCCATTGCGCGATTGAGTTGTGGTGGTATTTCTTTGGGCCGGTGATCGCTAACAGTATTCGGGACGGCGGCGTTGGCCAGGAAGAGCTGATGAGTCCCATGCTACGCGAGTATATTGCGCTGGCTACCGCCGAGATGAACTTGACGTACAACGGTTTCTTGAAAGCTTGCGGGGAGCGCGATAGTTTGCGCGCCGAAATTCTACGGCAGATGGAAGAGGTGACGATTTTGCTGTCGCCGGTGTCGACAGGACCGGCGTTCCGTCACGGAGAAGGGAATTGGCGCACGGGCGAGAAAGAAAATTATCGAGACACCATGCGGTATTCGCAGTGGCTAAATCTGGCGGGATTTCCTGGAGTTGCGGTGCCGCTCGGAGCATCGCCCGAGGGATTGCCGATTGGCGTGCAAGTGATTGGCCGGCCATACGAAGAAGAATTGGCACTTGCGGTTGCCGAAGCGATTGAACGAGGGCGCGGTCTGTGGCAGGCCCCGAGCGTTTAGGGTTGCGGAGGCTGCTTCAACTCGGGATTAGGGACGGGCGCGTCGCCGTATTTTTCGCGTTGTTTGTTGAGGCTGGCATCGACCAGCTTCCTTGAGGTGGTAAGTTCCGCCTGCGCTTCTTCGCGCCGGCCCAAGCGAAGAAGGACTTGGCCGCGAACGAAATGAACATTTTGATTTTCGGGGATTAGTTTTTCGGCGGCATCGAGGGCGGTGAGCGCTTCGCGATTTTTTCCTTGGCGTTGATAGAGGCGGCCCAACGCCAGGAGCGAAGCGGGTTGGCGGGGATTGTAGTGCAGGGCTTCGCGGAAGGAATGTTCGGCTTCGTCGTCCTTCTGCATTTGTAAATAGAGCAGGCCGAGTTGTTCGTAATTGTCCGGCAGGTCGGGTTCGATGGCGATGTCTTTGCGGAATTCGGATTCGGCGCGCTCGTTGTCTTCCTTTCTCATGTAAGCAAGTCCAAGACTAAAATGCACGAAGGGTAAGTTGGAATTCGCGGATGCGGCGAGTACCAACTCGGAGATAGCTTTGTCCATTTCTTCGCGGTTGAGGTAGGCCTTGCCGAGGATGAGGTGGAACTCGGGAGTTTGACCGCCGACTTCAACGAGGCGGCTGAGGGCTTTTTCGTCGAGCTCGTTATTCCCGGCGTTGTGAGCGGCGATGTCGAGGACGTAGAGGTAGGTGAAATCGTTGGACATTTGCTGCCAGAGCGGTTCCAGCACCGCGACGGCGTCGGTGTAGCGTTCGGTGAAGACGCGGCAGAGTCCGAGTAGGTAGCGGGCTTGTTGTGACTCGGGCTGGTCGCGGACGACCGAGGCGAGCGGTCCGACGGCTCCGGCGTAATCGCCGCGGCGGTATTTTACGAGGCCGATGTTGAGGCGAATGCCGGACATTTTGGGTTCGAGCTTCTCGGCTTTTTGTAGGAGAGTCAGCGCGTGATCCCATTCTTTGCGGCGCATGGCGATTACGCCGAGGTTGGCGTAAGCGGCGCCGGACTGCGGATCGACGGAGAGAACTCGGCGGAATGCAGCTTCGGCGGTGGCCAGGTCGCCGGATTGGAGGGCGGCTTGGCCTTGCGCGAAGGCTGCTTGGGGATCGACGGCAGAGGCGTGACTTGCGTTGCTTGGAGAAGGTTGTTGGGACGGTGGAAGAGAGGAGGCGTTTAGAGGCGGCGGAGCAAGGCAGATGCAGAAAGCGGCTACTAAAACGATTGATGGCGAATGCGCGAGACGCACACGGAAGAGAAGAGACATCGTCCAATAGTGTCCGGCGATAGTGTCCGGCAGCCGAAGAGGGAATTCAAGCGGAGAGCGTGAGCGTAAACGGGCTAAGAAATGTGGGAAGCGGCTAATGAGGGTAGGAACCAAACCGGATTTTCAGCTTGACACAAACAGAGCAATGCTTTATTAATCCGATTTAATAAGTGAGATTGGGTGCGTTTCTAATCGTCGAGCGGTGGGGGCTGTGTCCGATGAGTCGCCTTCTGCGAGCGGTTTTTATAGGGGTGCCCGCTGCGGCAGATGTGGTAGTGCCCTCACTCGGCCTGAATTCCATATCAAGAAGATCGGGAGGTCACAAGTGAAAGAACAGGGGAATTCTTTTTATCGTACCCACATTCTGCAGAATCTGGCGTGGGCGGCGCGAGTGCTGCTCTGCGCGACGCTGGCGATGCTTTGCATGGCCTTTGTCGCGAAGGCACAAGATACCGGATACATTAGCGGCACGGTGACGGACAAATCCGGAGCGGCGGTCGCAAGCGCGGATGTGGTGGTTTCCAGCACGAACGGCAGCTCGACGCACGCAACTACAACAAATGGGGACGGCGCTTACGTTGTCGCAGGATTGGCCGGTGGCACGTACGATTTGGTGGTAACGGCAGCGGGCTTTCAGAAATATACGGCGCATGCAGTGGTGCTGGACGTGGCGCAGAAAATTCGAGTGGATGTCCAGCTCACTGTAGGTGCGATCACGGAGGAAGTGGTTGTGACTGGGGAGAGCGTGGCGCAAGTTGAGACTACATCCTCGGCGCTCAGCTCAACAATTACCGGCAAGCAAATCGACGAGCTCATGCTAAACGGCCGCAATTTCACTCAGCTCGTTACCCTATCGCCCGGCGTTGTCAACCAGACGGGCACGGATGACGGGAAAGTCGGGGTCTATGGCAACGTCTCCTACAGCATGAACGGAGGCCGCAACGAATACAACAATTGGGAGCTCGACGGCGGCGACAACATGGACAACGGCAGCAACGCCACGCTAAACGTTTATCCAAATCTTGAGGCTATCGCCGAATTCAAGGTTCTCACCTCGAACTACGGCGCGCAGTATGGCCGCAACGGCTCCGGCACGGTGGAAGTGGAAACGAAGTCGGGTGGCAGTTCCTTCCACGGCAGCGCTTTCGAATACAACCGGAACGAATTCTTCAAGGCGAAATCCTGGGCAGAGGGCCAGTGCCCAACATGTAAGAAAGCACCGTATAAAAAGAACGACTACGGGTACACCATCGGCGGGCCGGTCTACATTCCCGGCCATTACAATACGGATAAGAAAAAGACGTTCTTCTTCTTTTCCCAAGAATGGCGCAAAGAAAACGCCTCGACTACGATTCTTCAGAATGTTCCATCGGATGCCGAACGGGGCGGTAATTTCAGTGATCTCTGTCCAGGTTCCAATAGTGGGGCCGATTGCCCTCATCAAGTCGGTAGCGCTAACCCTTTCCCTGGCAATTCGGTAGTTCCGACCGCGGTTGGCACGGCTCTTCTAGCAATCATCCCCAAAGCCAATACGACGGCCAATGGCTTTCCAGCAGTTAATGAAACTGTCGCAAGCCCCACCACGTGGCGCGAACAACTCATCCGCGTGGACCATAACCTTACGGACAACTATCGCTTGACCTTCCGCTACATCCACGATTCCTGGCAGACGGTGGTTCCGAATGCACTGTGGGGCAACGGGACCAGTTTCCAAAACATCACTACGAACTTCGTGGGCCCGGGGACAAGCTTTGTTGCCCGCCTGAACGCCAACATTACTCCGACTCTTCTCAATGAATTCGTGGCGAGCTATACCGGTGACCATATTTTTCTCACCACCGGTGGACCCGTAGGATTGCCCTCTGGCTTCTCGATGGGCTCGCTTTTTAACAATGGTTTCGGAGGAAAGCTTCCGGCCATATCCTTTCAGACCAACGCCGCATATGGTAACGGCACCGTCACAAGCGACACTGGCTATTTCCCGTGGCACAATGCCAACCCCACCTACACGTATCGCGACAACGTGACCAAGATTGCTGGTAAGCACACGCTCCAGTTTGGCGCTTACCTCGTGTTCGCGCAAAAGAACGAGGCTAACTCTCCTTACGTGCAAGGTATACTGTTTTTCGATACCAGCAAGGCCGTGAGCACAGGCAACGCGTTCGCCGATCTGCTCGTAGGTAATATTGCGAAATACCAGCAGACCAGTTTAGAGACGCAGTATTACAACCGCTATCGGATCGTAGAACCCTACTTCCAGGACGATTGGCGCGTCACGAGCCACCTGACACTCAATCTGGGGTTGCGCGTGAGTCTCTTCGGAACTTATCGCGAGCGCTACCAACAAGCCTATAATTTTGACACCAACGCCTACGTCGCAGCCAATGCTCCCGCAGTTTTCTTTAACCCGGCAAACCTAAACGACCCAAGAAACGGATCCCTGATCGCCGGATCCGGCAACCCGTTTGACGGTCTCGTACAGTGCGGAGGCAAGGGAGGAACGTCGGCCGTGCCCGCAAACATTCTGGCCGCGTTTCCGTCATCTACCGTGGGTTCCTCATCGAACGCCGGCTGTTTGAAAGGACACCTATTCAACCCCGCACCGCGCATCGGTTTCGCTTGGGATCCCAAGGGGGACGGCAAGATGGCCATCCGCGGGGGATACGGTATCTTCTATGAACACACCAACGGCAACGAAGGAAACACGGAATCGTTGGAAGGTTCTCCGCCTTTGGTTCTTACCTCAGCGCAGAGCAACATAATCGGCTATGGCAACATCGGCGCGGGTGGAGGTTCGTTGTTTGCGCTCGCCCCCACCTCCGTACCGGATAAGGCTGTATGGCCATACATGCAGCAGTGGAACCTGAACGTTCAGAAGGAACTGCCGTCACATATCGTATTGTCTGCCTCGTACGTCGGGAGCAAAGGTACGCATTTGACCCTGCTCAGCAATGCCAATCAGCTTATTCCTCTGCCCGCTTCTGCGAACCCGTATAAAGCCGGAGAAGCAATTGGGCCCAACGACTGCTCATCGATGACCACGCCAAGTGGTGTGGCCATAACAGGGCAGGCGGCCATAAATATGGGAATTCAATGCGGAACCCTAAATGCCGATAAGCAACGCACCAATTTCAATGGATTTGGCAACATCAACACTCTCAGGGACGTTGCGAATTCCATCTATCATTCTCTGCAGGTTTCCGCTAACCGCACGGTTGGCGATCTGTCATTAAGCCTTGCCTATACCTACAGCCACGCCATTGACGATTCCTCGGACCGCTCCGATAACGCCTTCGTCAATGCTTACGACATTGCCGCAAATCGTGCCAGTTCGAATTTCGACTTGCGCCATAACCTCTCGATCAGCTACGTGTATAGCTTGCCGTTTTTCAAGGGCAGCGGATTTGAGAATAAGTTGCTCGGTGGTTGGCAGGTTTCGGGCATCACCGTAGCCCAGACAGGCCTCCCATTCAGCGTCACGTTTCCTGCCGACAACGCTGGTGTTGCGAATGGCGCCGGAACGAGCTCCCGCCCCGACTTGGTTGGCAACCCGCATTCCGGTTTCTCAGCAAATCAGGATCCAGCAGACCGCGGGCCGCTGTTTTATAACCCAGCCGCGTACGCCGCTCCTAAGGGGCTAACGTTTGGCAACGTCGGGCGGAACACGCTGAATTTGCCCGGACGCGTCAATTTCGACTTCGGTGTTTACAAGAAGTTCCAGATTGGCGAAAAGACAGGCTTCGAATTCCGCTGGGAGAATTACAACCTCTTCAACCACACCCAGTATAACGGCATCACCTCGGCGTTCGCAGCCGCCCCCAGCAACTTCCTGCATCTAAATTCAACCCACGATCCGCGGCGTATGCAGTTTGGGTTGCGGTTCTACTTCTAACCGGGACTGGAAAGAGGAGGGCGGCGCTTTTTTGTGAGCGCCGCCCTTTTTTTCGGATACTGGCCATCACTTTTTTGTATACTCGCTCCGCCTGTCGAGGAGGAGATAAAACATCATGAAACGCCGAACATTTATTGAGACATCGATCGCAGCAGCGGCTGTGTATGCGGCGCGTCCCACGTGGGGCGCTGCTAGCGAACACGAGATCAAAAAGGTGGGACTGCAGCTCTACACCGTTCGCACGGAAATGCCGAAGGATTTTGAAGGGACCATCGCCAAGGTGGCGGCGACTGGTTACAAAGAGGTGGAGTTCGCGGGGTACTTCGATCATTCACCAAAAGATGTTCGCGCGATTTTGGACAAGAACGGTCTGACGTCGCCTTCACAGCACATTCCGTACGATGTGGTCGAAAAGAAATGGCCTGAGACCCTTGAAGCCTCGCACGTTGTGGGGCACAAGTATATTGTTTGCCCGTGGCTCGACGAAAAGCAGCGGAATGCCGATGGTTGGTTGCGAGCCGCGGAACTCTTTAACAAAGCCGGTGAGGCCAGCGAGAAGGCGGGAATCCAGTTCTGTTATCACAACCATTCCTTCGAATTCGCTCCAGACTCGACGTTGGGCGGAAGGCTGGCCTACGACGTTTTGCTGCAAAAAACGGATCCCAAGTTTGTGAAGATGGAAATGGACTTGTGTTGGATCAGCGTGGCTGGGAAAGATCCGGTGAGCTACTTCGAGAAGTATCCCGGTCGCTTCCCGCTGGTTCACGTGAAAGATTATGTGAACGATCCCAACGCGACGAGCAGCTATGCCGGAGCAACGGGCTCCGTCGAATTTAAAGGGCGCCTCGCCGACGTGGGGAAGGGAACGATCGACTTCAAGCGGATTTTTGCGCAGTCGGAGAAGGGCGGCATCAAGCATTATTTTGTTGAGAATGATGATGCGAAGGTGCCGTTCGAGGACATCAAGATCAGCTACGACTATCTGAGCGCCTTGCGCTTTTAAGCGTGGGCCGTCGATTCTGGGGGAATCAACATGCGTAAAACGGCTGCAACTCTGGCCTGCGTTATGGCTGGCGCTTTTCTGTTGGTTGCGGCGCGGGCGCAAACGCCTGCGTGGAAGCAGCTTTTCAATGGCAAGGACTTGGCCGGCTGGAAGCACGTCGGACCTGGTGACATGACTGTCGAAGACGGATTGATTCGCACGCACGGCGGAATGGGACTTCTCTATTGGACTGGCGGCAAGATGGGCAACTGCCGCATTCACGTGGTCTATAAAATGCGCGACTTCAATGACAATTCGGGCGTGTTCATTCGGATTCCGATTGAGCCGCGGGAACCGTGGATGCCGGTGCACTATGGGTACGAAGTGCAGGTCGACAATCATCCCGAGACATCGAACGAGGACGAGTATCACATCACGGCGGCGCTGTATTCGTTGACGAAGCCGCTGGCCAAACCAGGCAAGCCCGGCCCCGAGTGGAACACCATGGAGATCACACTCGATGGGCCGCACACGATGGTCATGCTGAATGATATAAAGGTCACGGATTACACGGAGGGGCAGCCTGTTCCGGAGAGGAAGTTTGATTTTGAGCCACAACGGGGCAGGCGGCCGGATGAAGGTTACATCGGGCTGCAGAATCATAGCGACAACGACATCGTGTTTTTCAAAGAAGTCAGCGTACAGGCATTGAAGTAACGGTTTTGAGAAGAAGATGGTCAGAGTCGAACCAGGAGGATGTGATGAGCAAAAACCGTTTTTCGCGTCGTGAGTTTCTGCAGAGCACGGCTGGGGCTACGGGTGCGCTGGCGGCGGCTCCGAGCATCTTCCTGAAGCCTGAGTACATTCCTTCGGCGCTCGAAGCGGTGGCGCCTAGCGACCGGCTGCGCTTCGGAATCATCGGCATCGGGATGCAGGGTTCGGGCTTGCTTACAGCTGCCGTGCAATTGCCGGGCGTGGAATGCGTGGCGGCGTGCGATTTATATGATGGGCGGCACACTCTGGCGCAAGAAATTGTCGGAAAGAAAATTCCGACGACGCGGCGGTATCAGGAGTTGCTGGACAATAAGGAGATCGATTGCCTCATCGCGGCGGTGCCGGATCACTGGCACAAACAAGTGGTGGTGGACGCGGTCAGCGCGGGCAAGGATATTTATTGCGAGAAGCCAATGTCGCATTCTGCGGCGGATGGATTGGCGATGGTGGCGGCGGCGCAGAAAACGGGACGCGTCGTGCAGATTGGTTCGCAGCGCGTGAGTTCGGTGATTTGCGCGAAGGCCAAGGAAATGATCGCGCAGGGCACCATTGGCACGCTCACGCTGGTGGAAGGCTCGCTGGGACGCAACGATCCCACGGGAGCGTGGGAATATCCGCCTCCGCCGGATCTTTCGCCATCGAATCTGGATTGGGATACGTGGCAGGGCACGGTGCCCAAAGTGCCGTTTAATCCAAATATTTTTGCGCGATGGCGCTGCTGGAAGAACTATGGAACAGGGCTCGCAGGCGATCTGCTCGTTCATTTGGTCAGCGGAATGAACTTCATGCTGGGGTGGAATGCTCCGCCGAAGAAAGCGATGTCGCTCGGCGCCATTCTGCGCTTTCCGGATGGGCGCGACATGCCGGATGTGCACGCCACGCTGTTTGACTACGGAAGCGCGCCGGTGTATCTGCGGCTGAATCTGGGATGCGAGACTCCAGAGATTTATCGCTTCCAGGGATCGAAGGGGATTCTGGAAGTCACGGAATTTGCGATTAATTATTATCCGCAGACGGGCGAGGACCAGGGGCCGAGCTACTACACGTCCGGCTATCCGCAGAAGATGCGGGATGCGTACATGGCGGATTGGCACGCGAAAAACGATCCGGTGCCGGGGAAAGAGCCGGTGCTGGAAGGGTATTCCTATCGCGGCGACTCTTGGGATGATGAAAAGCCGCATCTTTGGAGATACTTCCAGGGCGTCAAGAACCGTCAGCAGGTGACCGAGGACGCGGTGTTCGGCAACAACGCGGCGCTCGCATGCCACATGTCCAACGAATCATACTTCCGCAAGAGCGCCGTCGTATGGGACGCGGCTTCCGGCACGATTAAGTCCGCATAGAAGAGCCAATAAACGCGCCGTCCATCCGGCCAGTTACGAGTGAGCCACAGCGCAACTTCCGCTGGAGCACTGGGTTTTATACTGAAGGTGTTCAAGCGAGGAGAGTTGCAAATGCGCAAAAGTCATATTGCTTGA
>Ga0209736_1000394_pt1 | contig 14155 bp, 15 predicted proteins | sample BlaSpr_A8_Ref_M3_FD_187992 | JGI IMG/M metagenome (GOLD analysis project Ga0209736, IMG submission 187992) | Forest soil microbial communities from Thunder Bay, Ontario, Canada - Black Spruce, Ontario site 2_A8_Ref_M3 (SPAdes) (version 2) | ecosystem: Environmental > Terrestrial > Soil > Boreal...
AGGATGCGTGACCGGTATGCGGTACCAAGAACTTCTCTTCAGTGCGTCTGTACTCGGCGCCGCAATTGTCGCATCGGACAATTGTATCCATTCGCGGAATATGCGCCCCAAGCCGGAGGTTTTCCAGTGTGGAACTTTGCACAATCAAACTGACCCACCACTCGAGAGCGGTAGCGGGCTCAACTAATGGATTTAGCGTGCTGGTTGGGGTCCCTGAGGCGTTTGGGGGGCTTTGTCATTTGTATTTCCCTGCCACGCCACGGAGTGCTCAGCAATCCACTGGATTGCGTCATGCTCGGTAATGAAGCCCTTGATTACTTCCGTTTCGCCATCGGACCATAGGATATCGACCCCCCAGCCAGAACCGGGATTTTTCCGTGCCACGAAAGTTGGTTGTTGCTCGGACATCCTTTGAATATGCGCCTATGGCGGTCCGGTTCAAGCCAGCTATCCTGCCACAATCAAACTGACCCACGCGCCGATGATGGTCGCAACGGAACTTGCATCCGGCCAACTCCGGACGAGGGGCTCGCGGTCGGGTCGAGATAGCGTGAGTTGACGGGAGCTCAAAGGTCCGGTTTGGGTTGGGGTAGAGTGAGGAATCGCTTGAACAAAACGGCGCCGCCGAACGGAGACATCGATGCGTAAATTGGTTCTGGCCCTGCTGGCCGCTGGCGGGTTGGCTATCCTCGGCGCCGCGCCGGCGGAAGCCGTCGGCACCCGCCATCCCTTTTGTCTTCAGGGCAGGGAATATCCGGCCCTCAGCAACTGCGTCTGGGACAGCCTCGAGCAGTGTAGGGCCACCGCGTCGGGACGGTTGCTCTATTGTATCGATAATCCTTACTATGACCCCGGTGACCGGCATGATCCGCGCGCCTACCGCGGCCGCAATCACGCGCGGTCGGTCCATCCCGAATATTGAGCACACAGCGGCTGCTCCAACCCGCGAACGTGAATTGACGGGGAGTGGCGAGACCTGTCTGCTTCCGACTTGAATGGCTGTCGCGGCCGGAACACCGGGGCGGAGTTGGATCCTGATCGCAGCCGTCAGTCCAAACGGAGATTTTGATGCGCATATTGGCTCTGGCGATGCTAGCAATCGCGACGGCGACGTTGACCGAGCCGGCACGGGCCCAGACCTACGACCCGAACTATCCGGTTTGCCTGCACCTGTACGGACTAACCGGCTTCAACTACTACGAGTGCCGCTACACGTCACTGCCTCAGTGCAATCTGTCGGCATCGGGTCGCGCCGCGCAATGCGTGGTCAATCCGTATTACGCGAACGCGGACCGGGAGCCGTCGGAACGGCACACCTCCCGGCATCGCGCTTATTGACCTAATCCAGCTCGACGACCTGGCCGTCCACCAGCGACACCCGCCGGTCCATGCGGCCCGCCAGCTCCATGTTGTGGGTCGCGATCAGCATCGCCACCCGCGTCGCCTTGACCAGTTGCATCAGCGCATGAAACACGTGGTCGGCGGTATTCGGATCGAGATTTCCGGTCGGCTCATCCGCCAGCAATGCCCGCGGCGCATTGGCGACCGCACGCGCGATCGCCACCCGCTGCTGCTCGCCGCCGGATAATTCCGCCGGCCGGTGCTTGATGCGCTCGCCGAGGCCCAGATAGGCCAGGATTTCGGTGGCGCGCTTGACGGTCTCGCTGCGCTTCAGGCCGCGGATCATCTGCGGCAGCATGACGTTCTCAAGCGCGGTGAATTCCGGCAACAGCCGGTGCGACTGATAGACGAAGCCGATATCGGTGCGGCGAATTTGCGTGCGCTCGATGTCCGACAATCCCGACGTCGCGGTGCCGCCGATATAGACCTCGCCATCGTCGGGGCTTTCGAGCAGACCTGCGATATGCAACAGCGTCGATTTGCCGGCGCCGGAGGGCGCCACCAGCGCCACCGATTGTCCGGGCCACAGCGCGAGCTTGGCGCCGTTGAGGATCGTCAGCGTGGTCTCGCCTTGCATGTACTGGCGTTTTATCTCGTGGAGATAGACGACCGGTACGTCTTCCGCCCCCTGCTCCATCTTTCCCTCACTCGTACCGGAGCGCTTCGACGGGATCGAGCCGGGCAGCGCGCCAGGAGGGATAGAGCGTGGCGAGAAAGGACAGCGTCAGCGCCATGATCACGACCGCGCTGGTTTCGCCGAAATCGACCTCGGCCGGCAGCTTGGAGAGAAAATACAGCATCGGATCGAACAATTCCGTATTGGTAAGCCAGGACAGAAACTGCCGGATCGATTCGATGTTCAGGCAGATCAGCAATCCGACCAGAAGGCCGGCGAAAGTGCCGACCACGCCGATCGAGGCGCCCGTGATCAGGAACACCCGCATGATCGAGCCCTGCGAAGCACCCATGGTGCGCAGGATCGCGATGTCCTGGCCCTTGTCCTTCACCAGCATGATCAGACCCGACACGATGTTCAGCGCCGCGACCAGCACGATCATGGTGAGGATCAAGAACATCACGTTGCGCTCGACCTGCAGCGCATTGAAGAAGGTCGAGTTGCGCTGCCGCCAGTCGACCAGGAACACCGGCCGTCCGGCGGCCTCCGTCACGCTTTTGCGGTAGATGTCGATCCTGTCGGGATTGGTAGTGAACACCTCGATCGCGGTCACATCGTCCTTGCGGTTGAAATAAGCCTGCGCCTCGGCAAGCGGCATGAACACGAAGCTCGCGTCATATTCCGACATGCCGATCTCGAACACGGCCGCGATCCTGTAGGGCTTTATGCGCGGCGTGGTGCCCATCGGGGTCACAGCGCCCTTCGGTGAGACCAGCGTGATGCTGTCGCCGGCGTGCAGCGACAATTGATCCGCCAGCCTGCGGCCGATGGCGACGCCCTGCCCCTCGTCAAAACCCTCCAGCGAGCCCTGCTTGATGTTCTTGGCGATCGAGGTCAGGTTGTTGAGATCATCGGATCGGATGCCGCGAATGAAAACGCCGGCAGCGTTGAACGGCGAGGATCCCAGTCCCTGGCCGTCGACGACGGGTGCCGCGAGCCGGATGCCCTCAACCTGGCTGATACGCTCGGCGACGTCCTTCCAGTCGGTCAAGGGCGATTCCAGCGGCTGCACCAGAAGATGTCCGTTGAGGCCGAGAATCTTGTCCAGCAATTCCTTGCGAAAACCGTTCATGACGGCCATCACGATGATCAGCGTGGCGACGCCGAGCATGATGCCGAGGAACGAGAAACCGGCGATGACGGAAATAAAACCTTCCTTGCGACGTGCCCGCAAATAGCGTCCGGACAGCAGCCATTCGAATGGCGCGAAAGGTGGGGTTCGAACTGGTTCGTTCATGGAATCATCCATCGTTCGATTTTCACACGATTCGGGCTAATTGTGGCGTTACGTCTTTCCCCCGGAAGGCCCGGTGGATAATTCGTCACGAGGTTAATCGCGCCACGACATCGGCCGGGCTGAGATTCTCGCGCGTCCCGTCGCTGCGCCGCTTGAGCTCGAGCTTGCCGTCGGCGAGGCCTTTTGGCCCGACCAGAATCTGCCAGGGAATGCCAATCAGGTCGGCGGCGGCGAATTTGGCGCCGGCGCGCTGGTCGGTATCGTCGTACAAGATTTCGACGCCTTTCGCGGTGAGTTCACGATAAAGTCGTTCGCACGCGGCATCGGTGTCGTCAGCGCCCTGCTTCAGATTGAGGATCACAGCCTTGAACGGGGCGACCGCTTCCGGCCATTTGATCCCGGCGTCGTCGTGGCAGGCCTCGATGATGGCGCCGACCAGGCGCGAGACGCCGACGCCATAGGAGCCGCCATGGATCGGCGCATCGGCGCCGTCGGGGCCGGCGACCATGGCCTTCATGATGTCGGAATATTTGGTGCCGAAATAGAAGATCTGGCCGACCTCGATGCCCCTGGTTTGGACTTTCTTCGCAGCCGGGACTTCGCGGTCGAAACGCGCGGCGTCGTGGACGTCCTCGGTCGCGGCGTAGACCGAGGTCCATTGCTTGATGATCGGCTCGAGATCGCCGTCATAATCGATCTCCTCGCCGGGCACCGGCAGATTGAGCACGTCGCTGTCGCAATAGACGGCGGATTCGCCGGTTTCCGCGAGCACGATGAATTCGTGGCTGAGATCGCCGCCGATCGGGCCGGTTTCAGCGCGCATCGGGATCGCCTTCAGTCCCATCCGCGCGAAGGTGCGCAAATAGGCGACGAACATCTTGTTGTAGGAGCGCCGCGCAGCCGCCTCGTCGATGTCGAAGGAATAGGCGTCCTTCATCAGGAATTCGCGGCCGCGCATGACGCCAAACCGCGGGCGTTGCTCGTCGCGGAATTTCCACTGGATGTGGTAGAGATTGAGCGGCAGGCTCTTGTAGGATTTCACATAGGCGCGGAAAATCTCGGTGATCATCTCTTCGTTGGTCGGCCCAAAGAGCAATTCGCGCTTGTGCCGGTCGGTAATGCGCAGCATTTCCGGGCCGTAGGCCTCGTAGCGGCCGCTTTCGCGCCAGAGATCTGCGAGCTGCAGCGTCGGCATCAGAAGTTCTAAGGCCCCTGCCCGGTTCTGTTCCTCGCGGACGATCTGCTCGATCTTCTTGAGGACCTTAAAGCCCAGCGGCAGCCAGGCGTAGATGCCCGCCGCTTCCTGCCGCATCATGCCCGCCCGCAGCATCAGCCGATGCGACACGATCTCCGCCTCCTTCGGATTCTCTTTCAGGATGGGCAGAAAGAACCGCGACAATCGCATGGCTACACTCGGAGAATCGGTTGGGACATTGGAGGTGAGCAGTGAAACCGGATCGGCTGCAAAAACACAAGGCCGCCGATCGGCAAAAAGCCGCTCAGCAAACGGATTTCCTGCCGCTTTGCGCCGACATTGAGGGCGCGAATAAGGCATGAGCGGGTCGCAAGCCCTGGATGAACGAAAAACCTTTGGGCTCTTCAGCGCGCCGGCAGGTTGAACTCGTCTTCCAGGGTGATCTTCTGGAAGGCGGTCAGGGCATCGATGCGGAGGTGCCAGCGGCCGGACTGCGGAAGCGGGACGTCGGCGACGTGCCAGTAGCGGTCGGCGCCGAGCACGGCCTTGCGTTCTACCGGTCCAATGCCACGCTCGGGCAGGCTCAGCGTCAGCGTGGCTTCCTTCGCTGGCAGCAGGTTTCCATCGCCGGACATCAATTGCAGCACAAAACTGTCGGTGCCGACGTTGCCCGGCGAAATCAGCACTTGGAACATGGCCCGCTCGGAATGGATATGGAGCGCCAGCGGTGGCTGTTGTGCGCCCGCCGCTGACGCGGCGAGCGTGGCGATTGCGGTGAGAAGCCAGGCGTGGCTGGCCTTCGGCATGATCAACCTCACATTTTCATGCCATCGGGCATCTTCTTCATCTCCATATGGCCGCCTGCTCCGCCCGCCGCCGGCCCCTGCGCGCCGACGCCCTGCACGTCGAGCGTGAGTTTTACCTTGCCGGCCTTTTCGAACTCAAGGGTGACCGGCACCTTGTCGCCCTGCTTGAGCGGGGTTTTCAGATCGAACAGCATCAGATGGTAGCCGCCCGGCGCCAGCTTTACAGTCTTGCCGGGCTCGATCGTGAGGCCGTTGTCGAGCGGGCGCATCGTCATCACGCCGTTACTGGTCGTCATTTCGTGGACCTGGACTTTGTCGGCAACGTCGGCCGAGCCGCTGATCAGCCGGTCCGGCGCTGACCCCTTGTTCTCGATGGTCAGATATCCGCTGCCGATCTTCGCGCCGCCCGGCGTGGCGCGGCTCCAGGCTTGCGTAATGACGAGATCGCCGGCCTTGATCTCCTCGGCGCGCGCGGGCGCCGCAAGGAGACAGGCGAGCAACGCAGCGCCTACGATTGACCGCGTGACCGACATGAAGGTTGGCCTTTTGACTTGCATCATCTTATTCCTCTTTCGATTGTGCTTGAGGTTCTCTCGGCGCGGCTGAAATATTCTACATGAAATGGCTCGCCGGATGCAGCGTGCCGAGCACGCCGACGATGGCGAAGATGACAAATCCCAGGACGATCTCGATGACGCTGTTGCGTATGAGCTGACGTAACGCCGCAGCGTCAGGCGAACCGGCAAGCTGTGGCGTCAGCCAAAACCGGTTCACGGCCGCGAACCCCAGCATCGCAGCGAAAACGGCAAGCTTGAGCATCAGGACGATGCCATATCCGTCGAAAAGCAGCCCGCGAAATGAGCCGACCAGAATCCAGGTGTTGACGATGCCGGATAGCAGGAGTGTCCCCACGCTGACGACGCCGAGCGTCGAAAAGCTTTGTGCCGCGGCTTGCGCGACCGATGCCCCTGCCAAAGCCTTGTTGCCGCGAACCGCAGCGAGCAGAAGAACCAGCGATGGAAGACCGCCGATCCAGGCCGCCGCGGCGATCAGATGCAGCGCGTCGGCGGCGAGATGCAGGTCTCCCAATCTGTAAGGCGTTGATCCGGCGTGCCCAGTCCATGCGATGGCGATGATAAGACCCAGCGCCAATCCCAATGCCAGCCAGCGCGCCGGCCCAAGCCGGTCAAAGGCCAGACAAATCGCCAGCGCAATCGCGAGCGCCAAGCGGATCTGCGAAATCAATCCGAACTGCGTCAAGTTGAGGACGTCGCGCAGCGCCCCCGACATCACCGCTTCGCCAGGGCCCTCGGCACTCAACGACATCGTCAGCAACAGCACCCAGGCAAGCCCGGAGACCACAGCGATGGCGAGACTGATCCACGCCACCTTGCGAATTTGCTGCTCCAGGATCGCGCTTGCGTCTCGCTGACAACGCAAGGCGGGCTCGGCCACGACGGCGCGAAACATCAGGGCGCCAGCCGTCACCGCCGTGGCGGCGAAGTGGATGGCACGAACGACGATCATGGGACCGTCAATCTCCGCCCCGAACCAGGTCATCGGTCTTTCCCGCTAACCGATCGCACTATGGACCGACCTTGAACGTGAAATTGCCGTCGGTCCTGTGGGTGTCGACCGAAAGCACCTGCCAAGTCACGTGGTATGTTCCGGCACCACCTGGACGCAGCGCGACCGACATCTGGGTGCCGCTGATGCGCGGCTTGCCGGTATCGACGCGCTCACCGGCGGCGTTGGTCACCGTGATGGTGCTGAACGCCGCCTCCAGCTTCTGCGAGAACCACAGCGTCACTTCGCGCGGTGGGCTCGCGACCTTGTTGCCGACGCGCGGTTCGGCATGATCGAGAAACGCGTGGGCTGAGGCTTCACCCGTCGCGAGCAGAAGCAGCAGCGGGATTATTCCGGCGATCGATGAGCGGCGCATGGTCAATTCCTTGCAAAGGGGCTTGCGGGCTGCACGGGGCCGCCGAAGATCGGCTTGCCGATGCCGCGCGGATCGATGTCGTCGAGGTACAGATGCAATTGCGCGATCACCCCGACATTGGTGCCGCTTTGCCGGTTGATCGGGATCAGTGCCTCGACCGCGATCTGGAAGGTGCTGCCGACCCAGATGACGCCGGGATTGATGGTTCCGGTGGTCGTTGTTCCCGAACTGAAGGTATTCGCCACCGGCGTCTGCATGGTTGCCTCGACCAGCGGGATCAGGTGATCGATAAAACTCGGCAGACCAAGGTCGATCACCGCGGACTTCAGATAGGGCATGCTGTACTGGATCGTGCCGCCCCAATTGAGAACCCGCGGATGGAATTGGGTGTCAACGGTCGGATTGCCGGTAGCCGGATCGACTCCAAAAGTGGTCGTAAAATTTCTCTCAGGGATCGAATAACCGACCTGGCCGGTGATCGCGACCGGCCGGATCCAGGACAGCGTGTCGGGGAGATCGCCCAGCCCTTTGCCGAAATAAAGGTTCGGCGTGTAGTGGTTGAACGTTTCCGCGCCGACGTTTTCGGCGCCGGTGCTGCCCCATTCGATGCTGACGCCGACCGACATCACGAACTCATGCACGGGGTCCCTGAAGACGCGGTATTTGAACGTGGTGTCGAAGTTCTGAAATCCGTTGGCGCCGGGTGCAGTCGGATCGGTCGGACTGAGGAAGGTATAGGTTCCGCCAAACGACACCGCGAAATCCTCGGTGATGCGTTTGGAGAACTCTGTAGATACATCGCGCTGCCGCACCGGCGGAACGTCGCCGGTCTTGAAACTGTCGGCGGTCGGAAGCGACATCTCATCGTTGACGCCGGGATCGTCGATGCCAATGGTTGCAGGGAAGAAGCGATTGCCGACGATTTCGTGGGCGAAGCTGGCATTGAGGGGAACGAGCGCTATGGCGAGCCCCGGAAGGCCCGCGCTCCAAAGGCGGATAGACATTGAAATTCTCCGAAACGTTGAACAGTGAATGCAGCGACGGCCGATGGCCGCCAAATTCACGTCAACGCTGGAGGCGCGCGCGCCCGGGCGTGGGAGCCTACTCGGGAACGGGAAAGGTCGGGGGTGCGGTCGAGCCAGACAACGCGCGCTGCATCGCCATAGGGAGCTTTGACCGCCGTCTGGGGTGCATCGACAGGCGCCCCGCTATGGGCCACGCTGCAGACCGAGCAGCAGCCATCATGGGCGCTGTGCTGGCCGGTCTGGTCGCCGGTGCTACCCTGGGCCGAAACCCCAATGTCGTGACAGATAAAGGCCGCCTGTAACGGATCGGAGGCGGCGATCCCGGCAGCCCAGCAGGCCGCGATCGGCGCAAAAATCTGCACCGCCAGCCCGATCAGGAGAAGAGGAAAAAACTTCTGCAGCCGCCGGCGCATCGATGAGGCCACCTTTCCGAGGCTGCCAACTAATCATGCAGGCGGGGGGGTGTCGAGATCGGGATGAAGGGGATCCGCCATGCGCGCCATAACCGAATTCGGGCATCACCGAAATAACCGGAAGACGCTGGTGTTATTGCGCCACTCGGCATTTTCCGCGCCTTCCATCCCCCTTACTCTCTTACCCGACCGCAAATCCGTGCAGCCAAATGCAACCCGCGGTGGCGAAATCCCGATCATTTCGAAAATTGCTCGAATTTTGAACAATCGTTGCCGAAAATGGTGACAAGACGAAAAAGATGGTCTAGCAATGCGGGCTCAGACTGGCCGAGAGGTTCAAGTCTGGTGGTCCAAGTCTCGGGAGGAGCCCTGGCGCGCACAAGCAGCGTCGTCCCGCCAATCAAGATCAAATCCAAATTTTCGGGAAAATAGGGTCGACACAATTTTTGGAGCAGGGCGAAAGCCCTGCTTTTTTTCTTTGTTGGCGCGGCTGGTTTTCCTTTCGAGACGCTGGTTGCAAGAATTCTCGCACGCCTCTCCCTCACGACGCAGCGAACGCGATGGCGCCGACTAATCCGATCCATCACAGTTTCGAACTGGCCGCCGAACGTTGCGAGGATCTGACGCCTTTGGTCTATCGCCGGCTATTCCACGAGCATCCCGAAGCCGAAGCGATGTTCCGGACCGAAGGGAGCGCGCTGGTGAAAGGCTCGATGCTCGCGCTGACCATCGACGCCATCCTGGATTTTGCCGGCGACCGCACCGGCCATTTTCGTATGATCGAATGCGAGGTGGTCTCGCACGATGCTTACGGCACGCCGCGTGAATTGTTCGTCGCATTCTTTGGCGTAATCGCCGATACCGTGCGCGAAATCCTTGGGGCCGACTGGTCGCCCGAGATTGACCAAGCGTGGCGGAATTTGCTTGATGAGATCGAGGGCGTCGTCGCACAGCACCAGGCATAGGTCGAAGATCTGATACACTTGCCGTTGGCAGGAGGCTTACCGATGTCCGCTCGCAAATGGCTTAGCTGCAAACTGCTCGTCGCGACTGTCCTGGTTCTCACCGCGACGCTTGCGCAGGGCGCCGGTCTCCGCGCCATCGATATACCAGCCGACGCCGGCGGCCCGGCGCTTAAGGGAGCGATATGGTCGCCCTGCTCCCAACCGCCGGGAGAGGTTGATTTCGGGAAGCTCATCCTGCCGGGGATCAAGGACTGTCCGCTGCCTGGCGAGAAATTGCCGCTCATCGTCGTCTCGCACGGCCGGAGGGGCAATTTCCTCGGCCATATCGACACCGCTCAAGCGCTTGCCGATGCCGGCTTCATCGTGGCCGCGATCAATCATCCCGGTGATACCGGCTCGGATTTGAGCCGGACCGACGATCTTTCGGTCTATGTCTCGCGGCCGAACGACATCAAGCGTCTGATCGATTTCATGGTCGGCGCATCTGCTGTGGCTTCCAGCGTCGACCGCGAACGGATCGGCTTGTTCGGTTTCTCAAGGGGCGGCTACACCGCCCTTGCGGTGATCGGCGCCAATCCGGATTGGAGTATTGTCACCCAACTTTGCCAGCAATCCACGACTCATGTCTGCGAGCAAATTCGCGCCAAGGAATTCCCGGCACAACCCGTGACGCACGATCCGCGGATCAAGGCCGCCGTCATCGCCGACCCCCTCACCGTCTTCTTTACCCCCGTTAGCTTTGCTGCCGTCGGCATTCCAGTTCAGCTATGGGCGTCGGGGCTCGGCGGCGACGGCGTGCTTCCTCACACCGCCGACATCGTGGATAAGAACCTGCCGTCAAAACATGAATATCAGGTCATTCCGAACGCCGGTCACTTCGCGTTCCTGGCGCCCTGTCCGCCGGCGTTGGCGAAGGAAGTTCCGCAGATCTGCGTCGACGCGAACGGCTTCGACCGCGCTGCCTTCCACCGGCGATTCAACGCCGACATGCTCGCATTCTTTCGGATGCAGCTAACGAACGCACCGCAATGAGAAAGGAGCAGGTAGCGCGGCCGTCCCGATTGTGAGACACTGGCCTCGACCGTGGTGCACATAACGACGCCATCGGCAACCATATCGAGGGAGCAACCAATGTCCGGGACTGAAAAATCCTCAACGACCAGGCGTGACCTTCTGCAAGCGGCGGCGACCGCTGGTGCTGCCAGTGCGCTATTCGGCGGGTTGAGCGTGAGCCCTGCGCTGGCGGCGGAAATGGGACGTTCGGAGAAACCATTGAAGGCCGCGTTCTCCAACGCAGGCCTGCAGGCCACCTGGTGCGCCCAGGGCAAGCAGGCGGCCGAATATTGGGGCAAGCTGTTCAACGTCGAGGTCACCTGGTTCGATGGCCAGCTCGATGCCGTCAAGCAGCGCGCGGCGATCGACAACATGGCCTCGCAGAAGTGGGATTTTGTGGCCATTCAGGCGTTTGGCATCGGCACCCTGACCCAGCCGGTGCAGAAGATGATCGACGCCGGGATTCCTGTGATCGACATGGACACGCTGATCGCGCCGCTCGACCAGATCAATGTCCACTCGTTCCTGGCGCCCGACAATGAATTCATGGGCGCTTCGGTGACGCAGGCTCTCGTCAACGCCCTCAACGGCAAGGGCAAGGTGATCATGACCCAGGGCGCGCTCGGCCATACCGGGGCACAAGGCCGCGCCAAGGGCTTTGACGCGGTGATAAAACAGTATCCCGGCATCGAGGTGCTCGATACCCAACCGGCCGATTGGGACGTCTCGAAGACGGCGCGGCTATGGGAGACTTATCTGACAAAATATCCGCAGATCGATGCGGCCTTCTTCCACAATGACGACATGGCGCTGGCCGCCTCCAACATCATGAAGGCGCACAACCGCACCAACATCCTGATCGGCGGGGTCGACGCCATGCCGCCGGCGATCCAGGCGGTGAGCGAGGGCCGGATGTTCGCGACCGTTCGCAATCCGTCCTGCCGCATCCATGGCGGCGCCATCGTCGCCGGCGTAGCAGCCCTCGCCAAGGGCGAAAAGAGCGGCAAGGAAATCCCGAGGAGCGTTGTCACCGACGGTCCGGTCGTGACCAAGGCCAACGCGGCCGGGATGCAGTGGATGGAGGATCACTTCCTGATCTGAGCCGTGATGCCGCAGGGCAGCTCACCCATCCTCGAACTGCACCAGATCACAAAAGCCTTCGGCGGCGTCGAGGCGCTTCGTGGTGTGGACTTCGCGCTTTCCGCCGGCGAGATCCATGGTCTCGTCGGCGAAAACGGCGCAGGAAAAAGCACGCTGATGAAGATCATCGCCGGCGTGCATACCGAATTCTCGGGCCGTTTTGTGCTCGATGGACGGGAAACGCATTTTCGGTCGGCCCGCGATGCGCGGGCGGCCGGGATCGCCATGGTCCATCAAGAGCTCAGCGTGGCGCCCGATCTAACGGTTGCCGAGAACGTGTTTCTCGGCGCGCAGCCGACCAACCGCTTCGGTGTCGTGCAATGGCGGCGGATGGCGCGCGAAGCCGGTGCGCAACTGGCGAGACTGGGCATCGACGTTAATCCGCTTGCGCGGCTTGGCGACTTGCCGATCGGCCTGCAGCAGTTGATCGAGATCGCCCGCGTGCTGTTCTCGGGCGCCCGCATTATCATCCTCGACGAGCCGACCTCCGCCCTCTCCCCACCCGAGGTTGAGCGGCTGTTCGCGACCTTGCGGCGGCTGCGCGACGAGGGCACCGCCATCGTCTTCATTTCGCATTTCATCGAAGACATTTTGCGCGTGTCCGACACGGTGACGGTTTTCCGCAACGGCAGAAAGGTCGCCGAGGCACAAGCCGCCGCGACCAGCAAGGCCAGCCTGATCGAAGCGATGATCGGCAAGGGCCGCGACGTGCTTGAGGAAACTTACACGCACGATACCGCGCTGCCGCCGCGAAACGATCGGCCGGTCGTGCTGGAGGCGGACCGGCTGTCGCTCGCCCGCAGCCTCCGGGACGTCTCGTTTAGCGTGCGCGCCGGCGAAGTGCTTGGCATCTACGGCTTCATGGGGTGCGGCCAGCTCGAGCTGGCGCGGATCCTGTTCGGCAAGCTGAAGCCCGACGATGGATCGCTCGTGGTTGCCGGCGACCAAAAGACCTTCGCCAGCACCGCCGCCGCGCGGCGCGCCGGGATCGCCTTCGTTCCCGAGAGCCGCCGCGCCATGCTGTTCCACCAGGAGCCGGTCTACAAGAACATCTCGATCAGCATCCTCGGTCGCATATCGCAGCTGTTGCTCAAGCCGGCGCGCGAGCGCTCGATCGCCAAGCGGCAGGTCGAGCAGTTGCAGATCAGGCCGGCGGCGGTCGAGCTCGACCTCGGCATGCTGTCCGGCGGCAATCAGCAGAAAGTCGCGCTCGCAAAATGGCTCTCCTATCCGCCGCGCCTGTTGGTGCTGTGCGAGCCGACGCGCGGCATGGATGTCGGCGCCAAAAGCGACGTCATCAACATCGTCAGGGATCTGCGCGCGAAGGGCCTCGCCATCATCGTGCTTTCGACCGAGCCCGAGACCGTCCTGTCACTTGCCGATCGCATCATCGTGCTCAAGCGCGGCGCGGTGGTGCGCGAATTCGCAGATGAAGCGATCAGCAAAGACCGCCTGCTGGAAGCGGCGTGAGGAGAGGAAAATGACGACCGGTGAAAGCGTGACAGCGTCGGTGGATCGGAAAATTCCGCACAAGATCGCCGTGATCTTGCGTTCCCAGATGCGCAACATCGCGCCGTTCCTGACGCTGATCTGCCTCACGGGCTTCTTCGCCGCAGCCAGCCCCTCCTTTGCGACGCTCGACAATGTCGGCAATATCCTGACGCAAGTCTCGGTCACCGGCATCATCGCCGTCGGCCTCACCTTCGTGATCCTCTGCGCCGAGATCGACCTGTCGATCGCGAGCATCGCCAACGTCACCGGCATCGCAGTCGCCTATTTCACCCAGCAGGAATCCTATGTGAACATCGCCAACATCCCGATGCCCGGCTGGGCGGCGATCCTGCTGGCGCTTTCGCTGTGCGCGCTGCTCGGCCTCGTCAACGCGTTCGGGCTCACAGTGATCGGCATCCCCTCCTTCATCATGACGCTGGCAATGATGCAGATCGCCGCCGGCATCTCGGCGCTCCTCGTGCGCGGCCAAATCGCCTACAAGGTGCCCGGCCTGGTGGCGACCCTCGGGTCGCAGTCGGTCGCGGGCGTACCCTGGATCGTGATCGTCGCGGCACTGATGCTGCTCGGCGGTCATCTGGTGCTGACCTACACGCGCTTCGGCCGCTACGTTTACATGGTCGGCGGCAATCGCGAGGCGGCGGAATATTCCGGCCTCAACGTCAATCTGATCCTCGGCAGCGTCATGGTGATCGGGGCCGTCTGCGCCGGTATCGGCGGCATGCTCGGCGTCGCGCATTTCGGTAGCGCACAGCAGAACGAGTTCGACACTTATCTGCTGGATTCGATCGCC
>Ga0209736_1000395_pt1 | contig 14146 bp, 10 predicted proteins | sample BlaSpr_A8_Ref_M3_FD_187992 | JGI IMG/M metagenome (GOLD analysis project Ga0209736, IMG submission 187992) | Forest soil microbial communities from Thunder Bay, Ontario, Canada - Black Spruce, Ontario site 2_A8_Ref_M3 (SPAdes) (version 2) | ecosystem: Environmental > Terrestrial > Soil > Boreal...
TGCCGGGTCTTTAAGATGTTTGTAGCCGCTGGTGATGAACACGATGCCAACCATCAAGCGCAGGAGCAGAAGAGCAATATCGGTGAATTGAGCCAATTGCGGGAAGATCATGCAAGTTACTCCGAGCCGCTACCTGTATTCGCGCGCGTTCCGCCAGCGAGTGCCGGTCAGATAGCCAGTGACGTCGGGAAGTTTATAACGAAATCAGAGGGCCAAGTCTTGATTAGTCGCGTTATCGGAAACTGGTCCACTACCTGGTAGCGAGGTGCCCGGCGACGGATGCACGAGGGTTCCCGGCAGAAGAGAGTTGCTGGAGAGACTCGAACGGCGGGCGAGGGTTTCCGCGCCCGAGACATACTTCCGCCGTCAGTGATGGAAGGTTACGCCTGCACAAAGTTCGTTCCGTCCAGGAGAATGTAGTGAATTTAGAGTGGCATTACGTCATCGTGCTTGCCATAGAGGAAGGAGGTGGCGGATAAAGTTGTGTGAATCGAGTTCACGAACGAGACGAAAGATTGAACACCGAGAAAAGAGATCACTTGGCGGGCGACTTGCGATAGTGGGGCGGGTTCATTAGAGTGCTGGCTGCGCGAAAGCGCGGCGAGCGGGCGGAGTGTCACTGGGGAGACTGGGCGATGCGAATTTCTGGGGCGGCGAGAGCGATTATCTGCGGGCTGGCGGTGATGGTGATGGCGGAGAGCGGGATTTTTGTGAACGCGGCGGATGCGCAGGACCGTTCGCAGGCGCGATCGATGGTGGTATCGCGTGGCGGAATTGTGGCGGCGGAGTCGCCGCTGGCGGCGCAAGCGGGAGCGCAGATACTGGAGCGCGGCGGAAATGCGGTAGACGCCGCAATTGCGACCAACGCGATGATGGGAGTGGTCGAGCCGATGATGAACGGGATCGGCGGCGATTTGTTCGCGATTGTGTATGACGCGAAGGCGAACAAATTGTATGGGCTGAACGCCAGCGGATGGGCGCCCAAGGGGTTGACCATCGAGTTTTTGCAGAAGCAAGGATTGAAGAGTATGCCGCAGCAAGGCGTGCATGCGATTACCGTGCCGGGCGCGGTGGACGGCTGGCAGAAGCTGGCGAACAAATTTGGGCGGAAAACATTGGCCGAGGATTTGGCGGCGGCGATTCGCACGGCGCGGGGAGGGTTTCCGATATCGGAATGGACGGCGGCGTATTGGGCCTCGGAAGTCGACCATTTGCGGACGGACGAGAATGCGACGAAGACATATTTGCCGCAAGACCGGGCGCCTAAACTGGGAGAAATTTTTCGCAATCCGGAGCTGGCGGAGTCGCTGGAAGCGATTGCGCAGCATGGGCGCGACGCATTTTACAAAGGCGAGATTGCCGCGAAGATTCTCGATGCCATGAAGAGGCATGGCGGAACGATGACCGCGCAGGACCTGGCCGAGTATTCGAGCGAATATGTCGAGCCGATTTCGACGGTGTACCGCGACTGGACGATTTACGAGATTCCGCCGAACGGGCAGGGAATGGCGGCGCTGGAAATGCTCAACATCATGGAGACGTTTCCGCTGGGGCAGAAAGATTGGGGATTCGGGTCGACTAAAGCGCTGCACGCGATGATCGAAGCAAAGAAGCTGGCGTACACGGACCTGGCGAAATATATCGGCGATCCGCGAAAGCAAAAGCTGCCGGTGGCCACGCTGCTCTCGAAGGAATGGGCCGCGCAGCGCGCCAAGCTGATTGATGACGCGAAAGCGAATTGTGAGCCGGTGGCCGGGCCGATGCCGTCGGGCGGAGACACGACGTATCTTTCGGTGGTGGACCGCGACGGGAACATGGTGTCGCTGATTCAAAGTAACTATTCCGGGTTCGGCTCGGGAATTGTGCCGGCGGGAGCTGGATTCGTGTTGCACAACCGAGGCGGGCTGTTCAGCCTGGACCCGGCATCGCCGAATGCGCTGGCGGGAAGGAAGCGGCCGTTGCACACCATCATTCCCGCGTTTGCCCAAAAAGGGGATGTGCGCATTGCCTTCGGAATTATGGGCGGCTGGAACCAGTCGCAGGCGCACGCGCAATTCGTGGCCAATCTGGTGGACTTCAAGATGAATATTCAGGCGGCACTGGAAGCGCCGCGGTTCACCAAGTACACCTTCAGCGGATGCGATCTGATGATCGAGAATCGCTTTTCGCAAAAAGTTCGCGACGAATTGACGGCCAAGGGGCACAAGTTCGACGTGAAGGGCGTGTATTCGAGCGTCGTCGGCGGAGGCCAGGCGGTGTTGCGCGATTTTGCCGCCGGCGTGAATTACGGAGCGAGCGATCCGCGGAAAGATGGCCAGGCCGTGCCGGAGCTTGGTTTCGACTGATCGCAAAGCCGGCCGGACTGGCCGGAAGTACAGCGAATGGCAGGCAAAAGAGTTCCCAAAGTGTGTTTCGCAGGGGCACAGGTGTGCTTCGAGGAGACGAAAAGTGTCATATCGTATCTTGCTAAGTGTCCTGTAATCAGCAAACTACAGCGGGCACGGCTGGCGACGCAATTGCACACTAGGGAGCTACCGAGAGCCGCCGCCCGCAGCGACACGGCCCGGGTGGGAGCCTCTTGATGCTGCAGGCCCGTTCCGTATGGAGCTGTGCTCGGCTATTGATGGTCTTGTCCTTCGCCTTCTGGGTTGTTCCCGCGAGTTCCGCGCAAACTACCGACGTGTCTGGCCGCTATCAGTGCGTGCAAGTGAAGCTGCGAGGGAAGGCCACGCAGTGCGAAGCCGCGCCGCTGATCCTGAAGCACGACGGGCGCTTCGAATTGCGCGGATGGGAAGGAAGCTATCTGGTCAACGGCGAATGGGTGGAACTTTCGGACTCGCTGCTGAAAACACGCGCGCGGATCGCGCCGGGGCACAAGATTGTGTTGCGATATTTCGGCAAGCAAGGGCTTGTGGAAATGATTTATGAGCGGCGCGTCGCGGAGCTGGGTAAGACCTCCCTGGGCTGAACCTCACTAGGCTGAACCTCGCTGCGCTGAACACCGCTGCGCTGCGAACTTCCTCTCAGTTCGCTGCCCGCGCGGGGCTGAGCTTTTCGAACGCGATATTTAGGATCGGGTATTCCCGCCAATCTTTGTAGTCGAAGTGCCACCACTCAAATTCATAGACCGCAAACCCTTCGGATTCCATGGCGCGGCGCAGAAGCTCGCGATGCCAGCGCTGCAGCGACGTGCCGCCCGCGTAGTTGGGAAACGAGCGCGGCGACATTTCGTCGTACGTGCCGGGCATTTCGATGGGTTTGCCGGTGTGCAGGTCGTAGAGCGTGAGGTCCACGGCGCAGCCGCGATTGTGCCGCGAACCTTGCGATGGATCGGCGACGAAAATCTTGCCTTCCGGCGGCGTGGCATCCCAGAAAATCTTCGTGACGTACCACGGGCGATAAGCGTCGTGAATCAACAGGCCATAGCCAAGCGGCTGCAGTTTTTTGTGCGCGCGGAGCAGCGCTTCCGCGGCCGGACGCTGCAGGAACGCGCGCGCTTGCGTGTACACCGGCGTACCGAGGAAATCGTTGCTGGTGGCGTAGCGAATATCGAGATGGATGGCCGCGTCGAGCGGTGCGAGTTCGACGAGATCGGGTTTGCGAAAAGTTCCCGCTTCTTGCGGCGGAGACGCCTGCAAAGCTTCGCGGCGAAGCTCGGCGACCGGGCGGAGCGGTTGAATTCGCGCCACCTGATTTGCGTCCACGCCAAAGTCTCTGCGCTTGAAGCTCCCTTCGGCTATGCGCAAGGCAAAAGTTCCCGACGAATCCTTCACCAGGCTTACATTCGGCGTTGATGCGCAGGCAGCCGTCAGTTCAGTGGCTGACTTCTGCGTAAGGCTGCACTGACCGAGCCACTCCCCAATCAGAATCAATTTGCCGTCTTTTTCGGCCACCGTACTTAGCAGCGGCCCATCCGGGCCGTAGTCGCCAATCCATTCCTTTTGCTGCGCAGAGACATCCGGCGGTTGAGGGCCGGGCAGCAGGGAATCGCTCTGCGCATGGGAGCCGCGCCCCGCAAGCAACACGAGGAGAGCGAATCGAAGCAATCTCGAAGGACGGATAGAACAGTGCCTAACGCGCACGCCAGGTTTCCTTTTCAATCGTGCAGCGCTCGATGAGATCGTGGCGCACGTGGTAGCCGAGCCCCGGCGTCGTCGGAATCGGAATGGTGCCTTGCGGAGTGACTTCCACATGCGGATCGATCAGATCTTCGTCCCAATAGCGCCTGCTGGCGGAGACATCGCCCGGAAGCGTGTAACCCGGAAGGGAAGAGACCGCGATATTGTGCGCGCGGCCGATGCCGCTTTCGAGCATGCCGCCGCACCAGCCGGGAATGTTCCGCGAAAGGCAGTGCGCCTGAACCTCTCTGGCGCTCGAGTAGCCGCCGACGCGCCCGAGTTTGATGTTGATGACTTTTGCCGCGCCGAGATCGATGGCGTTTTGCGCGTCGCGCGCGTGGCGAATGGGTTCGTCGAGGCAGATGGGAGTTTTCAGGTGGTTCTGTAGTCTGGCGTGCGCAGGGATTTCGTCCCACCACAACGGTTGTTCCATCATCAGCAGGTTGAAGTCGTCGAAGCGTTTCAGATGCTCGACATCGTCCAGGGTGTAGGCGGAGTTGGCGTCAATGGAAAGAAGGATGTTGGGGTACTCGCGGCGGACAGCGTGGACATATTCAAGATCCTTGCCTGGCTTGATTTTGAGTTTGATACGCTGGTAGCCCGCGCGAACTTCCACGGCAACCTTTTCCAGAAGCACTTCCGGCGAGGCTTGCAGGCCGATGGAGACGCCACAGGCGATTTCCTTGCGAGTACCGCCCAGAAGAGTGGCCAGCGGCACGCCCTTTTGCTGAGACTCGACATCCCACAAAGCGTTCTCAATGCTGGCGCGAGCCATTTCGTGCCCGCGAATCGCGGCGAAGAGCTGCGGCACGTCCGCAGCCGAGGGGATTTGTTTGCCGAGAACCAGCGGAACGAGAAAGTCTCGAATTACGACGGATGCGGTGGCCACCGTTTCCGAAGTGAAGACCGGGTCCGATGTGGCGGTAACTTCGCTCCAGCCGGAGACGCCGTCGGCTGTCAACTCGACCAGAGCGACGATGCGTTCGTGCGTGGTGCCAAAGCTGGCTTCAAAGGGAGTGCGCAGCCGCATGCGTAGCTTGCGCAACGTGATGGCCTCAATCCGCATGATCCTCCGACAGGGCAAAAGTGAAATGCATGTTGCGGACTGATGCAACGGGCTGCAACCCCTAAAATATGGCTTTACGAGACACTTGTCAAGTCAACAAGAAGATTGCCAGCGAATTGTTGCGTCATGGGAAACGTTTGTTGCACGCGGCACGCAGCGAGGCGGGGTCCTGGGACGGTTGCAAAGGCGCAGCGGAACGCCTGATAAGGCGGCCCTGGTGCTTCGCCGGCAACCGATAGTGCCTCATTTTTTGGACGCGGCGATCTTTGCCTCGAGACCGGGTGCGACTACCGGATGCAGAAACGGCATCATGGCGCGCAGCTTCGGACCGAGTTGCTCGATGGCATGGTGCTGCTCGCGGTCGCGCGAGGCCAGAAAGTGTTTGCAGCCGGTTTCGTTTTCCTCGATCCATTTCTCGGCAAAGCTGCCGTCGCGAATTTCCGCGAGCAGTTTCTTCATTTCGTCGCGCGTCTGCTGCGTGACGATGCGCGGGCCCGCCGTGTAGTCGCCATGCTCGGCCGTATCGCTGATCGAGTAGCGCATGTAGCTGAGTCCGCCGCGATAGATCAGATCCACGATGAGCTTAAGCTCGTGCAAGCACTCGAAGTAAGCGACTTCCGGCTGATAACCGGCGTTCACCAGCGTCTCGAAGCCCGCTTTGATCAACTCGCTGACTCCGCCGCACAGCACTGCCTGCTCGCCGAACAAATCCGTCTCCGTTTCCTCCGTGAACGTCGTTTCCAGCACGCCCGCGCGTGCGCAACCCAGCGCGCGGCCATAGGAAAGCGCCAATGCTTTGGCGTGCCCGGAAGCGTCCTGATGCACGGCAATCAGCGCCGGAGTGCCGCCGCCTTCGATGAACACTTCGCGCACGCGGTGCCCCGGAGCTTTCGGCGCGATCATCGAGACATCCACCGAAGCGGGCGGCGCGATCGTGCCGAAGCGAATGTTGAATCCGTGCGCGAACATCAGCGTCTTGCCCGCAACGAGATGCGGCGCGATGTCGTCGCGATAAAGCTTGGGCTGTTTCGTGTCCGGCGTCAGAATCATGATGACGTCGGCCCAGCGCGCAGCTTCCGCAGGCGACCCGACGGTGAGCCCTTCCTTTTCCGCCTTCGCGCGCGAAACGCTTCCTTGCGCGAGACCGACGCACACATTCACGCCGCTGTCCCGAAGATTCAGCGCGTGCGCGTGTCCCTGCGAGCCGTAGCCGATGATGGCTACCTTCTTGCCCTGAATCAGCGCGATGTCCGCATCGTCGTCGTAATAAAGTTTCGCCATTTGTTTCCTTTCGAGAGTTATCAAGTGAACGGCGGAGATTGCCGCTTGCCGGTGCTACTTCTACTTCGTCAAAATCGCCTTCTCAGCAATTCCGTTCGCTTCAGCGGCAACCGGCGGACGCAGCAGATCACTTCCTCGCGTCATCGAAATGCGCCCGCTCCGCGCCATTTCCAATACGCCGAAAGGGCGCAACACTTCCAGCAGTCCATCGATCTTGTCCACCGCGCCGGACACCTCGATGATCAGCGATTCCGGCGCAACATCCACAACGCGCGCCCGAAATACTTTGACCAGTTCCATCAAGTGCGGTCGATTGCTCTGGTCCGCCTGCACCTTGATGAGCGCAAGATCGCGCTCCAGCAGCGAGCGATCGGTCACATTTTCCGCCAGCAACACATCCACAAGTTTTTCCAGGCTGGCCTCCAGACGATGGCCGCCTTTTTCGTCCGTGTGCGCTACGATGGTCATCCGCGCGATTTCTTCATTGTCGGTCGGCCCGACCGTAAGCGAATCAATGTTAATCGCCAGCCGCCGCGCCAGAGACGACACGCGATTCAGCACGCCAGGCTTGTTTTCCACGTACGCGACAAGTGTTTGCATAAGTTCCTCAGAATTCCTCTAAGCCTTCTACGGTTCCACCGCGGTTTCCACCAGCGGACTATTCGGCCGCCGAATCATTTCGTTCAGCGAAGCTCCTGCCGGCACCATCGGGTACACCGAATCTTCCTGCTCCACCCGGAAATCGATCAGCACGGTTTCCGCGGATTCCCGCGCCGCGCGAATCGCCGGCACCACATCCCCGCGAGCGGTCACGCGCTCCCCGCGAATCCCGAAAGCATTCGCCAGCGCCGCAAAATCCGGCGCCACCAGCGGCGTAGCCACATATCGCTTGTCATAGAAGAATTCCTGCCACTGCCGAACCATGCCCAGAAAGCCGTTGTTGATTATCGCGATGTTGATTTTGATTTTCTCCTGCACGATGGTGGCAAGTTCGCACATGGTCATCTGAAAGCCGCCGTCGCCCACCACCACCCAGACATCCGCCTCCGGTTTGGCGAACTTTGCGCCAATCGCCGCCGGAAGCGCGAAGCCCATGGTGCCCAGCCCGCCGGAAGTGATCAGCGTGCGCGGCTGATCGTGATGGTAATACTGCGCTTCCCACATCTGATGCTGCCCCACGTCCGTGACCACCACAGCTTCGCCGCGCGTTTCTTTCCATAGATCGTTGATCACGTGCGCTGCGTACAGATGTCCGCTGTCCGGCAAGCTCTGAATGTCGCGCACCGCGGAATCGCCTTTCAATCCGGCAATGTGCTGCAGCCACGGCGCATGATCGCGCGTCTGCACGTGCGGAAGCAGCTTGTCGAGCGTTTCTCCCGCGTCGCCAATCAGCGCAGCATCGACGGGTACGTTCTTGTTGATTTCCGCGCGGTCGATCTCGAGATGAATTTTGCGCGCGCTTTTGGCGTAGGTGCGCAGATCGCCGGTCACGCGATCATCGAAACGCATTCCTACCGCAACGAGCAAATCAGCTTCCTGAATGGCGTTGTTCACCCACGCTTCGCCGTGCATTCCCATCATCCCCAGGTTCAGCGCATCCTTGGCAGGGAAGCAGCCGATGCCGAGAAGCGTCATGGCCACTGGAATCTGCGCCGTGTGCACGAATTGCGCGAACGTGCGCATCGCACCGGAAAGCATGATGCCGCGCCCCGCCAGAATCAGCGGGCGCTTCGCCGAATTCAGCAATTCCACCGCGCGGTCAAACTCCGCCTGATCGTGATTGTCGCGCACGCGTTTCAGCGGCAGTTTGGGAACGGCCTTCTCCCAATCAAATTCCGCCGAAGCTTGTTGCGCATCCTTGGTAACGTCCACCAGCACCGGCCCCGGCCGCCCGGAACTCGCGATCAGAAAAGCTTCGCGAAGCGTCCGCGCGATATCTTCCGCGCGCGTCACCACCACGTTGTGCTTGGTGATCGGCATGGTGATCCCGGTGATGTCCACTTCCTGAAACGCATCCGAACCCAGCAGCTTGCTGCTCACGTTTCCGGTGATGCATACCACCGGAGAAGAATCGAGCATCGCCGTAGCAATTCCCGTGACCATGTTCGTCGCGCCCGGGCCGGAAGTAGCCATCGCCACGCCCACCCCGCCGCTGGCTCGCGCATAGCCATCTGCCATGTGCGTAGCGCCTTGTTCGTGCCGCACCAGAACGTGGTGCAGCTGTGATCTTCCCAGCGCGTCGTAAACCGGAAGAATCGCGCCGCCCGGATAGCCGAAAATGTGCCGCACGCCCAGCCGCGTCAGCGATTCGCAAAGCATTTCCGCACCTGTCAGCTTCATAAAGTCCTCGCGCCGGAAGTGACTCCGGCAGAAAAAGAAGTAGGCACCAGCGTCACCGCGCCAAGCGATGGAGAAGAGACCAGCAGCGCGTATTTCGCCATCACCCCGCTTGTGTACCGCGGAGCCGGAGCCTTCCATGTCGCCATACGCTTCTGCATCTCTGCTTCCGTAATTTCCACATTCAGCTTCCGTCCCGGAATGTCGAACACGATCGAGTCGCCATCCGCCACCGCGGCGATCGGTCCGCCGCGCGCCGCCTCGGGCGCAACGTGTCCGGCCATCAATCCGTGCGTCGCGCCGGAAAACCGCCCATCCGTCAGTAGCGCCACGGAATCGCCCAGCCCTGCGCCAACCAGTGCAGCCGTAACCGCCAGCATTTCGCGCATCCCCGGTCCGCCCTTCGGCCCTTCGTAGCGAATCACCATGACATCGCCCGCCTTGATAGCGCCGCTCTCAACCGCGGCAAACGCTGCTTCTTCGTTGTCGAACACCCGCGCCAGGCCGCGAAAATTCAGCAAATTGTGCCCCGCCACTTTCACCACGCAACCTTCCGGAGCGAGATTGCCCTTCAGAATCACCAACCCGCCCGTGGGCTTGAGTGGGGAGCTTAGCGGTCGAACGACTTCCTGCTTCGGCGCTTCTTTCGCTCCCGCCGCTTCTTCGCCGAGCGTCCGCCCGGTAACCGTGATGCACTCTCCGCGCAGCAATCCAGCTTCAAGCAAGCGCTTCGCGACCAGCGCAGTACCGCCTGCGGCGTAAAGGTCGGTGGCCACAAATCGTCCTCCCGGTTTCAAATCCGCCAGAATCGGGGTGCGGCTGCTGATGCGATCGAAATCGTCGATGGACAGCGAAAGCTTCGCTTCGTTCGCGATCGCCAGCAGATGCAGCACCGCGTTGGTCGATCCCCCGGTCGCCGCAACTCCCGCAATTGCATTTTCAATCGCCGCTTTGGTGATAATTTTCGAGGGCGTCTCGTCGCGCCGCAGCAAATCCAGCACCATTTCGCCGGCTCGCTTACCTGCGTCCGCTTTTCCGGCGTTGGTTGCCGGAACGCTCGAAAGCCCCATCGGCGCCACACCCAGAAACTCGCTCACCAACGCCATAGTGTTCGCCGTGAACTGCCCGCCGCAAGCTCCCGCGCCAGGACACGCCGCCGTTTCCAGCGATTTCAGCCGCGCATCGCTCATAGTTCCGCTTGCATGCATGCCCACCGCTTCGAAAACATCTTGAATGGTCACCGCGTGGCCCTCGAACTGGCCCGCTGCAATCGATCCGCCGTAAAGAATCAATCCGGGAATATTCAGCCGTGCCAGCGCCATAATGCCGCCCGGAATCGTTTTGTCGCAGCCCACCAGAATCACAATCGCATCGAACAAATTCCCCCGCGCCACCAGTTCGATCGAGTCCGCGATCACTTCCCGGCTCACCAGAGAAGTCCGCATCCCTTCCGTGCCCATGGTGATCCCATCCGAAATCGACACGGTGTTGAATTCCAGCGGAGTGCCGCCCGCGGCGCGGATTCCTTCCTTGACGTGCACGGCCAGTTCGCGCAGGTGATAGTTGCACGGGCCAATTTCGATCCACGTGTTGGCCACGCCGATCAGCGGCTTCGAGAAATCCGCATCGCGCATGCCCGAAGCGCGAAGCATCGCTCGCGCGGGCGCGCGGTGTGCACCGTCAGTTAGTGTGCTGCTTCGCGGCTTGAGCAAAGGCTGCGTCACTGTAAAATCCCTCCGATCGATCTGAATCCGAATCCGCGAATACCAATCCTTGAATACAAACCTTCGGATGCCCGGGGCCCAAAAAAACTTGAGGCCATCACCCGCTCTGGATGATGGCCCCTGAATCTCACTTTGCTGCTTTGGCTAGGCCGCCATCATCCGCCGGTAGTCCTCCGTACGAGGACGGGGGTAATAATTCGTACGACTACACGAACTGCCCCGACGGAAGAAAGGGCCAGAGCCGAGTGACGTGCGGTCGAGATGGCGATGCGTGACATGGTGATCGCCAACAAGATAGCAGAATGCGCGGAGAGGGTCAATGAGTCAAATTAATACTCTTGAGGCAGACGATAAATCAGACTTATTGTGCTTTCTGCGACAGTCCGGGAATGAAAACCCGCATACATTGCCTGTTGGATAGCAGTACAAGTTTGTCTCGAACTTGTCAGGGTCAAACCATCCTAAGTGTACTTTTAAGCGCAATACGCATCTAAACGAATTGTTACCGCGCGGCCGTTGCTCAGGGGCGCTCGCCGCGAGCATTGGGGGACGTGAATGAGCGGGAGTTGGGACGCATGTATTGTCGGTGGAGGACCCGCAGGAATCGCGGCGGCCATGGCACTGCAGCAGCGCGGCCTGCGCGCCGTGGTAGCGGACGGGATGCGCCCGCCGATTGACAAAGCGTGCGGCGAAGGGCTGATGCCCGCTAGCGTCTCCGCGCTGGAGGCCCTGGGCGTGCACATTCCTCCCGAGCGAGCGCGAAGATTCGTTGGTGTTGGTTTCAATGAAAACGGAAGGCGCGGCGAAGGCGATTTCTCCAATGGCTATGGCCTGGCCATTCGCCGAACCGTTTTGCACGCCGAGATGGTGGAACGCGCGGAGCAATGCGGGGTGGCCTTTCGCTGGGGCGCACCCGTCACCGAGCTGCGGCTCGACGGCATTACCGCCGGCACCGAGCACCTTCGCGCGCGCTGGATCGTCGGCGCCGACGGATCCCGCTCTCTCGTCCGGGGCTGGGCTCATCTGGAACACAGCTCCCGCTACCACCCGCGCTACGCCTTCCGCAGGCACTATCGCATCGCCCCGTGGTCCGCTCGCATGGAAGTGTATTGGGGCCCTCTGGGCCAGGCGTACGTGACTCCTCTCGGTCCGGAGGAAGTCTGCGTAGCGGTACTCTCGCGCCATCCGCGGCTGCGCTTGGACGCGGCGCTGCTCGCATTTCCCGAGTTGCGCGCCAAGATTGCTGATGCGCTCCCTATCAGCGTCGAGCGGGGAGCGGTGACCTCCATGCATTCGCTACGCAGAGTGTGGCGCGACAATGTGGCGCTGGTTGGCGATGCCTCCGGCGGTGTGGATGCTATTACCGGCGAAGGTCTCGGTCTCAGCTTCCGCCAAGCGGATGCCTTGGCCACGGCCATCCACCACGGAGATCTCCGCATCTATCAGCAGCAGCACCGGCGGCTCGCAAAGGTTCCGAGTCTCACCTCCAGGTTGCTCCTATTGATGGACAGCCACCCATCGTTAAGGCGGCGAGCCCTGCGCGCGCTCACAGACAGGAACTTGTTCCATCGCTTGCTGGCCGTGTACACGGGACCAGCGTCGGCGCGAGATCTGTTGGGCGCGGGTATGCGGCTGGGACTAAAATTATTGGAGAGCGGCGCGTGAAACAGGGTGCCCCTGGCCACAGCTGCTATTCTTCCTGTTCCTGCGTGACGATGTGCACGTCCACCGCAGGGGATTCCCGAAGGAAGCGATGGACCGCCGATAGGTAAAGATATTTGCGCCAGTCCCGCACCGGCGCCCGGCCGAAAATCACCTGCGTGATGTGCTTGGCGCGCACAAATTCCGCCACCGTATCCGCCACGCTTTTGCCCTTCAGCCGCACCACCTGCGCGCCCAGGCTCTCCGCAAACTTCAGATTGGCCGCCAGCGCATTCTGATTCGATTCTTGCGGGCCGAATTCGCGATCCACGTGCACGACGTAGAGCTCGGAATCCATGCGCCGGGCCATGCGCGCCGCGCGCGCCACCAGGTATTGCCCCGCGGGATTCGCGGATATGCATACGGCCATGCGCTCGCGCACGCCCCAATTCTTGCGAATGTCCTGCGCCTCCATGTAGGACTCGAGGCTGCGGTCCACCTGCTCGGCCACTTGGCGCAAAGCCAGTTCGCGAAGCGCGATCAGATTGCCGCGGCGAAAGAAATTCTGCAGCGAGCGCTCCACTTTATCGCTGCTGTAGACGTCGCCGCGTTTCATGCGGTTCTGCAGCGCTTCCGGCGTGAGGTCCACCATTACCGTTTCCGCGGAAGTGAGCGGCACCCAGTCCGGCACCGTCTCGCGGACGGAGATCCCGGTAATCGAGCGCACCACCGGGGCGATGCTTTCGATGTGCTGAATGTTCAGCGTGGACACCACATCGATTTTCGCGGCCAGAAGATCTTGCACGTCTTCATAGCGCTTACGGTGCTTGCTGCCCGGGATGTTGGTGTGCGCCAGCTCGTCCACCAGCACTACAGCCGGGTTGCGCGCCAGGATGGCGTCCAAATCCATTTCCTCGAAAACCGTTCCCTTGTACTCGATTTTCTTGCGCGGAATGATTTCAAGCTGGCCGATCATTTCGTCGAGACCCTTGCGCCCGTGCGTCTCGACCACCCCGACCACCACGTCTTCGCCGCGGCTCCGCCGGCGCACCGCTTCGCTCAGCATGCTGTAGGTTTTGCCGACGCCCGGAGCGTAGCCCAGGAAAAGTTTGAAAATGCCCCGCGCCTTCTGCGGAGGGCACGCGACTTTCAGCCAATCCTCAGGCTTTTTTGGCAATGCCGTCTCTGCTCCTCGGGCTAATGCCCGGTTGCGCTGGCCCCGTTGCGGTAGAATGTACCGATGCAAAGAGTGCTGGGCGGCCGGGCATTCGGACTCGCAGTGGCGCTGGCCCTCATTGCCGCCATCACTTTCTTCTACAAGCACGTTCTTGCCGCCAACCAGACCACCGTCGCGCTTTCGTTTCTGCTCGCAATTCTAGCAGTTTCCGCGGTGTGGGGAATGATCGTCTCGGTATTCATGTCGGTCATCGCCGTGCTGGCATTCAACTACTTTTTTCTACCGCCCGTTGGCACCTTCACCATCGCGGATCCCCAGAATTGGGTGGCGCTTGGCGCGTTTTTGTTTACCTCCATCATGGGCAGCCAGCTTTCGGCGCGTATTCGCAAGGAAGCGGACGAAGCGATTAGCCGGCGCCACGAAATCGAGCGGCTTTACAAATTCAGCCAGAAGCTGCTAGGCGAAGGCAACGTCATCCAGCTCATGAACGCCGTGCCCAACTACATTGTCGACAGCTTCGAGACCGGAGCGGCGGAGCTTTTTCTGCCGCAGAAAGACAAATTTTACCGCTCCGGCTTCGGCGCCGCGCTGCTGGATGAAACGCAGATGAAGACGGCGTTTCTCCGCGACGAACTTACGGTGGACCAGGAGAAGGGCGTGTACTTTGTGCCCGTGCGTCTCGGAGTCCGCGCCATCGGCAGCCTCGGAATTTCGGGCGCGCGGTTGTCGCGGCAGACTCTCGAAGCGGTGGGCAGCCTGGTGGCCATCGCCATCGAACGCGCGCGCGCCGTCGAGCAGTTGG
>Ga0209736_1000396_pt1 | contig 14142 bp, 11 predicted proteins | sample BlaSpr_A8_Ref_M3_FD_187992 | JGI IMG/M metagenome (GOLD analysis project Ga0209736, IMG submission 187992) | Forest soil microbial communities from Thunder Bay, Ontario, Canada - Black Spruce, Ontario site 2_A8_Ref_M3 (SPAdes) (version 2) | ecosystem: Environmental > Terrestrial > Soil > Boreal...
AGAGCGAAGAGCCCCTTGGGCTTCCCGGCACTTTCGCGTCCTAACCGGCGTTCGAACGCGATAGGATAGTGACAACACTGTCACGATGATGGCCACCACAGAAATCGCACCGGTTCTCGCTGATTCTCCGGAATCGCGCCGCTACAACCGCATCAAGCGGTGGCTGGGCATCGGCGATTTCGTGATCGGCCTCGGGCTGCTCGTTGTGCTCCTGGCCACCGGCTGGACCGGAACGCTCCGCGACCTCGCCGAGCGCGGCGCGTCTCAGAATTATCCTTTCGCCGTTTTCCTTTACGTCCTGATGCTGATGCTGATCAGCAAAGTGCTTGGACTTCCGCTCGAGTACTATGGTTTCCGGCTCGATCATCGCTATAACCTTTCCAACCAGAGACTCCGCTCGTGGCTTTGGGACGAATGCAAGAGCCTGCTGCTCGGCCTGGTCATGGCCACAATTGTGGTGGAACTGCTCTACATTCTCATACGCCAGGCTCCGCAGTACTGGTGGGTGATCGCGTGGGCCGTTTTTCTGGGACTCATGGTACTGCTCGCGCAACTGGCGCCGGTTGTGCTTTTTCCGATTTTTTACAAATTCGAACCGCTCGAAAATGAGGAACTCAAACGCCGCTTGATCGTTCTGAGCGAACGCGCTGGCACGCGAGTGCGCGGAGTCTATAAGTGGCATCTTTCCGAGAAAAGCAAGAAGGCCAACGCCGCGCTGACCGGACTCGGCGCGACCCGGCGCATCATTCTCGCCGACACCTTGCTGGACAACTATTCTGACGACGAAATCGAAGCCGTGCTCGCGCACGAACTCGGGCATCACGTGCACCGGCACATTCTGAAGAGTATTTTCGTGCAGGCGGGAATCACACTGTTCGGCTTCTGGCTGGCCAACAATGTTCTCAGCTACGCCGTGGAACGCCGCAACATGTTCGAGACCATGTCCGATTTCGCCAACCTGCCGCTGCTGATTCTGGTCTCAACCGTGCTCTCGTTCTTGCTGATGCCGGCGCTCAACGCCTATTCGCGTTTCAACGAGCGGCAGGCGGACCGTTATTGCTTCCAGTCGGTGGCCAGCGTCGAGCCCTTCATTTCGGCGATGAATAAGTTGGCTGAGCAAAATCTCGCCGAAAAAACGCCGTCGCGTTGGGTCGAGTGGTTTCTCCATTCGCATCCTGCAATCGTAAAGCGAGTCGCCGCCGCCGAAGCCTGGGCAAAGTCACACTGAACGTGTGGCGCGGACCACTCCCTTCCACTTCGCTCAGGGCAAGGCTCTGTCCGCGTGCTGACCTCTCATCCGCCGTTAGCGTTGTCCGATCCCGCTTGCAGAATCTCTTCGACGCGCCGCACATCTTCTTCCGTATCCACGCCCACGGTGTCGAACGGCGTTTCAGCGACGTAGATCGGAACTCCGTTCTCGAGAAAACGCAACTGCTCCAGTCGCTCGCTGCGCTCCAGCGACGACTCCGGCCAGCGCACGAACTTGTCCAGCGCGTCCTTGCGATAGCTGTAGAACCCAAGATGTTTGTAGTATTGCGGACGCACTCCGTCGCGGTCATGCGGGATGGTTGCCCTCGAAAAATACAAGGCGCGCCCGACTGCGTCCGTCACCACCTTCACCGCGCTCGGATTGTTGACGTCAACCACCGCCGCAGGCGTCTTCAGCGTCCCGACCTCGACCTCCGGACCCTGCATCACCGCGATCATGCTCTCGATATGCTCTGGCCGAGTCAGCGGCTCATCGCCCTGAATATTCAAATAAACATCCGCCGGAATCGCGGTCGAGATCTCATGAACCCGCTCGGTGCCCGACCGATGCGCCGCCGAAGTCATGCGTGCGACAAAGCCCTGCTGCTCACAGAATCGCATGATTTCATCCGAATCGGTGGCGACGACGACCTGGTCCAGCGCCGAACATCGCCGCACGCCCTGATACACCCAAGCGAGCAACGGGACGCCGGCGATCTCGCGCAGCATCTTGCGGGGCAGGCGCGTCGAAGCCAGCCGCGCCGGAATCACAGCGACGACTTTCATGCGCCCAGTTTCGCATGGCGCTTGCCGGTTTGACAGTGCGTTCGTTGGACCCTCCATTCCATGCACTTTTAGAATGCAGGAGGGACGCGTCTGCGGGATTCGGTGCCTATTTCCGGGCTGTCCCTGTTTTCCTTCCGCGATTGTGGGGATCCGAAAGAATCAACGAGGCGTTTATATATACCAACAACCCCGGCCCCGTTGTCAATTAGTTATAATCGGGATGTTACGACAACAATCGGCGATGCATTGCCGAGAGCGGCCCGAGCCTCCGAACCAGGTGCCCTTCTTGCTTAGAAATTCCACCCCCTCCCGACCACTGTGGATCGCAGATTATTTCGCAACCCAACCAAGATTGCCCGTCCCCGACTCCTTAACATACAGTGTCGAGTTGGCCCCACCGTCTAGACGCAGGTAGAGACCTCCAGCCACGGAAGTGACCACACCGTCCGGATCTCCGTGGCCAGCAGAGATGAGCGGTCCAGCATTACCGCCCAAATTGATTGAGCCTAGAGCGTTGCGATCTAACGGATCATCTTCATGGATCGCCCAAGAGTTAGGGTTACGCCCACCCGGGTTGCCCTGATTCTGAGACGCAATTCGAATACCGTTGCGAGAAGTGATGCTCCCGGTCCCGCCTCCCAGCCGCGGACCTTCAATGTTCAAACCCCAACTGGTCGCGATGATGCCGGACTGCGGACCGTAGAATCCGGTCGTGCCAATATTGAGACCGACGGCCCGTGTCACGTTGTAAGTCGCCACGTTCGCCCCGTCGCCTAGTAGGGTCTCCGTGTAAACGCCAATGATGGACCCTATGGTCTGCGTCTGACCTGGATTGACTACCGAGAGGTTAAATACTTCAATACTCGCCGCGTTCCCAATCGTGGTTGGGCTGAGCAATTCCGTGTAGACATTGAGACCAGTGAGGTACGCCCCGGACTGATCCTGCGTATTGGAGGGGTCGTTCGAAATCCCAATCGTCATTCCGCTAAAGCCGAAATAACTGGCAACCGTGCCCGAGGGCATGTAGTTGCGCGAGATGACAAACCCGTCTTCCGCGTTAGTCGCATTGGAGGCAGTTGTGGAGTTGTCCACGAACGCCATCGTCGCCATGGTTCCGACAGTGTTGGTTTCAATTTTGGCAGGGGCACTCGTTGCTAACTGAATACGAGGTACACTGGCCGGAGCCGGAGGAATTCCCGCCTCCGGTGGCCCGATCTTTACCACTCCTGCTGGGGTGAGCTCGAAATTTACGCTACCACCAAAGTTACCGCTACCCGCGTTGTACTGAACTGAAGCAGCCGGGCCACCGGGCGCTCCGCTCACCGCCGCTCCACTCAAAGCTGCTGCCCCACAGCCTCCGCCCGTTAGAGCAGGGCCCAGCGAACCCGGCGCCCTGATTAAAGAAACACTGCCTGCGAGTGCACCTTTCAGCAATCCTCTCCTGCTTGTTCCCGACATGTATGTCCTCCTTTCAACTCAGCGCCCCTATCCAGCCCGTTAGCCAAAAACGACGCCGAAAGGCTCCTCGTCGCTAGGGTTCGCGTCGCTGGACAGGCAAGAATTGGGATACAGCAAGGTCGCGGCATGTGCGACGAATGATTTCGTGCACGGAGTCTGTGTCAATGAATTCGAAGCCGTAGCGAAAAGCGTTTCTTTGGCGAGCCGCCGCAAGAATCATCACAGGTCCGGACGGAAGCGTGAAGGTCAACTCCAGAATCTCGTCCAAGGGCGCTTCAAGAGTCAGCATCGCTGCGATCCCGGATTCGCTGATGTCAACGGTATGGCCCTTTAGCCGCCCGCACGTCCGAGAATTAATCGAGATATCGACCTCAAGTTTGAACCGGGGATGGCCTCGGGCCTCGACCGTGTACGCTTTCATCGTGTCGAGGTTCTCCTACACTTGCCGAGGCGAGTGCAAATGGGTATGGCATTTTCCAAGCCAACTTCGTGCAATGCGCAAGTCTTTGACTCTACGAGGGTGAGGAGTTCCGCCAGGGTAATCGAGCACACGCGAACCCACAACATTTCGGCACCAGTGCCGGTCTTTCGGCAGTGAGTGCCGAAGGCGGGGCGTGACGCTTCCTTATTCGGTAACGCCGTCGAATCTAAGCAGCAAAGGGACTCTCGCCCTACGCTTTGTCGGTGGCAGGCCATGCTTGCCACAGCCAGCATCCTAGAATAAGCCCGTCCTGCGCCAACTCACTTGTTGCAGGAGACGATTACACTAAGTGTCGTATTAGGGGCTAGCGGCCCGTGAAAGCTCATGAAAATGGCAAGATATGAACGGCTCGGAGCGAGGAGATCGAATTCTCAATGGAGAAGCCGAAGCCCTTTTCACTGTCCATAAGGGTGCTCCTTTTCGTAGGTGATGATGCCAACACTCACAACCTACTCCAAGAGGGGCGCCCTTTTATAATGCGATTTCAACAATTATCTATTGCCCACCGCTCTGCGGGACCGAAAGGCGAAACGACCGCAGGATACTTTTCACTTCTTCGCTTGCACCGAAACGATCTCCGTCGCAGTACATGAACACTAGGACGAATGTCTGTCCCTGACCGGTTCTCGTATAGAAGTCAATGCGTGCTGTGCCGCCATAGTCGTGGTAAAAAACTTCGTACTTAATGGTGGTTCGTTGCCAGGACCCGTCTTTCACCGTAGGGAGGAGCGAGGCGTTCGGATGGGTCCTCTGTGCAGCGCCGAAACCCTGTGCCGAGACCGACTGATGGACTTGTTCCTCGCTGAGCGGGGTCAAATAAACACGCAACTGAACGTCACCAAACGATGATCCGTCCTTGCCCCAACCTTCGCCACCAACATGGGCGACGCAGTCTTGAAATCTCATCGCGGAGTTCACGACTTTGGCGTACTCGGTGTCCCACTCACCCGCTCCGATTTCAACCAACGCTAGTTCTTTCTCACTGAGGTGCAGATTGTTGTGGAACTTCCCATACCAGGCAATCCAATCGGTAGGTATGTCGAAACTCGCCTCGGACGGGTGAAGGATGACGGTCCGTCCTGAGCGGCTGGCCCGATCAGCAGGCGGCGGGCTTGGGTGTCCTCGCCCCACGACAATTAGGACGGTTAATGCTGCCGTCAACAGTGACCTTCGCGCTCGCATGGGTCCGCCAACGCCCACTATAGCAACTGGCGAGCCGGGAGTTACCGGAATTTCCATCCCTTGCGGAAAACAATTTCACAGTGGGGCGCGCCATTGTGCATACACTTGGTCTGCGTAATTTCGATGGTCTCGTTGAAGTGCTTTGCCACACCTCTGGCGATCCCGATTGCAAACGCGCATAGTTTGCGGGGAGAACCGTAAATCAGCACCACTTCACCTTCGCTCCGGCGAATGCTGCGCAGTACAGGAGGTTTTGCGCCTGGGGTTTGCACCCGGACTACGTCGTGGATGGTTTCCTCGGTCTTTTCGATCACATCGAGAGTCTCCCACTCCTCTGGAATCAAGTGCCCGTACATGTTCATCAATGGCAGAGCGATGAATACGCCGAAATCTTCGAGTACAACTGGAGCGGGTTGGCCGGACATCATAGCCGCGGCCGAGACCAAAGCCTCCATTTCGGCATCCGGGTATTCACTCACGGACAAATAAGCCCTATTTTCGAGCTTCGCATGCTTGAGTAAAGTGTTCCACGCGTGTCTACCGTGTTTTGTCTCAACATATTTCCGCAGTTGAGAAAAGACTATTCCGTGCATCTGTATCCAGAATCCCCTTCTTGATTTCGGAAAACGCCGGTGAGGTATACCGATTTCGCCTGTTCGCGATGTTGTGACGCAGAAGCCGTAGTCGGTTCCTCAAAGCGAGTCCCAGAATGATTGCGTGGGCTCCCATTAAGAGAACCGTACAAACTCTGTGCGCTGTCACCGAAAATGATACCGCAACTGCCTTGGATTCGTGACGAACTGGGACTGGCCGATTTGTTGGCGAAACCAGCGAAATTCGTCGTGTTCTTCGTGAAGGACAAGGGCGCTCCGGTGCTGGTGCCCGCTAACTAAGACCAGAAACGGCGAGTGGTTCTGCTCGCACAAACTTGAATCACCGGACAAGTCATCACAGTGGACGGCGGGCTCAGCACTACCTGACTGGCAAATGAAAGCCTTGGGCAGGCCCGATCCTTAAGAGAGCGTATGGAATAACCCCCGATAGACGAAGTTGCTTAGTGGCTGAGCCCAAACAAGAACAGCAGGTCCGCTACTTCCACCTCTCCTCCCCTTCACTGATGGTGATATAACGGTCAATCGGCAAATCGTTGAAGCGCTGGACTAGCGTGCTTGGTTTGGGCCATTTCACCTCAAGCCAGTCAATCTTGTTTCTCTCGCCGATGCCTAGAACCATTCGCGGATCGTGGGAGGAGAGATAGCTGCCTCCGCCAATCTTCATAGTGTTCCGCTTCAGATCTCCAGCCTGCCATGTAATTCGCACGCCAACGGAGTCGCGATTGCACGTTTTTCCTGCCAAACTCATGCCCAGCCAGTGATTCCTGCTGCCAACGTTGTTTTTCAGGAGTAGCGGCGCCCCATTATTGGTGGAAATGAGCGCATCCACGCCGCCGTCATTGTCGAAATCCCCAAGCGCCAGGCCGCGACCGGAGAGCGACCGGGAAAATAGCGGACCGCTCTCGCGACTGACATTCGTCAAACCCTTTCCCGTGTTATGGAATAAAAGCAGCGGCTCACGGTAGGTCACGCTGTCGTAGATCTTCTCGATCAGGTCATCGGGATGACCATTGGCGATTAAGAGATCCAGGTTCCCATCATTATCGTAGTCCAAAAATTTTAGTCCCCATCCGCTCATGAGCTTGGTGGCGTTTGCGATTCCAGAAGGCCCGGCAATGTCGTCAAACGTCTCGTCGTGCCGATTCTGATAGAAACCATAAAATTCGTGATTGAGATTGGTCACGAACAGGTCCATAAACCCGTCCTGGTTGAGATCGGCGGAGTCGACTCCCATCCCGGAGCGCGCTTTTCCTCCTTCGCCATAGGCCACTCCAGCAGTGAATCCAATTTCCTCAAAGCGCCGGCCGCCATTGTTCTTGAAGAGAAAATTTGGCACGGTATCATTGGCCACGAACAGATCCATCCAGCCGTCATTATTAATGTCGGTGGCAACAACCCCCCACGATTTGCCGGGATTGTCGGCAATCCCCATCTTTTGGCTGACATCGGTAAAGGTGCCGTCGCCGTTGTTATGAAAGAGCCAGCTGGCCATTGGCGAGTAGACTTTCGGATAGCAGTACTCGTTCAATCCTTTCAGCGCGGGAATGTTTGGCGCCCCGCAGTTGTGGTGCTTGGCCTTGCTGAAGTCCACGAAGCGGCAGACGAAAAGGTCGAGCCTTCCGTCGTTGTCGTAATCGAACCACACTGCACTCGATGCCCATCCTGGAGCCGCTACTCCAGCCTGTTCGGTGACGTCAGTGAAAGTGCCATCGCCGTTGTTGCGATAGAGAATGCTGCGTCCGTATTGAGTGACGTACAAATCGGGAAAGCCGTCTGCGTTATAGTCGCCCACTGCGGCGCCCATGCCGTATCCTCCACCTCCCACTCCAGCTTTTTCGGTCACATCGGTGAAGGTACCGTCGCGGTTGTTGCGGTAGAGCGCATTGCGCAGAGGCTGTGCAGGTGTGAAGATGTCACACTTCCCGCTGTTGACCAGATAGATGTCCATCCATCCATCATTATCGTAGTCGAAGACCGCGCAACCCGCGCCCGTTGATTCGGGCAGATATTTTTCTGGCGAAATGCCTGCGGTGTGAGTCCAGGTGATTCCGCTGACGGAGGGTGGGACTTCAGAAAACGGATAAGAAGAAGAGTCTGAGGCGGCTGCAATCCGTGCCCAAGCAGGTAAGGCGAGGGTTCCCGCGAGAACTCTCAGGAACTCTCTCCTTCCAAATCCAACGACACCGGGGGCGAAGCGCATTGCTACTTTGGCTCCGGCGCCTGAGCATCGGGAGAGGACTGTTTCTCCATCGCGGTAGCCGCTTTGCGTCTCACCGACTCCAGCGCTTCCGCCGACTGCCGCTGCAGCGCGGCCTCGCGGTTGGAGTCCTCCCGGCGTCCTGCTCCGGCATAGGCAACTGCGAGTTGATAATGCCCGGTCGGACTGTCGGGCGCCATCTGTTCGTAGGTCTCAAGCGGCGGAATGGCATCGGCGAACTGTTTTGCCGAGTTCAATGCTGTCCCGAGTCCGAGGTACGCCTCCATGAATCCGGTGTCTAATTTAATCGCGCGCGTAAAATGCCGGATCGCCGTCGCCGAATCATTCGCGTCCGCGGCAAGTTGACCCAGGACAAACTCCGCAACGGCGTTCCTGGGATCGATCTCGAGTTCCTCCTGGAAATTCTTCTTGGCTTGTTCGACTTCCGCCGGCGAAGGCTGCGGTTTTGCCAACAGCGCACGTCCCAAATGGGCGTGTATCCCCTGCAGCATCGGACTAATCTCCAGGATCTTGCGGTACTCTGCCGCCGCCTCATCCCATTTGCCCTGGATTTCGAGCGCCTCGGCATTCAGTTCGTGAACCTGAAAAGAGAACGGCGCCTCGTGAGCCAAGTCCTGCGAAGCTCGCATCGAAAGATCGGAGTACGCGTGCGTTGCGGTGTAGAGCACCTCCGGGTCGCGCCGAAAGTCACGGCTCAGGACTGCCAGAAAATCGAGAGCCTCGTACGGAACATCGTGGGTCATGGCGCAATGCACACCATCGAGGCCGATGCGCTTCTTGATGTCCTTGTCGGCGACCTGACGAATTGCTTTCTTCAGTAGCGGGAGAGCCTGGGTGCAATGCCCGCTCTCGGCCAGGCTCAGGGCATGTTGTGCTTCTCCGACAGCTGGCGCTGAGGAATTCTTGGTCGCACTTTGCCCGTAGGCACCTGCCGGTGCCATGAGGAGCAAGGGCAAAGACAAGAGAAAGGCGGCTACACGGAGAAAACGCAGCATTTGGAGATTATATTCCGACAGGGTCAAGGTTCGAACTCACGTATGCTCGTCGATTTCGTTGCGGAAAAGAAAAGGCAGGCACCAGTGAGCGCCTGCCTGGTTCCCACTTCTCCCGTTGCGCTAGAAAGAAAACTTCAAAGCAAGCTGGAGTATTCGTGCTCCTTGTGAGCCACTGATGCGGCCGAAGTTCACGTTGCTGCCGGAGGTGCCTGGATCGAACGATCCGCCTGCCGGGCCGCCCAAGAAAGTCCAGACCGGATGGTTAAAGGCGTTGAGCGCTTCGAACCTGAATTCAAGCTTCGTGCTTTCGGTGAACAAGAAGTCCTTATGCAAGCTCAGATCGAAGTTCACGTAGCGCGGACCGCGGACGTTGCCGACACCACAGGTTCCGAACGTGTTCGCGGCCGCCGGACTGACGTTGGAGGGAGAGGGATCAATATATTGAATATACCCAGGTGTCCCACCCGCCGCTAACACGGTTTGATTGAGAATCTTGACGGGGCCGTGGCAGTCCGGCAGATTCGCCAGTGTATAAGGCCCGATGCCGTTGGTGTTATCGGAGTTACCGCCCACGCCCCAGCCTCCAAAGTTATTCAGAGTCAGAGCGTTGCCGCTGTGTAAGGTGACAATCCCACCGATTTCCCAGTTTCCGAGCACGGCATTCAGCGCCGGATTCATATCGTGCCCAAATTGTTTGCCGTGGCCAAGTGGCAGCGCATAAGTAACGTAGCTGGTGAGGATGTGGGTTTGATCGTAGTAGCATGGTCCCCAATTCAAACGCGGGTTGTAGATATTTTCCCAACCCGGCTGACCTCCTGAACTGGTTGCGTTGAAGCTACCCCAGCCGGTGCCAAAATATCCCGGTGAGTTGCTCATGCACTTCGAATAGGTATAAGCGACCTGACCTTCTAGCCCATTGCTCATGCGCTTTTGCAGCACAACCTGTAGCGCATGGTATTTCTGGTCAGAGTTCGACATGTTGGTTCCGGCGAGCGTTTCTTTGCCCCCGAAGTTTGCATTGTCCGCCAGATACAATGACCCGGTCGTTCCCCCTCCGAGGAACGGTCCGGGAACTCGGTTCGTGATGAGTTCCCCGGCGCCGGCAACTTTTCCTTGCGCGTTCAACGGAATCGACTGCGCAATGTCCTCAAAATTGAGTAAATGCGCGCCCCGCTGGCCGACATAGCCGATCTGGAACGTTAATGAGTTGCTGAACTGCTGCTGGAATGTGAGGTTCCACTGGCTGACCATGGCCGGTTTGAAGTTCTGATCGTAGACCCGGATGCGGTTGCCGACATAGCAGGCTTGATTGATACCCCCGGGGCACTGCGTATTCGTTGCAGTTCCGAAACCATTCTCCAGGGTACCGATGCCGCCTGCGGCCTGTTGCTGGACAATCCCGAAAGGCAGGTTCAGCGTGAGTTCTTCGTTGCTGCCGCCGCCTTCCATGAACGATGAAATACCGAAACCGGCGCGAATAACGGTTTTGCCGCCCAGTGCTGCCGGCGACCAGGCAAGCCCAATTCGCGGCTGCCAATCGCCGATCCCGAGGTAATTGTTGTAGAGCGCTCGGTTGCTGAACTTGGTGGTTCCGTCCCGACCGTTCGCCGTATAGATTGTGCCGGAATAAAGCCCAAAGTTGACCACCCGGTTATCCACTTCGTAGAGCGGAGTATGGTCTTCGAAGCGCACCCCGAGATTGACAGTGAGTGTCGGAGTGGCGCGCCAGTCATCCTGCACATACACGCCAAAAATGTTGCCTCGAAGTTTAGCTGGATTGCTTACGACCCCGCCCGTGTCTCTCAACGATTGAGTCCCGCCAGCCACGTTGCCCAGCCAGAAGTCGGCAAGGCCCGAGCCGGTCGCTGTACCGATACTTAGAAAACCGAGTGCCCCATTGTTCCCTTGATAAATGTAGTTCTGGCGTTCACGGACAAACTGGAAGCCGGTCTTGATCTGATGGCGGCCACGAGTATAGATGAGGTTGTCTTCGAATTGACCTTGGGTCGAATGGAATACCTGAATGAGGTTTTGCAGTCCAAGGCTTGCCGTACCGCCGTTGTTGCCCGTGATGTTTAATTGCACCAGCCCGGGAGCCTGAAGGTTACCTCCTGCGATGCCGAGTTGCTGGCTGATGTTGCCCAGCGAGGAGGTTGGCGTACTAGTCTGGTTAAATTTGATAGCGTTGAAACCGAAACGAGCCTCGTTGAGCAAGTTCGGGCGGAATGTGTGCGTCCAGTTAACCACCGCATTTCGGACAGGCGCGTCGCTGCCCTCGATTGCGCCGTTGAAGCAGAAAACGCAGCCTGTGAAGGTTGGATTGTAGAGCTCCATCTGCGACCAGCGCCCGAAGATATGGTCTCTGCCGGAGGCGTTGTAGTCGATCTTCAGATCGCCCTGGTTGTTGGTCAGGTTATTTCCGCTCTTATAAAAAAGATTGTCCGCGGCAAGGGTGTCAACTGCTGGCAGAGGATAATACTTGGTCATGGCGAACATCGCCGACGAGACGGTGTCGACTGTATAGCCAGCCGAGGCCAGGTTGTTATAAGGAAGCGGTAGGCCCGCGTTGGGGCCGTTTGGGTAAACAAGCTGCGCTGTCGGGGATGTTGCCCCGGTGCATACTCCGGAACTATTAAAAGAGCCGTTAAAATCGGTGCAAAGCTGCCCAAAGTCTCCCGTTCGCGCCTTTGCGGTCAGAACCTGCGCCGGCGTTGTACCGCCCTGTAACTGACGTTGACCCTGATAGTCGGCGAAAAAGAATAGTCTGTTTTTGATGATCGGGCCGCCGATAGTGCCGCCAAATTGGTTGTACCGCAGTTCGGCCTTTTTCACTACACCTTGGGAGTCGAATCCAAGTAGACCGTTGTCTACACCCCGGGTCCATCCGTCAGAGGCTTGATGGGCATCGAGCGCGTCGTTACGAAGGAACTCATAAAGGCCGCCGTGAAAATTATTCGTCCCCGACTTGGTGCTGACGCTGACGACCCCGCCCTGATAATTGCCGAACTCGGCGGAGGCGTTCTGCGTGATCAGGTTGAACTCCTGAATGGCATCCGGGCTCGGCTGGTAGCCGGTCTCGTTATTCTTGTCCTCGCTATTGAGAATGCCGTCCACCAGATATTCGTTTGCTTGCTCCCGATTGCCGTTGATATAGGGTCGGCCCGAATTCAGCATATTTTGCCCCAGTCGCATTCCGTCGGGATCAACGTTGGTCACCCCCGGAGCTAGCAGCGTGAGTTGAAGATAATTGCGCGCCGCCAGCGGCAAACTCACGTTGGTATTGGCATCGATAATGGTACTGACTTCGGTGGTCTCGGTCTGGAGCAAGGGCGTCGAACTAATAACCTCGACTGCCGTGGAGACAGCTCCCATCTTCAACTGCACGTCGACTCGAGCCGTCTGGTTGAGCACGAGGGTGAATGGCGCGTGCGAGACAGTTTGGAAACCTTGATCCGTCACCTTCACGGTGTAGGTGCCAATGGGCAGACGCAGCAGGTTGTACGCGCCGGCGCCATTGGTCTCGGCGTTCCACACAGTTCCGCGATCTACATCGGTTGCTGCGACGGCAGCACCCTTGATCGGGGCTCCGCTCGGATCTGAAACTGTCCCAACGATGTTGGCGGTAACTTCCTGGGTCCAGATCAGCGGCGACGCCGTGGTCAGCAACACCAGGGCCAGCAAAAAAGATAGCGCAACGGTTAACGACTTCATTGTTTTCATCACAGACCTCTAGGGAGAAGCTTCCCGCTACTCCACATTTAGTACCTACATGCTATATAGCAGTCTCTTTTCCGGTGTCAAGAGAAAAATACAAATTCGCTAAAACACTTTTTTGAGTGCTATATATAACAGCGAAGGACCCTAATCCTGCCTGCATACCACAGAAAAACGGATAATTTCCACGAAGGGCTTACGTAAAACTGGATTTACACAGGATCGAAACAAGCGGAACAAGGATCCTCAAGGGCCCCTGGAGATTTCGTTATTAGCCCGTATCCATCAGAGCTATATAGCTTTGATTAGAAGTTGATCAGCAAGATTGACGATGGGGCTTTACTTTTACGAAGTCATCAGCTATATAGCAGATGGGACGACGTGATTTTATGTTTTATAAAGGGTACGTGCCTCGAACAGGTATGATCGCTTATGTCTGAACGCCGCCGAAATGGGATGCCCGCCTACCAAAAGATTCAGCGCACGATTCGCCAGCGAATCGAGGCCAAGCAGCTGAGACCCGGCGACGCGGTCAGCTCCGAACGGGAGCTGGCGAAAATCCATGACGTGAGTCTTATGACCGCGCGCCACGCCCTCGCCGGCCTGGAGCGGGAGGGCATCGTGGAACGGCGCCGAGGCGCAGGAACGTTCGTGGCGCCGCCGCGCATTCAGTTCAATAAGCTGATGAGCTACACCGAGCAGATGGCGAGCCGCGGATTGCCTCCCAGTTCGAAGGTGATCACGGCGAAAATCGTGGAAGACGAGCCTGAAATCTCTGCCCGGCTTGGTTTAGGCGCGACCAGCCACATGGTCAAAATCGAGAGAGTGCGGCTTACCGCCGAGGAACCGTTTGCTTTGGAAACCTGCTACCTGCCTGCCACCGATTTCGCGGAACTCGTCCATGCGCCGCTGGCGCGCGGCTCACTATTCTCGAAGCTCGAGAACGACTACGGCGTCGAACTCGCCTACTCGGACGAGGAGGTCGATGCCACCGTTGCCGAGGGCCGCGTCGCCCAACTCTTAAATTTGCGGGCGGGCGCTCCTTTGCTGCGCATCCGCCAGGTCATCTACTCATCGAAGACCAAGCCGGTGATTTATGTCATTGGTTTTTACCGCTCGGAAAGGCACTCTCTCTTCATCCGCCGGCTGCGCTAGAATCTAAGGATAAAAAACGTACTGGCGGAAAGGGAGGGATTCTATTACCGCCGTTCCCTGTTAGTCCGACGTGTTTCCTTTCAGTCATTTACCTTAATGTTAAACATCGTCTTTTACGTCTCATTCTTGCGTATTCCGCCCGAATAGCCGATGGAAAGGCCGATGAAAACCTAGTATAAGTATTTTGTTTACAATGTGGCGGCGTAGCTCAGGTGGCTAGAGCGACGGTCTCATAATCCGTAGGTCGTAGGTTCGAGTCCTACCGCCGCCACCAAATTTAGGATTTGTTTT
>Ga0209736_1000397_pt1 | contig 14126 bp, 9 predicted proteins | sample BlaSpr_A8_Ref_M3_FD_187992 | JGI IMG/M metagenome (GOLD analysis project Ga0209736, IMG submission 187992) | Forest soil microbial communities from Thunder Bay, Ontario, Canada - Black Spruce, Ontario site 2_A8_Ref_M3 (SPAdes) (version 2) | ecosystem: Environmental > Terrestrial > Soil > Boreal...
CGTAGTCGCCATCATGATGCGCCTGGCGCCCATCGGAGCGTTTGGCGCGATGGCCTTTACGGTGGGGAAGTACGGCATAGCGTCGCTGGGTCCCCTGCTGAAGCTGATCGTTATTTTTTATCTCACGTGCGTCTTCTTCGTGCTGGTGGTGCTCGGTTCCATCGCGCGTATGGCCGGTTTCGGCATCCTGAAATTTCTGTACTACATCAAAGAAGAAATTCTGCTCGTGCTGGCGGTGAGTTCTTCGGAACCGGCACTGCCCACGCTGATGCAAAAGATGGAAAAGCTGGGCTGCTCGAAAGCACTGGTCGGGTTGGTGCTGCCGACCGGTTACACGTTCAATACCGACGGTACGAGCATGTACATGACGCTCGCTGCTTTGTTCGTGGCCCAGGCCACCAACACGCATCTGACTTTGACGCAGCAGCTCACGATTTTTGCCGTGGCGGTGCTGACCTCGAAGGGCGCCAGCGGCGTGCAAGGCGCGGCGTTCGTTGCACTGGTCGGCACGCTGATGGTTGTTCCCACGATTCCGGTGGCGGGTATGGCGGTGATTTTGGGGATTGACCGCTTTCTGAGCATGTTTCGCGCCATCGTGAACATGATTGGCAACGCCGTGGCGACGATCGTGGTGGCCCGCTGGGAAAAAGAGATCGACGGCGATACCGTACAGCGCAATTTGGCCATCCACTTGAAACCAGCTTCCGTCGTTGAGGCGGTGACAGAAGTTTCCGTCGAGTAACCATGCCAGAGCGCTTCGATATCGTGGTCGCTGGAGCTGGGCATAATAGTTTGATCACGGCCGCGTATCTGGCCAAGGCCGGTTATCGTTGTGTGGTTCTCGAAGGGCGGCCAATTGCCGGAGGCGGCGTTAAATCCGCGGAGTTAACATTGCGCGGCTTTCAGCATGACGTTTGTTCTTCCGCGCACAACGTGATTCAAGACAATCCTATGTTGCGCGAGGACGAACTCAAGCTGGGGGAATACGGCCTCGAGTATATTTTCCCCGATCCTGTCTTTCACATGCCGTTTTCCGACGGTAGCTATCTAACGCAATGGCGCGACTTGGATCGCACCTGCGCGGAATTCGCGAAGTTCTCGAAGAAAGATGCATTGGCGTATCAGCGCATGATTACCGAGTACGAGCAGGTCAAGCCGATTTTTGAAGGCAATACGTTTACGCCTGTCGGCTTCGGCAGGCCGGTGAACGACCAACTGGCGCAACATCCGCACGGCAAACTCTGGCAGCGCCGCTTGGCGATGTCCGTGTGGGAAATCGTGCGCGATAGCTTTGAGGACGACCATTGTCGCGCGTTCATGCTGGCCAGCCCATGGACGCTGCAGCCGCCACTCGATCCCTTTACCGGACGCCTTGCCTACATTACCTTTCACCAGCAGCGGCAGAGCCGCCCACTGGCGAAAGGCGGCTCGGGCGCGCTCACGCAAGCGCTGATGCGCCGCGTCGAAGCCCACCACGGCGTTGTCCTCACAAACAAATGGGTGACGGAACTCATCGTGGAAAACGGAAAATGTGCCGGCGTCGAATGCGCGGACGGCACTTCCTATCACGCGGACAAGGCCGTGGTCTCCACCATTCACATCAAGCACCTGGTCGAAATGGCGCCGCGCGATTTGTGGCCGCAGGACTTTGTCGATGCCGTGGAGACGTGGACTGGCGGCGCCACTATGTTCGTCACTAACTGCGCCACCACGGAGCCGCCTAAGTATGCCGCCAGCAGCGGAACGCTTTCTCCCGTGCATTCCGGCTTGATGGCTTCGTCCGACCGCACGCTGCGCCTGGGCTTCGATTTTTCAGCCGGCGCAGTCAACACGGAAGATCCGCCATTGCATGTGATTTGTTGCAGTGTCGCGGACACTACTCGCGCGCCTGCGGGCATGCATACCGTCAAGGTCGTCGGCTATCAGCCGTATCACCTGAAGGAAGGCCCGCAGCACTGGGATGCCATCAAGCAACAAGTCTCCGACGCAAATCTGAATTACCTGCGGCGCTTCTCGCCCAATCTCACTGAAGACAAGATCCTGGCGCGCACCATTGAAAGCCCGCTGGATCTCGAGCGCATGAATCCGCACAACTGGCACGGTAGTTGCCACGGCGGCGCGCAGAATCCCGCACAAAGTGGAGCGATGCGCCCTGCGCCTGGCTGGGCTCAGCACCGCATGCCGATTTCCGGCTTGTATCAGACCGGCTCGACCACGCATCCCGGCGGTTCCGTTACCGGAGCACCGGGGAGAAATGCCGCGATGGTCATCCTTAAGGATTTCGGAACCAGCATCGACGAAGTGGTAAGGAAGAAGGCTTAATGGGCGCGCGCAACGGAGGCGACTTCATGAGCAAAATCACGCGACGCAACTTCGTAAAGACGGCGGCTTTGGCGCCGCTCGCGGTTTCTCCACTCGCCAGAGCGCAGCAAGCTCCCCAGGAAGATCATCTCGATATCGTCGTCGCAGGCGGCGGGCACAACAGCCTGGTCACTACCGCCTATCTCACAAAAGCGGGTTATCGCTGCCTGGTGCTCGAGGGCCGGCCGATTGTTGGGGGCGGCGTCAAAACCGCCGAGCTTATGTTGCGCGGATTCCACGATGATGTTTGCTCCACCGCGCATACCTACCTGCAAGACAATCCCATGATTCGCGACAAGGAATTAAATCTCAGCGATTACGGACTGGAGTATATCGATCCCGATCCCATCTTCCACATTCCATTTCCGGATGGCACTTATCTGACGCAGTGGCGCGATCTCGATCGTACTTTGGCGGAATTTGCCAAATTTTCGAACAAAGACGCGGACGCCTACCGCCGCATGCTTGCAGAGTTCGACGCCATCAAGCCCGTTCTTCTCGCCGCCAGTTTTTCTCCGATCGGTTTCGGCAAGCCGCTCAACGATCGCTTGGCCGAGGAGCCCCGCGGCAAGCTGTGGCAGCGTCGCCTGGCAATGTCCGCGTGGGAAATTATTCGCGACACCTTCGAGGACGATCACTGCCGCATCTTCATGCTGTACATGTCGCACTTGGCTTCGGAGCCGCCCGATTCGCCGGTCACCGGGCGCCTCGCGTACTCCACCGCGAGACAGCAGCATTCTGGCCGTCCCATTCCCAAAGGCGGATCGGGACAATTGACTCAGGCGTTGGCACGTTTTATCGAAGCGCACGGCGGCGTGCTGCTCACCAACAAATGGGTGAAGCGGCTGATTATCGATAGCGGAAAATGTACCGGTGTGGAGTGCAGCGACGGCAGTTCGTATCGTGCCGGCAAAGCGGTGCTTTCCACCATTCACATCAAGCACCTCGTGGACATGGCCCCGCGCGAGTTGTGGCCCGCAGACTTCATCGATGGCGTGAATACCTGGCAAGCGGAAAATGCCATGTTCGTCACGCATTACGCCACCACCGAGCCGCCCAAGTACCCCGTCAAGGGCGGCACGCTTTCGCCGATCGAATCGGGAATACTGGTCAGCCCGGAGCGGGCATTGCGTTTTGGTTACGACGACGCGCGCGGTGTGATCAATCTGGAAGATCCGCCGATGCAGATCATCTGCTGCAGCGTGGCCGATCCTACGCGCGCTCCCGCGGGCATGCACACCATGAAAGTAGTCGGCTGGCAGCCCTATGAATTAAAAGAGGGCCCGCAGCATTGGGACAAAATCAAAAATGAAGTCTCCGACGCCAATCTCAAATTCTTGCGCCGCTTCGCTCCCAATTTGACGGACGACAAGATTCTCGCGCGCTTCATTGAAAGCCCTCTCGATCTGGAGCGAATGAATCCACATTTTTGGCATGGCAGCGCGCATGCCGGTGCGCAGAGCGCCTCGCAGTCCGCTGCCATGCGCCCGATGCCTGGATGGGCGCAGCATCGCATGCCCATTCCCGGCCTGTATCAGACCGGCGCTACCACGCATCCGGGAGGTTCCGTGACCGGCGCGCCCGGACGCAATGCCGCTGTCGTAATGCTTAAAGATTTCGGCACGAGTATCGAAGAAGTGGCCGGCAAGAAAGCGTGAGAGTAACGATGGGTCGGGCCGATTCTTATTTCGGGAGAGATCGGGAAATGAAGAGCAGAAATATCCCGCTGGTCACAGCGTTTTCGATGCTCGCCACGCTTCTTTTCCTAGCGCTGCGGCTTTCAGCGCAGCAAGCAGCTCCGCCTGCGGCGAAGCAGATGGTCCCCAACAATCCGTCCGAACACCCCGCTCCCGAGCAGCCTATTCCCTACAGCCACAAGAAACATCTGGCGGTCGGCTTGGAATGCAAGAATTGCCACACCAATCCCGAACCCGGTAAACTGATGACATTCCCGGCCACCAGCAAGTGTATGGAATGTCACGTTACAATCGCCAAGGACAAGCCTTCCATTCAGAAACTCGCGACGTTCGCAAAATCTCAACAACCGATTCCTTGGGTGCGCGTGTACACCGTATTACCCGGCGTTGCGTGGACGCACCGCGCGCACGTGGCCGCAGGCGTGAAATGCGAGACGTGCCACGGTCCTGTCCGCGAGATGGAAGCCATGTCGGAAGTCACCAGCGTCATTACCATGTACAGCTGTTTGACCTGCCACGAAATGAATCACGCTAAAACTTCCTGCGACACTTGCCACAAGAACTGAACTTGGAGCAATGAGCCACGATGGGAGGCGCGATGCCCAAAGCAATCGAAATTGAAGTCAATGGCAAACGATATCCGCTTCAATACGATCCGGAAACTCCCTTGCTCTACGTCCTGCGCGATGAACTCGGCTTGACCGGCAGCAAGTACGGCTGCGGCGAAGGGCAGTGCGGCGCCTGCACCGTGCTGCTCGGCGGAGCGCCTCGCCGTTCCTGCCAGATTCCCGTCAGCGCTGCGGTCGGCAAGCCGGTCATCACCATTGAAGGACTAGAGAAAGATGGCCGCCTGCATCCTGTGCAGCAAGCCTTTCTCGATGCTGGCGCGTTCCAGTGCGCCTACTGCACCCCCGGAATGATCATGAGCAGCGTTGGGCTGCTGCAAAGCAACGCCAATCCCAGTTCCGCAGAAATTGTTCAATTCCTGCAGGGCAATATCTGCCGCTGCGGGACGCAACCGCGCATTCTGGATGCCGTGCATCAGGCCGCCAAAGCAATGCAGGAGCGCGGACGATGAGCAATCAACACGAGAATTTCCTGCTCGAGCCGGAGCGCTACGAATTCAGTTCCGGTCCCATTCACCATTTTGAATTAGCGCGTCGCGAATTCTTCAAAATCCTTGGTGCGGGTATCGCCGTTTTCGCCATCGCGAAAAATACGTCAGCGCAGGAAACCGCGCCATCCCGCGGCTTCCACCCGCAGGAACTTCCGCAAGAAATCAGCGCCTGGCTGCACATCGGCGAAGACGGCACCGTCACCGCCTTCAGCGGAAAAGCCGAAATGGGGCAGAACATCCGCACTTCCATGGCACAAAACGTGGCTGACGAACTGCGCGTCCCGTTCGAAAGCGTTCGCATGGTCATGGGAGATACCGCGCTCACGCCCTTTGACGCTGGAACCTTCGGCAGCCGCACTACGCCAACGATGACGCCGCAACTTCGCCGCGTAGCGTCCGCTGCGCGCGATCTATTGGTCGAGGTTGCCGCCAAGGAATGGAATGTAGCTCCCGAAAAACTCAAAGCGGCCGACGCAAAGGTCACCGATCCCACTTCCGGCCGTTCGCAGTCATACGCGGCGCTCGCCCACGGCAAGACTCTCGCGCAAAATCTTCCCGAAGCAGATCCCGTCACGCCACCGCCCGATTGGACCATTGCCGGCAAGGCCGTTCCAAAAGTAAATGCCCGCGATTTCGTTACCGGTCGCCATCAATACACGGCCGATTTACGTCCCGACGGCATGCTCTACGGAAAAGTTCTCCGTCCCCCCTCCTTTGGCGCAACGCTGACTTCGTTCGACGATACCGCCACGAAAGCTATGACCGGCGTCTTCGTCGTTCGTGATGGAGATTTCGTCGGCGCCGCCGCGCCCACCGAGCGCGAAGCCCGCAACGCGCTGGCCGCCGTTCGCGTGCAATGGAAAGAGAAGCCGCAAGTCTCCAGCCGCGAAATCTTCTCCTACCTCAAAAACAACGCCGAGCCCAAAGTCGACGACCGCCATCGCAACCAGCGTGGCTCCGTCGAAAGCGCTTTAGCCGGCGCCGGCCATCGCCTCGACGCCACCTACACCGTCGCCTACATCGCTCACGCTCCACTCGAGCCGCGCGCCGCCGTTGCCGAATGGTCCGGCGACAAGCTCACCGTCCGCACTGGTTCTCAGCGCCCCTTCGGCGTTCGCGGCGAGCTTGCCGACATCTTCCACATTCCCGAAAGCAATGTTCGCGTGATCATTCCTGACACCGGCTCCGCGTACGGCGGAAAGCACACCGGTGACGCTGCCATCGAAGCCGCTCGTCTTGCCCGCGCCGCAGGCCGGCCGGTCAAAGTCGTCTGGACCCGCGAGGAAGAATTCACCTGGGCCTATTTCCGCCCCGCCGGCGTCATCGAAGTGAAAAGCGCCATGTCCAATGACGGCAAACTCCTTGCCTGGGATTTTCACAATTATCATTCCGGCTCCTCCGGGATCGAGACGCCCTACGCCGTTCCCAACATGCGCACCGAATATCATTCCGTTCCTCTCGTTCTGCGCAGCGGTTCTTATCGGGGTCTCGCCGCCACCGCCAATCATTTCGCCCGCGAAACGCACATGGACGCTTTGGCGCAGGCCGCAAAGATCGATCCCCTCGAATTTCGCTTGAGAAATCTGGAAGAGGCCCGCCTGCGCGCCGTGCTGGAAGCCGCCGCGAAGAAATTCGGCTGGCCGCACGTCAATAGAGAAGGCCAAGGATTCGGCATCGCCGCCGGGAACGAGAAGGGAAGCTTCGTCGCCACCTGCGCCGAAATCGCTATTGACAAAAATTCCGGTGCGGTCCGCGTCGTGCGTATGGTCACCGCCTTTGAATGCGGTGCCATCGTTAATCCCGACGGCCTGCGCAACCAAGTCATCGGCGCAAATATCCAGGGTCTCGGCGGTGCGCTTTTCGAAGCTATCGAATTTGAGAACGGCCGCATCACCAACCCGCGATTCTCGCGTTATCGCGTCCCTCGCTTCCGCGATGTCCCGGAAATTGAAGCTATTCTCCTCGACCGCAAAGACATCGCTCCCGCGGGCGCCGGCGAAACTCCCATCATGGCCATCGCCCCGGCGATCGGCAACGCCATCTTCAACGCCACCGGTACGCGCCTGAACGCGTTGCCGCTCGTCCCCAACGGCCTGAAGAAAACCTGACGCCAAACGCCCCAAACAACATTCCGGGGAACTTGTTTTTCTCTTGACACCTCCTTCCGAGGGCGACTATAAGCTCCGACATCCATGTCTCGCATACAGTTGTTGCGCCCTCCGCATGAGCTGGCCGCTCTAGATTTTCATGGTACGGATTGAGGACACATGCCCCCGCAGGTCGTAGGAATCGGAAGCTGTGGCATCGACTATTTCGCGATTGTTCCGCGACTCCTCGCCGCCGATGAAAAAATCAACGCCGATCGCCTCGAAATTCATGCTGGCGGCGTCACCGGCAACAACCTCACGCAAGTTGCGCGACTCGGTGCCAGCGCGGGCTGGCTCGGACTCATCGGCGACGACGAGAGCGGGCGTTTAATCACGAAGGCCTTCGCCGATGACGGCCTGGATCTCTCCGGCATTGAAACCATCAAGGGCGAACAGTCCACCTTCACTTGGATTCCCGTCGACGCGCAGGGCGAGCGGTGCATCTATATGTTTCCTAACATCAATGGGAAACTTTCCGTCGAGCAGGTGCGCAGCCGCTTCGCGCCGCACATCAAAAGCGCCAAACACTTTCATACCGAGGCTTCGCAGCTTCCGTTGCCCCCTATTCAGGCAGCGATGCAGGTGGCGCGCGATGCCGGCGTCCGCGTCATCTTTGATCTCGATGTCGCGCCAAGCTACTTCGCCCACGCAAAACTCGGATCAGAGAAAGATCTCATCGCCGCGTTGCAAATGGTCGACGTCCTCAAGCCCTGCAAAGCCGCTGCCCGCGAGATTACTGGCGAAACCGACTACGAAAAAATCGCTGTAAAGTTGCTAGCCCTCGGACCGAAAGGCGTCGCGGTCACTATGGGCGCCGACGGCTCGCTCATCGCCAGCGCTGGCAAAATGGCTCACGTCCCGGCATTCAAAGTCAACTTCGTGGACACCACCGGTGCCGGTGACGCCTTCATGGGCGGTTTGTCCTACGCGCTCCTTCAGGATTGGGACCACCGCCGCGTCGGCTTGTTCGCCAACGCCTGTGCCGCCATTTGCTGTACCAAGGTCGGAGCCCGGGCCATGGGCAAACGCAACGAAGTGGTGGCAATCATCAAGTCGCAGCGCCCGGAAGAGGCGTCTTCGTTCTAGGAGCAGCTTCAGAAGCGCGTCTTTGTAAGGAGAACCAGCCCGATGTTTGTCCCTCACAGTTTCGCTCTCGCCCTGTTGATGATGATCATCAGCGCTGTCTGCTGGGGCTCCTGGGCTAACACCTACAAAGGCGTCAAGAACTATCGTTTCGAGCTCTTTTACTGGGACTATGCCGTGGGGATTTTTTTGATCTCGCTCGTCTTGGCGCTCACCATGGGCAGCACCGCTGACGACTCGTCCAGCTTCCTCAACAATGTGCGCGCCGCGGATGGCTCCAACATCCTTTCTACCTTGGTAGGAGGCGCCATCTTCAATCTCGCCAATCTTTTGCTCGTGGCGGGCATTGACATGGCCGGCCTGGCCATCGCTTTCCCCGTGTCCATCGGCATCGCGCTGGTCGTAGGCGTAGTCTCCAGCTACATTTTGCAGCCGAAAGGCCACGCCGGCATCCTCGCTGCCGGTGTTCTGTGCGCGGTGATTGCCGTGGTTCTCGACGGCAAAGCTTACGGCAATCTCTCCCAAGTCAATCGCTCCATCTCAAAAAAAAGCATCCTCACCTGCATCGTTTCCGGCGTTCTGATGGGGCTGTGGGCGCCGTTTGTAACGCGCTCCATGACCCGCGGGAACACCCTCGGCCCATACAGCGTAGGGGTCTTCCTTACTCTGGGCGCGCTGCTTTCCTGCTTCATCTGGAATATTTATTTCATGAAGAAGCCGCTCGTCGGTGAGCCGGTTCGTTTCGCGAACTTTTGTCGCGGCCCCTCTGCAGGTCATCTGCTCGGACTCGTCGGGGGCTGCATTTGGGGTCTCGGCACGGTCTTTAATCTCGTCGCCGCGAGATTTTCGGGCGTCGCCATTTCCTACGCCATTGGACAATCGGCACCTATGGTCGCGGCCCTATGGGGCGTGTTGGTCTGGAAGGAATTTCGCGGCGCCAACCGCCAAGCCAAGACGTATCTCAGCCTGATGTTCCTTTTTTATTTGTTTGCGATTCTCCTCGTTTCCCTCGCAAACACTGCCATTTGAGTTTCGGGTATTTCGCTATTGAGATCTTCGCGCGCGCTTCCGAAAACGGCGCGCCCTGCTTCGACTTGTGCCGCGCTCCTGCTGCCAGTAAAATGACCAATCTCGCTTCGCGCGTTTTTCGCTTCATCTCGCAACAATAACGGAGTTTCACTGCATGGCTCAGCATTACGACGCAATCGTCATCGGCGGCGGCCACAATGGCCTGGTCAACGCCGCGTATCTCGCTAAAGCCGGGAAGAAAGTGCTAGTCCTTGAACGCCGCCACGTTCTAGGCGGCGCCGCCGTCACCGAAGAAATCGTTCCCGGTTTCCTTTTCTCCGAATGCTCTTACGTGGTCTCGCTGCTCCGCCCCGAGATCATTCGCGAACTCGATCTCCCGCGCCATGGCCTGGAAATTCTTCCTCTCGACGGCACCTTCACTCCCATGCCCAGCGGCGATTACCTCTGGCGCATGAACGATCACGCCCGCACGCAGCGCGAAATCCGTCGCCACTCCCGCGTCGACGCCGAAGCTTACGACGAATTCTCCAAGATGATGACTCCGATGTGCCGCTTCGTGAAGCCCATCCTCAACATGATCCCGCCCGATCCCACCACGCTGCGCCCGAAAGATCTTCAGCGCCTCTATTTTCTTGGCCAGCGCTTTCGCGATCTCTCCTCCGACGAGCGCTACACCCTGATCCAACTCATGACCATGAGCGCCGCCGATTTCCTGGACCAATGGTTCGAAACCGACGTCCTCAAAGCCACGATGTCCGCCTCCGGAATCATTGGCACCTTCCTCGGCATCCGCTCGCCCGGCACCGCTTACGTTCTCTTGCATCACTACATGGGCGAAATTGACGGCGCGTTTCGCTCCTGGGGATTCAGCCGCGGAGGCACCGGCGCTATCAGCAATGCCATTGCAGCCGCCGCTCGCGAACTCGGCGTGGAGATCCGCACGCAAGCTGCCGTCCACAAAATCCTCGTCAAGAACGGTCGCAGCACTGGTGTCGCCCTCAAGTCCGGTGAAGAAATCTCCGCCAGCGTAGTGTCCTCCAGCGTCGATCCTCATCTGACTTTCGAAAAATTTATCGAGTCCGCCGAACTACCGAGCGATTTTCTCGAAAGCGTTCGCCGCTACAAATATCGCGGCTCCTCCGGCAAAGTGAACCTCGCCCTCGACGCGCTCCCCGATTTCAAGTCCATGCCCGGCCAAGGTGCGCATCTGCGCGGCGCGATTTCCATTTCCCCAAGCATCGAGTATATGGAGCGCGCCTACGACGACGCCAAGTACGGCCAGTATTCCCGCAGGCCCTACATCGACATGGTCATTCCAAGTCTCACCGACCCCAGCGTCGCGCCTCCAGGCAAGCACGTGCTCTCCTGCTTCGTGCAATACGCGCCCTACAAGCTCGCGCAAGGCACCTGGGACGATCACAAGGAAGCCTTTGGCGACACGGTCGTCGACACCATCGCCGAGCACGCTCCCAACATCAAGAAAATTATCATCGCTCGCCAAATCCTGACGCCGCTCGACCTCGAGCGCGAATTCGGTCTGACACAGGGCAATATTTTTCAGGGCGAGCTCTCTCTCGAACAGCTTTTCTTCCTCCGCCCTGTTCCCGGCTGGGCTTACTACCGCACGCCCATCGACAACCTCTATATGTGCGGTTCCGCCACACACCCGGGCGGCGGCATCATGGGCGCCCCCGGTCGCATCGCCAGCCAAGTCATTCTCAAGGATTGGAGCAAAGGTTTTAAGCAGTCATCGCGCTTGAACGTCGCTGGATCCTCTGGCAATTCCCACTCGGCGGGACACGTCGTAGAAGTTCCCGCTTCCTCGCCATCGTCCGTCGAGAAAAACTGACCATGCCCATCGGACAGCGCGTAGTGCTCATCGGCGGCGGTCCCAACGCGCTCGTCACCGCCTTCTACCTCGCCAAGGGTGGCTTCAAGCCTCTAATCCTCGAACGCCGCGAATTTGTCGGCGGCGGCGCCATCACCGAGGAATTTCATCCCGGTTTTCGCGCCTCCACGCTCGCGCACACCGTCGGCCCTCTTCGTCCCGACATCGCCGCGGACATGCAGCTCGAAAAATTCCAATGCCACATGGCGCACCCTAACCCGCGGCTCTTCGCTCCCACGCCCGGTGGCAAGGCCCTTCTCTTCTACAACGATCACGCCAGGACCGCCGGCGGCATCGCGCGCTTCTCTGCCAAAGACGCCGGCAAGTACACCGAATTCGCCGACACACTAGCGGAACTCTTCCCCATCCTCGGCCAGCTACTCTCCATCACTCCGCCAGCCATCGATTCGCCTTCACCCGAAGATCTATGGAATCTTTTCAAGACTGGCCGCGGCGTTCGCGGTCTCGGCAAAAAGCGCCTCTTCGACCTTCTCCGCTGGGGACCGATGGCCGTCGCCGATTTCGTCGCTGAATTTTTTGAAACCGACCTCATCCGCGCCGTCGTTGCTGCCCGTGGAATTTTCGGCACCGCGATGGGTCCGTGGTCCGCAGGCTCTACTGCGGTTCTTCTGTTGCGCGCCGCTGCCGATCCGCATCCCGTCGGTTCCGCTTCCTTTCCGCACGGAGGACTTGGCTCCTTCACTCGCGCGATGGCCGAATCCGCGCACCATGCCGGCGCAGAAATTCGCACCGACGCCGAGGTCCGCCACATTCGCGTCAAAGACGCCGCCGTCGTTGGCCTAGTCCTCGCCAACGGCGAAGAGATCGCCGTCAACGCCGTCGTCTCCGGCGTCGACCCCAAGCGCACCTTCTTCCATCTCCTCGATCCATCCCAACTCGATCCCACCTTCGCCCTCCGCATCAAAAACCTCCGCTCGAACGGCACCGTAGCCAAAGTTCATCTCGCCCTCAACGATCTCCCCTCCTTCCCCGCGCTCACCGACGCCATCGCTGCCGACGGCTTCATCAAAGCCCTCTCCGGCCGCATCCACATCGGCCCGGAAATCGATTATCTCGAGCGCGCCTTCGACGCCTCCAAGTACGGCGATTTTTCCCCTGCCCCGTATCTCGACGTCACCATTCCCACGCTCCTTGACCCCACGCTAGCTCCCGAAGGCAAGCACGTCCTCTCCGCCTACGTGCAGTTCGCTCCATTCAAATTGAAAGAAGGGAAGTGGGACGACCGCCGCAAACAATTTGGTGACACTGTGGTGAAAACGCTCGCGACCTACGCGCCGAATCTTCCCGGCCTGATCGAAGCCATGCAAGTCACCACGCCGCAAGATTTAGAAACCGCCTACGGATTCACCGGCGGTCACATCTTCCACGGCGAACTAGCACTAGACCAACTCTTCACCATGCGCCCCGTCCTCGACTGGGCCCGCTACAAAACTCCCATCCGCAACCTCTTCCTCTGCGGCTCCGCCACCCATCCCGGCAACGGTCTAACCGGCGCCTCCGGAGCCAACGCCGCCCGCGAAATAATCCACGCCCTCCGATGACTACTATCGATCGCAAAAAAGTCCACGCTCTCCACGAACGCGAATCCGCTCGCTTCATCGCCGACCATCCCAACTCCGCCGCTCTCTACGAGCGTGCCCAATCCTCCCTCCTCGGCGGCGTCCCCATGAACTGGATGAAAAAATGGGCCGGCGCTTTCCCCATCTTCGTAAAATCCGCCAAAGGCGCGCACTTTATCGACGTCGACAATCGCGATTACGTCGACCTCTGCCTAGGCGACACCGGTGCCATGACCGGCCACTCCCCCGACGTCGTCGCCGAAGCCGTCGCTCGCCGCGTCCGCGAAGGTATCACGCTAATGCTTCCTACCGAAGACGCGCTCTGGGTCGGCGAAGATCTAAAGCGCCGCTTCAGACTCCCTTACTGGCAATTCACCCTCACCGCCACCGACGCCAACCGCTTCGCCATTCGCATCGCCCGCGAAATCACCCAGCGGCCGAAAATCCTCGTCTTCCACTATTGCTACCACGGCACTGTCGACGAATCATTCGCCGCACTCATCGACAAAAACGGCACAGTCGGCCCCCGCCGCGGCAACATCGGTCCGTCGGTAAATCCCGCCGAAACCACGCGCGTAGTCGAATTCAACGACCTCAGCGCCCTCGAAGCCGCCCTAAAACATCACGACGTCGCCTGCGTTCTCGCCGAGCCCGCGATGACCAACGTCGGCATCATTCTCCCCGACGAAGGTTACTGGCGCGCCGCACGCGAACTCACCCGCCGCTACGGCACTCTCCTCATCGCCGACGAAACGCACACCATCTGCGTCGGCCCCGGCGGCTGCACCTACGAATGGAAACTCGATCCCGATTTCGTTGTCTTTGGAAAACCGATCGGCAGCGGCATTCCCGGCGCCACTTACGGCGTCACCGAAGAAGTCGCGCAGCGCATATCCGCGCGCATTCAACTCGAAGACTGCGACGTAGGTGGCATTGGCGGCACGCTGGCTGGCAACGCACTCTCGCTAGCCGCCATGCGCGCTACGCTCGAACACGTTTTGACGCCGGCCGCCTTCGAAAAAATGATCCCGCTAGCCAAGCGTTTCACCGACGGCGTCTCCGATCACATCCGCGCCGCCAATCTCCCCTGGAACGTCGAGCGACTCGGCGCCCGCGCCGAATACACCTTTGCCGCCAAGCCCCCGCGCAATGGCGGCGAATCCGCCGGAGCCGCCGACTTCGAGCTCGAGCGCTTCCTCCACCTCTATGCCCTAAATCGCGGCG
>Ga0209736_1000398_pt1 | contig 14107 bp, 13 predicted proteins | sample BlaSpr_A8_Ref_M3_FD_187992 | JGI IMG/M metagenome (GOLD analysis project Ga0209736, IMG submission 187992) | Forest soil microbial communities from Thunder Bay, Ontario, Canada - Black Spruce, Ontario site 2_A8_Ref_M3 (SPAdes) (version 2) | ecosystem: Environmental > Terrestrial > Soil > Boreal...
ACCGGCAGCCGGTCGCGCGCGCACTGCGAGGCCGCGGCCTGCTCACTCGCCGCCAATTGATCGCGCAACCCGCGCATGGCGATGCCGCGATGGCTGATCCGGTTCTTGGCCGGAAGGTCGAGTTCCGCCGCCGAGAGCTTAAGGTCCGGAAGCCAAAAATAGGGGTCGTAGCCGAAGCCGCCCGAGCCTCGCGGCGCATCCAGAATGAACCCCTCCCAAAGCCCTTCGGCAATCAAGGGTGCCGCATCCGCAGGCGCAAATACGCACACCAAGGCGCACCGATAGCGCGCCCGGCGCTGCTCGCGGCGGAGGCCCGCGAGCGCACTCACGAGTTTTGCGTTGTTGGCGGCGTCGCCGGCGTCCACCCCGGCGTAGCGCGCCGAGAAAATCCCCGGTGCGCCGCCAAGTGCGTCGACTTCGAGACCGGAGTCGTCGGCAATTGCCGCAACGTCCGGCGCCCCGGCGCCGCTCAAGCCGGCGGCCTTTGCCGCCGCCGCCGCATGCCTCGCCTTCAGCATGGCGTTCTCGAGAAAGGTCGCCCCGGACTCTTCGGGCGGCGCCACCCCAAGTTCGCCGAGACCGTAGAGATCGAAGGGCAAGTCCTTGAGCAGCGCACGGAACTCGCGCAGCTTGCCTGGGTTACCGGTTGCGACAACCAGTGGTCTACGCGGCACGGGCGCTGGCTTGAGCGGCATGCAAACGGGCGATCCCTGCGGTTGCGAGGTCCAGCAATTGGTCGAGCTCGTGGCGGCGAAACGCATGGCCCTCGGCGGTGCCCTGCACCTCGACAAAGGCGCCGCCGCTGTTCATGACCACGTTCAAGTCCGTTTCCGCGTTCGAATCCTCGGCGTAATCCATGTCGAGCACCGGCGTGCCGCGGTAGATGCCCACCGATACGGCCGCCACCTGGCCGTGCAGCGGGTTCGAGCTGATGGCACGCCGCTTGAGGAGTGTGTCGATGGCGTCCGCCAGCGCCACGAATCCGCCGGTAATGGCCGCCGTCCGGGTACCGCCGTCCGCTTGGAGCACATCGCAGTCGATGGTCACGGTGCGTTCGCCCAAGCCCTTGAGGTCCACCACCGCGCGGAGCGCGCGGCCGATCAGGCGTTGAATCTCCTGGGTGCGTCCCGTCTGGCGGCCGCGCGCCGCCTCGCGCGCCGAACGCGTGTGGGTTGCCCGCGGCAGCATGCCGTACTCGGCGGTCACCCAGCCTTGAGCCTGGCCGCGCAGAAACGACGGCACGCTGTCTTCGACGCTGGCCGTGCACAAGACTCGAGTGGCTCCAAACCCCACCAACACCGAGCCTTCGGCATGCTTGGTATAGGCGCGCTCGAAGCTTAAACTGCGCAATTCGTCGGGCGCCCGGCCGCTCGGCCGAATGCTCACGCTGCCCGCCAGCGCAGCGCCGCCGCACTGGTGTTGTCGCTGTACGGCGCAGAGGCCTCCACGGCTTGGGTACCGAGATCGGTGAGCGACTCACGCAAGGGCTTGGCAACGGTTTGCGCAAAGCGCACGAAATCCTGATCGCGCAAGTTGGCCCACAGACCGTCCGTGCACAGCAGCAGCACGTCGCCGGGTTTGAGCTTGCGCCGCGTCGAGATGGTCATCTCAGGCAGTGCCGCGTCCCCGCCGAGGCAGCACTCGACGTAGTTGCGCATCGGATGTCCGTGAACTTCGGCCTCGGTGATCAAGCCTTCGCGCAGCAGCACTTCGACGTGGCTGTGATCGCGAGTGCGCTCGAGCACCTGCGACTGGCGCAATTGATAGATGCGGCTGTCGCCGACATGGGCCCAATAAGACGCGGAGTCCTGCACCAGGCAGAGCGCACAGGTCGCGCGCGGGCGCGCTTCCACGCTCAAGCCCTGCCCAAGCTTTACGACTTCTTCGTGTGCGCGGCCCAACGACAAGTGCAGGAATCCCAGCGGATCGAATATTGGATGCGGCGCCTGCCAAAACGATTCGAGCAAGGTCGCCAAGGCGGTTTCCGCGGCGCGCGCGCCCTCGGCATGCCCGCCCATGCCGTCGATCACGACCAGCAGGACCGCATGATCGGCGGCCGCCACCGCGACCCGGTCTTGATTCTCTTCGCGGTGGCCGATGAGGCTGACATCCGCGGTTTCGATCTGCAATGTCGGCTCCCCGGCTTCTGTTAAACTTCGACGCAAGAATTATGGCCGATTCTAGCGCAGACCCCTATGATTCGTAGCATGACCGGCTTTGCGCGCCGCGAGCGGCAGTTTCCGTGGGGATTGTTGGCCTGGGAATTGAAGACGGTCAATCATCGTTTTCTGGAAATGGGATGCCGGTTACCCGAGGAGTTCCGGGTCGGCGAAGCGGAATTCCGGCAGGCCATCGCCGCCTCGGTGCGCCGCGGGAAAATCGAGTGTTCCCTGCATTTTCGCCCCGCCGTGACGGCGGGCGCATTTGAGGTCGACGCCGCGCTGCTGAGCAGCGTCCTGCAGCGGGCGGTTGAGATCGCCGCACAGGCCGGAGCCGCGGCGCGAATCGACGCCCTGGAATTGCTGCGCTGGCCGGGCGTCATCCGTGACGGCACCCGCGACCAGGCGCCCATGATCGCCGCCGCGCACGCACTGCTCACCGACGCACTGGCGGAGCTCGCGCGCTCTCGCGACAGCGAGGGAGCACGGCTGCGCGACGCGCTGGAACAGCGCTGCGCCGGGCTGATCGAATTCACCGCCCGCGTGACCGACCGGCTGCCGGAGGTGCGGGCGCGCATGCGCACGAAATTGCTCGAGCGCATCGCACAGCTGGTGAGCGACGTCGACCACGAGCGGCTCGAACAGGAACTCGCGATCCTGGCGCAGCGGCTCGACGTCGACGAGGAAATCGACCGCCTGCGCGGCCACGTGACCGAAGTGCGCAAGACCCTGGCGGGCGAGGAAGCCGCGGGGCGGCGCCTGGATTTTTTGATGCAGGAGCTGAATCGCGAAGCCAACACGCTCTCGTCGAAGTCTCAAGACATCGAAACCACTCGTGCGGCCGTCGATATGAAGGTGCTGATCGAGCAGATGCGCGAGCAAGTGCAGAACATCGAGTAGCTTCCGGAGCTGTTTTGGGCTCGCCGGACCTGGCCTCGCATTTCTAAAGGGAGTAATTCCATGACGACTCTGAAAGTGGGCATCGCAAGTTACAAGGAGATGAAGTCTCGCCCAATGGCGGTGGCGCGCGGCACACGGCGCATTGCAGCCGACGAACCCAAGGTCTGGTTCACCTCGACGGAGTCATTTGCAAAGGTACTGTCAGCCGGCAATCGTGAGCTGTTGCGAGTCATCGGCAAAGAGGCGCCGAGCTCGCTCGATGAGTTGGCAGGCTATGGTCTCGTCCGGCTGGAACGTGGTGACAAGGGTCGGATCACGCCGAAAGTCACACATGATCGGGTGGAGTTGGACCTGCCGCTTATTGGGTCAAGCGATACCGATCAGAGTCGCAAAGTAAGTTGATAGGCCTTTCAAAGTCAGCAGCGAAAAAGGGGTAGTACTGACGCCGCAGTCAGACGTAACCGGAAGCGCTTCCCGGCTGACTCTATGATGCAGCTGAGCGCGTCGGAGTGGGCTGCTCTAAGGTCACAATCTGTGACCCTAAAGCCCGGTCGCGGTCAGCACCGCAAGTACTTGCCCTACGCCTTCACCGAGCAAGGCGTCGCCATACTGACTTCCGTGCTCAACCGCAACCGCGCGATTGCCGTCAACATCCAGATCATGCGCGCCTTCGTTCAGTTGCGCGAGATGCTCGCTTCGAACAAGGATCTTGCCCGTCGCTTCGCACAGCTTGAAAACCGGCTCGATAAAAAGCTCACCATTCACGATGAGGCCATCGCCGCCATCCTCTCGGCCATCCGCCAGCTCATGCACTCGCCGGTGCCCAAACGCAGACCTATCGGTTTCACCGCGGATTTTCGCGAGAAGGTGTAGCGACTCCGTTGAGGCCGCACACCCGACGCCGTAGGTGAACCAGACGAATATTGGTACGATGCGCTGCGCCAATGAACGCATCCGCCAAAGCCATCTTTTTGAGCTACGCCTCACAGGACTCGGAGGCTGCCCGTCGCATCTGCGACGTACTGCGGGCGTCCGGGTTCGAGGTCTGGTTCGACCAGAGCGAACTGCGCGGCGGGGATGCCTGGGATAAGTCGATCCGCAAGCAGATTAGGGACTGCGCACTGTTCTTGCCGATCATCTCGGCAAGTACTGAATCACGCAGTGAAGGCTACTTCCGGCTCGAATGGAAGCTTGCCGTCGATCGTTCCCACCTGATGTCGGAGGACCAGGCGTTCCTTCTTCCGATCGTCATCGACCCTTCAGTCGACGTCCACGCCCGGGTGCCGGACAAATTCCGGGAGGTGCAATGGACGCACTTGCCCGCGGGCGAGACGACGGCGCCCTTCGTCGAACGCGTGCGCCGGCTCATTGCCGGCGGCGCTGCGCCGCTGCCTCAGACACAGGCGCCGGTTGCTCCCCAGGCGATAGTGCGCCCTGCGCAAAGCGCTTCTGCCGCGGCGCCGACCGATGCAGCGCGTTTCGTCAGGTTTCCGTTGCGCTACCGCACGCCAATCGTCCTGGGCGCGGCGGCCGTGCTGGCCGTTGCCGCGGCTGCTTTCCTCATGCGAGGGCGCTTGGCCGCCCCGCCTTCGCCGGCTTCCGCTCCCGTGGCACCGGCGGCCTTCTCCCCGCCGCCTCACTCGGTTGCCGTGCTGCCCTTTGTCAACATGAGCGGAGATCCGAAGCAGGACTACTTCTCCGACGGTCTGTCGGAAGAACTGCTCAATTCCCTGGTCACGATCCGCGAGCTGCAGGTAGCGGCCCGCACGTCCTCGTTCTTCTTCAAAGGAAAGGACGTGGATCTGTCCGACGTGGCCCGCAAGCTCAACGTGGGTGCAGTTCTGGAAGGCAGCGTGCGCAAGGACGGCAGTCAGGTCCGAATCACGGCCCAGCTCATCAATGCGGTGACGGGATACCACCTGTGGTCGCAGACGTACGACCGGGATCTGAAAAACGTCCTTGCGCTGCAGACCGAAATTGCCACGGCGGTCACCCGGGCCCTGCAAGCGACGCTGCTAACCAACGCCGCCGCAGCCATCGAACTCGGCGGCACGCGGAACCCCGAGGCATTCGATGCCTATCTGCGCGGCGAAAAATTGGACGGCCACCGCGACCGGACGTCGGTCGTGGCGCGAATTGCCGCCTATGACGCAGCAATCCGTCTCGACCCGGATTTTGCCAAGGCGTACGTCGGCAAGGCTCGCGCGCTGAGCGATTTCGCCGGATTTCATGCGTCCGGATCCGGGGTTCAGGAATATTTCGAACAGGCGCGCCGTGCAGCCGAAAAAGCCGTGACTTTGGCGCCGGACCTGGGTCAGGCGCATGCCGCACTCAGCGAATTATTGGCAAGCGGGTTCTTTGAATTCACCCAGGCGCTCGCTGCAATTGAGCGCGCCCTGGCTCTCTCGCCCGGCGACACTCACGTGCTGCGGAATTCGGTGCGTGTATTTTCCTATGTGGGCCGCGTCAAGGCGGCGGTCGCTAACGCGCAGCGCGCGGCGATTCTGGATCCGCTCAATGCCCATACGTACTGGTCGCTCGGACTCGCGCTTATCTTCGACCGCGAGTATCGAAAAGCCATAGAATCCCTCAATCGGGCATTCAGTCTCGACCCGAGTCTCGACGGCATCACCAGTTTTCGGGGCCTGTCTTACGCGTCTCTGGGTGAGCTCGATGCCGCACGCCAATCTTGCGCCACGCCTCCCATTTACGTTTACAACCACGTGTGTCTGGCGATCGTCTATCACCAGCAAGGTCGAACGTCCGAAGCTGAGTCAGAGACGGCGAAAATAAAGGAATCGACCGGCGATGCGGCTGCACTCCAATATGCGGAGATCTACGCGCAGTGGGGTGACGTACCAACCGCGCTCATGTGGCTGGAAACGGCTTACCGCTTGCGTGATCCGGGCTTGGCCGGCGTCAAAACCGACAACCTTCTCGACCCGTTGCGAAATGAACCGCGCTTTCAGGAAATCGAGCGCAAGCTCAAGTTTCCGAGCTGACGACCCGTCGCTCACCCACGCGGCCGCGCGTCGGCTACACTCGGTGATGAGTTGGGCTTTAGGTAATGTCCTTGTGGGATTGGGCGCGCGAATCATGGGGTTGCGGGTATCGAGCCGCGTGCGATGAGCGAAAGCCCTCGCGGACGCCTTTACGTCGTTTCGGCCCCCTCGGGTGCGGGCAAGACCAGCTTGGTGAAGGCATTGATGGAGCGCGAGCCGCGCATTCGCACTTCCGTGTCCTATACGACGCGCAAGCCGCGGCCCAACGAGATCCCCGGGCGCGACTACCACTTCGTCACGGTCGAGCGCTTTGCCGAGATGGCCGCCAATGGCGAGTTTCTCGAGCACGCGCGGGTTTTCGACAATTGCTACGGGACGGGCGCACGGGCAGTCGAAGAAGCGCTCGCCATCGGCGAGCAGCTGTTGTTGGAAATCGACTGGCAGGGCGCCCGGCAAGTCAGAGCCCGCCTGCCGGAGGCGCGCAGCATTTTCATCTTGCCGCCGTCGCGCGGCTCTTTGGAGCAGAGACTCAAGGCCCGCAGCACCGATGCGGATGCGGTGATTAAGCGCAGGCTCGAAGACGCCGCGCAGGACATCACGCATTGGGCGGAATTCGATTACGTGGTGATCAATGACCGCTTCGACCACGCTGTCGCGGACTTGCAGGCCATCGTCGAGGATCGCGGCAGCCACTTGGGTAAGCAAAGAGCCGAAGCGGCGCGCCTAGCGGCAGCATTACTGGCCGGCGCCTGAACCACGTGGCGCAGCGGCAACGCGCCTTAGGACGGCGGTTACGATTGGCCGATTTTCTGCTATTCTGACAATCCCTCCAATGGAACCTTGAGTATGGCGCGTATCACAGTCGAAGACTGCCTGCAGAACGAACCCAATCTATTCAACTTGGTGTTGTTGGCCGCGAAGCGGGCCCGCCGCCTGGCTAACGGTGCCGAAGCCACCGTGGAATGGGAAAATGACAAACCGACTGTGGTGGCGCTGCGCGAGATTGCCGCCGGAAATATCACGCTCGAAATGTTGGAAGAGCCCGAAGAGCCGGTTCCGCAGCCGGTGAGCGAGCTGGACATGCCGTCGGATTTTCGTGCGCCGCAACTCGGCCTTGGGGACTAGCTAAGACCGGCCTTCCCAAGAGCGACGATGGACTATGCGTCTTCCATACTCGGTTTCCTGCCCGGTGGAAGACGGTCCACCGGGATCAGCCAGCTCTTGGACAAGCTCGAAGCGTATTTGCCGCCGCCTCAAGTCGAGCGCGTGCGGGAGGCTTATGAGTTCGGCGCGGAAAAGCACCGCGGCCAGAAGCGCGTTTCGGGCGAACCGTACATCACCCACCCGGTCGCGGTGGCCGATATCCTTGCCGATCTGCACCTGGACGCCGACACGCTGGTCGCGGCAATTTTGCACGATGTCATCGAAGACACACCGACCGCCAAGGCCGAAATAGCGTCGATCTTCGGACAGGTCGTGGCCGAACTGGTCGACGGCGTCAGCAAGCTGGATCAGATTCAATTCAAGAACCGTCAGGAGGCTCAGGCCGAGAGCTTCCGCAAGATGTTGCTGGCGATGGTGCGCGATATCCGCGTCATCATGGTCAAACTTGCCGACCGCATGCACAACATGCGCACCCTCGGAGTGATGCCGCCGATCAAGCGGCGCCGCAGCGCCCGGGAGACCCTGGAGATCTATGCGCCGATCGCCGAGCGGCTCGGCTTGTACGCGGTCAAGCTCGAGCTCGAGGACTTGGGGTTTCGGGCCCTGTATCCGTACCGCTACCGGGTTCTCGAGCGTGAATTGAAGCGGGCGCGGGGCAATCAAAAGGAATTCATCGGCAAGATCGCCGAGACTTTCAAGGCCACGCTGAAGAAGGCCGTGATTGCCGGCGAGGTGGAGGGCCGCGAAAAGCATCTGTACAGCATCTACAAGAAGATGCAGAACAAGAAGATTTCCCTCAATGAAATGGTCGACGTGTACGGCTTTCGAATCATCGTCGACAGCGCCGACACCTGCTACCGCACCTTGGGATTGGTGCACGGCGTCTACAAGCCCATGCCGGGCCGCTTCAAGGACTACATCGCCATACCGCGGGTCAACGGCTACCAGTCGTTGCACACCACCTTGTTCGGACCCAACGGCGTACCCATCGAAGTGCAGATCCGCTCCGAACAAATGCATCGCGTTGCGGAGTCCGGAATCGCCGCGCATTGGAAATACAAATCCGGCGGCGATGCCTTCGGCGGCATCGAACACGATCGCGCGCGCGAATGGCTGGCGAGCCTGGTGCAGATTCAAGAAGGCGGCAGCTCCGAAGAATTCCTCGAGAGCGTCAAAGTCGACCTGTTTCCCGACAAAGTGTACGTGTTCACCCCCAAGGGAAAGATACTGAGGCTGCCGAGCGGCGCGACCGCAGTGGATTTTGCCTACGCCATCCACACGGATGTCGGCAATCGCTGCGTCGCCGCCAAGGTCGACCGGCGCCTGGTCCCGCTGCGCACCCCGCTTCGCAACGGACAGACCGTGGAGATCATCACCGCGAAGGGCGCCACGCCGAACCCTTCGTGGTCGAGCTTCCTGGTCACGGCGAAGGCACGTGCCGCGATCAGGACATACCTCAAAAATCTCAAGCGCGGCGAGGCTCTGGAACTCGGCCGGCGCTTGCTGGAGCTGGCGCTCGAGGAATTCTCGCTCAACCTCAAGAAGATCCCGCCGGCCGAAATCGACGCGGTGGTCAAAGAGCTGAACTTGAAGGACGCTGCCGAGTTGTACGAGAAAATCGGCCTGGGCGAGCGGCTGGCGCCGTTGGTCGCGCGGCGATTGCAGCCAACGCATGACGGCGCCGACCATACCGGGACTCATAGCGGTCCGCTGATGATCGCCGGCACAGAAGGCCTGCTGGTCACGTATGCGCGCTGCTGCTTCCCCATCCCGAACGATCCCATCATGGCGTATTTGAGCGCCGGCCGCGGCGTAATGATTCATCGGCAGAATTGCGGTAATCTCGCCGAGTATCGCAAACAACCGGACAAGTGGCTGTCGGTTGCTTGGGAAGCGACGGAGGGCCGCCTTTTCAGCTGCGAGATCCAGCTGGATATCAATAATCGGGTGGGCGTGCTCGCCGCGGTCGCTTCCAGCATTGCGGAAACTGAAACCAATATCGATCAGGTGTCGTTGGAAGAACGCGACGTGAACAGCTCGACTCTCAAGTTCCAGCTCCAGGTGCGCGATCGCAAACATCTGGCGCACGTCATCAAGACCATCCGCCGCATGCCGGACGTGCAGCGGGTTTTTCGTACCCTGGCTTAAAATCTATGAGCAAACAAATCATTTCGACGCAGGGTGCTCCCGCCGCCATCGGCGTTTATTCGCAGGCCGTGCGGGTGGGCAACACCATTTGGGTATCGGGTCAGATTCCGCTTGACCCCAAGACCCAGGAATTGGTCAAGGGCGATGTGGAAGCGCAGGTGCGCCAGGTTTTTGAGAACCTGAAGGCGATTGTCGCGGCTGCCGGCGCAAGCTTCGACGACGTCGTCAAAGCGACGGTGTTCTTGATCGACCTCTCTCACTTCGGGCTCGTCAACAAGGTCATGGCCGAGTATTTTCGCGAGCCGTATCCTGCGCGGGCCGCGGTCGGCGTGGCCGCGCTGCCGCGCGGAGCCCAGGTCGAAGTGGAGTGCATCGTCGCTCTGTGACCGCACTCAAGCCGGTCACGGTGCTGCGCGGCGTCGGCGATTCGCTCGCCCTGCGGCTGCGCGCCCTGGGGGTTAAGACTACTCAGGATCTGCTGTTCCTCCTGCCGTTGCGATACGAGGACCGGACGCGCGTGGTGCCTTTGGGAGAACTGCGGCCCGGGCAGCGCGCGGCGGTGGAGGGCCAGGTGCTGCTCACCGAGGTCGTATTTCGCGGGCGCCGGCAGATGCTCTGCAAAATCGCCGATGGTTCGGGCTTTCTGACGTTGCGGTTCTTCCACTTCACTGCGCAACAGCAGAATGGACTCGCGCGCGGCGCGCGCATCCGCTGCTTCGGCGAAGCGCGCCGCGGCCCGCTCGGCCTCGAGATGGTTCACCCGGAATACCGGCGCGTCGACCCGAATGCCGCCGAGGCGCCGGGAGAGCATCTCACGCCGATCTATCCCGGCACGGAGGGCATCACCCAGGGGCGCCTCCGCATGTTGGTTGGTCTCGCGCTGGACCAGACCGGCGACGGTGACATCGAGGACTGGCTGCCGTCATCCGTCCTCGCCGATTCGCGCCTGCCTTCCTTGCGCGACGCGCTGCTCTATGTGCATCGTCCGCCGGCGGACGCTCCGGTGGACTTGCTGTTGACCGGGCGCCATCCGGCCCAGCGCCGCCTGGCTTTCGAGGAGTTGCTGGCCCATCAGTTGTCGCTCAAGCTGCTGCGCCGGCGCATCCAGAGCGATCCTGGCTGGCCGCTGCACTCGGACGGCGCCCTCAAGGCAAGCTTGCTGGCGGCGCTGCCGTTTCGGTTGACCCTCGCTCAAAATCGGGCGCTGCGCGAGATCGAGGGCGATCTCAAAGAAGGCAAGCCCATGCTGCGCCTGGTGCAAGGCGACGTGGGGTGCGGCAAGACCTTGGTTGCGGCGCTGGCCGCGACGCAGGCCGTAGAGATGGGCCGGCAAGCGGCGCTGATGGCGCCGACCGAACTGCTGGCCGACCAACATGCGCAGAATTTTCGGCGATGGTTCGAGCCCTTGGGGATAGCGGTGGCGCTCTTGACCGGGCGGCAAACCGGCAAAGCACGCAGTGCCGTCTTGCAGGGCATTCGCGCCGGGCACGCGCCCATCGTCGTCGGCACGCATGCTCTGTTTCAAGCGAGCGTCGAGTTCGCGGCGCTGGCCCTGGTCATCGTCGATGAGCAACACCGCTTCGGCGTGCATCAGCGCCTGAGCCTGCGCGAAAAAGGCGCATCCCGGGGCCATCAGCCGCATCAATTGATCATGACCGCGACACCCATTCCGCGCACGCTGGCGATGACCGCCTACGCCGATCTCGATGTCTCGGTGATCGACGAGCTGCCGCCGGGACGCACGCCCGTGAAGACCGTGGTCTTGGCCGAAGCGCGCCGCGACGAAGTGGTGCAGCGGATTCGAACCGCGTGCCTGGAAGGACGGCAGACGTACTGGGTCTGCCCGCTCATCGATGAATCGGAAGAAATGCCCTACCAGGCTGCGGAGGAGACAGCCGCGGCACTGGCTGCCGCGCTGCCTGAGCTTAGCGTCGGACTGGTTCACGGCCGCATGCCGTCCGCCGCGAAGGAAGGCACCATGCGGCGCTTCAAGGACGGTAAAATCCAGCTCCTGGTGGCGACCACGGTGATCGAAGTGGGCGTCGACGTGCCGAACGCCACCCTCATGGTCATCGAAAATGCCGAGCGCTTGGGACTGGCGCAGCTGCACCAGCTGCGCGGCCGCGTCGGCCGCGGTCAGCACTTGAGCTCCTGCCTGCTGCTGTATCGCTCACCGCTGTCCGCGCTGGCGCGCGAACGATTGGCGGTGATGCGCGACACCAACGACGGTTTCGAGGTGGCGCGGCGCGATCTCGAATTGCGCGGACCCGGCGAATTGCTCGGGACACGTCAGACCGGGCTCGCGCAAATGCGGGTCGCCGACTTGATTCGCGATGCCGATCTTCTGCCCCGGGTGCAAATCGCGGCGGAAACGCTGCTCCGCGATTGGCCCCGGCACGTCGCGCCGCTCGTCGGCCGATGGGTGGGGCATGCGGAGCAATACGGCCGCGTCGGGTAGAATGGCGCATGACACTGCCGCGCTCAGGGGTCGAGTTGATCGAGCGGGTCGCCGAGCGCTGGCGATGGATTTCCTATCGCATACGTTTCCATCCATTCACCACCCAGGAACTGCCGAAAATCCTGGACGGTTTGCAGGAGTATGGGCGCCTCATGCGATTGGACCGGCCGATCGGCATCTGGCTGCTGCTCTGGCCGACGCTGTGGGCGCTGTGGATCAGCAGCCGCGGCAAACCGAATCCCCGCATATTCATCATCTTCGTGATCGGTACCGTGCTCATGCGCTCCGCCGGCTGCGTCATCAACGATTACGCCGACCGCAGCTTCGATCCGCGCGTGGCGCGCACCAAGGATCGGCCGTTGGCGGCAGGGCGCATCTCGACGCTCGAAGCCTTGGTCTTGTTCACCGTGCTGTCCATTACCGCCTTGATGCTGGCGCTGCAGTTGAACAAGGCGACGCTGCTGCTGGCCGTGGTGGGTGGGTTTCTGGCGGTCAGCTACCCCTTCGTCAAGCGCTTTCTGCCGGTGCCGCAGATGTATTTGGGCGTGACCTTCGGCTGGGGAATACCCATGGCGTTCGAGGCGCAGTTCGAGCAGGTACCGCGCGTCGCGTGGCTGTTATTGCTGTCGAATGTGCTGTGGGTCACGGTGTACGACACGATGTACGCAATGGTGGATCGCGACGACGACGTCAAGATCGGCGTGCGCTCGACGGCGATCGTGTTCGGCGATTCGGACCGCAACATCATCGCCGTATTGCAGGCCATGACGCTGCTGTGCCTGTATCTCGTCGGCCGCATGATCCACATGGGTTGGTGGTACTACGGCGGTCTGTGGGTGGGCGCGGCGTTCTTCGCCTATCAGTTGTGGCTGATAAGGACGAGGGATCGCGAAGGCTGCTTTCGCGCCTTTCTCAACAACAACTATTTCGGCATGGCCGTATTCATCGGCATGGCCTTGGAATATCAGTTTGCACGCTGATCTCGCCGCGCGCGGCCGGCCTGAAGGCCAGCGTTTCTCGCGGGGAAATTGGATGAAAACGGCGCGCCCGCTCCTGATCCTTCTCTGCGCCACCTGCCCCGGATGCGGCGGCGATTCCGCGGATCTCGCCCCCGCACGGCTCATCCACGCTCCGCCCGTCGGGCAGCTGAACCCGCAGCAATTGAGATCGCTGTCGATGGAATGCGAGAGATATGCGCCCAACGGTTCGATGCGCGGCCGCTACGATGCAGCGTATTGCGATGAGGCGATGGCCGCTTGGTCCGATTCACCGCTGCAGATGGTGCCGATTCAAAAAGAGCCACCCGCCGATTCGAGCGCCGCGCCTAAGCATTGACGTCCTCCCGCGCCCTTAAAAGGGCGGGGCTTGACGCGCATTCTCGTCAACCCTGCCGGGCGCTCTTGGTTGACGGCGCGTGCCGGGCATCCAATACTCGCGAGCGGCGGACCCCCCCCGAGAGGTATTTGTGACAGTACGGAATGATTGGACGCTCGCGGAAGTAAGCGCGCTCTTCGCGCTGCCGTTCATGGATTTGGTGTTCGCGGCGCTCGAGGTGCACCGGCGCTTTCAGGTGCCTAACACCGTGCAGATCAGCACGCTGTTGAGCATCAAGACGGGCGCCTGTCCCGAGGATTGTGCTTATTGCCCGCAGAGCGCGCGCTTCGATACGGGATTGGAGACACAGGAACTGCTCGAGCTCGAGGAGGTTGCCGCACGCGCGCGCGCCGCCAAGGATGCCGGCGCCACCCGCTTCTGCATGGGCGCCGCCTATCGATCGCCCCGCCCTAAGGATCTGCGCAAAGTGCTCGCCATGGTCCGCGAAGTGAAGTCGCTTGGAATGGAGACCTGCGCAACCCTCGGCATGCTGACGCCGGAACAGGCCCGTGAACTCAAGGCGGCCGGGCTCGACTACTACAACCACAATCTCGACACCTCGCCGCGGTACTACGAAAAAATCATCAGCACCCGGAGCTACAAGGATCGGCTCGATACGCTCGAGGCGGTGCGCGAGGCGCGCGACGGGCATGCGCACGCGCCGCATGCGCACGCCGGTCACGGCGCCCATGTCGCGCCGGTTGCCCGCGAAGAGGTGGACGACAAGCAGCGCACACGCTACGGCCGCGAGGAATTGCACATCGCCGGCGACGTCAGCGCGCGGCACAAGAAGAAAAAGCGCCTGAAGACGCGCACGGTCGCGGTCAACGCCGAGGCCAAGCATGGTTTCGAGATGCCCACCGCGCCGGTCAAGCGCGAGGTGGCGCTCGGTGAAACCATCA
>Ga0209736_1000400_pt1 | contig 14086 bp, 13 predicted proteins | sample BlaSpr_A8_Ref_M3_FD_187992 | JGI IMG/M metagenome (GOLD analysis project Ga0209736, IMG submission 187992) | Forest soil microbial communities from Thunder Bay, Ontario, Canada - Black Spruce, Ontario site 2_A8_Ref_M3 (SPAdes) (version 2) | ecosystem: Environmental > Terrestrial > Soil > Boreal...
CCGCTAACAATGTCAGCGCTTCATCGAACCCGGCGCAACGGCCAGCGTGCGCGCCGCGATCACAAGCGCCAGCAGCAGCAGTGCCGCGGCCAGCAGGAACGGCGCGCCCGGCAGTGTCATTGGCGCCCGCGGACCGATGAAATATGCAAATGTCAGCGTGAACAGAAACGGCCCCACCATCTGGGACACGCTTTGCACGCTCGATGTCGCGCCCTGCAACTGGCCCTGCTGGTCCGGCGGGACCAGCTCAGTCATCAGCGCCTGGATCGCCGCCCCGGCCACGCCCCACAAGGCCATCACCGGAATGCCGAGCCAGAACAGCGCGCCGCTCGGCGCCGCACCGTAGATCAAGAAGCCGGCGGCGCCGCAGCCGAGCCCGAGCAGCAGCGCCCGGCGCTCGCCGAAATACCGCACCATCGGTCCGATCGCGGCACCCTGCACGGCCATCGAGCAGATGCCGACGATCGCCAGCGTCAGACCAACCTGCGTCGTATCCCAACCATATCGATAGGACGCATAGAGGACGAACACGCTCGGCAGCACCACATGGGCGAGCTGGGCCATGAAGTTCGCCACCGACAGTCCCGCCAGCACCGGGTTGGAGCGCAACAGTTTGAGCGCGCCGAGCGGATTGGCGCTTTTCCAGCGGAACGGCGCGCGGCGATCGGCCGACAGCGACTCCGGGAGGATCAACAGGCCGTACAGCGTATTGGCAAAGCTCAGGCCGGCGGCGACCCAGAACGGCAGCCGCGGATCCATGCCGCCGAGCAGACCGCCGAGCGCCGGTCCAAGAATGAATCCGGCGCCGAACGCGACGCCGACCTTGCCGAACATCGCCGCACGCCGCTCCGGCGGCGTCACATCCGCGATATAGGCAAAGGCGGTCGAGATGCTTGCCGAGGTGATGCCCGAGATCACCCGGCCGATGAAAAGCCAGGTCAGCGACGGCGCCAGCGCCATCAGCACATAATCCAGCGCCAGCCCGAAATTCGACAGCAGCACCACCGGCCGCCGCCCAAAACGGTCCGACAGGCCGCCGAGGATCGGCGAGAACAGAAACTGCATCAGCGCCCAGGCGGTGCCGAACAGGCCAAAAATCTCGGCCGCGCGCGCGGTATCGTTATCGACAAAGCTTTCGACGAGTTTCGGCAGGATCGGCAGGACCAGGCCGAGCGCGAACATGTCCAGGAGGATGGTGATGAAGATAAAGGCCACCGCCCCGCTGCGCACCGGTGCCGATTGTTGCGGCGCCTCGATGGCGCTCTCGGAAAGCCCCTCGCTCACGACGGCCGCTTGCGCTTGTGGGCGAACGGGTTGGCCTTTTCGCGCAAGCTGATCCGCACCGGCGTGCCCGGAAGCTCGAAGAATTCGCGCAGCGAATTGACGAGATAGCGCAGATAGGATTGCGGCACCGCGTCGGCGCGCGAGCAGAACAGAATAAAACTCGGCGGCCGCGCCTTGGCCTGGGTGATGTAATTCAGCTTCAGCCGCCGGCCGGACACCGCGGGCGGCGGGTTGGCGTCGACCGCCTGCTCGAACCAGCGATTGAGCGACGCCGTCGGCACCCGCCGGTTCCACACCGCATAGGCCTGTTCGATCGCGCTCATCAGCCGGTCGATGCCCTCGCCCATCAGGCCGGACACCGCGACGATCGGCATGCCCTTGACCTGAGGGAGCAGATGATCGGCATCGGTGCGCAGCGCCGTGACCAGACTGGACTGCTTTCCCATCAAGTCCCATTTGTTGACCGCGATCACCAGCGCCCGGCCCTCGCGCTCGATCAGGTCGGCGATGCGCAAATCCTGTTCCTCGAACTTGTTCTGCGCATCCATCATCAGCACCACGACTTCGGCAAAGCGGATGGCGCGCAGCGCGTCCGACACCGAGAGCTTTTCCAGCTTCTCCTCGATCCGCGAGCGCCGCCGCAATCCTGCGGTATCGAACACGCGGAAATCCCGGCCCTGCCAGGTGACTTCGACCGAAATCGAATCGCGGGTGGTGCCGGCCTCGGGGCTGGTCAACAGCCGCTCCTCGCCGAGCAGATGATTGATCAGGGTGGATTTGCCGGCATTGGGGCGGCCGACGATGGCGACGCGAATCGGCCGCTTTGCAATGTCCTCATCGGTTTCGATGATGTCGTCGTCGTCGAATTCTTCGCCCTGTTCGACCGGCTCCGGCATCAGCGCGCGCAGCGCGTCGTAGAGATCGCTCAAGCCCTCGCCATGCTCGGCCGAAATCTGGATCGGTTCGCCGAGGCCGAGCGCGTAAGACTCCATCGCGCCGGCATCGCCCTGTTTGCCCTCGCTCTTGTTGGCGACCAATAGCACCGGCTTGTTGGCGCGGCGGGCGAAATCGGCGAAGGCGCGATCGTTCGGCGTCAGCCCGGCGCGGGCATCGATCACGAACATCAGGGCGTCGGCGAGGCCGATCGCCACCTCGGTCTGTTCCTGCATCCGCGCCGTGAGCGAGCCCTTGGCGCCCTCGTCGAGGCCGGCGGTGTCAATGAGCGTGAATTCGAGATCGCCGAGCCGCCCCCCGCCTTCGCGGCGGTCGCGGGTGACGCCGGGCTCGTCATCGACCAGCGCGAGCTTCTGCCCGACGAGCCGATTGAACAGCGTCGATTTTCCGACATTGGGCCGGCCGATGATGGCAATCGTGAAGGGCATCAAATGATCCGTGCGCCGGTTACGCGCGTATTCCGCAAAAGCTGTCTAGCGGTTTTGCGATCAGAATACGCGCCCATTATTGAAATGTGGCGCATCTCAATGAGATGAAAGATCTACCGCGTGAAGGTGCCGCTCGGCATCGGCGCCGGGAACGGCGCGGCGGATTGTTGCGAAGGCTGGGCCGGCGGGGCCGGTTGCGCGGCCGACTGATCGGGCGGCGGCGCGGTGGTCCGCTTGCGCACGATCTTCTTCGGCTTGGGCGCCGGCGGCGCCGCGTCGGTGCCGCCCTCGTCCACCGGCGCGGCGTTGGGATCCGCGGCTGCGGCTGGCTCCGCTCCGGACGCGGTGCTGGCGCTAGCCGGCTGCCTGCTCTTGCTGCCCCGGGCAGCGCGCTTGGATTTCGGCGGCTCAGGCGGCGGAGCGGCGGCGGCCGCTGCGGCCTGCGCATTCTGTTGATCGACTTGCTCCTGCGCCGAGCCCTTGTACAATTCCTTCGGCACGCCCTGCTCGAGGCCGGGGACGCCATCGGGGAACACCGGTTTGCGGTCGCCCGGCAGCTTCTTTTTGGTGTCGAGCCAGTCGAGCAGATCGGACGGATCGAAGCTGCTCAAGCCGCCGGAGCAGCCGGCCAGCGCGCCGCAGAGCGCAATCAGGACAGAAGCTGCGATCAGACGTTGCGAGCGGCGCATGGTCGATTTCTCACTCAACTTTTTTCGCGGCCGTCAGCTTTTCGCGACCGGCGGAAGCAACGCCTGCAGGGCCTCGGCACGCGAGCGCAGGCTTGACGGCGTCTCGCCGTCATTGGCAATCAGATCCAGCCACTGCCGCGCCGCCGCCATGTCGCCGGCGCGCCAGGCCGACAGCGCCAGCAGTTCGCGCGCGGTGTGGCGGAAGGTCGCGCCGGGCGCGGTGGCCGGCTCAAGCCGCTGCAGCATGTTCGGATAACTGGTGGTTTCCAGCAGCAAGGCCGCCGCGCGCACCTTGGCCAGATCCCGTTCCGGCGCGCCGACGCTGCGGTCGGCCGAGATGTCGTCGTACAATTTCGCTGCCGCCGCGGGATCGCGGGTTGCGACTTCCGCCGCGGCGCGCATCCGCGCCAGCATCCGGTAGCCCGACGGCGCCTTCGCAGCCAGGTCGGTAAAGGCCGCTTCGGCTTCCGAATGCTTGTTCGCTTCCGACAGTTCCACCGCCTTGTCGAAGGCCACAGCGGCCTCGGCGGCCTTCTGTGCTTCCAGGTACTGATAGCCACGCCAGCCTCCGACCGCGGCGATGATCAGGAGCGCCCCGGCGACGATGTAGATCGAATACTGGTCCCACAGCTTTTTGAGCTGGTCGCGACGAACGTCCTCGTCAACTTCGTCAAATAATTCAGACACTTAAGGAAATCCTATCCCGATGAGCCGCGGGCCAAGCCAATAGCGGGTCATACCCCCGGCGGCGGCGATATCCTAGCGATATGGCGTTGGCAAGGCAAAGCAGCCGGATCAAAGCGTTAACGCTGTTGAGGCATGGCTGAGCCCGATCTGGCGCCAATTGACCCGCGCGTCAAGGACTATACCTGCCCCGCCGCCCAGGCCTCCCGCAACTGCTTCTTCAGCACCTTGCCATTGGCGTTGCGCGGCAGCGGCTCTGATGTCAGCGCCATGGTCTCCGGCACCTTGTAGTCCGACAGCCGCGCCGCGCACCAGGCGCGCAGCGCCTCGGCGGAGACCTCGTTGTCGCGCGTCACGATCACCGCATGCACGCGCTCGCCGAGCACCGGACAGGGTTTTGCGATGATGGCGCTCTCGACCACGCTCGCATGGCCGGCGAGAACGGATTCGACCTCGGCGGAATAGATCTTCAAGCCGCCGCGGTTGATCATGTCCTTCTGGCGATCGAACACGCGGACAAAATTGTCGGCATCGATCGAACCGAGATCGCCGGAATGCCAGAAGCCGCCGGTAAAACTCTCCGCCGTCGCCGTTGGATTATTCCAGTAGCCTTTGATGACCGAGCCTGAGTGAATCCAGATTTCGCCGATCTCGCCGCGCGGCAGTTCGCGGCCGTCGGCATCCACCACGATGATGTCAGCGCCCGGACAGGGCAAGCCGACGCTGTCGAGATGATCGCCGGTCAATGCGCCCGGCATCATGGTCGAAGGCGACGTGGTTTCGGTCGCGCCGTAGCAATTCATCAGCTTCAGGCCCGGGATCGCAGCGTTCAGCTTCTCGATGGTGGCGACCGGCATCGGCGCGCCGCCGAAACCTCCGATGCGCCAGCTCGACAGATCGCAGCTGTCGAAATCCGGCTGCAAGAGGCAGAGATTGTACATTGCCGGCACCATCACCGTGTAGCTGACGCGCTCTCGCGCGGCGACCTTGAGATATTCGGCGGCCTTGAACTCGGCCATGATGATCAGCGCGCCGGCGCAACGGACCATGGTCATGATATTGGCGACCACGCCGGTGACATGCGCCAGCGGCACGGCGGCGATCGAGCGATCCGCCGCTGTGAGTTGCAGGCAAGACACGAAAACCATCGCCGAATGAATGATATTGCAATGCGCGAGCATCGCGCCCTTGGGCCGGCCGGTGGTGCCGGAGGTGTAGAGAATCATCGCGGTGTCTTGCTCGCCGACAGCGGCGGGGGCCTGCAAAGCTTCCTGCCGGACCAGATCGGAAAATTGCGACGCGCGGGCATCGTCGTCGACGGAGACGAGATGCATCAGGCCGGGAACGTCGGCCGCGTCGGGCAGCCGATCGGCCAGCGCGGCCTCATGGATCAAGAGCCTGGCGCCGCAGTCGTTGAGCACATAGGCAATCTCGGGCTTTTGCTGCCGGGTACCGAGCAGAACCGTCACCAGGCCGAGATGGGCAGCTCCGAACATCGCCAGAGAAAATTCGATGCGGTTGCCGAGCAACAGCGCGACGCGGTCGCCGCTTCGCAGGCCGAGCTTGCGCAGCCCCGCCGCGACGCAGGCGGATTCTCGCGCGACTTCACGCCAGGTCATTCGCCTCTCGCCGCAGACCAGCGCCTCGCCGTCCGGATTTTTCGAAACAGCGTCCGACACCATCGCCCAGATGTTTTTCGGCCGCTCGCAAAACGCCGGCACCACGCGGTCGCCGAAGCGGGCCTCGAACTGCATGGCGGGAATCGAATATTGGGACCAGTCCATTGTCGCGGCCTCTGGTTTCCGGTTCAACCGAGTCGGATCACATCCTAGCGTCGTCCTTTTGGTTGAGCATGATCTGTTTCGGAAAACCGTTCGGGTCGGTCATCGGGGCCTCGGCGCTGACTTGCGGCATGTCTCGCTTCATAGCAGACACCCGGCCCAGACGCGACGGGCCGGTGTGCAAGCCCGACACTCAGTCATCTTCTGCAATTTCTGCCTGAGGCTCACTGCGACGTTTGCGCGGTTCGAAGCCCGAGGCGGGCCGACTCCTGCCGCCCGCGACTGACTCCGATCTCGCGCTACGCCTCGGGGACGGTAACGGCGGGCGCTCCACAAGCCCGGCGCGGATGCGTATCGAGCGCGATCAACCGTCGGAGATAAAGCTTACCATTTGACAATTTTCCGGACCGGCGCATTGATATCGTTCTCCCCGACAGCGGGTGGACACCCGTTAGAATTGGGGGGCATTCCAGGGAGGCATCGATGAAAATTCATTTGAAAACAACCGTGGCTATGTTGACGCTTGCCGCTTGGCCGGCTGCCGCGCAGCCGGCCCCGCCGGCGCCAAACGCACTCGAAACATTGGGTGCGATGCACCCCACGGGCAGTACGGCCGATTGGCCGGAGGTCCCGCAAACCGGCGCGAAAGCCGATCAGGTCAAGCAGAACCTGACCAAGATCAAGCTTCCGCCGGGCTTTCACATCTCACTCTACGCACTCGTGCCGGACGCTCGCCATATCGCGGTCGGCCCACAGGGCGTCGCGACATTCGTCGGCACGCGCAAGTCAAAAGTCTGGGTGGTGACCGATCGCTCGCGCGGCGGCGTGGGCGACGAGGTGAAGGAGTTCGCTCCGACCCTGCCAAAGAAGATACCCAATGGCGGGTGCTTCTCGAAGGACGGCTTCCTTTATATCCCCGAGCAAAATCGGGTGTTGGAATATGCGGCGGCCGAATTCTTCTACGAGAGCCCGGACGTTGTTGCAGGTGTCGTGGTCCCCGAAGGTGAACTGATCCCGAAATCCGAGGAGAGCTACAATCACACTGCGCGGGTCTGCAGGGTTGGTCCGGACAACAAACTCTATATTCAGTTAGGCCAACCCTACAACGTGCCCGCCAAGGAGAAGTTTGACCTTTATCGCAAGGTTGGTATGGGCGGGATCATCCGCATGGATCGTGACGGAAAGAACCGCGAAGTCTACGCGGTGGGATTACGCAATCCGGTCGGCATGGATTTCAATCCAAAGGACAAGTCGCTCTGGACAAACGACAACCAGGTTGACGGCATGGGCGACGAGCAGCCCCCCGGCGAAATGAATCGTATTGCCAATGCGGGTCAGGATTTCGGATTTCCCTGGTATGGCGGTGGTCGCACGCGTACCATTGAATACAAGAACGATACGCCGCCCGCCAATGTGGTTTTCCCTGAAGTGGAACAGGCAGCCCATGCGGCGGACCTTGGACTCATATTCTACACTGGCTCCATGTTTCCGAAAAAATATCAGGGCGCGATCTTCTCGACGCAACACGGTTCATGGAATCGAACCGTGCCCGTCGGCGCTCGGCTAATGGTGACATTCCTCAAGGATGATGGCCACGTCGCAGGAAAGTCCGAACCGTTTGCCGAAGGTTGGAATGACAACGGGTATTACCTGGGTCGTCCCGTCGACGTGGCGCAGTTGGCCGATGGTTCGCTACTCGTCTCGGACGATCTCGTCGGAGCGCTCTATCGCATCTCCTACGACGGCAAGTAACATCTGATCCAACATGATGGCCCCTGAGGCCGGGGCCATCATGCTTTCCGTGTTGCAAGGTTCGTGAGGGTTTAGGATGATTTCTGCGAATCCAAAGGCGACACGACTGGCCATCCACCTTTTCGCGTCAATTTGTTTTCTTGTGGCCGGCTTCAGCGTGTGCAGTGCCGGCGACGTTAAGGCCGGTCGTGCAAAGGCGCTGATGTGCCAGGCCTGTCATGGCATGGACGGGCTTTCAAAGACTCCGGACACACCAAACATCGCCGCCCAGATCGAGCCGTACATCGTCGCACAGTTGCAGGCGTTTAAGTCCGGTGCGAGAAAGAACGACGCGATGTCGGTGGTTGCTCCGCCTCTGTCCGATACGGACATCGAAGATCTTGCAGCTTATTTTTCGGCCATCGAGATCAATGTGGTCAAGATGCCGGGTGGATAGCTTGTTATCGGGCCGGTTTCGGGTCTTTCACGGGTATCAGGCCCGCGCGAGGCCAGGTTGACGCTGGTGGAAGCGAGAGCGAGGCCGCCTGAGAAATAAACGGGAAGGAAGTCGCCCCATCTGGTTTGGCACGTCCCCTCAAAATACGAGGTCTGTCGCCACAGCCAACTTTATCTACTGATTAGTGCTGTCCTTGCGCTTGATGTCTCGAGAGTTTCAAGTTGGGACAAGAATTTGGACAAGCGCAAGATGCGGTGGACGGCGCCCAGAATGCCGTCCGATTATCATCCGCATCGATCGCCGTGTAGCAACTCGCTTCCACAAACTTGTGGCCAACTATCTTGCATTTGTCCAACTTGCCTCAATCCGGCTATGGCTGCGCGTGAGTGAGTCCACGACCTAGCTCTTCCTCATGCCGTAGACATGCTCCGGACCCGGAAAAGCGCGCGCGCGCACGTCCTTGGCATACCCCTCGATGGCGGCCTCGATCATCGGGCCGAGATCGCCGTAGCGTCGGACGAATTTTGGGGTCCGCGCCGACAACCCCAGCATATCTTCCAGCACCAGCACCTGGCCGTCGCAGGCCGCACTGGCGCCGATTCCGATGGTGGGAATGGCGATGGTCTCGGTGATCTTCCTGGCCAGCGGCTCGGCCACCGCCTCGACCACGACCGAAAAGGCGCCGGCCTCAGCAATCGCCTTGGCGTCGTCCTCGATCGGCTCCCAGCTGCCTTCTTCGCGGCCCTGGGCGCGGAACGAGCCGAGCGTGTTGATCGATTGCGGCGTCAGGCCGATGTGGCCCATCACGGGAATGCCGCGCTGGACCAAAAACGCGACGGTCTCCGCCATCCGCACGCCGCCCTCGAGTTTGACGGCACCGCAATGCGTCTCTTTGAGGATTCGCACGGCGGAATGAAACGCCTGTTCTTTCGAGGCCTCATAGGAGCCGAACGGCATGTCGACCACCACCAGCGCATGCCGCGAGCCGCGCATCACGGCGTGGCCCTGCAGGATCATCATGTCCAGCGTCACCGGCACCGTGGTCTCGAACCCATGCATGACATTGCCCAGGGAATCGCCGACCAGGATGACATCGCAATAGCGATCGACCAAAGCGGCGGTATGGGCGTGATACGAGGTCAGCATCACGATCGGCTCGCCATTCTTCCGGGCGCGAATATCCGGCGCGGTCTTGCGCTTGATGGTCGATTGAATGGACATGTTTAAGCTCCGAACACGGGAATGCCGATCACGACGGGATGGAACGCGAAGCCGAGCGCGAGGTAGGCGACGATTCCGACCGCCACCGCGATCAGGTCATTGCTGACGCCGCCGACCGGGATCGGCGGCGCGCCGGCGTCAGCGCGGCGTTTCAGCGAGATCCGGTCGAACACCGCCCAGGCGAGGAACGAGCCGAACAGGATGATGCCGCCGAGATCGCCATTGGCGATCAGATGCGCCGCCGCCCACAGCTTTACGCCGGTCAGCATCGGATGCTTTACCGCGGTGTAGATGCGGCCGCGGATATAGGCGGCCACCACGAGGATCACCGCCGGCAGCATCAGCGCCACCGTGACGTGCTTCAGCGCGCTCGGCGGGGTCCAGACCGGCCACATGCCTGCCGCGCGATAATGCGCAAAACCCCACACGATCAGCGCCAGGCCCACAAGCGATACCAGCGCATAGCCGATCTTGTAGCCGCCCTCGCCCGTGGATGCGATCAGGCGCGCCCGCAAGTCGCGCCGGGTGGTGAGGGTATGGACGCCGAGAAACAGCACCAGACCCAGGATCATCACCGCTAGTCCCAAGATGCTCCTCCGTCGCAGGGCCGGCCTTTTGTCAGCTTCGGGTATCACTTTAGGGGCTTGGACCGCAATGCGCCAAAACGCGCGCACGCCATACCCGCCGGCGTGGGGAATCCGGCCCCCACAAAAAATTATGGGTTCGCCCCAGTTTCTTTTCCCAGCGACCGAGCTATTCGGACCACTTTATAATAACGCGGGCAGGTTCGGAACATTGGAGACACTGGGCTATTGCTCCTTCGACTCATCAGGAGAAATGGTCATGACAAAATTTGGAACAATCGGCGCTGCCTGTCTGGCAGTTGCGCTCGCGGCATCGTCACCGGCGCTGGCACAAGGCGGACATCGTGCAGGCGGTTTTCACGCCGGCGGCGCTCACTTCGCGGGCGGCGGCGGTAGAGGCGGCGGATTTCGCGGTGGTCGCGGCGGCGGGTTTGGCCCCGCAATCGCGGCCGGCGTCGTGGCTGGCGCCGTGATCGGCGGCGCCGGCTATTATGGCGGCGGCTACGCCCCCGGCTATTATGGCGATTCATACGCCTACGATAACGGGTACGACGGCGCGTACGACAACGGCTACAATGGCGGCTACGACAACGGGTATTCCACCCGCAATGGCTTCGTCTGTCAGCCCGGAAGCTTGTTCCGAGGTGAAGACGGCCGCACACATCTCTGTCAGTAAGCAATCGTTCGTTCTAGCGAAAAAGGCGGCCGGATCGGCCGCTTTTTTTTGCAAACCTGCTTTAGGCGTTGTCCGATTCCGCCAGGTCGCTTGAGCGGTTCGCGACGCTCCCGTCGAATGGATCTGACGATTCCCTGAGTTGCTTCCATTCCTCTGCTTCCGCAGACCAGTATGCCGCTTCTGCCAGCCAGTGTTCCGCTTCCTTCTTGGCGAGCGCAGCTCGTTCACGGGACATGATTTCCAAATTGGCAAATTGGTTCTTTGGATTCATGGGCAACCCCAATGGTCGTTTAATCCAACCTCCTCCTTATAACTGACAATCCGGTAACGCGATTTGACACGTCCGTGAGTCATGTTTCCGATTGTGTAAACCAGATGACAGATCATATCTGGCGGTGGCGCGCATCCCCGCCGGCGAGCGACCTTCACCGCATTCACGGTGCAGCGCCAAGCGCCAGTGACGACGCATCGTCAGGACGGAGAGCGGCCGACTTTACCGCTCACGGTGTTACCGACTGCTTGCCCAGATCGCGATTGTCGACATAGCGGATCGCAATCGGCCGCCCGGCCAGCGCGCCGCCGAGGTCGCCGCTGAATTTCATCGGCACGCAGGCGTCGAGCGACGCATTGATCGCCTTCAGGTAGCTCGCGCGGGTATCCGCTGACGCGCCTTCGGTGAAATAGGTCATGCGCGGGGCCCCGATCATCCCGCCGGAACGATTGAAACTGAAGCGCACCGACATCTGCATGCCCGCGCGTGCCGAACCGGCTGGCGGCGGTGTCCAGCAGGACCGCAAGGCCGCAAACAGATCGCCGATGGTGTTGAGATCGTGGTCCGGCTTTTGGTACTTTGCGGCGTCGTCATGCGGCGGCACGCTTTCGACCGTCAGCTGCAGGTTTTCGCCGTAGGGATAATCGATCTCCGGAATGCACGGCCCGTGATTGAACACGCTGCAGAACGACGGCGTGCAAGGCTCCCCGCTGAGCACGCTGCAGGGCGCGTGCGAGAACGGCGTCGGATTGATCTGATGCCGCGGCCGGGCATCGGCGGTTGCGGCGACAGCCATTCCCGCGAACGCGATGAGCCAACCGAAAACGATGCGCCGGAGCATGCAGCAAGCCTCGAAGGCAGCAAAACAGGAACTATACTGGCGTAAAAATGATGTGCGCGGCAGCTGCTATCAAGCCCGACTCTGTTCACATCCCTGCGTTCACTCATACCGCTGTCATCGCCGGCTTGACCGGGCGACCCAGTTTTCCAGAGACGCCAGCGATGGAATCGAGAAGCCGCGGCGTACTGGGTCCCCGGTCAAGCCGGGGACGACAAGGGGTGGAAACCGCCGCAGCGCGCGTGGGTGACCAGGCTTCCGCCACCATCACAGCTGTCATCGCCCGGCTTGACCGAGCGACCAGTATTCCAGAGACGCCAGCGATGGAATCGAGAAGCCGCGGCGTACCGGGTCCCCGGTCAAGCCGGGGACGACAAGGGTGGAAAACCGCTGCACCGCGCGTGGGTGACCGCGGGCTTCCGCCACCATCACAGCTGTCATCGCCCGGCTTGACCGGGCGACCCCGTATTCCAGAGACGCCAGTGATGGAATCGAGAAGCCGCGGCGTACTGGGTCCCCGGTCAAGCCGGGGACGACAAAGCGGGGACGGACGACGATGGTGGACGCCGCTTGCAGCGCGGAGCCCAACGCGCCCGCTCACGCCTTCTTCTTCACGTCCTTGATGCTGGAAAAATTGATGCCCTCAGCGCGTTCCTTGGTGTAGCCGAGATAGAACTCGTTCTTGGCCAGGAATACCGGATCGCCATCGACGTCGTCGGCGACGCCCGAGCCGTTGGCGGCGATGAAGGCGTCGAGCTTCTTGCGGTCGGCGGAGGAAATCCAGCGCGCCAGCTGAAACTCGGAAACCTCGAATTCGACCGGCAGCGCATATTCGGCATCGAGCCGCGCTTTGAGCACATCGAGCTGCAGCGGGCCGACCACGCCGACCAAAGCCGGGGCGCCGTCGCGCGGCCGAAACACCTGCACCACGCCCTCCTCCGACATCTGCTGCAGCGCCTCTTTAAGCTTCTTGGCCTTCATCGCATCGGTCAGCCGCACCCGGCGGACGATTTCAGGGGCAAAACTGGGAACGCCGACGAAATTGAGATCCTCGCCCTCGGTCAGGGTGTCGCCGATCCGTAACGTTCCGTGATTGGGAATGCCGACGACGTCTCCGGCAAAGGCCTCATCCGCCAGCGCGCGATCCTGCGCGAAAAAGAATTGCGGACTGGACAGCGACATGTTTTTGCCGGTGCGCACCAGTTTTGCCTTCATGCCGCGGCTGAGTTTTCCGGAGCACAGCCGCGCGAATGCGATGCGGTCGCGATGGTTCGGATCCATATTGGCCTGGATTTTGAACACGAAGGCGCTCATGCGCGGCTCCGCGGCCTCTACCTTGCGCAAATTGCTCTCCTGCGCGCGCGGCGGCGGCGCGAATTTGCCGAGCCCTTCCAGCAAATCGCCGACCCCAAAGTTGCGCAATGCGCTGCCGAAATAGACCGGGGTCAGATGGCCCTCGCGGAACGCATCGAGCTCGAACGGCTTGCAGGCTTCCGACACCAGCGCCAGTTCATCCTTGATCGCGCCGACGTCGAGATTGGCATTGCGGCCGGCGAGATCGGCGATGTCGATCTGCTGCGCGGCGCCGGTCTTGGCGCCGCCGCCCTCGAGCAGGCGCACGCCGCCGGTTGCGACGTCATAGGTGCCGAGGAAATCGCGGCCGCGCCCGACCGGCCAGGTCATCGGCGTGGTGTCGAGCGCCAGCGTCTTTTCGATTTCATCCAGCAGATCGAAGGTATCGCGGCTCTCGCGGTCCATCTTGTTGATGAAGGTGATGATCGGGATGTCGCGCAGGCGGCAGACCTCGAACAGCTTTCGGGTCCGCGCCTCGATGCCCTTGGCGGCGTCGATCACCATCACGGCGGAGTCGACCGCGGTCAGGGTGCGGTAGGTGTCTTCGGAAAAGTCCTCATGGCCCGGCGTGTCCAGCAGGTTGAACACGAGCCCCTCGAATTCGAAGGTCATCACCGAGGTGACGACGGAGATGCCGCGCTCGCGCTCGATCTTCATCCAGTCGGAACGGGTATTGCGCCGTTCGCCCTTGGCCTTGACCTGCCCCGCCAGATTGATGGCGCCGCCGAACAGCAGCAGTTTTTCCGTCAGCGTGGTCTTGCCGGCGTCGGGATGGGAGATGATCGCAAAGGTCCGCCGCCGCGCCACCTCTGCGGCGAACGGCGAGCGGGACGGCGATTCGGTGGTGACGGCGAGGTCGGACATGAGGCGTGCGTTTGGCAGGGAAACCGGGCCGGATCAAGGAGGATCGGCTGCTTCCCATATAGGAATTCCGGCCTGACGACGCCACTCAGGGGGCCGTCGATGATCGCAGTAGCCGTACCGACCAGTAGGCCAGCGCCGCCACGCCGGCCGAAGCCGGAATCGTGATCACCCAGGCATAGACGATCGAACTCGCCACATTCCAGCGCACCGCCGAGACCCGCCGCGCCGCGCCGACGCCGACAATGGCGCCGGTGATGGTGTGGGTGGTGGA
>Ga0209736_1000401_pt1 | contig 14049 bp, 12 predicted proteins | sample BlaSpr_A8_Ref_M3_FD_187992 | JGI IMG/M metagenome (GOLD analysis project Ga0209736, IMG submission 187992) | Forest soil microbial communities from Thunder Bay, Ontario, Canada - Black Spruce, Ontario site 2_A8_Ref_M3 (SPAdes) (version 2) | ecosystem: Environmental > Terrestrial > Soil > Boreal...
ATTTTCCTGGCAGGCGTTTCGTCCGCCATGGTAACGCAGCGGCTGCGTGAAAAAGGAGTGGCGCGCAACGCCATTGCGCGAACGGCGATTTTGCGCGGCGCGGAAATTCTTGGGTTGGGCTTCCTCTTTCGCGGGCAGGAATTTGTTTTGGGCTATCCCAACGCACCATGGACGGATTTGTTTCGCGTCGACGTCCTGAATATCTTGGGAATGTCGATGATGTTGATGGCGATGTTGACCTGGGCGACAGCTTCGGAAACGTTTGAGAAATCGCGCACCCGCGGGATTGCCTTCTCATTGCTCGCGGCAACCTTGATCGCATTGGCCACGCCGTGGTTGTGGACTACTTATCGGCCGCGCCGCCTTCCTTGGCCGGCGGAGTCGTACCTCAACGGTGTGCACACCTACGCGGAGCCGCAGACCTGGCTCTTTCCCATCTTTCCGTGGGTGGCGTTTGCATTTGTGGGGCTGGCACTGGGCTTCCTGTTGTTTTCTGATTTTGCCAAGAAGAAAGAAGCATGGTTTCTTGTTGCGGTCGGCGCTGTGGGCGTGGTTACTTGCGAATTCTCACAGTTGCTGGATGCCGCTCCGGTGCGCCTGTATTCGCCGGCAATCTACGATTACTGGCACACCAGCCCGGAATTTTTTCTGATGCGCTGCGGAATTTTGCTGATGCTCGTTTTCGTGGCCTACGCGTGGTGCCGTTGGGGACTCGCGCAAAAGGGATTCAGTCCGCTGATTCAGCTAGGGAACACATCGCTACTGGTGTACTGGGTGCACATTGAATTTGTATACGGGCGGTTTTCGATCTTGCCGAAAGGACGATGCAGCATCGACAAAGCGACGCTTGGATTTGTAGTGATTTTCCTGGCGATGCTGGCGCTTTCTGTACTGCGCACGCGATGGAGGAAGCGGCCGGCTAAGGTTTTGCGGACGACCCCGCCGACTGCTGCGACGCCGGTATCCGAATGATAATTTCGCCAGGCTTGGCGCGCTGCAGATCTTCGCGCGCGATTTTTTCGATGAGCCGGGGATCGCTCTTGAGCGCACGAACCTGATCCCCCAGCTCGAGATTTTCCTTGTTGAGTCGGTCGAGTTCGGTCTTCACTCTTTGGATTTCGCTTTGCGTCCGGCGCATAGCAATGAAGCCGTGGGCACCGAAAACATCGTGTACCACCAGAGCCACGATAAACAGAGCGAGCAAAGGCCGGCCATGCCGCTCGAGAAAACCCGCGAATCCAGTTTTCGTCTCGGGCTGCTTTAACCTTTTAGAACCCATGCGGTAGCCTCGCGAGCCAAACGCGCGGACGCCGCGGCGCTATCTGCTTCCACATAGAGGCGGAGCAGCGGCTCGGTGCCGGAAAGACGCAGCAGCATCCAAGTGCCATCATCGAAGACAAATTTTGCGCCGTCGGTGCGATCGATAGATACCACTTTTCTGCCAAGCAGTGTCGAAGCGTCCACCGCCACTTTCTTGACGGCGTTTGCTTTCTGTTCGTCGCTAAGGTGCAGATTTTCGCGCAAGGGCCAGAACTCGCGGCCAATTTTCTTGAAGAGCTGCTGGATCTGTTCTTTGATGGTGCCGCCGCGCGCCGCAAGCATCTCGGCGACCAGCAGGCAAGCCAGGATGCCGTCTTTTTCCGGAACGTGCCCGCGAATGGTGAGGCCGGCACTTTCCTCGCCGCCAAGCGCGATTTTGTCTTCGCGAATAAGTTGCCCGATGTATTTAAAGCCGACAGGAGTCTGATAAGTCGATTGGCCGCGAGCCTTCGCGGCGGCGTCAATCATTTGTGAAGTGGCCACGCTGCGCGCAGCGGGCATGTTCCATTTTCGCGTCTCGACCAAATAGTCGTAGACCAGCGCCAAAATCTGATTGGGCGAAACCCACGTGCCGTCGCGATCGATAATGCCAAAGCGATCGGCGTCGCCGTCGGTAGCCAGTCCGGCAGCAGCACCGGAGTCTGTGACCGCTTTGCGCAGAGGGGCCAGATTCTCTTCGGACACGTCAGGGCCGGTGCCATCGAAGAGGCAGTCTCGATTAGTGCGCATGGCTTGAATTGTGACGCCGTGATCTGCAAGGGCGCGGTCGAGATAACCCGCGCCGCAGCCGTGCAGCGCGTCCACGACAAATTTGGATTTGGCTTTGCGCAGCACGTCGAAGCGCACGAGTTCCTCAATGCACTTGAGGTAGCTGTCGCGGAGGTTGACCGTTTCGCCTTTGCCGTCTTTACCGGAATGCGAGGAGTTGGCACTCGCCTTCGGCGGAAAGGGGCCATCTCTTTCGATCATTTTCACGACGCGCGCTTCGATGTCTTTGGTAACTTCCGGAAGCGCGGGTCCCGCGTCCGAGGAAGAAAACTTCAAACCGTGATATTGCGCAGGATTATGGCTGGCCGTAAAGTTGATCGCGCCATCCAACTTTCGCCGCATGATTTCGAAAGCGATGGCAGGCGTAGGAGTAAACGTTTCGCATAGCAGCGTTCGGATTTTGTGTTGCTGCAGAATGTCGACCGCCAGTTGCGAAAATTCCTCCGAGTAGAAGCGCGTGTCATAGCCCACGAGCACAATTGGATTTGCTGTCTTCGCCCCCTTGATCTCTTTCGACCCCTTGGACCCGTTGGCCCCCTTAGAATTAATGTGCTCGGCGATCGCCGTAACCGCCAAGCGAACGTTGGCGAACGTAAAATCATCGGCGATCAGCCCTCGCCAGCCCGAAGTTCCAAACTTGATAGGAGAAGCGATTTTCGCAGAGGCAGTCATGGACGGGTATTCTACGCGTTGGGACACCGTACATAAAGATGAAGCTAAGACCGAAAAGGACGCGCGTCGCGGACGAGAAGTCCCTGTGCTAAATCTTTCCTCTCCCGGCAAATCAGCACCCTCTGCCTCTCTGCGCTATCCTTGCTTTTCGTCGCTCCGTAAACGACGGTTAGGAGAAGAAGCATGATTCAAACCGGTGGGCGCTATCGAATTGTCTTGGTTACCTGCGCTTCAATCGCCGAAGCGCGCAGGATCGCGCGGCATGTGGTGGAGAAGAAGCTGGTAGCCTGTGCGAATAGTTTGCCCGGAGTAAATTCGATTTACCGCTGGAAAGGAAAAGTAGAGCGCGCAAGCGAGGTTTTGCTATTAATGAAGACCACAGTAGCCCGCTTGCGGCAGCTAGAAAAGGAAGTGAAACGACTGCACAGCTATGAAGTTCCTGAGTTTGTGGTCGTTCCGATCGCGGCGGGCTCGCGGGAGTATTTGACGTGGTTGGCAAAGAGCGCCCGCTGATTTCCAGATATGGAGTGCGGCGGTCTTGCCGTCGCTTTTAAGGCTCCGCTAGACGTAAAGCAGCGCCTGGTCCAGGTCAGCGATAATGTCTTCAATGTCTTCGATCCCGACCGACAGCCGAACCAATCCTTCACTGATGCCCACGCGCTCGCGCACTTCAACAGGCATGGAAGCGTGAGTCATAAGCGCGGGCAGCGAGATTAAGGTCTCAACGCCGCCAAGGCTTTCAGCCAGCGAGCAAAGCTTGACTTGGTTGAGGAATCGCCGCGCAGCTTCGAGCGAGCCAAGATCGAAAGCCAGCATAGCCCCCGGTCCGCGCTGCTGTTTCCGAGCGATGTCGTGCTGAGGGTGCGCGGGCAAGCCGGGGTAGTGCACCTTCTTCACTTTGGGGTGCGCGTCCAGATGCCGCGCGACGGCGATGCCATTGGCGTTGTGCTGCAGCATACGCACCGCGAGTGTTTTCAACCCCCGCGAAATCAGAAAGCAATCCATGGGAGCTAGGCCGCTGCCAGCCGACCGCTGGATGAAATAGATTTTTTCGGCGTCCTCGGAACGGGTAAGGATAGCGGCCCCGCCGGTGGCATCGCTATGGCCGTTAAGATATTTGGTCATCGAATGCACGACAATGTGCGCGCCAAGCTCAATGGGACGCTGCAGATAAGGACTCAGGAAAGTGTTGTCCACGACGAGCGTGATGCTGCGTTCACTGGCCAACTTCCCGAGCGCGGCGAGGTCCGCGACGCGCAGCGTGGGATTAGTAGGAGTCTCAACGTAAAGCATCTTGGTGTTAGGACGGAGCGCATTGAGCACCGCGTCATGCGATGAAGTATCGACGAACGTAAACTCCAAACCAAAATGCACAAGCAGCTGCGTGGAAAGTCGGAAGACGCCCCCGTATACCGCTTCGGAAATCACCGCATGTTCGCCAGGTCTCAGCAGACGGAAAACGGCGTCGATGGCGGCCATCCCTGAAGTAAAAACGTAAGCGCTTTTCCCGCCTTCAAGTTTAGCGACGGTGCGCTCCAGCGCTTTGCGATTAGGATGATTGGTTCGCGCGTAATCGTAGCCTTTATCTTTGCCAAGCTCGCTCTGCACGTAGGTGGAGGTCTGGTAGATGGGCGCAACAATGGCGCCGGTTGCGGGGTCGGGCTCCTGCCCGACGTGAATCGCGTTAGTGGCAAAACCCATGTGCTCTCCTCTTGCCGATAACCGCGTACCGGTGATGATGACGCGGTGCTGAAGTCTCGCGCTGCCGTGCGCGCAATGAAATGTACGGAGTCTCGGTGGCGAGACACCGTAGGCCGACAAGCGGTCAGTCTTGCTTGCTTACTCAAGTGTCTCGCGGGTGCCTGCGATCAGATTCCAGAGGAAGTTACAGGAGGGACGTGAACCAGTCAAATCCGAGGAGTAGGCAATTTCCAGGCGGCCATACATTCAGGTGATCGGCAGCGCGAGCCAAACGGGGCATCCAACAATAGTGGGGCAAAGGAGAGGCACTTGATTTGTATGCGCAGTACGTACAGGATAGATTGCGTTCCAACATGAAACTTCCACATGCATTGTCGTTGTGGGCCGCAGCCATCGCTTTACTCGCGGGCGCTGCGTGGGCACACGCGCAAGGCGCTCAGGCCGCCGATGAGAAAGCGCACACCGGAAAGTCCGATGCGACGTCGCGCGTGACCATTGAAGTTTTCGGCGGAGAAAAAGAAAGCCCGGTCGAGAACGCCAGCGTTTATCTGAAGTACATGGAAGAACATAAGCTAAGGAAAGACCGCAAGGTCGAATTGAACGTAAAGACCAATCGCGACGGTGCGGCCCACATTCCAGAAGCTCCGACGGGAAGAATATTACTGCAGGTGGTGGCGGACGGCTGGAAAACGTACGGACGGTGGTACGACATCACGGAAGCCAAGCAGACGATCAAGGTCCATTTGGAAAGACCGGCGAAATGGTACTGAAGAGGAGTCGCAAACTGAAAAATTCGACGACTCGAAAGGAAAATTTTCCTGCTGCGTGTAAAAATCCGACGCTCCGACGGGAAAGCGGCCCCACTTGCAGTGGCATGCACAGAAATAGTGCAAACCGCGTCAGGATACTGACAATCGCGTAGTTAGCCTACGAGAAGCACCCTTTTCCACACGCTTATCAACACATGTGTTGAAAACTTCATGCAGGCGAAATATAAGAACGTGAATTCGGTATGCCTCGTGCTTACAGGAAAATTTTCCTCGATCCGGACGTGCGCTGTGAGACCTTTTTTGAGAGTGCATGCGAGAACTGGAAATGAATGACACCTTCGACGGTCCTTTTTCCCTTTTGCAAATGTTTTGGGGAAACATCGTGGCGCGATGGCTGCGCTCGCTCCTAAGCATCGTTGCCATTGCCATCCAGGTGATCCTGGTCCTGATGATCGTAGGCCTGACTTCCGGAGTGATTTCCGAATGGGGCAAACGCGTTGAAGGGGTCGGCGCCGACATTCTCGTGCAACCGCCCAACTCTTCCATTTTCTTCGCGTTTTCCAGTGCCGTAATGCAAGAAAGCCTGGGAGACCAGATGGAAGCGCTCCCCAGCGTAGATGAAGTGGCGCCGACGGTGATTCTCACCGAGCCCAAAAACTTGATGATGATCTACGGTATCGACTACCAGCGTTTCAACGCTCTGAGCCGGGGCTTTTTGTATCGCGCCGGTCGCCCCTTTAGAGCTCCCGATGAGGCTTTGGCCGACGATATCATCGCGCAAACAAAGCACTTGAAGGTGGGCGACCACATCAATCTTTTGAACCATGCATTTACCATCAGCGGCATCGTCGCGCACGGGAAAGGCGCGCGCTATTTCATCCCGCTGCGGACCGCGCAGGAGATTGCCGGCGTCGAAAAACGAGTTTCCATGTTTTACGTGCGAAGCAAAGGAGATACCGAAGCCGCGCGCGGCGAGATTTTGCGGCTGGATCCCAAGAACCGCGTGCGCTCAATGTCCGAGTACGTGACACTAATGAGTTCCTCGAATTTGCCGGAGCTTCGGCCGTTTATTCGTTCCATGGTAGGACTTGGAATCGTCATCAGTTTTCTCGTGGTTCTGCTGAATATGCATACCATGGTGATGGAGAGGACCCGCGAAGTTGGAATCCTGAAGGCCTTGGGCTTCTCGCGGCTGGATGTTGTCCAAATGCTCCTCGGCGAAACCTTGGTCTTGACCCTTCTAGGCAGCGGGCTCGGAATTGCGCTGACATTTTTGACGCAGGCGATTTTGAAGGAAACCAGCCCGAGCCTGATGATCTTGATTGCGCCGAAATGGGTGTTCGGTTCGATCATGCTAGCAGTAGTTGGCGCGGCGTTGGGAGCGGTCTATCCGGCATTTCGAGCCGCGAGTTACGACCCGGTCGTGGCGCTGGCTTATGAGTAGAGTCGAAGGGTCGGCGGCATGGAGCTGACGGTGCAGCGACCGACCGTAGAAAAACATCATGTTGCGCAAATTTTGGAGCGCCAGGACTTGGCGGAAGATCTTTGGCTGATCAAAGTGGACCCCGGCGGGCCATTTTCATTCAAAGCCGGCCAGTACGCGACGTTGGGCGTGGAGCGCGAGGGAAAGCGCATCGAGAGAGCGTACTCCATCGTGTCCTCGCCGTATGAGGAAGGGCTCCTGGAATTTTTCGTCGAGTTGGTACCGCGCGGGGAACTGACGCCGCACCTCTACAAGCTGCAAAAGGGCGACACCATACTGTGCCGCAAAATCGCCAAAGGCCGCTTCACCTTGGATTTGCGGAGCGGCCGCACCCATCATCTGTTGCTGGCGACGGTTACGGGCATCGCCCCATTTGTGAGTTACGTGCGCACGCTCTACCGCGACTGGAAAGCGGGCGACAGCCCAATGCCCGGGAATCACAAGCTGTATTGTATCCAGGGCGGCAGCCGCTCCTGGGAATTTGGCTATCGCGAAGAATTGGAACAGGTTGCCGCGGAGGTCCCGTGGCTGAAATATGTTCCGACCATCAGCCGGCCCTGGGAAGACGCCGCGTGGCGAGGCGAGACCGGGCGAGTAGAGGACCTGCTGAGGAAGTACGCCACCGAGTGGGGTTTGAACCCAGCCGAAACTACTGGCTACCTCTGCGGTCACCCGACCATGATCGAGAACAGCAGGGGCATCCTGCAACGTGCGGGCTGGCAGAAGGGCTCCACGTTTGAGGAAGCCTACTTTATGCCTGAAGAGGGAAGCGTCTAACAAATGGGGCGCAGCATCACCGTCCCTAGCTCGCCCCACGGTCATCATTTCGTAGCCGCCCGAAATTTCTTAAACGCCCGAATCGTCCTTGGCGAGTTGTTCCGACACATCTTCCATCATCACCAGCGGGCAGGCGACGTGAACGTTTTCGCCCGGCTCGGTGACGTCGATCAGCAGCTTGCCGCCGTGAGTCCGAACGTGGACGTGCTGCTTTCCGTCGCGGACTTCGACGAAGTCCGAGTCCGGATATTTCTCCAGCTCCTTGGTAAGCGCGCGCAATGTAGGCAGCCAGGGACGAGCGTCGGCTGCAGCGCGTAAGAGGCGCTGCTTAGGGATTACGTGCAGGGCCATCGGCACAATAGCCGCAGGAACCCATACGTGGACGTGCCGGCCGTCCCCGTGATCTTCATCGACGCGCAAGACTCCCTCATGAAACGTGTAAGTGCCTGCAAGCACGATGGTTCCACAGAATCCAAGCGCCAGCTTCGCGAATATCATGGCATCCCTCCTCGGTTAGTCCGTAACGTTCTTGGAATCTAGCCACACGCGCACGGTGTTCTCTTCGTCTTTGACAGAAACTAGCTCGGTATCGCCCTGAGCGGAAAGCGCCCGCAAGCCGGCGACCAGGTCGAGTTCATCTTTGCCAGCGGAAAACAGCGCATCGACCACCTTAATTGGCACCTTGACTTCAACTTGCGACTTCTTGGGGTGATTCTTCTCGAACACATGCACTAAAAAGTAGCCGTTCTGCTTGGCTACGCGAACGTCCGAGTCCTTGTTCTGAATCGTGACAAATTCTCCGTCCCTAGAGGTGCGGACGGCATCCAGAAGAGCACGCACATCGACGCCGTGGCAATCCGCCTCATCAAAACTGACCTTGCCGCTGTGGAGACGGTGCTTGTTAATGGTAGGTAGTATCTTCTCTGCGAGTTCGAGGGGAACGTTGACGCGGACAGACTCCTCGCTGGAGTTGGGATTGGTGACGCGAACGTGCAACCAGCGGTCGTGGCTGGAGTTAGAAGCCGCCGCTTGGCCGCTGGCCCCCGGTCCCGCAGCGGGCCGGGCCGAAAGCGTTGGGACCAGATTGGCGCAGCCTAGCGCAATTAGCACAGTGCCGGCCAGAACAACAGTCGCATTTCCAACGGAAAGTCGCTGGCGAGGGATCATCAGAGTTCTCCTTAGGGCCAGCCGTTCAGTCGAGGACAAACGGCCAGACCAGACTGCCGTTCAGGCGGTCCTTGGCTGAATATACGAAAAAGTCTGTAGATTTGTTTCGGCAAAATCGAGCTAAGTGCGAGGCATGATGTGAATTACGTGGGACCGGCCGCTGCCGGGCTAACTGTCGTAATGTAATATCTTTAGCCCCCCCTAATATAGGATTCCATATCTCCCCTTAGGCCCTTAACCGGATTGTTAGTCTACCGACTCAGGCGTAGCGTGCAACATAGTGAAGGGCCCTGTCGAAGTAACGCTGACGGCCCGTGACATGCAGTCCCCATTCGGTCGGTGCCGCTGCAACCTCTTCACAGTGGTCTTCGAGTAGTTCCAAGGAACGCAATGCCGCGATGGACGAGTCGGACCCCGAAGGCAAAGACGCCGCTGATAGCGCTTCCTAGCGTCGGCCCAAAAGTGGTTGGGCATGCCCAAATCGTCCAAACGATACGCAGAGCATTGTTCCCCAGAGAGTTCTTCAAGGGTGTGGGTGTCCTCACAAGAAAAACGGGTGTCCTCGAACTGAACGGTGCTCAGTGCGTCAGGGAATTCAATCGTTGTGCCGATTTTCCACGCGGCGCCACGGTTCGAGGAGTAGGCCATGCAAAACCTTCCAGCTTCGGTCTCTAAAAGGTTCGCTGATCGTAAAACAATCCTAAGTGTCGGGGCCGGATGTTTGCTAATGGCGTCGCTGCTCACCGCGCCCACTGCCCAAGCGCAATTCGGGATGGGTTCCTCCGGGGGCCGGCCGCGGATTTCCGGTTCAGTACTCATTGATGGCGAAGCTCTGCCGGCGGCACGGGTCCGTGTGGATGTGCGAGCGCTCGCGGGCGGCCAGATCGCGACGACGTTTACGGACGCCAGCGGACGTTTTGAAGCGGCGGCCGCGAACAACGGTTCATACTTGGTAGTGGTGACCGAGCAGGGTTACGAGCCCGTCGAGCAGCGGATCGATGCCGGCCTGGAAGGCACCGCATCCGGCTTAATTATCACTCTGAGGAAAATCCGATCCTATTTGCCAAGCCGGAAAGGTTATACGGTCTCGGTGCATGATTTACGGGTACCCGGCAAGGCCAAGCGCGCCTACGAGAAGGGACTCGAGCGCCTGCAAAAAAGAGATTTTGAGGCAAGTTTGAACCATTTCAAGGAGGCTACAAGTGCTTTCCCAGATTACTACGAGGCTTATTACCAGACTGGTTTGGCTGACATGGAGTTGCGCCGTAGGGATGAGGCAGAGGAAGCTCTGCAGCGGTCGATAGACCTTAGCGGAGGCGGGTACGCTGACCCGCAATTCGCGCTGGGGGCATTGTTGTGCGACCGGCAATCCTACACCGAGGCCGAGCGGGTGCTGCGTAGAGGGATCGATGTCAACGGAAATTCATGGAAAGGCCACCTATTCCTCGGACAAACGCTGTTCGGAATGAACCGCTTGAACGAAGCGGAACAGAGCGCGCGCCAAGCCCTGCTACGCAGCTCAGCCGTCCCCGCTGCCTACATTTTGCTCGCCAATATTTACATGAAGCGGAACGAATACGTGATGGCCACCAAGTACCTGGACATTTTTTTGAAGATGGAGCCCGAGGGCTCGACGAGCGAACAGGCCCGCGCAGTGCGCGCCGCAGCCACCCGAATCGCCACCCGCCTGCAAAATAACGTCGAACCGCCACAGCTGGTCTACTGAGAATTTCAACCCGAATCCGCAGCCGTGTTTCCTGCGTCATCCATAGACAGTAACGATCTACGAAGGCAGCCACTTGAGGAAGGTGGCGGCTAACGGTGGCAACGTCATCGTCAGACTATGAGTCCTTCCCATGTGGGGGACGGGCGCTGCCTGAATGCCGCCCATATTTCCTGCGTTCGAGCCTCCATAGATAGCAGCATCGGTGTTTAGGGCTTCCTGGTAGAAGCCGGCTTGCGGGACTCCGATGCGGTACCCTGGGCGAACCACCGGGGTGGCGTTCAGAACCACGACAAATAAGTCTTCCGGGCGCTTGCCGCGACGAATGAAGGAAAAGACGCTGTTGTCGGCGTCGTTGCAGTCCAGCCATTCAAAGCCGCGCCAATCGAAATCCACTTCATGCAAAGCGGGTTCCGCGGCGAAGAGTTTGTTGAGGTCGGCGATCAGGCGCTGGATGCCGCGGTGCGAATCGTGCTGAAGCAGATGCCAGTCCAAGCTATGGTCTTCGCGGAATTCGCTGCGCTGCGCGAACTCCTGGCCCATGAAGAGCAGCTTCTTGCCGGGATGCGCGTACTGATAGCCATAGAGCAGGCGGAGGTTGGCAAATTGCTGCCACAGGTCGCCGGGCATTTTGTGGAGGAGAGAGTTCTTGCCGTGAACGACTTCGTCATGGGAGAAGGGCAGAACGAAATTTTCGGTGAAGGCGTAGAGCAGAGAAAAGGTCAGCTTGTTCTGCTGATATTTGCGGTGGATAGAGTCGGTGGAGAAATAGGCAAGGGTGTCGTTCATCCATCCCATGTTCCACTTCAGGCTAAAACCGAGCCCGCCGAGATACGTGGGACGAGAGACGCTGGGCCATGCCGTGGATTCTTCGGCGATGGTGAGCAGACCGGGAAAGCGCTCGTAAGCGACTTCATTGAGGCGCTTTAGAAAAGCGATGGCGTAAAGATTTTCGCGTCCGCCGAACTGGTTGGGGATCCATTCGCCGGGCTTGCGCGAGTAATCGAGATAGAGCATGGAGGCCACCGCGTCCACGCGCAGGCCGTCGATGTGGTATTTGTCGAGCCAGAACAGAGCGTTGGAGATGAGATAGTTCTGCACTTCGTTGCGTCCGTAGTTGTAGACCAGGGTGCCCCAGTCCGGGTGCGTGCCTTGGCGAGGATCAGCATGCTCGTAGAGGTGGGTGCCATCGAACTGAGCCAGGCCGTGGGCGTCGCGCGGGAAGTGCGCGGGGGTCCAGTCGAGAAGAACCCCGAGGCCGGCGTGATGGCAGCGGTCGATAAATTCCATAAATTCGGCGGGAGTGCCGTGGCGGCTGGTGGCTGCGAAATAGCCGATGGTCTGGTAGCCCCAGGAGCCGTCAAACGGGTGCTCCATGATGGGGAGCAGCTCGATGTGGGAATAGCCGAGATCTTTGACGTAGGGGATGAGCTGGTCACCTAGCTCGCGATAGGTGAGCCAGCGATTGTTTTCGTCCGGGATGCGGCGCCAGCCGCCTAGATGCACTTCGTAGATGGAAATCGGCTTCTCGAACCAGTTGGTCTGGCTGCGCTGGGCAATCCATTGGCTGTCGTTCCACTTATAGGCGTCAAGGTCCACCACGACGGAGCCGGTCGCGGGGCGCACTTCGGCGCGGAACGCGTAAGGGTCCGCTTTCAGCGGCACCATGTTGCCGTTGGGACCGATGATTTCGTACTTGTAGATGGCGCCTTCGCCGAGTTCGGGGACGAAAAGCTCCCAGACGCCCGAGGAGCCGCGGGCGCGCATGGGATGGATGCGGCCGTCCCAGTGATTGAAGTCACCGACCAGGCTGACCCGTTGCGCGCTCGGAGCCCAGACGGCGAAATTCACGCCGCGGACGCCGACAAGGGTTACGATGTGCGCGCCGAGCTTGTCGTAGGTGTCGTAGTGGCGGCCTTCCCCCATCAGGTAGAGATCGAACTCGCTGAGAACGAAAGGGAAGGCGTAAGTGTCGTACGGTTCGTAGTTGGCGCCGGAAGGGAATGCGTATTGAATGCGATAGCTGTTGGGAGCGGGCCGCTCTTGTTGCGTTTCCGGGAGAGTTGCTTCAAAGAAGCCTTCGGGACGGAGCTTGTTCGCGGCGATGGCGGTGTGCGAATCGATGAAGTGGATGCTGGCGGAAGTGGCGCCGGGTTGAAACGCGCGAATCCCCCAACGCTGCCCGGAAGGTGCTTCGATTTTATGGGGACCGAGCAACGCAAACGGATCCGAATTGCGGCCGATGACCAGCGCGTCGATGGCGAGATCGAGCTGCGATTTGGGCGGGGTAACTGGTGCAGGGGCGGCTTTACTGGCGCGCTGTTCAGGCAAGGGGTGTCTCCGCGACGGGCAAGTGAGCAGGCGGCGGGAACCTAGACCGGATGGCCAGCCACGTCAGTTTAGATTCTAGGGCGTCCCGCGGAGTTTTCCAAGAAGTCTGACGGTGCGTACCGGTCAGTTTCTGACCTGCCGACGACGCGCTCAGAGTCCCGCGGATGTTACTCATTTTTTCATCGCGGCGATGACAACTATCGCTAACTCCCGCAGACGCCGCTCGAGCGCCTTCCGATCACCCTGCACCGTCGGATCGTGTTTGGCCCCCTCTGCCGCCCGCACCAAGATATGGACGAGCTGCTCCACGGTAAGCCCTCGCGGAGGCCGTGCAATCTCGCCCGTTTTCTCAAGCGCGCGCAAAAATTGGGCCAGCCGTGCGTTGTACTCCGTGTTTAAGTTGCCGATCCTCGCCCGCGCCAGCTTGGAAAAAGTCTCTTCCAGCTCCGGCATGTGCGCCGATTTGCTAAAGAGCTCAAACGCCATTCCAAAGTAGGCATCGAGCAAACCGCTCAATCGGTCCACTGCCGTGCCGCCCATGCGCTCGGCGTCAGCGCAACGCTGGCGCACTTGGCCGCCGAGATATTCCAGGATTGCCAGAAAAACCGCCGCCTTGTTCTCAAAGTGCAGATATACCGTGCGCTTGGCCACCTGCGCCGCGTCGGCAATGTTGTCGATGGAAGTCTTGCGATATCCGTACCGAGCAAACAGCTCAAATGCCGCCAGCACGATGGCGTTTGGCTTGCCCGAACTCTCCTTAGCCCCGGCGTTTCTTCGTTTAACCTTTTTCATCCGCACTACATCCAATGGACTAAGTATACCATAACAGGATATCTGGTATACTTAACACGAATGACGGACTGAGGAACCCATGACACGACAACGTCTAATCGGTTTCATTGCTGTGATCCAGTCCATTCTTTGTTTGGCGCATCTTTTCCTCTATGAGACCTGGGCCTTTTCGCCCACCGGGAGCGCTAACTTCGGGGCGTTCTGGATCAAACTAGTAGTTGCCTTTTTGTCGGTGAGCTTTGTTGCCGCTTCGCTACTCGCATTTCGTTATACAAATGCTGCCGCGCGCGCGTTTTACAAGGCTGCTGCGGTTTGGGTGGGTCTGCTCAGCTTTCTCTTCGTCGCGGCGGTCTCCTCCTGGATTATTTTCGGTGTTGCGCGGCTAGCGAGGCTGGATGTGAACTTCCATCGCACCGTGGAGTTGCTGCTTGGTGCAGGGGTAATGACCGGACTGTACGGCATTCTCAATGCAAGCTGGACGCGCATCACGCGAACGACGGTGCGGCTTGCGAACTTGCCGGCGGCATGGCGCGGGCGAACAGCGG
>Ga0209736_1000402_pt1 | contig 14036 bp, 9 predicted proteins | sample BlaSpr_A8_Ref_M3_FD_187992 | JGI IMG/M metagenome (GOLD analysis project Ga0209736, IMG submission 187992) | Forest soil microbial communities from Thunder Bay, Ontario, Canada - Black Spruce, Ontario site 2_A8_Ref_M3 (SPAdes) (version 2) | ecosystem: Environmental > Terrestrial > Soil > Boreal...
GTGAGATCGAGCAGGAGATCGATAAGCGCATGCGCCCTTTTGAGGATAAGGTCACTCGGCTATGCACCATTCCCGGAGTCGATCGGGTGACCGCTTGGGGAATGCTGGCGGAAATAGGAATGAACATGAATCAGTTTCCGTCTTCTGGGCACCTGGCTTCTTGGGCTTGTTTGTGTCCTGGGAGTTTTGAGAGCGCCGGGAAGCGGCTGAGCGGGAAGATGCGCAAGGGCAATGTCTCGCTCCGCCGTTGTCTGTCGCAGGCGGCCTGGGCCATCTCGATGATGAAGAACAACTATCTCTCGGCGCTGTATCGGCGCATTGCTGCTCGGCGGGGAGCCAAGCGCGCGGTCATGGCGGTAGCTCATGCACTGCTGGAGATTGCCTATCACATGCTGAAGCGTAAGGAAGACTACCGGGAACTCGGTGCGGACCACTTTGACCGGATCGACGTGAACCGCATCCGCCGATCCTTGGTCAGGCGGCTGGAACGCCTGGGCCACAAAGTGACCTTGGAGCCACTTGCTCAGACCGCCTGAAGGTATTTTCGTAGGAGTGAAGTCCCGCCTTTGGAAGTCGCGGCTGCTGGGAGGTTCATGCATCCGCAAGTATGCGAAACCCGGTCGATCCCGCAACGGCACAAGTCCGTTGGATTTAAGCCCTTGGATTCAAGTGTGATAGTCTCGAAACGGAATAAGTTTTCCGGCGTTATCTTATTTAAGCGCCTAAGGAGCGAGAGTGGAACCTCTGATTCAGTTGCGAAACATGGAGAAGGTTTACGAAGCGGGCGGCAGCAAGTTCTATGTTTTGCGCCGCGTGTCCCTCGAGATTCAGCCGGGTGAATTCGTTACATTCATGGGGCCTTCGGGAGCGGGCAAGTCCACGCTCCTGAGCATTATTGGGATGCTCGACGGCTCTTGGACCGGCGAATACTACTTTAACGGCGAGCCGGTCCACCGCCTCAACGTAAAGAAGCGCAATGAGCTTCACAAAGCCAACATCGGCTTTGTTTTCCAAAGCTACCACCTTATCGACAATTTGACGGTGTTTGAGAACCTGGAGATCCCGCTCTCCTACAAGAATGTGCCGCACAAAGAGCGCGTCAGCCTCGTTTGCGACATTCTTGACCGCTTCAACATCGTCGGGAAGAAAGATCTGTTCCCCAACCAGCTCTCCGGCGGCCAGCAACAGCTCGTGGGAGTCGCCCGTGCTGTCATTCAGAGTCCCAAGCTGATTCTGGCCGACGAGCCCACCGGTAACCTGCATTCCGCGCAAGGTGAAGAAATCATGGAACTTTTCCGGAAGCTGAACGAAGCCGGCACGAGCATCATTCAGGTGACGCACTCGGAGAGGAACGCCGCCTACAGCCATCGGGTCATTCAGCTCAAAGACGGCTGGGTGGTCAGCGAAACGAGCAACGCAGCGCGAGTCGGCTGAGAGATTGGCAGAGTTCGCCTCGTTTTTATCGGACGCTGTCCGGAGCTGGGGCTTGAACACATTGTATGGGCTAAGTTATTGATTTCATTGGCAAAAAATGGGTGATTCCATAACATTCTAGCGAATGCGTATTTAACCGATTGGTTAAATACGACCTCGACTTGAATTAAGACTGTCTTCCGACACGAATGAAAAACCCTACCATTCATCCCTATCGCGTCCTTGTGGCGGACGATCAGGCGGATATCCGCGACGCTTTGCGCCTGCTGCTCAAGCGGGAGAACTATGAGACGCAATCCGCGGCCTCGCCCGCGGAGGCGCTCGCGGCGATTGAATCGCGCGAGTTCGATGCCGTGCTCATCGATCTAAACTACGCAAGAGACACGACTTCCGGCCAGGAGGGGCTCGATTTGCTGAGCCATATCCAGGCAGCGGATTCGACCCTGCCGGTGATCGTCATGACGGCCTGGAGCAGCGTTGAAATCGCTGTGGAAGCTATGCGGCGGGGGGCCCGCGATTTCATTCAGAAACCCTGGGACAATGCGCGGCTATTGTCCATCCTGCGCACCCAGATCGACCTTCGCAACGCATTGCGGCAGGCCTCGCGGCTGGAGGCCGAGAATCGGCTGCTCCGCGCTGAATCGCGCCCTACACTCATCGCCGAAGCGGCTGTGATGCAGCCTGTGCTTGACTTGATCGGACGCGTAGGTCCGTCGGACGCCAGCGTGCTTATCACCGGCGAGCACGGTACTGGAAAGGAAGTTGTGGCACAGACTCTGCATGCGCTTTCGCAGCGTTCTGGAAAACCGATGGTCACGGTTAATGCGGGTGGCCTTTCCGAGGGCCTTTTCGAGAGCGAGCTCTTCGGCCATGTGAAGGGCGCGTTCACCGACGCGCGCAACGATCGTGTCGGCCGTTTTGAGCTGGCCGAGGGCAGCACTCTTTTTCTGGACGAGATCGCCAACGTGCCGCTGAATCTGCAGGCGAAACTTTTGCGGGTGCTCGAAACCGGCGAACTTGAGCGCGTTGGTTCCTCTTCGACGCGGCGAGTGAACGTCCGCGTTTTGGCGGCCACCAACGCCGATGTGACTTCCGAGGCTGCCTCCGGACGTTTCCGCCAAGATCTGCTTTTCCGCTTGAATACTATCGAGATCCATCTTCCGCCGTTGCGCGAGCGCCGCGAGGACATCGCATTGTTGGCACACCACTTCCTACGTGGCTATGCGCAGCGCTACCGGAAAAGCATTTCCGGATTTGATCCTGGCGCGACGCAACTTCTCCTTGACCATCCCTGGCCGGGAAATGTGCGCGAACTCGATCACGCGGTCGAGCGTGGAGTCCTGCTCGCGCAAGGACAGCTTGTCCGTTCCGCTGATCTCGGCCTGCGCACTGGCGCGGCGGGCGGCACCGTGCGGCTCGAGGAGATGAGCCTCGATGAAGTGGAGCGCCACCTCATCCAGCGCACACTGTCCCGCCATGACGGAAACGTCAGCCAGGCAGCCAAGGCGCTAGGACTCAGCCGCAGCGCGATGTATCGCAGGCTGCAAAAACACGGCTTGGAATGAGACGCCTCTCGTACGAACGTCGCATCCAGCTTTTGGCGCTGGCGGCGGGATTACCCGGATCGTTCATCGCGCTGATTCTCCTCTGGAACGGCCCTTATTCGTCGCGGACCGCTTGGACGCTGACGTTTCTTATCGTGAGTTTGTGGCTAGGCTTCGCGATTTCTCTACGGCATCGTGTGGTCTTCTCCCTGCAAACACTTTCGAATCTCCTCTCCGCGATGCGCGAAGAGGATTTTTCCTTTCGCGCCCGCGAAGCGCGCTCCGATGACGCACTCGGTGAGGTCATGATGGAAGTCAACTCCTTGAGCGAAACGCTTCGTTCTCAGAGGCTGGGAGCGCTCGAAGCCACTGGGTTGCTGCGTACCGTGGCGGAAGAAATCGACGTGGCTATCTTTACGTTCGATAACCACAGGCAATTGCGCCTCGTCAATCGTGCCGGTGAGCGCCTTCTCGCAAGGTCCAGCGAACGGCTGCTCGGCTTCACCGCCGCGGAACTCGGCCTCGAGGCATGCCTCGAAGGGGAACCGGTCCGCACGATGGAACTGAGTTTCCCCGGCGGGTCAGGCCGCTGGGGTGTGCGTCGTGGTTCCTTCCGGCAAGGAGGATTGCCGCATGACCTCATTGTGCTCAGCGACCTCAGCCGAGCGTTGCGCGACGAAGAGCGCCAAGCGTGGCAGCGCCTCATACGCGTCCTCGGGCACGAACTCAACAACTCTCTGGCGCCCATCCAATCCGTAGCGCAGAGCCTGGAAAGTGGGTTGGCGGGAACGGCGAATGTGCCGGAACTGCAAGGCGGCGCTGCGGCACCCATATTGGAGGACATGCGTCATGGCCTCGGAATTATCCGCTCGCGCACGGAAGCGCTGGGACGTTTTATGGCCGCTTACGCGCGGCTCGCGAGGCTTCCACAGCCCACGCTCGCTCCGGTTAACGTGACAGAGTGGATTACGCGCGTTGCCAAGCTAGAAGCCGGCGCGAAGGTGCGCTTGGAAAAAGGGCCGCCATTAGTAATTTCAGCGGATGCCGACCAACTTGAACAGCTCTTGATCAACTTGGTTCACAACGCCGCCGACGCGGCACACGAAACCGGCGGCGGGGTAAAAGTAACTTGGTCCAGGTACAGCTCTTATCTCGAAGTTTTGGTGCTCGATGAAGGCCCCGGTATCTCAAACACGGCGAACCTTTTTGTTCCGTTCTTCACGACAAAACAGGGTGGTTCGGGAATTGGTCTCGTCCTCAGCCGGCAAATTGCAGAAGCCCACGGCGGCACTTTGACGCTGCAAAATCGCCGCGACGGGCGAGGCTGTGAAGCGAAATTGCGCCTGCCGATCTGAGGATTCTTCCTCACAACTGTAATTGCGATTCGCACGGCACATGCTCGCTCGAAGCAATGACCCGTGCGTGCGCGGCTCGTCCCATTTTGAAACTTAGCTCCCCAAATTGGGTGCTTCTTTCGCGTTGACTTCGCTCCAGTCTCGGCCGCCATCAACCGCGCCATCTGGTTACGTATTCATAAGGCAGCACTTACTAAACGATTTGAATTCGCTTAGGAATTGGCCTGCCTTGTGCCTTTCCTGTTTTGAGGTCCATCACCCTTGAAAACACACGGATGAGAAAACTGAACATACATTGTTGGATGGTGATGCTGTGTTCCATGAGTCTTGTGGTTTCAGCGGTTTCCGCCGCTCAGTCTCCGCCGCAGGACACCCAAAAACAGCCGACGCTAGAAGCAAGAGCGGACGATTCGAATGGGAAGCCGTCCGGCGACGGAACCGTTGCTCTCAACGTTACCCAGCCCGACGACACCCGGGAGAATAAATTGGGTGTCGCCCTGATCAAGAATCTTATGCGCGATCAGAAAGCCATTTGGACAAGTCCAGCACACATTCGGATGGGCGAAGCGACGTGGCTGGTACCGTTTGCAGGGCTCGCGGCAGGATTTCTAGTGAACGATCGAGACGCAAGCTTACATTTATCGAACTCGCCCGCGACGCTACGGCATTACACAAACTTTTCAAACTACGGCATCGCGGGAATGGCCGGCGCTGGAGCGGGCCTTTTTCTGTTGGGAAAAGCCACACGCGACGACCATAAGCAGGAAGCGGGGTTGCTCAGCGGCGAGGCTGCCTTGGACGCTTTACTCGTCTCGACCGCTCTGAAATATACGACAGGCAGAGAGCGGCCCACTGTCGACAACTTTCACGGCAAATTCTGGCGCGGTGGAGATTCTTTTCCCTCGGACCACGCCACGACCGCCTGGGCCATCGCCAGCGTGATAAGTCATGAATATCCGGGGCCGTTCACAAAAATTTTCGCGTACGGCGCGGCGGCAGCGATCACGTACGCGCGCGTCCGTGGGGAGAAGCACTTCCCTGCTGATGCGTTTGTCGGTAGTGGAATCGGGTGGCTCACGGGCTGGCAGGTTTATCGCGCACACCATAATCCCGAATTGAGTGGGAGCATCGCGGAGAATCTCTCCGATTCGTTTTTGGTGGAATCCGATCGCACGCCACGTCAAATAGGATCACCTTACGTGCCGCTCGACAGCTGGATCTATCCTTTGTTCGACCGTTTGATCGCCACGGGCATGATCGGCGATGCCATCCAGGGCATGCGTCCGTGGACCAGACTTGAGTGCGCCGGGATGGTTTCCGAGGCAGGCGACAGACTGCAGGATGCAAGCCCCGAGTCAATGTCTGTGCGGCTGTATGACTCGCTCCGCCAAGAGTTTGTCCCCGAGCTTGCACTTCTGGCAGGTGGCAGCAATCGCGCGATACATCTCGAGTCCGTTTATGTGCGAGCTACGGATATTTCCGGACCGCCGCTGGCGGACGGTTATCATTTTGGCCAAACGATCTACAACGACTTTGGCCGGCCTTTTCTGCAAGGCTTCAACAGTGTTGCAGGGTTTTCCGGATGGGCGACCTCGGGCCGCTGGGTCGTCTACGCGCGCGGCGAGTATCAGCACGCACCGGCAGGGTCCGCGTATTCGCCCGCGGTCCAGACGGTCCTCGATAATATCGACGACAATCCCGGCCTGCCCGCAAGCTCACAACCTGCACGCAATCAGGCAAGGCTTCTCGATGCTTACGTCGGACTGAACCTTACGAACTGGCAACTCTCTTACGGACAAGAGAGCCAAGCGATTGCTTGGGCCCATGCGGTGGGAAGCGTTTTTCGGAATGCTTCAAGGAAACTTGCTTTCGCCCGCACCTTTTTTTCACGGCGAGAAGATCAGTTTCAAGCCGACGCCCAACCTCGAGTTTGGCTTTACTCGCACAGTCGAGGTTGGCGGCGAAGGCAGGCCGTTCACACTGGACCGTCTTTTTCTAACCTACTTCAGCGCGACAAGCTACTTCCAGAAACCGGCCAACAAAGATCCGGGAAAACGCGATGGCGGTTTTGACTTCAGCTATCGCGTTCCGCTGCTTCGCAAATGGCTGACCATTTATAACGATTCGATTTCTGCAGACGATCCGTCTCCCCTTGCAGCTCCGCGGCGCGCCGGATTTAGTCCGGGTTTCTATCTCACCCATTTCCCCGGAATTCCAAAGCTGGATCTCCGCGTCGAAGCGCCCTTGAGCGACACCGATATTACAAACGGCCCGGGCCGATACATTTATTGGGACAACTACTATCACGATCTCTACACCAATCGTCACTTCTTGATGGGCGATTGGGTAGGCCGCGATGGATCGGGCATTCAGGCGTGGAGCCGCTATTGGCTGACACCCAAAAATTTCATCCAGGTCGGCTACAGGCACGTAAAGGTGGATAACAACTTTATTCCGAATGGCGGCACGATCAATGATGCATCGGTGCGCGCGGACTATTGGATAAGACCAAATGTGGGGGCTTCGGCCTTTGTTCAGTACGAACAATGGACATTTCCGCTTCTCGCATCGGGACTTCAGAAGAATGTGACGGGTTCGCTGCAAATCACTTATTGGCCGGAAACCCACAAGCACTGACGCTTGGGCCGGGAGAAGTCGCGGACACGACTTTATCCTCACAAAATCTTTAGATTCGTCTCACCAATTTCTAAGACTCCCAGATGTAAATTATGCTGTCACTACAAGCTCTGCGCGACTGAACCTCGATCAAGCAGGACTGAAGTAGTGCGCCCAGCGGAACAATGGCTGGTTTAAACTGGTTGGCGCACCCAGGGTCAGCGCACAATGACGTTTTTGGCGGCGCGTTTCACGAAGGATTTGAGAAGGAGAGTCGTGTGAGGGATTTGGTTTTCACTTTAGTGACGATCGGCTTCTTCTTCGTCGCGATTGGCTACTTGCGCGGTTGCGAACGGCTGAAGTAAGGCGGAGATTGCCCATGCTCGAAAACGTCGTCCTCATTTTGATTAGCCTGCTGCTCTTTGGCTATTTGATGTATGCACTGCTCAAACCGGAGAACTTTTAGGCATGACCGCGAATGGCTGGTTTCAAATCGGTCTCTATGTGCTGGTGCTGTTCCTGATCACCAAACCGATAGGTATTTTCCTGGCACGGGTTTTTGAACGTGAAAAGACCTTCCTTGATCCCCTTTTGCGTCCGGTGGAACGTCTCATCTATCGCCTTTGCGGCGTGGATGAGAGCAAAGAGATGCGCTGGACAGAATACGGCACGACTATGCTGGTTTTCAGCGCCGTTTCCTTGATTTTGCTTTATCTGTTTGAACGGCTGCAGTATTGGCTGCCCTGGAATCCGCAGAGACTCGCGAATGTGTCGCCGGATCTTGCCTGGAACACGGCCGTATCCTTCACCACCAACACGAATTGGCAAGCCTACACGCCGGAAACGACGATGAGTTATCTCACGCAAATGGCCGGTTTGGCGTATCACAACTTTGCCTCGGCAGCGGTTGGCATTGCGCTGGCGATCGCGGTGATTCGCGGAGTCTCGCGGCATGAATCGAAGACCATCGGCAATTTTTGGGTGGATCTGACGCGTTGTTTTCTTTGGGTTCTCCTGCCGGTCTGCTTGGTTGGCTCACTCGTGCTGGTTTCTCAAGGAGTGGTTCAAAACCTGAAGCCCTACACAACGGCTCAGCTCGTCGAGCCGCAAGTTGTGCAAACACAGGGAACGGACGGTAAGAGCGTCTCCCAAACCTTATCGCAGCAAGTGATTGCAGCCGGTCCGACAGCATCGCAAGAAGTCATCAAAATGTTTGGCACAAATGGCGGCGGGTTCTTTTACGCAAACAGCTCTCATCCTTACGAAAATCCGACGCCTTTCTCGAACTTTCTCGAGATGCTCCTCATTTTTGCAATTCCTTCTGGCCTGACTTATGCCCTCGGCCGGATGACAAAATCGCAGGGTCACGGATGGGCCGTCTGGAGTGCCATGACGGCGCTCTTTCTCGTTGGCGTGAGCGCAGCGTATTGGGCAGAAGCGCGCGGAAATCCCCAGCTCGCCGGAGTTGACCAGACGGCAAGCGCGCTGCATTCCGGCGGCAATATGGAGGGGAAGGAAGTCCGCTTTGGCATTGCCAACTCGGCCCTCTTTGCGACGGCCACGACGGACGCGAGCTGCGGCGCTGTGAACAGCATGCATGATTCCTACACGCCTCTGGGCGGGATGGTGCCTCTAGTGAACATCATGCTCGGCGAAGTTATTTTTGGCGGGGTGGGCTCTGGCCTCTACGGAATCCTCGTCTTCGTCATTCTTGCTGTGTTTATCGCCGGTTTGATGGTGGGAAGAACGCCAGAATACTTGGGTAAGAAAATTGAGGCTTTCGACGTAAAGATGGCCATGCTTTCGGTGCTGATCTCTTCCCTCACAATTCTTGTATTTGCAGCGATTGCGGTCGTAGCAAAGTTTGGCACCTCGAGCATTACCAATCCGGGCCCGCACGGGCTCACCCAAATTCTCTACGCGTATACCTCCTCCGTCGGAAACAATGGCTCTGCGTTTGGCGGATTGAACGCGAACACTACCTGGTACAACGCAAGCACCGCTATCGCCATGCTTCTGGGAAGATTTTTTGTGGTGATTCCGATTCTTGCGATCGCGGGGAATCTCGCACGAAAGAAGGTGAGTCCGGCATCTCTGGGTACTTTTCCCGTAACCGGTCCGCTCTTCACGATTCTGCTTGTATCCACAATCTTGATCGTTGGCGCGCTTACCTTCTTCCCAGCTCTAAGTCTGGGTCCGATCCTGGAGCATCTGCTGATGCTTTCTGGCAAGGCATTTTGAGGAACCTCCGTTTAAGGAAACCATGGACCGCGCATCCCAGGTGAAGTCGAAGGCGTTGACGGACACAAAAATCCTGAAAACCGCCATCGTGGATTCGTTCCGGAAACTGAATCCGCGCACGATGGTCAAGAACCCCGTCATGTTCGTCGTCGAGGTCGGGGCGCTTCTCACTTCGATTCAACTCGTACGCGATACCCTGCACCACAGCGGCGAATTCGGATTCGGCTTGCAGATTACTTTGTGGTTGTGGTTCACCGTGCTGTTTGCCAATTTTGCTGAGGCTATGGCCGAGGGGCGCGGCAAAGCGCAAGCAGAGACTCTGCGCAAAGCCAGAGCGGAAACGGAAGCGAGGCGCTTGCGCCCGGACGCTTGCATCGAGATCGTGCCCAGCTCAAAACTGCGCGCTGGCGACCAAGTGCTGGTTGCCGCCGGAGAATTCGTTCCCGGTGATGGTGAAGTCGTCGAGGGGGTGGCGTCCGTCGATGAGTCAGCGATTACCGGAGAGTCCGCACCGGTGATTCGCGAATCCGGAGGAGATCGCTCAGCCGTTACTGGAGGCACGCGCGTTCTCTCCGATGAGATCCGCGTGCGCATCACCTCGAATCCCGGCGAAACTTTCCTCGACCGCATGATCAGACTGGTGGAAGGCGCGTCGCGCCAGAAGACGCCGAATGAGATTGCGCTCAACATTCTGTTGGCTGGACTGACCATCATTTTCCTCTTAGCTGTGGTAACGCTACAGCCTTTTGCGATTTACTCGGGCGCCCCGCAAACTATTTTCGTCCTTGTATCACTTCTCGTTTGTCTTATCCCCACAACTATTGGCGGGCTTTTGTCCGCCATCGGCATCGCCGGCATGGACCGCTTAATTCAGCGAAACGTGATCGCCATGTCAGGGCGCGCTGTGGAAGCATCAGGTGACGTCGACGTGCTTCTGCTCGACAAAACCGGCACCATCACACTGGGCAACCGGCAGGCCACCTCCTTTCATGCATGCCCTAACGTGACGGATGCGGATCTCGCAAGCGCGGCACAACTGGCGTCTTTTGCGGACGAAACCCCGGAAGGCCGCTCGATTGTCGTGCTGGCAAAAGAAAAGTACGGCCTGCGCGGCCGCGAACTCGCTCCGCACAATCCCATCTTCATTCCATTTTCAGCCCAGACTCGCATGTCCGGAGTGGACATGGACGGCCAGGAAATCCGCAAAGGAGCTCCTGAGGCCATCAACAAGTACGTCGCAGAAAAAGGCCAGATTGTTCCCGAGGAGATCAAACACATCGTGCGCGAGATTGCCAATGGCGGCGGAACGCCACTGCTCGTAACGCAAAATCGCCATGTGCTCGGCGCCATCGCGTTGACTGACATCGTGAAAGGCGGAATGCGCGAGCGCTTCGAACACCTGCGCGCGATGGGTATCCGCACCATGATGATCACGGGCGACAATCCGCTCACCGCCGCCGCAATTGCTCGCCAAGCCGGCGTGGATGATTTTCTCGCGGAAGCCAAGCCCGAAGACAAGATGGCGCTCATCAAGCGCGAGCAAGCGAAGGGCAAACTTGTAGCCATGACCGGCGACGGCACGAACGACGCACCTGCCCTCGCGCAAGCAGACGTCGGCGTCGCCATGAACACCGGCACGCAAGCCGCGAAAGAAGCCGGCAACATGGTCGACCTCGATTCGAATCCGACTAAGCTCATTGAGATCGTGGAGATCGGCAAACAACTGCTCATCACTCGCGGGGCGCTCACCACGTTTTCCGTTGCTAACGACGTGGCGAAATACTTTGCCATCATTCCGGCCATGTTCGCGGCCGCGTTTCCGCAATTGGAAGTTCTGAACGTGATGCGGCTTCGTACTCCAGAGTCCGCGATTCTCTCGGCGGTCATCTTCAATGCTCTGATCATCATCGCGCTCATCCCGCTGGCGTTGCGTGGAGTGCGCTATCGTCCCGTAGGAGCAGCAGCCTTGCTCCGCCAGAATCTTCTCGTCTATGGGCTCGGCGGCGTGGTCGCGCCATTCCTGGGAATCAAGCTGATTGACATGGCGATTACCTACTTGCATTTGGCGCGAGGAACTCTATGAAACGGCATCTGCGAATCGCGATTCTGATGACGCTCGTAACAACGGTGCTCTTTGGGCTGCTTTACCCGCTGGCGGTCACCGGTCTCAGCCAACTCTTTTTCCCCGTGCAGGCAAACGGTGGAATGCTCCTACGACACGGCCAGGTCATGGGATCCCGGCTCATCGGCCAGCCTTTTTCTTCCGCATGGTATTTCCATCCGCGTCCTTCAGCCGCCGGGAACGGCTACGATCCCGTGGCACCAAGCGGTGGCGCATCAAACCTAGGGCCAACGAATCGCCAGCTTGTGGATCGCGTGAAAAGTGACGTGGAAAAACTGCACGTGGAAAACCCGGGCGTTGCAATCCCCGTGGATCTTGTCACCACATCCGGGTCTGGATTAGACCCGGAAATCTCCCCGGCCGCCGCAGAATTCCAAATTCCGCGTGTCGCGCGCGAGCGGCACATAAGCGAAACAGATCTACGGGCGTTGGTTGCAAAACATACTTTGGGGAGACAGTTCGGCTTGCTAGGCGAACCACGCGTCAATGTTGTCGAGTTGAATTTGGATCTCGACGCATCGCATCCCAAACAATAACTCTTAACTCTTCCGCGATACAGGCTTTGCAGGAGCGCCCTTCGGCGCCTGGAACCGGTATCCAACCCACGGTTCCGTCAAAATGTATTTCGGACGGGCCGGGTCATTCTCAATTTTCTTGCGCAACTGGTTGATCACCACGCGCAAGTTTTCCGTTTCTTCCCCGTACTCCGGCCCCCAAACTGCCTGCAGCAGCCTGCGATGGGACAGCGGTTTACCCAGATTGCCAACCAAGTGTTTCAAAACATCAAACTCTTTCGGAGTGAGATGCACGTCACGGCCACGCACGACCACCATGCGGTTTTCGAAATCAATGGTCAGATCTTTAGCAGTAAATGTTGGAACTGCATCGCCGGGTGCGTACCGCCGGAGCGCGGCCCGGATTCGCGCGAGCAACTCTTCGATTCCAAAAGGTTTGACGACGTAGTCATCGGCGCCAGCGTCGAGAGCGATGACTTTATCGCGCTCCGCGTTGCGCACCGTCAGCATGATGATCGGCGCGTCACACATTTCGCGAATTTCGCGAGCCGCTTCCATGCCGCCAATTCCCGGCATATTCACGTCGAGCAGAATCAGGTCGGGGCGCTCCTTGCGCACTGCGTCGACCGCCTCTTCACCCGTTGTCGCCTCCCTGATAACGTAACCATGGCTCGAAAGCGTAGTGCGCATGACGCGCCGGATTTGCGGCTCGTCATCTACTACAAGAATAGAGGCCGCGTTCATCGTGCTTCCCCCGCGCTCTGATCCACGGGCAACGTAAACGAGAACACGGAGCCGTGCCCCAACTGGCTCGTCACCGAGATCGTGCCTTTGTGCGCTGTGATGATTGCTTTGGCGATTGGCAAACCCATTCCTGTCCCGCGCACCAGATAACGTTGATCCTTGCCGCGGTAGAATTTGTCAAAAATCATGCCCTGTTCGAAATCATCGATACCTGGCCCCCGATCCGCCACGCTGGTTGTGACCGTGTCTCCGGTGAGTTCCGAGGAAATCGTGATCGGCGCTTCTTTCGGTGAATAAATGTTGGCATTGTCGATCAGATGGCCCAACGCATCCTTTACGCGGTTCAAATCGGCTCGCACTGGGGGAAGTCCAGGACTGAGCTTCACATCGATGCTGCGTCCAGCCAGAGCCGCGTTGCATTGTGCGAGGGCGGCCTCGATGATGTCCCCAATTTGAGTCGGCGCCAGATCGAGTTCAAACTCGCCGGCCTCGAGCCGCGACATTTCCGCGGCCTCTTCGACGAGACGGTTCAACCGGTCGCATTCTTCATTAATTATCGTCAATAACTCATGTGTCTGTCCGCGATCTGAAGTTTCCTCAGCCAGCAGGCTGGTCGTTGCAGCCTTTATCGACGTCAGCGGGGTCCGGAAATCATGCGCAATAGAATCCAGCAGCGCAGACTTCAGCCGTTCGCCCTGCCGTTCTGCTTCCGTCTCACCAAGTTTTTCAACGGCCCGTGCCCGCTCAATCGCGATGGCCACGAGACTGCCCACGGCATCCAGCGTCTGGCGCGAAAGCCGCGAGCCGGAAATCCCCAAACTTCCTATCGGGCGAACGCCCATACGCACCGGAATGAAGTACAGCCCTTCTTGCGCTTCGACGATGCCTTCATCCCGTAGAAAGACAGACTTCATTTTTTCTTCATCCAGGTGCGCGGCGCCGAACCCCGACCGGTAAAATTTGTCTTTCTGGGGCAGAAAAAGCTCAGCGGCCCCACCTTCGAAACTCTCTACGATGTAATTCGGAATTGCGTTCATCAGCTGAATGACGTTCCCTTCCGCCAAAAGCTTTTGACTGAACTTATAGAGCCGTTCGATCTCACGCCGGCGCTGGTGCGCTTCATCGGCTTCCTTGCGAATCCGCGCCGAAAGCTGGCTTCCCATGATGGAAGTGACGAGAAATGCAAACAGCGCCACCCAATTTTGCGGATCGGCGATCGTAAACGTTCCAACCGGCGGAAGGAAAAAATAATTGATCGTCAGAACCGCCGCGACGGACATGAACACCGAGACGGCCATCCCCCACACAGCCGAAACTGCTAGAATGGCGAGCAAGAAAGTAAGCGCGATCGTTGTCTGATTGACGTGCAGTGCGTGACGATAGAAAAGAGTGAGTCCGGCAACGATGGCCAGCGACACGGCAAATCCGAAGGCGCGGCCGCCCAGCATTCTCTGCATTCCGGTAT
>Ga0209736_1000403_pt1 | contig 14034 bp, 11 predicted proteins | sample BlaSpr_A8_Ref_M3_FD_187992 | JGI IMG/M metagenome (GOLD analysis project Ga0209736, IMG submission 187992) | Forest soil microbial communities from Thunder Bay, Ontario, Canada - Black Spruce, Ontario site 2_A8_Ref_M3 (SPAdes) (version 2) | ecosystem: Environmental > Terrestrial > Soil > Boreal...
GCCGCGAAAGGTGCACTCTCTGCACTGCGCTGCAAAAGAGCGAAGCGCATCTCCTTCCCCTTCAATCACTTCCCGCCTCTTTGCAAAAACCGCGGGTGTACCATCGCCAGCGCTCCTTCAACTCTCCAACTTTGAACTCTTCAACCTCTTCCCGCGCCCTTTCTTCACTCTTCTTCACTCTTTTGCACCAGACCGAAAGCCATCCCCTTACTTTTCAATCCCTTGCGCACTCTTTGTGTGTTTACCCGGGGTGCCACCCAGAGCGTTCTCAATTTCGCCCGATCCAGCTCCCAACCTGCAAACCTTCCAACCTGCCAACCTGCAAACGAACACGGGCCACGGACCACGCCCCACGGACCACGCGCCCTCGCCCTCAGGAGGTCGGCTTATCCGGAACCGGCTGCGAGGCCATGAAATCGTCGCGGAAACGCAACGCATACGAATCCAGCAACTCCTGGACGCGCTCGGCCTGCGGCGACTTCACGATGAATCCGGCATGGTGATACTTCTTCACGCGATAGATGATCTCCGGATCGTTATACGCCGAAGTGTCCGGCCGCTCCTGCCGCGCCAGGGACACGATGACCCCGGCGTACTCCTTGCGCAGCGGCGGCAACTGGTACGGCACTTTGCCGGCGCCCACTTCCAGCTTGGCCCACTCGCGCCACAAATTCACGCCCGAGGCTGCTTCAATCACGTCGGAAATGTACGCGCCGCCCACGCGAGCGGCAATTTCGATGAAGTAGAATTCGCCATCCGCGTGCGCTTTCAGAAACTCCGCATGCGTTACGCCGTGGCGCAATCCCAACCCCTCGACCACCTGGCGGTTGATTTCAAAGAGCCTGCGCGCATCCTCGGCAGTGCGCGGCAGCGTGCGCGTGGTGAACACTCCGCCGTGATGCGACACATCGAGCGGCGGCGCGCCGTAAACATGCGCGTCCGCGAACAGCACTTCGCGCTCGGAGACCACGCTGTCCACGTGAAACACCGTCCCGGGAAGGAACTCCTCCAAAAGGTAAAACGATTGCTGATCGCCCAACTGATCCAGCCACGGCCACAGCTCATTCGGTTCGCGAATCTTTTTCATGCCGATGCCCGAAGCTTGCGACCGCGGCTTGAGCAGCCACGGCTCCGGCACGCGCGCCATGAACTCCCGCAGCGCGTCATAGTTCAGCACATGCACAAATTCCGGAACGCGAATGCCTGCTTGCCGCGCCTTGTCGCGCATGGCCAGCTTGTCGCGAAAATTGCGCACCGTGGTGAGCCCCATGCCCGGCAGCCGGAGGTGTTCGCGCAGCGCCGAGACATTTTCCATGTCGAACTCATCCAGCGCCACAATGCGGTCGATCGGGCGCGACCTGGCCATATAGCTGACCGTGTAGATCAGATGTTGCAGCGGCAGATCCTCCGGCATGGTGAACAGCTCATCGATAGCTTCAAACGGCCAGTTGCCGTGCCGCAGCTTTTCCACCGTGAGCAGAAACACCGTGCATCCGATGGCTTTGCACGTGCGCAGAAACTCCTGCCCTTTTTCGTAAGAACTGACGCAAAGAATAGTGAGCGGGTGATTTTCCGGCATCCGGCGCTCCCTGAGGCTCGGGTAAATTCAGATGCAGCGAAAGCGGCCATGGGACGCGCGAATTATACGTCCAGCTAGCGCGCCGGAAACAAAAATCGCAGGAACGGCTCGACGCGGCGCGCCCACGCCGCTTCATTGTGCTCCGCGCCTTCGACGCGCTCGTAGTGCAGGTCCTGCTCCGGCTGCCATCCTTTTTGCAGCAGGATGTCGCGAAACTGTTCGACGTCTTGCACGATGCGCGGCCCTTCGCGCGTGCCGATATCCAGCCATATGCGCGGCCGCGGATGCACGTCCGCACCCGCGGCGAACCGCAACATGATGCGCTGATTCCACCACACCGAAGGCGAAAGCGCCGCCAGCCGCCCAAAAATATGCGGCAGCCGCAACCCCAGATACAGCGAGACGAGTCCGCCGAGCGAAGAGCCGCCCAATCCAGTGTGCTGCGGCCCCGAAAGCGTGCGATATTCTCCGTCGATCGACGGCTTCAGCTCTTCGATCAAGAATTTCGCATAACGGTCCGCGCGCCCGCCGCCAAGTTTCGGCACGCGCGTCGGCGTATATTCGCGAATGCGCGCCTTCCCGGTGTTGTAGATACCCACGATGATGAGCGGCTCGACTTCCCCTTTGAGAATGGCGGCGTCGGCGGATTGCCCGACGTTCCAGTCCTGTCCGGGAATAAACGAAGTCGCGCCATCGAAAAGATTCTGGCCGTCGTGTAGATACAGGACGGAGAAATGGCGCCACGGCTGATCGTCGTACCCCGGCGGCAGGTACACGATGACGTCCCGCTGATTGCGCAGGAATCGCGAGCGGACTTGTTCGTGTTTGCGGAGTTGTCCGGAACTCACGGCGTAATCGCCACCAAACTTTCGCTCCCGCGTGCTGCAGCGACGCAGCGTAAACTTTGCTGTTCAAGCCGGCGCGGCCGAGCACACACATTTTTTTCGTTGAACATGAACAGAAGATGATAGCCCAGCGCCAGGGCACTTCGGAAATGAAGTTAGAAAAGAAGCGGCTCGCCGCCAGGCTGCGCCGCCGCGGCATCCATTGCCGGCGCGATTTTCAGTTGCTGCAGTTCGGTCTGCAGTTGCGCCCATTCCTTGGGCTTCTTCTTGGTCGAATACGCAGCGTCGGATTGAGAGTAGAAGTCCAGCAGCTCTTCGCGCACTTCGCGCGGCGCTCCCGCGAAATTATTTTTCGCCAGCGCTGCCAGGAGCTTGGCGTGCACATCGTCATTCATGAAGTATGTGCCCGGGCCGGTGGTTTCTCCCACGTCGAAATTGTCGTTGAGCAACTTTAACTGGCCGCCTCGCGCGCCCTCGAGCAGCGCGCGGTAACGATCCAGCGTCGCATTGAAGCTGGCTTCGAACATCTGCTCGGTCTGCGGCGTGGGCGTCCGGAATTCCAGCACTTTCAGCGGGCCGATCTTCGGCAACAGCCTCCACAAAAAAGCCAGGAACGCTTCGCCGAATCCCGGCTTCTGATATTTGTTGCCCCAGTTCTTTTCGTAGCTGGCTCGCGAAAGATTGTAGAGAAATTTCTTCCGGGTCATGCTCGGATAATCTTTTTGAATCTCATCCTTTTTCAGCGACCACGCGATGCGCGTGGCTCTCGGAATTTGTTTGCTCACGCCCCGCCGGTAGGATTCAAACGCCGCGTCCTCATCCGGCAAAAGGCTCTTCAGCTCCAGGCCATAAGTCTCGCGAAACGCTTGCTCCACCAGCCGCTTGGATACGTTGAATCCGATGAAGTCGTGGTAGCTGTCCGGCGCATAACGTTCCCGCGCCACTTCCAGCACGTCGAAGCCGAATTCCGTCTTGAGGTGTGCCAGCGGATCTTGCTCGTAAGTCACCACGCCGCCGTACTTTTTCCGGAGCTTCGGATACAGGATGGGCACCGCACGGTTGGTTCCAATGCGATGGCCGTCGTTGTCCGCGGCATAGTGCGAGAGGGCGCCCAGTGCGAACGCATACTCGTTCAGATCCACGGAATCGTGCAGCAGCGCGAGGATGAAGTCGCCGCTGCGCACATAATGAGTCAAATCGCTGAAAAAATGGCTGCCATGCGGATAGTAGCCCATGTCCTGAATGATCGCTCCGCCGTAGGTATAGCCGTGCGCTTCCTTCAACTCTTCCTTGGTAGCGTTCGGAAAGCGCTGGAGCAGCAAAGGACGAATGTTCTGCTCCCAAGCGGCGTCGATGATCGCTTCATGCGCCATGACCGAATAGGCCGGCGCAGGTTGCGGCAGCATGAGCACGCCGACCAGCGCCAGCGCGACGGCGCGAAGCATCACCCGGGCCCCGGTGATATGACTCGTTCTAGTTTTTCGCATGCCGCTGTGCCCTTTTTTCGCGCCAAGGCGCCAAAGGTTCCAAAAGGTCCGTATTCAGGATTCTAGCGTAGCAGCGGAGTCAAAATGCAGGAATACACCTATTACCTGAGGGGGAAAACCCGCTTCACAAAGCAGCAAATTTGCGGAAATGCAAAGCCGCTAGTACTTGCGCAGCACTCCGATCACCCGCCCTTGAATCTTCACGTCATTCGCCGCCACCATGATCGGCCCCATTTCCGAATTCGCCGGCTGCAGCCGGATCTTTCCCTGCCCTTCGCGATAGAAGCGCTTCAGGGTGGCTTCTTCTCCGCCGACCAGCGCGACAACAATATCGCCGGCGTTCGCCACTTGCGTCTGCTCGCACACCACGTAGTCCCCGTCCATGATGTGATCTTCGATCATCGAGCTGCCTTTCACTTGCAGCACAAACGAATTCCCGCCGCGCACAAAATCGCCCAGCGAAATCGTCTCCCGCTCTTCCACGGCCTCCAGCGGCTTTCCGGCGGCGATGCGCCCCAGCAGCGGCAACTCCTGAATCTTCCGGTCGCTCACCTGCTCCTTCACCGATTTCGGCAGTTGCAGGATCTCGATCGAGCGGCTCTGATTGTAGCCGCGCCGGATGAAGCCCTTTTTCTCGAGCGTGGTGATGTGTTTGTGCACCGTGGCCAGCGACGTGAGCTTCAGGCCCTTGCCGATTTCTTCGAAGCTCGGCGCGTAGCCATGCTTGGTCTCAAAGGCCACCAGGTAGTCGAGCACTTCTTTTTGCCGTTTGGTCAGGGCCATGGTCGAGCCTCCGTGCGAAAAAGATTTCCACAGGCACTTTAGGCGAAACAAAGGCGAACGTCAAGCCTGTTTTTTCTTCGGCAGCGGGTCAGTTTCCGGTTAGCTCGTTTATCAGGAGTTGCCGATTGCGGCCCACGAAGATGATACCTTTTGAGGAACGACGCTCGCGCTGCGGTGTCTAATTCTCAGGGCGTTGGGCAAGACGGAGACACCATGTTGAATCGATCGCTTGTTCTTTGCATTTTGCTACTCGTTTGTGGCACCTACTCTAAAGCGTGCAGTTGCGCGGGCTTCGGACCCGCCTGCGTCGAGGCAGTGTCACCGCAGGCGTCAGCCGTTTTCTTAGGAACCGTTCTAGCAATCAGCCCATCCTCGCGAACGTCTCAATCCAACGTTCTCGGGGACATGCTCGACGTGACTCTGAGCATACAGGAGAGTTACAAGGGAGCGTCGTCGGGGCAAGTAGTCATCACAACGCCGTCATCCGAGGCCGCTTGTGGTTTTCCCTTCAAGAAAGGGGAACAATACGTTGTTTATGCCAGTGAATATGAACGAAAGCTCTTTACGAGCATCTGTCAAAGAACGCTACCCGCTAAGGCCGTAGCGAAAGACCTCGACTATCTCAGGAAGTTACCGACTGCAGGTCCGACGGTTTTTATCGGAGGGAGCTACAAGCAGTACACCTTCGATCCCAACTTCGTTTCCAAGTTTACTCCTTCGATCATGGACCACTATCGCCCGCCGGAGGAAGAATACCGAGCAATGGCGCCGATGACGGGAGAAGAGGTGACTTTAACGGCCAAGAACGGCGAACAGAGAAAGACCAAGGTCAATAGTGATGGTCGATTCATGTTTGAGGATTTAAACCCTGGGATCTATAGCATTAACGTTGGGGTGCCGCCGGGACTCTCGCCGCCGGTGGGATATGCGGCGGGGCTGCGCTCACGCCTGGATGCCTTGGAAGTGCCCCCAAAGGGTTGTGCAGAGGTTACGTTCAGGACGCAACCCGATGGCCGAATCAATGGACGGATATTGAATCAAGACGGTTCGCCTCTCGCGAACGTGGAAGTGATTGTCTGGAATGCCGCTGAGAAGTTTGAGTTCTATCGTGGGGCCATTCGCGACTACAACCAGGAAGATGGCTCGTTTAATCTTGGTCCGCTCCCACCGGGTGAATACATCTTGGGAGCCTACGTCTGGCTGTTGCCCCAAGGGTTTCCGGCGATGGCGGATGAAAGGGATCAGCTTACAAAAGCGACGCTCAGGTATTTTTCGCGTGCGAGTTCACCGCAATCCGCGACAAAAATAAGAGTTGGATTTGGCCAACACGTTGCCGGTGTTGAGGTGCGGATTCCATTCGATCCAGCATCCTGGAAGAACATCAAAGGCTCGAACTGAGCAAGGTGTGGCAGATAGGCGGCACGCATTATCGGAAAGGGACCCAATACCCTTCTTTATTGTTGCTTTCGCCCTCACGGTTTCGCGCTACGACCCGAAATGATATACAACCCTGCCATGGAACCTTCATCCTCCCCGCGCTCCGGTTCTGTTACCGCTGCCGCCGTTATCGCCATTCTCGGCAGCATCTTGCTTTTGCTGTGCGCCGTCTTCGGTCTTCTCGGCGTGATCATGATGCAAAACATGCCGGGAAGCCCAACCGCACAGCAGCCGCCGGAGCTTCGTTACGCGGGCTTTGTCGGCGTGGCGTTCATCGCGGCGGGCGGTGTCTGGGGCCTGGTTTCCGGCGTCGGACTGCTGCGTTACCGCAACTGGGCTCGCATCTCGACCCTGGTGTGGTCCGGCCTCACCGTTCCCTTCGTAACTCTCGCGTTGCTCTTTTCTCTCACGATAAAGTTTCCCGCGGCTCCGGGAGCTGCGCCGGGGGCCGACGCGGCCGTGCGCGGTTTCCTGGTGATTTTCTATGCCTTGCCGATAGCAATCGGCATCTGGTGGCTGATCCTTTTCACGCGCAAACCTACCGTTGCTATGTTCGCCGGTTCGTCCATAAGCGTGGGCGCGGGAGCGCTCCTCGACGCGTCCGGGTTTCCGGCCACGCCCCTACGACGGCACGTCCCACTTCCCATCTCTATCGTGGGCTGGTTCTTGATTGTCTCAGGCGTTCTGGCACCTCTGTTCTCCTTCTTGCAACCGCCAGCGTTCGTCTTCTTCGGCCACATTCTTCGAGGGCCGGGAGCTGAATTCGTTATGGTCGTCAGCTGGATAAGCTGCCTCGCCGGGGCTATCGGCCTGCTGAAGCTAAAGCCCTGGAGTTTCTGGCTCGTCCTGTTTTCACAAGGATTCTGGATGCTTAGCGGAACAATTTCCCTGCTGAACCCGGATTATGACTCCCTCATGAAGCAGCTCATGGCATCGAGCCGCTTTGCCGGTAATCCGCAATCGCCTATATTTTCGAATTTCCACACTTTTGGCGTTTTCATTCTTCTGTGCGTGGCCATCCCGCTCGTCACGATTTTGTACTATCGCGCCCAATTTCTTCCAACCTCAGAGGATAAGGTGTCAAGTCTGGTTTGATCCGCAAGCGTTCGGCTTTCGTGCTCAGGCGTTGTGATATCCTTAAATGCGTAGGTTCTGGCGGTTCGCTTAAGTTCCTTTCCTGTTTTTAGAAACCGCCCGTTTCCGCTACTCCTGCTCGGCTGCCGCCCATGGCACCACCTTGTAGCAGCACGGAAAGCTTGAACGGAGCCGTGCTCCCTTGGGACCTTTCCTGGGAAAGGTTTGGGAGCTTTGCAGCAGCGGGGGGACAGTACCGGATGGCCACTTTAACGGAAATTCCGCAGGTAAAATCGCGGCGCGAAGTCATCGACCACGCGGTCATCCGCTTCGCCGGAGATTCCGGCGACGGGATGCAGATTACCGGCAGCCAGTTCACCAATACCGTCGCGCTCTACGGCAACGATATCGCCACGTTCCCGGACTATCCTGCCGAAATTCGCGCCCCGGCCGGCACGCTTCCCGGCGTCAGCGGATTTCAGCTTCATTTTTCATCGAATGACGTTTTTACCCCCGGCGACACTTGCGATGTGCTCATCGCCATGAATCCGGCTGCGCTGAAGACCAACGTTGCGGATTTGAAAGCCAACGGCATCTTGATCGTCAATTCGGACGCTTTCACCGAAACCGATCTTCGCAAAGCGCAATCCACCTCGAATCCGCTCGAAGATCATTCGCTCGACAAGTACCGCCTCTTTTCCGTTGAACTCGAACGCCTCACCAAGGTTGCGCTCGAGCATCTCGGCCTGGACGCCAAGTCCGTGAGCCGCTGCAAGAATTTCTTCGCGCTGGGCATGTGCTATTGGCTGTACAACCGCTCGACGGAATCCACGGTCCGCTGGATCGACGATAAGTTCAAGAACAAGCCGCTGCTCGCGGAAGCCAACAAGCTGGCGATGAAAGCGGGCTACTCCTACTGCGAAGCCACGGAAGCGTTCCAAATCAGCTACGAAATTCCGCCGGCGCAGCTCACCCCCGGCCTGTACCGCAATCTCAGCGGCAACCAGGCGCTCGCGCTCGGCTTCGTCACCGCTTCGCAAAAATCCGGCCTGCGGCTTTTCCAGGGCAGCTATCCCATCACTCCGGCTTCCGACATTCTTCATGAGCTTTCGCAGTACAAAGATTTCGGCGTGATGACCTTTCAAGCCGAAGACGAAATCGCCGCCATCACCAGCTCCATCGGAGCGGCGTACGCCGGAGCGCTGGCGCTGACCACCACTTCCGGGCCTGGCATGGCGTTGAAGACCGAAGCGCTTGGCCTCGCCGTCGCCGTCGAAATTCCCCTGGTGATCTGCGATATTCAGCGCGGCGGCCCGTCCACCGGCTTGCCCACGAAAACCGAACAAGCCGACTTGCTTCAGGCGCTCTTCGGCCGCAATTCCGAAGCGCCCATTCCCGTGATTGCCGCTTCGACGCCCGGCGATTGCTTCTGGGTGGCTCTCGAAGCCGCGCGCATCGCCGTCAAGTATATGGTCCCGGTCATCCTTCTCTCCGACGGCTATCTCGCCAACGGCGCCGAGCCTTGGCGGGTTCCCGATCTCAGCGATATTCCGGATTTTCCGGTCCACTTCGCCACGGAGAAAAACGGACCCAACGGCTATTTGCCCTACAAGCGCGATCCGCAAACGCTCGCGCGTCCCTGGGCCGTCCCGGGCACTCCTGGCCTCGAACACCGCATCGGCGGCCTGGAAAAGCAGGACGTCACCGGCAACATCAATTACGAGCCGCTCAATCATGAAAACATGGTGCGCATCCGCGCCGCCAAAGTCGCCGCTGTGGCGCAGGAAATTCCGCCATCGATTCCCGCGGGCGATGCCGAAGGCGATTTGCTGATTCTCGCGTGGGGCTCGACGCACGGCTCGATCACCGCCGCGCTCAAGACGCAACGCGCCAAAGGCCATAAGATCGGCCACCTGCATCTGCGCTATCTCAATCCGCTGCCGCCCGATCTCGGCGACATCATCAAACGCTATAAAAAAGTTCTCGTTCCCGAACTCAACATGGGCCAGCTTCTGTGGGTCATTCGCGCCAAATTCCTGGTCGATGCCATCGGCCTTAACAAAATCCAGGGCCGCCCATTCAAGCAGATCGAAGTCGAACAAAAGATCGAAGAGGTTCTCGGTGTTTAGCCACTCGCTGCACTCGCCCGCACCCTGTCATTCCGAGGGCGGTCTGCGCCCGAGGAATCTTCTTTTCTCTGAAAACTGTCAACTTTCAACTGTCGACTGTGAACTCTCTGGAGTCTCCCAATGAGCAGCGCAACGCTTCCGCCGACACTGCCGCCGCTGACCAGGAAAGATTTCCAGACCGACCAGGAAGTCCGCTGGTGCCCCGGTTGCGGGGACTACGCCATTCTCGCGGCCGTGCAAGCCATCTTTCCGGAACTCGGCATCAAGCGCGAAAACTTTGTGGTGGTTTCCGGCATCGGCTGCTCCAGCCGCTTCCCGTATTACATGAACACATTCGGCTTCCACACCATTCATGGCCGCGCGCCTGCGGTCGCCACCGGCATCAAGGCCATTCGCCCGGACCTGGAAGTGTGGGTCGCCACCGGTGATGGCGACGCTCTGTCCATCGGCGGCAATCACACCATTCACATGCTGCGGCGCAACGTCGGCCTCAAAGTTCTGCTCTTCAACAACCGCATCTACGGCCTGACCAAAGGCCAGTATTCGCCGACCTCCGAAGTCGGAAAGAAAGCCAAGTCCACTCCCTTCGGCTCCATCGATCGTCCGTTCAATCCGATTTCGCTGGCCATCGGCGCGGAAGCGACGTTCGTTGCACGCTCCGTTGACGTCTTCCAGCAGCACCTGAAAGATACGCTCCGGCAAGCCGCTGCTCACAAAGGCTCCGCCTTCGTCGAGATTCTGCAGAATTGCAACATCTTCAACGACGGCGCGTGGTTCGACATCACCGAAAAAGAAGCGCGCAGCGAGCACGTCATCCAGCTCGAACATGGTAAGCCGCTGGTCTTCGGAAAGAATCGCGACAAAGGCATTCGCCGCACCGCGGACGGCGACATCGAAGTCGTCGCTCTCGGCAACGGCATCACCGAAGCGGACTTGCTCATCCACGACGCGCATCACCCGCGCGCGTTTTACGCTTTCCAGCTTTCCCACATGGAGCAGCGCCCCGGCTTCCCCACTCCCATTGGAGTGCTGCGCGCCTGGAACGATGTCCCGCGCTACGAAGAAGTCATGAACCAGCAAATCAAAGACGTAATCGCCAAGCGCGGCCCCGGCGACCTCGCCAAACTCCTGCGCGCCGGCGACACCTGGGAAGTGAAGTAGGTCTGGAGACCGGAATTGCCATGCCTCCGCTCAGCGAAATTATCGTGAAGGATCCCGAAATCCTGGGTGGAACCGCGGTGTTTTGCGGCACGCGCGTACCCTTCCAGAATCTCCTGGACTATCTCGAAGGCGGCGAAACGCTGGACGAATTTCTCGACGACTTTCCCACCGTCACTCGCGCAGCCGCCATTGCCGCTCTGGAGCATCTAAAAACTAAGCGCTGAACCAATCCGTCGTTAAGTCGTTGTCGGGCCGAGCGCTACTTCTTTCCGTAGTGGTCGCCGAAGAAGTCGCCCTTCTTCCACGTTGGGCGTTCGGTCTTCTGCGCCACCAGGTAGCCGACCAGCAGATTGAAACGCGCGAATCGCGCCGCTTCGCCAAAATCCAGTCCCGGCTGATTCATGTCGTCGCTCGGCTGGTGATACCGCGTCTCTTCCCATTTCGCGAAAATCTTCGCCGGATTGATCTTCGCATCGTCGGACTTGAATCCCGGCACCGGAAACACCGCCGGAATGCCCTGCTTCACGAACGAATATTGATCGCTGCGAATGAAAATCACTTCGTCCGGCATCGGGTCCGGACTGATTCCCAGATGCATGCGCTGCGCCGCTTCGTGCGCCACGTCATCCAGAGTCGAATGCTCCGCGCCAAACGGAATAATGTCCTTCAGCGGCCACAGCATCTGATCCTCGTCCATGTTCACGTTCGCCGCGATCGCGCTTCTCGCCACCGTCGGATAATGCGCAAAATAATCCGATCCCAGCAGCCCAGCTTCCTCCGCCGTCACGGACACGAAAAGAATCGACCGCCGCGGCCGCGGATTCATCTGCCGCAACGCCCGCGCTACTTCCAGCAAACACGCCGATCCCGACGCATTGTCCAGCGCGCCGTTATAAATCTTGTCGCCGTTCACCGGCTCGCCGATCCCCAGATGATCCAAATGCGAGGTGTACACCACGTATTCATCCTTCAGGGCCGGATCGCTGCCTTCCAGCTTGGCCACCACGTTCGGACTGTGCACATCTTCGAGCTTGGTCACGTTGTGAATCTGCGCTGTCATCCCCGTAGCAAACGATTGCGGCTTCCCTGCTTTCATGGCCGCGTACACTTCGTCCGCGCTGTGCCCGGTGCCATGGAAAAATCGCTTGGTCGCCTCCATATTCAGAAACGCCTCACCTTTGATCTCCGTAAAGTAATCATTCGGCCGTCCTTGCGGATCGAGCCAGCGCAACTGCGGCCACGCCAGGTCGCGCACCTGTTCGTCGTATCCGTAGAGTTTCTCGAGTATCGGGTCATCCAGCAAAATCACTCCCACAGCTCCGTGCGCCGCCGCATTCGCCACTTTCACTTCGCCCGACGAGTAATGCGCCTTCAGCGAGGTCTCGAAATTGGGCGCCTCATATAGCATCGCCACAATCTTCCCTTTCGCGTCCACGCTCTTGTAGTCGTCGTAACCCTGCTCCGGCGCCGTCACTCCGTCGCCCACAAACACCACCTCTGCTTCCACCGAAGTGTCCGCCCGGCTCGCATCTCCGCGCGCGATAAAATCCTTGCGAAACTCGAACTTCTCTTCTTTTCCTCCGCGCACCAGCGTCAGCGTGGTCTTCCCCGCGTCCGGCCGCGCCGCGCGGAACGGCACATTCTGAAAATACGTCCCCGCATCACCCCACGGCTGCAAGCCCATCTGCTCGAACTGCGCCGCCATATACTTTGCGGCAATCTCGTGTCCGCGCGTCCCGGTCCCACGCCCTTCCAGCAAATCATCCGACAAGAACCGCATGTCCGCGCGAATGGCCTCCGGCCGGATCGCCGCCATCGCCTCATCTGCCTTGTCCGCAGCCGCGCCAGCACGCGCTCCGCGTCCCATCGCTACGCGCACCGCATCCGCTGCAGGCTTGCCCACCACGCGATACGCGCTCACCGCCAGCGCGAGCGCCATCATCATCACCAGCCCGCCCGCCGCCAGCACCATCGCCGTCCGCATGCTCTTCATCTGCCACCCTTCTCCGCCGCAAATTCACTTCCCCACGCCGCATCATCCTACCCGCATTTCTGCTTCATCGCCTAATCGCAATCTGCTGAGTACCTTACTTCCCCTATTTCCCTCTCTGCCGCGCTCATGGAATAATCAGCCTCACCACCGAGCGACTCCCCGCTCTTATCGCACAAGAGGACGCCCCTATGCCCATCTCGGGCTATCGACGTGGAGAGAAGCGCCGCAGTGCTCGAGTAACCATGTCCGTGCCACTCCGGGTCGACGGCGAATCCGCCTCCGGCGAAAAATTCACCGTGAACACGCATACGCACACCATCAGCCAATACGGCTGCTTGCTCCTCCTGGAACAGGAAGTCATTCTTGACCAGGTGCTCGTCCTGATGCACGAGTACACGCGCCAATCCATGCAGTGCCGCGTCGTTTCCACACGCCGCCATCGCGACGGCAAGAAATACGTCGGCGTCGAGTTCATCCCCCTCAACCCCGACTTCTGGCGCATCTCCTTCTCCAAGCCCGGCGCCCGCTCCCTCAAACGCTACTAGCCCCCGCCGCCAGCGCCTTCCTCACCCATCCGGCGCTTCTCCATTGCTTCCTTCCGCGTGGCGGCATTACCCCCATTCCACAGGTACCAAAGTTTCTCTAAATAGGACTCTTGGGGGGTTCCCGCACGACGCGCTTTCTTTCATCCTTGAGGAAGTAGTCCGGGCGCAGCTTTCCGCAGGCAGCTTATGGACACTCAGCAAGGCCGCTACGAGGTCATCGAAACTCTAGGTATCGGTGCCACCAGCCGTGTCGAGAAGGCCCGCGACACGCTGATCGGGCGTACCGTGGCCCTCAAGACCTTTCTGCAAGGCTTCGGTTCCCGCGATCTGCAACAGCAATTTCTCCGCGAAGCCCAGATCATCGGCGGGCTCTCCCACCCCAATATCGTCGCGCTTTATGACGTTGGCACCAACAAAGACGGCGCGCCCTATTTCGTCATGGAATATGTGGAAGGGAAAACCCTGGAATCGGCTTTCGGCGGCGAGCCTCTTCCTCTGGCGCGCGTGGCCGTTTGGGCCGGCGATCTGGCCACCGCGCTCGCGCAGGCCCATCGCGTCAAAATCATTCATGGTGACGTCAAACCCGCGAATATTCTGGTCACCCGCGAAAATCAGGTAAAACTTGGCGACTTTGGCGTGGCGCGCTTTTCCACGCAGGCCTCCGGGAGCGGAAATGTGCTGGGCACTCCCGCCTATCTTTCGCCGGAACAGATTCAGGGCAGTTTGCAGGACAGCCGTTCCGACCTTTTCTCGCTGGGCATCGTGCTCTACCAGATGTGCGCCGGCGTGCGGCCTTTCGACGGCGATTCTGTCGGCGCCGTCTGCGCGCAAATCGTTTCCAGCGCGCCGCTTCCGCCCTCGCATTACAATTCTTCGCTGCCTCCCGCCTTTGACCAGATCGTTATGCGTTGCCTGGCCAAGAACCCCGAGGATCGCTTCCCCACCGCGGAAGCGCTGGCTGCTTCTCTCTATCCTTTCGCGCGCAACGTAAAAACGGCAAG